>Ga0335075_10001018_pt1 | contig 47292 bp, 35 predicted proteins | sample Lox_Sample_24_FD_206723 | JGI IMG/M metagenome (GOLD analysis project Ga0335075, IMG submission 206723) | Soil microbial communities from Loxahatchee National Wildlife Refuge, Florida, United States - Lox_Sample_2.4 | ecosystem: Environmental > Terrestrial > Soil > Wetlands | place: USA... | reverse complement strand
AAAAAAAAAGGAAAAAAAAAAGAAACTTGCAGAAGTATTGCTTATGGTAACTACCCAGCGAGGCACTTGCAGACACGGGGGATTATGCAATCGCCTTCTATTACTCCTGTACTATAATACAAAATGCTCGTCCTATTCCTCAGTCCACTTCAAGCAATTCAGTAGTAGTAATTCTCATCTGGAGTCCGACCCCTCATGAACTGTGGCTCGCTTCCCCTTACATAGGTATCCTCGAACAAAATTTTGGGGGTTGGCTCTGGCATCGGCATCTTCTCAGCCTCAGCAACCTCCTCATCCACTGCCGTTCTGGCATCCTTGTCAATCTGCTTAAGTTCATCTTCAGTTGTGACACCCCAGTCAATCAACTTCTGCTTTAGGCCTGCAATAGGATCTTGAGTGGAGCGCATGCGTTGGATCTCTTCACGTGTGCGGTAGGTTGTGCCGGGATCGGACATGGAGTGACCTCCATAACGATAGGTGACGTATTCAAAGACGAGAGGGCCGTGGTCAGCGGCGGTCCAGGCTTTGCCGTATTGAACGGCGGCTTTGACGGCGAGAACATCCATGCCGTTGACTTTCAGACCCGGAATGTATTGGCCACGTTTGTAGTAATCTGTCATGGCTGAGGAGCGATTCGCCGCGGTACCCATACCATACTTGTTGTCTTTATTCATCAGACTTGTCTTTCCGAAGGTGAAAATTACTTACTCTCGCATCCAAAGATGATAGGTAGGTTCCAAAGCTTTGCCATGTTGAAGGCTTCAAAGACTTGACCTTGATTGCTTGCGCCATCACCATACAGACAGATAGTAGTGTTCTTGTTTCCCAGGTATTTATGGGCAAAGGCAAGGCCAGCCCCGACCGGAACCTGAGCTCCAACTATACCATTTCCACCATAGAAGCCCTTTGTAAACATATGCATGGATCCACCCTTGCCGTATGCAATACCCCCTCGTCGACCCAGAAGCTCACCAATGATAGACTTGACAGATGCACCACGCATCAAAGCAAAGCCATGACATCTGTATGCAGTAATAACATCGTCTTCTTTGGTAATTGCGTGTTCGATACCGGTAGCCACAGCTTCCTGTCCAGTTGAAAGATGACAAAAGCCCCGAATCTTCTTCTCCTTGTACAGTCTGTCGGCTGCCATTTCCATCCGTCTGAATACACAGCGTCAGTTTATGAACTCATCAAATAAGTAATCCACCGTCCATACCTTATTGAGACCATATCATAGTACATCTGCTTCAGTTCCTTCTTGGTGGTATCAAGCGTGTATGGCGGAGGATCAAGTTCGTATGTCTCGAAGCTCTCATCTGAGAGGTGGACTTGGAAAGGTTTATCATCTTCCTGTGTGTGAAGTCAAGTTAGCAGGTTTGAAAGTTTCAATGGCGTTGGGTGAGGCTACCTCAGGAACAGAATCCTTGTCCGCGTGCGCCGAAGCTGCGTCCGTCGTCACTGTCCTCTTCACTAAAGGCGTCAATGCATTCCTGCGCAAGGGCGTACCCCGACTTATTCTCAATGCGCGTGAGAGCATTGTGTCTTCTTTCAATTGCGTTATGTAGAAGGTCGAGTTATCTAAGCCAAAAAAGATGGTTGAAGTTCAAAGCTTCCACTAGCGTCTCATCAATCAAAAGTCACGTGATTCGATCAAATTGGATTATTGGACTAGTCGTTTCTGTTTTATCACTCTTAAAGAACTATTCTGCTTTGAAAGCTATGTTGCTTTCACGGCTTAGATCTCTACGTAAATTTCCGCTACGAAACTTGAGCTCTTGTCACCAGGTGTGTTCCGCGACTCCTCCAAAATGTGTTACCCTGAAGAGAGTGATCATTGATGCCAGACCAGTTTCCCAACACCTTTTTTATGCCATGCCTTACCCCAAATAGTCCTCTTGTTCCTATACAATACGCATGCCATGTATAATGGTTACGGCCCGGGATCGCCGATAATGTCGGGCAGGCCGTAAGAAAGAACGCTTTGGGCCGATCACAAATCAAAAATTTCGACAGAGCCGGACTATGCTTCTAATCCAGGCCATCGTATATACATCAATGAGAGTCGATTAAAGCGTTTGAACCAGTATAAATTGTGAGATGCCATATGAAGCAGGTACCTAACGGAGAATTCTGTGCGGTGTACATTCCTCCAAGGTAGATCATCATTAATCATCCCGGAAGAAGGTCCGACCTGTTGCCTTCGGAGGGGCAGTAGAGGGGCCTACATCGGACATGTCGATATCGTCTTGAGCGTAAGAAGTCTCGTGGGACATCAACCCCGTCATAGACTCATCTGATGTACCGTAATGATAACCTGTCTCGCTAAGTGGTCGTGGTGGCAGGCCTCTTAGAGCATTTCTGTCCATTTCATCTTCTTTTGGTGAAAATGACCAAACCTGCATTTCATTAGCTTGACCTTGTACTAGAGGTTGCCAATACCTACCTCCATAATAGTCCTATTCGATCGGCTGGCCATGACAACACACTTCTCTTCTTCAAAAGCTACTCGCCATACGGCATCGGCGGGTGCAGTAAGCTCTCGAACGAGCTGACCGGTTTTCAGATCCCAGATCTTTACTCTGCCATCACTGCCACCGCTGACAACTCGGCTGTCATCGAACTGAAGACTGGTAACACTGTTGTCGTGGGCAGCCAATCGATGTATAGGTGCCATTTTCTCTAATGACCAAACTCGAACTGATCCATCGGAGCCACCTGTTACCAATGTGTTGCCTCGCATCTGGAGTTGCCCAACAAGGGAGGTGTGTCCTTGAAGAATAGCTTGACAAGTTCTGATAATCCGTCAGCGTTGCCGTAAATGTCGAACAAGGTAAAAAAAAACTTACCCATTCTCTGGATCCCAGATTCGGACGCTTGTATCAAGACTGCCCGTCGCAATTCGCTTGCCATCAAAGGCTATCGCATAAATCTGACTGAAGTGGCCATTCAATGTTCGTAAACATCTTCCTTCAGAAATACTCCAAACTTTGGCGGTTGTATCATAACTACCGGAGACCACGATATCTCCTTTGATCTCCAAGCATCTCACGCTTGCGAGATGGCCTACAAGGACGTTTTTACAAAGCCCTGACTCTATGTCCCATATCCTTAATGTGGTATCTCTTGAGCCAGATATTGCTGTACGGTAGTCGGACATTTTGAGGCATCGGACCGTTGATGTATGACCGCGTAATGTATGTCTGCTCTCTCTGTGACTTGGATTAGCTTTGTATAAGGTAAGATGTGAAGCAAACTTACCCAGTGGACATATCCCACACTCTAACATCACGGTCACAGCCACCACTCACAAGAGTATCACCCCATGGTATCATAGCCCAAACACCCATAACATGGCCTTGGAGCGTTTTCTGATTATCGCCATCCGTGTTAAAGACATGAATCTTAGCGTTATCAAGCGCAACAACAATATACTTAGGAGTCAGATGTAAGCTTGTAACTACACCCTGATCTTGCGTAATATGCCGCGCAACATTTTTTCCACCTGTCCTCCATGCGGTTTCGACAAGATATCTTTGCTTGAAGTATGATTTATGAGATCGTATTGGAGCCCTTTGGATTATGTTGGGATTAGTGCTATCGAAGCTTCGAGAGTTCGAATGGAATTGGGGTGGTGGCGCTGTTGATGTAGCAAAAGGGAGCATTGAGGATCCGTCGCCAAAGTGCTGACGGGAGAGTAGAGGATAAGGCTGTGGCCGTACGGCTAACATGGAAAGTGGCGGAGTAATCATATCAAGCCTGTCATCTCGAACAGACAGCCTACGTCGGTAGTCATGCTTCTCGCATAGTCTTTTCCATGTCATGTCATCACTAAGAAGGTCGCGCCATCTTCTTGAAACTTGCGAAGCCCGAGCCAAGACCTTACCGTCATCAATGAAGGAAAGTATCTAAACCTGCGTGTCAGCAAGCTAATCAATAATAGAACAAGCCAAAAATTACATACCCTTAGGCACAATTCATCCGGCAAACTGGTGAATGGATCCTTTTTCAGTAATGGACTAACATATTGGGAGACAAAACTCAATTGTTGACTAGTACAGAGATTCAGTAAGTCGCCCAGTATCCGCGTTCTCTCTGGTCCCGATCTCTGCTTGAAATACTGCCGTATTTGAGCGAGGAATATGTCTTCTTGGTCTCCGGCGTCGCTCCAATCAGGTCGCATGCTATCAGGCCCAGGGCTTGCTGCCGGAGTAGGAGGCGGGGGAGGGTCATGGTTTGAATGTGTGGGCGAACCGATGACTGCTGATGGCGTAGTCATATTAGGTGTAGGGGGCCCTCTTGGGCGCGTTTGTACAATCTTTTCGATCCGTGATGGCATTCGAGCATTATTCGTGTCGAGGGTAAGTGCGGCCCTGGTAGGGGAGGAGGATCCGCCATCTTCGAAATTGACTATGGAAGCTCGTCGCTCTGTGAGACTCAAGGGTTTATATAGACCCTCTATGCCCTCCATTATGTCGGAAGAGGGTTTATTCGGATATGTCGAGGTTGACGTAGCGTAGGGATTCGAATGCAAGACTAAGGGGGCCAAGTAGCCTCGAATTCATCGAGGCCTCCGGGAACGACGGAGTATTATAACAGCGTGGCAAATTTGGATTTAGATAGGTGATTGATAAGCCAACTACTTGTTTTTGTCGCCGTGGGTGCGCGCAGGACCCTATTAGCGCTTCGGTGACGGGGTCGCAAGCTGGAAGACTCTGGGACGAGTATAATGGTCTTGACCGTATATAATTGTCTAGACGGACGGTAGAGAATGTCACTTCAAACTTGAGAGCCAATAGCCCAAGATCATTGTGAGGCCGGACACCTCTGTGGGAGAGTTGGAGGTGGGGAGGTGAAGATTCATTGAAGTGCCCGAAGTGGTGGAATGCCGTTCATCTACAGGGGGTGGGCGTCAAAGTCAGAGGCGGTTTGCGGATGACCTGCAGATTAGACCCCTGTCAAGCCAACCAGGAGGCCGCATCTCTGCCGCCGCCGTGCCTCCAAGTGTTCTTTTTCTACTACTATATTCAAACCTTTGGATAAGTCACACAACCTCTCACACCTGGTCGAGTCTGCCTCGTTGTTCTCGCTCTAAACCTGTGGCGATCCGTCCCGTGGTAACTCGTTTATGACATGCAGGGGCTACGCTTTGTCCACATGTCGGGTTTTCTGAGACGATGAGGTCTAGTATAGGCTTAACTATTCTCCTTTGGGCAATTCAATCTGTCTCTGACATACGGTTGTAACTTCGCGTACGAAAACGATCTATATATGGGACCGGCTCTTCTGCAAGACTACGGCTGCTTTGACGTGTGTGAGAGTGTGCATCGCAGTGAAGTCTGAAACGGAGCGGAAGATAGTTTTGGATTGTGGTAAAGCGAGAGCGGTATCCGAGGCATGACAGTACCTCTAATGAGCCGAGATACATTTGATTACACTAAGTAATCCGGGCAGGAACCTGAAATGGGGCACGTGACGGTTTGATGGTAGAAGTACGGTGTAAATAATGATAGACTCTTATCATACACATATTCGTACATTCTAATGGAACACTTACATCCCAAAACGCCTATAAGGTCCATTACTATCTCAATGGTGGTGACCAACTTGTGTCAAAAGTGGTAGAAGCATTCCACCCACAGCGGCAAAGGTATCCCGCATCTGAGGGCGATGATGCTTTCGCTGAGCCCCAGGCCCGCCATCAACATATCCATTGGTGGCAGAATGATCATGTCCCGAGCCATCTTCTTGCATGGCATGCATTGCAACGTAACTATGGTTTGTCAGCAGTTTGTAATGGCCAGCTCAGAGATAGCCTACAGAAAGGTTCCAGCTGAGAATAAAAGTAACATCCCAGTCCACCACTGTCCGGATTCACCATCAACGGCAACACCGCCACCAAGGAGATGAATGAGAAGCCACGTAGAAAGGGCACCAAAGGGGGCCGCAAGGCTAAAGACAATCAGGTGACCACGAGCTGCCCTTTTTGAAAGGCCTTGTTTGAGAAGAACGGATGTGAGGCCAAATGCTGCAGGAGCCTTATGAAGCATAATGGCAAAGAAGATGATCAATCCAAGCTTGGTATCTGACGCGGTTGATGATGCACCCATTGCAATACCGTCGGCAGCAGCATGAATAACAAGACCAGTAGTTGTAGCTAGGCTCCGAGTCTGCTTCGGACTTGGGGTTAGCGACTGAAGGAAACTTTCTGTGTCCGTCTCGTCGTCTGCTGTTGACGATTCATGAAGACCTTGTGATAGGTTATTGAGAGAGATATGTCGTGTTGGTGGAGGTGGTTGGAGGGTCTCTGATGCATGTCGAGGTAACTTGTCGATAAAGAACATGAGAACAAAGCCCAATATAAGGGATAGACCAACATAGAATGTTGGTTGACTTGGCTCAGAGGGTTCTGAAGCATCTGGCGCCTTGACTTTGGTGTCATGATGATCTGGCAGCAGATGAGGGTCGCTATCAGAGGTTGGTGCAGCAACTTCTGGTAGAGATGTTGCTATAACGGGTCCTGGCAGGGCATCGAAGGCATCAATGTCTGCTAAATCTCGAGCTTGGAGCCGTGGGATTGCTTCAAGGCCTCTGGCGTCTTGCGTCCATCGCGCAGCAACCGACCTTTCTGGCATCCATGCGACTCGCTTGCCATGCGTATGGCCCTCAGATGCCGCAGAATACACAGCTTCAATCCCCTCTGGTATAATAACTATCAATGATGTGCCAACCAATACACCCATTCCAATGGTTGAAATCAGTCGTAATTGAGATTGGGACAGGCTCATAGAAAGAGGTAGTGCGCCTGCGAGGAAAGATCTACAGAGCGTGAGTCAAATGCACGTTACGTCAAAGGAGGTGAACAATACGCCAATGTCATCACCACGCTCAGGCCGAGCAGCATGAATAGGCCGTCCAACATCTTGGCCCCTTGCCCAAGGCCTGACGCTTAATTCAGGGTAGCAGAGATGCTAGGGGTCGTAGGCCATGGTAGAATTTACTTGTTTTGAATCTCACTTGTCCACTTGGCCGCGCTCAGTAGATTATCTCCGTGTGTTGTCGTCAGTGCTGCCAGCTTGGTATTATTCATCACTTCAGTCGAGTCTAGCAGTCTTTGGCGGCAAATAGACAAGGCTGCGCACGGACCAGCATCCGCACATCCTTGCAGCCTTCGTGGCGTCCAACGCGACTGTTACGCGACTACTCCAGGAAAATCAAACCAGCTCCTCATCACGACGTTGACCAATCTGGGCTTCACAGCTTTGAAGTGTTCGAGATGGCTGACCTGAGTGCTGACTGTAAGTTTATGACCCTGTTTCTGCTGATGCGTCTAGCTGCATTGAGAGTTGCTCAAGGGTTGCTGGACCTCCCTCAGTCCTCGTGCGACGTTAGCAGGATCCGCTAGCGGAAGATGTCTACCCCATTGATGCTCTTCTAATGTTTGGGGCTAATGTATTATCAACAGGGTCGGTAAAAGCAAATGAAGCCCTTTCCATCTCTCTCGTTGTGGCGGATTCGGGCGGATCTAAGACCCTCTCTAGTTTTCACCCCAAGTTCACGTATCCTATATTTGGCGATGAGGAGAGTATATTTGGCTATCAAGGCCTTAAGATACAACTTAGATATCATGCTTGCGACATGCGGCCCGGATTACAGATTACCTACGACAAGAAGTTCAAACCTGTTGGGGAGACAAGCGCAACTGATATCAAAGTTGTTCTAGAAGACTTCCTACCTAAGAGTGAGTGGGCTAGCATATGTCGAGCTCCAACTAACGTAACTCAGATAGTTTGCTAACCTTGCTGTAGCTGCATTCGATAAATCTAGTATCTTCGACCTAAACATCAACGATGATATCTACAAAGACTGGAAACCACCTGGAGAGTTACTCCGGACTCTGACCGCTGGTGATTCTACGTATGAAATCTGGAAGGGCAGTCTCGCGGATAAAGCAATGCAGCAGATGTTGAAACGCATTCAGATCCTTATACCTCTGTTCATAGAAGGTGGCACAGCTATCAACCTGAACGATCCGGAATGGTCACTTCAGCGGTGGACAATCTTTTTATTATACCAAAAGGCCACGGAAAAGGCCACTTCAGGAGGATCTGCATATATCTTCATGGGCTACTCGACCGTATACCGCTACTATCATTATCAATTGCCAACACCTCCGTCATCTCCAGCGGAAAAGAGGCCCACTGCTCAGCCAGCAACATATGACTTTCAATTTCCACTTTCCTGTGCAAGTAGACCTGAAATTCCTCATCGTTCTCGAATATCCCAGTTCCTCATCCTACCGCCATTTCACGGCGGTGGAAATGGCTCAAGATTTTACGAAACAATCTTCGACTTTTATCTAAATGCCCCGCAAACAATCGAAATAACCGTGGAGGATCCTAATGAAATCTTCGACGATCTACGAGATTTATGTGATATCAAGCGCTTACGGACCGTGCCCGAGTTCATGAGCTTTAAGATAAGGACTGATGTGACCGTTCGACAGAAAGGCCGTGTGCCAACGGCCAAGATAGTGGATCTGGTAGCCATGGAAAGCTTGCGTAAGAAGATGAAGATAGCTCCACGACAATTCTTTCGTATGGTGGAAATGCAGCTTCTTTCTTACATACCCACATACATTCGGAAGTCCTTACTGCATGAGCAAAAGAAAGGTTCTCCTGCAGAGATCAAAGCCAAAGAGCATGAATATCATCTGTGGCAACTATTCGTAAAACAACGGCTCTATCGGCACAACAAAGACACTTTAATACAACTAGATCGGGCTGAACGGATAGACAAACTCGACGATGCCCTGAATGCAGTTGAAGCAGACTACGGCAGGCTACTGCGCACGGCGGACCAGAGACAGGAGAAAAAGGCGGCAAATGGCAATGGCGAAGGGAGTGGAAAGAGAGCCGCTGATGAGGATATGGATGACGCCGGTCCATCTTCGAAGAAAGCTAGAGTCTCAGAGGAGTGAAGCAAAGTGCATACTGGAGCGTTAAAGGCGTCTTTGCAAGACCTGTGAATTTCTGGTCTGGCTTGTACGATACTATTACATAAGTAGGGTGGTAAAAGGAGAAACCAATACCACATGTTTATTTAATAGATTCTTTGATCTATATTTGAAGTCCATATCGTACATAGACACAAACTTCCGAGTATGCCCAATAGATATCTTTTTAGACCGAACCTCTACCTACTGACGCCCCCCCATGCTAACGCCTTAAAATGCCACGACTATTGAATCCATTACCTGAAAATAGATTATGACGATTCCGGACACCATGACTCCCGAGTACCTACACCGTGTTGAAATCTTACTCTCCATTCTGCCCATTATGCAGTGCCTCCATCTCCTCCATATGTTCCTTAGCACACTCCTCCCGCTGCAAAGCTTCCTCCTCGAAGACTCTATAATCATCGCTGCCAACACTGCTCGTCTCATCCAGCATCTGGTAGAACTCGGCATCGTCGTCGTCAGCTGGGATAGCCCACTGGTGCTCTCGAAGCCGTTTATGGCGCTCGCGATCTTCTTCAATACGCTGCTCTATTTGCTTCTTGTCCAGACGCGGAGCAGCAGCAGGTTGTTTGTTTCCTTTGATGCTTTGCTCAGCGACCCCGCTCATGCCGCCCATTTCGACGTCATCAGGTTTGATTGGGGATGAGAGCCCGACGTGGTCTGGGAGTGTATCCCGTTCTTTGAGACATTCTTCGATTTCCATCACGGTTTGCGAGAGCAGATGGTTTTTCTGCTGGAGGCCTTGCAGGACCTTACGGACTACTTTGACGTTTGCGGCGCCGGAACCATCTTCTGGGGCGACAGCGTCGACGACTCGGAGAATGTCTCGCTGCATCATGCGAACATAGTCATGATGGCCCTCGCGAGCAGCCATATCGCAGAGATGCTCCAAGAAGTACATGATGTTGGCTCTGTTATTCATTGAATTCTATAATTTATTAGTATTAATGGGCTGACCTAATTCATATGAGCTCACCTTCTCAAGTTGCTCCAAAATGCAAGAGTGCAAATCCTCATCCATGTCCTTGTACTTGATTGCATACTGGGCAGCCTTTTGAGAGCTCGTGACTGATGCATTCAAATGTTGAAGCTGGGAGGTGAATCGCATTCGAACCTCAAAAGGATCAGCCATGTCGGGCAAAGTTCCCTTGCCGTGACCTCTGTCTGGAATAGGAATACTTTCTTGGGCTACATCGTTGTTAACGTTTGAAGCCTTGTCCTTCAAGCTTGCCACAGTAGATTTATCCATGGTGGCGCTAACTCTAAATGGCTCCGGAAAGGCGGTTGGTGGCGGCAGTTCAGATGCGACCTGAACTTTTTCGCAGCCTCGTTGGCGGAGATTTCTCACTGTTCAAGTTAGGAGTTGACGGAGCAAAAGACTGAGGATCCGTTCGATAACTTGATCTTGCAATGTCTCTTAACGGTCTCTGTGGAAGAAAGGGTGAGGGAGAGTCGCCGATGACTCTCACAGTACTTGGTTGTGGTATGTTGTGATTCTGCCAATATTGTTTGCGCACACTAAGCAAAGCCGAGAATTTCAGGTACAATGGGTATTGCGATCCTCTCAGGTATTCTCACCGACTTGAAGAAGCCGAAGATGTTTCCGCCGTCTACTTCTAACTCTGGAACCTCCACCCCGATTGAGAAAGCTCCAACTCCAAATCGACTTCCTTCCCGTTTCATTGCCTGCGTCCGGCGACCAGAGAGTGCAAAGAAAATCAAAGATGCTTTGAAGAAGGTTAATCCATGGGTTTTTGAAGATAAAAAGACTCTGAGAATTGTGCAGAATGACAATGTCAATGCCTGCAGGGTGGCAGAAGTCGTGTTGTTGGGCTGCAAACCGTACATGGTCAACGAAATCCTAGAGACAGAGGGCATGCGTGAAGCCCTGCATGGCAAGCTTTTGATTAGCATATGTGCTGGCGTCACAGTTTCGCAGATGGAGACAGCCTTATATGGCATGCATGTACCAGAGGGCGGATGCACCTTGGTCAGGGCCATGCCAAATACTGCTTCCGGGATTCAGGAGTCGATGACCGTGATCGCGACGTCCACCCCAGCGTTACCAACCGAAGCAAGTGCAATAGTGGAGTGGATCTTCGAAAGGATAGGTAAGGTTGTCCATTTACCTGCTAGCACAATGGATGCATCAACCGCTCTATGCGGATCAGGACCAGCCTTCTTTGCCTTGATGCTTGAAGCTGCTATTGATGGAGCAGTAGCTATGGGCCTACCAAGGGCTGAAGCTCAAAAGATGGCCGCACAGACTATGAAAGGTACTGCCTGCATGGTGCTAGAAGGTGAGCATCCAGCGCTACTCCGAGACAAAGTCACCACTCCTGGAGGTTGTACTATCGGAGGACTGCTTATTCTGGAGGAAGGTCGAGTAAGGGGCACAGTAGCACGAGCAGTGCGAGAAGCTACGGTCGTGGCAAGCCAGCTTGGACAAGGCGTTCAAGGAGTCAACGGGACCAGGTTCTGATTGAAGGTAGGCCATATAAAAAGAGTCAAGCTAGGGCAACCAACAAAAGTCATGATTACTTCCTGCAACCGTACTATTGGCATTTAACCTTTACATTTCTCATGATGCCACGCGATTGTTAGATTTGTGTGTACATCTACTGTACATTATAGTATTGATACAAAGCCCAGACACCACGTACCGAAGAATGCTACAAACCCATCTATTCCATAGTAACCATACCACCCAAAGCTTTCAACGTAGCTATAATCTTCTCAGCCTCTTCTTTAGGCACAGCCTCCTTCATTAGCTTTGGCGCGCTCTCTACGAACTTCTTGCTGTCCACCAAACTCAATCCCAGCATGCTCTTAATCTCTTTAATGATCTTTGGCTTCGCAGCCGCATCAAACGACTCTAGTTTCAAATTGAAGAGAGTCTTCTCTTGTTGCGCTGGGGCTACTTCTTCTTCCTCGACTGGTGCTGCGGCAGGAGTGGCAGGTCCGGAAGCAACAAATCCACCCATAGGCATGTCCGGGATATTGAGGCGCGACTGTGATGACCTGGTTAGTAATGCCCTCCAAGAAGTTCATATGTTAGCAATGAGACTAGAATGACTTGCCTTTAGACTTGAAACTAAGTCAGCTGTCTCTAGCAATGTCAATTGACTGATCTGATCGACAATGCCAGCCACCTTTGGATTCGTTGCTGCATCCGTTGAAGCCCATCGTGGCGCAGGGGATGATTTTTGTCGCTGTGAAAAGGCAACCGCAGAGATTCGAACATTAGATGATGAACGTAATGAGCGTATGCAGCTTCGAGCTGCGTTCTGGCAGGTCAGCGACATGTTGTTCCGTAGATTGTGTAATTTGTCGACTTCCTATGCGCACATGTAGAAATTGTTCCAGGTATCGAGGTCGATTTGGCGCTAGTGTGGTTATCCCTGTCCAAAAAGTTCGACCTCGATTAAAAGTTGGAGATCCCACCACGCCCACTCACAACCACAAACATATGTCCAAGCACATAATATGGACTTAATTGATATCTCTCGCGGGCAACAGGCTACGCTCCAAGATGCCATCGTCTTGGAAGGACTCCCACCAGAATTACTTGAGATCATTCGTCTTGGAAACAGTTCCGGTTTCCTTGATGCTATTGCGGCCGCATCCCTCATACCGACTTTAACTCTGAGGGTTTTCGCACGCTTCGAGACCATTTTTGCAGATACCTGCGCGCGGTGGATATCTGGATCAGGCTATGAGACACAGTCAGTCATAGAGGCATTTGCTCGCATCTTACGCTTTGCGCCTCACTTGTCTGTCTATCTAGAAAAGTATCTGTGGCCAGCTCCCAGGTCCCTACAAAATAATGAACAGGTTTCACAAGATCTTACGCTCCACTACCTCTCGGGAGACAGCCAAGATAAAATTTTCAGATTTTCAGAGCTACAGTTGCAAAGACTGCTTCTCGCAGCTTTTCGATTGCTCGTCTTCGACAAGCGGACGTTTGCACGAACCATTTCTCCTTCGAAAATACAGACCTTATTGCAGCACTCGAGCCGGCCTATAAGGTACTTAGCAGCCGAAATATTATGTCACCTGCTCTCAGCGTCCGATGCGAAGTTGAAGGAAATGATCGACACACATATTGGAAGAGAAGATGCTGTGATCGGAGATTTTGATGGGCTGTTGATTGATTATGGATTCTTGGGTCTATACGAAGAGAAGATCGGAAATGATATAGCAGAGATACGAAGAAGTATACATGGATCGACTAGCAACTTAAGACCATTTCACCCTCAGGGCTTGTCTCCACTTGTAGCATATTTTGACGACATACTTCTCCCACTACCAAACGGACAGCCAACGAGGCCTTCCAGTTTTGTACGGACAGTCACAACATCCAAAAACTTAAGAAATTTTGCGGAGGCGCTACTCTCTGATTCCCCTATCCTCGTTCACGGGCTCTCCGGTTCGGGCAAGACATCTCTGGTTAATGACTTTGCGCGTGAACTTCAGAAGGATTCACACATGGTAACACTACACCTCAATGAGCAGACAGATGCCAAAATGCTTATCGGTATGTATGCCACCGATTCGACTCCTGGTTCCTTTACATGGCGCCCTGGTGTCTTGACAACAGCGATCCGCGAAGGTCGATGGGTTTTCATTGAAGACCTTGACCGAGCTCCTGATGAAGTTGTTGGCATCATCTTACCTCTGATTGAACGGGGAGAAATACTTATACCCAGCCGTGCCGAGACCGTCAAGGCAGCGCCTGGCTTTAGACTAATTGCTAGTATTCGGACATCCTTAAATATGAGTGGACAGGAGATTGTTCCTGCTATGCACATGCTTGGTGCTCGCCTTTGGAAGAGAGTGCCTGTACAAATACCCGATCAGGGAGAATTCATGCAGATAATCAATGGTACTCATCCGATACTACGCAAGTTTCTGCCGGGTATTCTCGCAGTCTATAAGCGTCTCTACTCTTTATCTCAGAAGCCATCGTTTGCTTCAAAAAGCCAAAGTTCAGTCGGACGCCCCATTAGCCCTCGAGATCTTTTGAAATGGTGTCGTCGACTTGACACGATCTTGGTAGCTGCCGGATCTAAGACTGGAGAAGAACCCATCAGTGAAACAACGAAAGACGAAATGTTCATGGAGGCGGTAGATTGCTTCGCGAGTAGTTTGCAAACACATGAATCCAGGAAGTCCATTATTTATTCCGTCGCAGAGGAGATGCATATGCCTGCCCAAAGAGTTGAGCATTACCTTAGCGCGCACATTCCCCGGTACCAAGAAAGTGAAGCACATCTACAAGTTGGCAGAGTAAAGATCTCGAAGCGAAAGAAACTTAATCGAATAACCAAACCGTCTCCACAATTGAGGCCTTTTGCAAATACAGCACATACCAAAAGACTACTCGAACAGGTGGGTGTTGCACTAAAGATGGCGGAACCAGTACTTCTCGTCGGTGAGACGGGTATTGGCAAAACAACTGTCATCCAGCAGCTCGCGGATTCCCTAGGCTATAAACTCATCGTTGTCAATTTGTCTCAGCAAAGTGAAGTGGGCGATCTTCTCGGAGGCTTCAAGCCAGTAAACGTCCGCAGTCTCGCAATTCCTCTGAAAGAAGAATTCGATGATCTATTCTCGTCAACTGGCATATCCGCAACAAGAAACCAAAAGTATCTTGAGCAACTTGGAAAATGCGTTGCGAAGGGTCAATGGAGTAAGGCCTCCAAACTGTGGCATGAAGCGCCCCGAATGTTTGAAAGAATACTTTCAGAACTATCGAAGTCTGAGGCTACGAGGCCAAAGGATAGCAGCGAGCAGCCAACAAAACGACGGAAAACAGATTCAAGGCTTCAGACTTTGTTCGGGCTAAAACCCCGTTGGGAATGCTTTGCTCGAAATTTAGACCTATTTGACGTGCAACTATCTGGCGGCTCGAAGGGTTTCGCCTTCACATTCGTTGAGGGCAATATCGTGAAAGCAGTTCGAAACGGAGATTGGGTACTACTTGATGAGATTAATCTTGCCTCTCCAGACACTCTGGAGAGCATCGCGGACCTTCTTCATAATGGTTCAAATGGATCTCCATCAATTCTCCTTTCCGAAACCGGAGAGATAGAACGTGTGCGAGCCCATCCAGACTTTCGAATCTTTGGTGCCATGAATCCCGCAACAGATGTCGGGAAAAGAGACCTCCCAATAGGCCTGAGATCGCGTTTTACAGAGATCTACATTGAGAGCCCGGACCGAGACCTGGATGATCTTCTTTCCGTGATCAAAACATATCTTAAAGGCACTACCAGTAACGATGAACGCGCCGCTCATGACGTTGCTTGTCTCTATCTCAACACAAAGCAGCTTGCTGATGAGAAACGCCTAGTTGATGGTACTAATCAGGTACCTCACTTTAGCCTCCGCACCTTAACTCGTGTTCTTGGCTATGCCACTGAGATTGCTCCATCGTACGGCTTGCGGCGCGCTCTTTATGAAGGATATGCTATGGGATTCTTGACGTTACTTAATGGAGAATCAGAGCGTATGTTGATGCCTCTTATCAACCACCACCTCCTAGATAGTCACAGTAACCCGCAGTCCTTATTGTCCCAAGCGCCACGACACCCTGAAGACGGCAGACAATACGTTCGGTTTATGAATAAGAAGAGAGATCGTCAGTATTGGATGCTTCAAGGGCGCGAAACGCCACATGAACAACCTCACTACATCATCACTCCATTCGTCGAACGCAACATGCTAAATCTTGTACGTGCTACTTCAACTCGAAGATTTCCAGTTTTGGTACAAGGACCTACGTCATCTGGGAAAACAAGTATGATCGAATACCTTGCCAAGTTTAGCGGAAATAAGTTCGTTAGGATCAATAACCATGAGCACACAGACCTCCAGGAGTACCTTGGTTCCTATGTGTCTGGATCAGACGGCCAACTTCGATTCCAAGAAGGTCTTCTGGTTCAAGCCCTCCGAGAAGGTCATTGGATCGTTTTAGACGAACTTAATCTCGCCCCTAGTGACGTCCTCGAAGCATTGAACCGGCTCTTAGATGACAATCGCGAACTGCTGATACCTGAAACGCAAGAGGTTGTCCATCCACACGAGAACTTCATGCTGTTCGCCACCCAGAACCCCCCTGGTCTTTATGGTGGTCGTAAAACCCTTTCTCGGGCTTTTAGAAATCGATTTCTGGAACTTCATTTTGATGATATTCCGGAGGATGAACTCGAGTACATCTTGGAGAAAAGGAGTCAAAATGTTGCACCGTCTGATTGCAGGAGAATTGTAACGGTCTATAAGGAGCTTTCTAGACTACGGCAATCGAACCGCTTATTTGAGCAGAAGGACAGCTTTGCTACACTAAGAGATCTCTTTAGGTGGACCTCGCGAAATGCCGACAATCGAGAGCAGCTTGCTGCGAATGGCTACATGCTTTTGGCTGAGCGTGTACGAAAGCCGGAGGAGAGAAGTGCAGTGAGAGAAATCATTGAAACCGTTATGAAAGTAAAGTTGGACCCGAGTGTCCTATACGATTCTACTTCATGTCCTGAAATCCAACTTTACAATAACACAGTTAATACGCATGGTGTAGTCTGGAATAATGCAATGCGGAGACTGTACGTTTTGGTTGCACATGCACTACGAAACAATGAGCCGGTGCTTCTCGTTGGAGAGACTGGCTGTGGTAAGACGACAGTATGCCAGATGCTTGCTGAGGCTTTTGGGAAAGAGCTGCACATTGTGAATGCTCACCAGAACACCGAGACAGGAGATCTGATTGGCGCTCAGAGGCCGGTCAGAAACCGGGCAGCTGTTACCAGGCAGCTTGAAGATGACCTTATTGCAGCTCTGCAAATAGAGAGTAACCAAGAAATTAGCAGCTCCAGTGACCTAGACTTGCTAATAACGGCCTACAATAATCTATCGAATGAGGCCAGAGCGGCCATACCGGATGACTTACGCCAGCGTATTACATTAGGTCAGCTGAAGGCAATATCACTCTTCGAATGGGCCGACGGGAGCCTCGTTCAAGCCATGAAAGATGGTCAATTCTTCCTGCTGGACGAAATCTCGTTGGCCGACGATTCAGTCTTGGAACGGCTTAATTCCGTCCTCGAATCGGATAGAACTCTTTTACTTGCAGAAAAGGGTGTAGAAGACTCGTTCGTCCAAGCAGCTGGTGGCTTTCAGTTCTTTGCAACGATGAATCCTGGGGGCGATTACGGGAAGCGTGAGCTCTCCCCTGCATTGCGAAATCGTTTCACTGAGATCTGGGTTCCGTCGTTGTCCGATCATGGAGACGTTCTCCAGATAGTTGAGGCTAAGCTGTCTCCGAGTCTTAAGCATTTCGCTAAAACTATGATTAAATTTGCAGAATGGTTTGGACGTTCTTACCGCTCATCTACAACACAATTAATCTCTATCAGAGATGTTCTTGCATGGACAAAGTTTGTCAACAGTATTAGCATTCAGGACTCTTTGTCTGCTGTTGTGCATGGGGCAGCTATGATATATATTGACACCCTAGGTGCGAATCCAGCAGCTTTAATTGCAATTGATCCAGAGACTATTATAGACGAACAAGGGAAATGTCTCAGGCAACTGAGCATCCTCTTGGGCCAAGATATAACGCCGATATATGCTGCTCCGGTCGTCATCGAGGACACGAATCTTGAATTGAGTTTCGGTGGTTTCTCCGTTAAGAAGACACCCGCTGCGGGTACCGTTTCAGCATTTGCATTCCAGGCCCCTACCACAAAACTCAATGCAATGAGAGTTGTTCGAGCTCTCCAAGTGCAGAAGCCAATCCTAATTGAAGGTAATCCTGGTGTCGGGAAAACCGCATTGATTGCGGCTCTTGCTGGTGCAGTTGGCAAACAACTGACTCGCATCAACCTCTCTGAGCAGACTGATCTCATGGATCTTTTCGGCTCTGATGTCCCAGTGGAAGGTGCCGAGGCAGGAATCTTTTCTTGGCGCGACGCTCCTTTCCTTCAGGCGATGCAGAATGGCGACTGGGTACTTCTCGATGAGATGAACTTGGCATCCCAGTCTGTTCTAGAAGGACTCAATGCTTGCTTCGACCACCGAGGCGCAGTCTATATCTCAGAGCTTAACCAAACGTTCAAACGCCATCCCGACTTCTGCGTATTCGCTGCACAAAATCCTCACCATCAAGGTGGTGGAAGGAAGGGTCTTCCAAGTTCTTTCGTAAATCGATTCACGGTTGCTTATGCTGACGTTTTCAGGAATGATGACTTGACGTTGATATGCAAACATAGTTTCCCTGCCGTGAGTGAAGAGACGTTGTCTAAAATTATAGCATTTGTCTCAATTCTTGAACAAGAGGTGGTTCATCGACGCAGATTTGGATCTCAAGGTGGTCCGTGGGAGTTCAACCTCAGAGACAGTCTTAGGTGGCTGCAGCTTCTCGCCTCTTCAGAACCCTTCCTGGCCGCTAGCGGTCCTACTGACTTCTTAGATATCTTATTTCGACAACGCTTCAGGACCATCAAAGATAGACAGGAAGTAAATAAGATTGTTGTGAAAGTATTTGGAATGGATGTTCCCTTCCGCCATTACTTTCATAATCTCTCAACGGATGGCTACCAGGTCGGAATGGCCTATATTTCGCGGCATCCTCTGACACAGAAATTACCATCTCCAACTATTAACATAATTGAGCGACTATCGGAGCTTGAATCAATCATGATATGCATTGGTCAAGGTCTTCCCTGCATTCTGGTAGGTCCGTCAGGCTCTGGGAAAACTACTCTGCTACAACATGTTGCCGCTGCTGCTGGTACCGAGCTCGTCGTCTTTGCACTCAACTCTGATATTGATACGATAGACCTTGTGGGCGGCTACGAACAAGTGGACCCACAACGTGCATATAGTACGTTTGTGAAACAGCTATGCGCATTTATCGAGACTCGTATTCTTTCGTCAATACCCAGTCTAGCTCCATATGAAGCTCTTGAAATACTGTCTCTCTGTCAAAATGCCCATAATGGTTCCATACAGCTCTTTACAGACTTATACACACGCCTTCTTACTTTATGGAGCAAGACCAGCATCCGGGAGATAAAGAGTTTTATCACACGCTGCAACAATTTTATGCATCAATCAAGCAATATCCAGACGGCTCGCTTCGAGTGGGTGGATAGTATTTTGATCAAAGCACTTGAAGAGGGCAAATGGATTGTTCTCGACAACGCAAATCTATGCAGCTCATCAGTGCTAGATAGATTGAATTCTTTGCTCGAACCGAATGGCTTTTTAAGCATCAATGAGCATTGTGGACCGGATGGAGAACCAAAGCTTGTGAAGCCTCATCCAGATTTCAGACTGTTTATGACAATGGATCCCCGTTTCGGCGAGCTTTCTAGGGCTATGAGGAATCGAGCAGTCGAAATATTCATTGATATCAATTCTAATCACATTAATTACAAGAATGCTGGCAGAGATAGAATTCGCTACTCAGATGCGTTTTTACAACGATACAGAAGAGTGGTCAGCATTCTCCAAGCCCCTTTTCTCTCCAATCAAGTGGACGTCCTAGCAGGAGTAGCCCTGGACCACCTTTCAGAAGACGATGCAGGTTTTCTGGGAAGATTTGCTGAAGCTTCTCGCAATGGCCTTGTGGGAACCACAAATCCTGAAGTATTCCAAATATTTAACAGATATAGGCGAATCGTGGAATCTGGAGAATACGGAATTCTCAGAGATGCCATTCACCATGAATACAACCTGCTTGTGGACAAAATGCATCTCTTGGGAAACTTTAAAGACGCACAGGTCAGTGACCGTGCAGTCCTTTTTATCTATAGTTCATGTACTGATAGTTTAATTGAATTATTAGCCCATTCACCCACTGCAAAACTCACCATTAGTACCGTTGCTTAATGAATGCGGTGGAGCTAGCCGAACTCTCTGTTTAGGTGCCTTGATGGATCTTCATCTAGATATTCTTTCTGCTTATGATGCGAACCAAGCTCAAGCTAAAGCTCTTGTGGAACTCAAGCCTTCCCAAATGACTCGCCTTCAGAGGTCAATGTGCCGAAATCGACTTCCATCTGCGGCAAAAGACTCGACGGCTGGTGTGTCCATGTTTCTCATAGACATTTTGGGCATTCTTCAGGTGCATCTGCGGGACAATCTTTCTGCGTCTGAAAATTTCATGGTAAGACGCGGTTTAAGCTTCTTGATATAATATTTAATTGACACATTTTAGACCGAGAAGAAGATCATCGGTAGTGTCATGCGACTTTGGCGGGAGACCTACCGATTAGCTTCTAATCCTGAATTTGAGGACGCTATTTTTCAAGCTCATCTTGATATTTACCGCGACGTTTTGTCCAGAGAATTGTCAATGATCACACCATCAATGAATCGTGGCGCAAAATCTCAAGTCAGTCTATTTCAGATGCCATCTCAGAAAGTCATCGAGTTTGTGCAAGAGAGGATTCAACACTACTTTGAATCGGGATTTAAACTCACAACGGGGCTAAGCATGGAGAAATTATGGCGACTCTTCCGACCGAAACCAATTCCTAGTATCGAAAAACTACAGACCTTGATCGATATGGAGGAGCTCGCAACAAGATTCGACAACCTGAAATGGAGGACCTCTGCATCAGTTTCAGAGCTATCGTCCATCACCTCGTCCCTGGTGGAGGCATATGGTCTCATTTTGACATCTGAAGTAGATGGACGCTCTCTGGTTCAGAATCTCACTTTCGAGATTGCTAGTCTGGAAGCGGGAACTGACACTGAAGGATCAACTTGCGTTCCTTTCTTCTCGGTCCAATTTGAAGCCTTGAGACAATACAAGATCCTTCGGAATACGGAAAACACTGCGGCAGACGTGATAACTTTGGCCAGCAGTCCCACAGTATGTCTCATGCACCTCGGCAGTGCGAGTAGTACTTCGATACATCTTCAGAAAGTGCACTACATTTTTAGTAACAGGGAGAGCTTATTTCCTATTGAAGACTCATTTTCCGCTACTCTACTGCGAAGATTGCATCAACTAGGCAATGTTGAACTTAATATGCTAAGCCTGTTGGAGATGGAACTGCCAATCTTGGGAAAGTCCATCGCCCAAGGAACTAGATCATTGTGTCGAGATCAGCTTCTGGACATGAACATACTTCTGCTAAAATTGGTCATCGAGACTATTCGTGTTCATGACGATAATCTTACTCGCGGCATCGAGATATGGGAACAATTGCCATCTGGTACTAAAGAGGCAGTGTATCAGAACGAAACCATAGCTATTGAGTACGCAGAGCAATTAGATAAAGATAACAGCTTTCCACGCCATTTCAGAGAAATATTCCAAGATCATCTAAAACCGGCATTAGTCGCCATCGAAGCTGCCAAAAACCAATCAGGAAATCAGATGAAGCACTCTTCATTGGCTTGGATACACTTTGCCATTGGGTGCATTACTCTTTATGTCCCTGACCGCTCATTCGATCCTAGCAGCAGACAATTGCTGGAGCGCCAGCAACATGTTCGTGCCAAGGACAAGCTTGAAAATAAGATCGCAGCTCTTCGTACCTTTGAAAACATGTTCACTGGACAAAACACTAATCTGCGGTGTCAATTGTTAGAGGAAGAACTCCTTGATTTGGGAGAACCTGCACACGTGACGCAAGAGGTCTTACGTCCTGAGATCTCTGAAATTGATCAGTTGCAAGGAGAGTTTAACAACTTGCTGAACACCCTTGTGGGAGCAAAGCCTCTGGATATGGCAATGTTACAATTTGAATCTAGACACGAAGAGACAGCACAAGGCATAAAGCTTCTTCAGAACAATGTGGCCCAAATCATTCGTCGATTGTTGGAGAGGTTTCGTGCGTATGGTGATATCACTATGCCGGTGGTGGGTATGCTTCAATGTCTACAAGTTGGACTTCACATGGCCCGATTGGCATCTTCTGGTGTCTCACCCAATAACAGAACTATTGCAACCATCAGCAGCATTACACCATTCCTAGGTGGAGGCCCCCTACGAGAAAATCCATCTGTGCCAGAACAGCCCTTGGACACCCTAGCCAACATTGCGATGATTGCTGGCGTTGAAGGTCTTGGTGCATTCAACGCTGACCTGCGGCAACTCTTCTTGGATACGTTCCATTCCTGCTACATTAATTGGAGCAAAAAGCTTGAGGCTGACCGCAAGGAAACTAACTCGAAAAGTGGATTATATCGCTTCAGGAGCAGTGCCGAAGATGAAGAGGAAGTTGACCAGGACGAGTTCAATGAATTATTCCCAGATTTCCGCAAAGACTCCGCTCATTCCACCAACAATCTCATAACTGCTCAGTCTACTCGTGACACAGCGGTCGCTCTCGCCAAAATTCATGGAAAGATTGTTTTAAGAGAAAGCTCCCCCACCGAGAGCATCATGTTTGTCCTTCGACGAATGTCCGAACGTATCGGTATTTCTTATGATGAATACGCTCCATTCTCGAGTGGATTAATGACCAGTAACTTGCTACCTGGAATATTCTTAAAGCTCAGTGACCATATGGAAGCCGTGAGTTCTAATTCTGCGACCACTGATTCATACAACTTCTACACGGACGCGAATCTTCCGGAGGCTCGTAAGCTCGTTCTTCTCATCCAACAAATTCAAACCAGATTCCGGGAATTGCAAAATGTAGACGAGATTGCCCACATGCAACCTCTTGAGGATGTCATGGTCTCATGCAAAGAGCTTCTGAGATTCCGTCATACAGACCCACTTGGAAAAGTAATCACCAAGGTTGAGAAGGTGCACAGCTACATTCACGAATGGCAATTCGGTGGTTGGGCAAGCCATGCAAACTCGGTGATCACTCTTTATGATAGACTGACTTCCACGATTGTTTCGTGGCGTCGCCTCGAATTGGCAACTTGGGCAAGATTGTTTGATATGGAGAACAGGAAGTGCGATGACGATGCTAAATCTTGGTGGTTCGTCGCATACGAAGTGGTAATTGCAGCGCCTCTTTCCATGTCCCAGTCCGAGCACGAGCTTAGAAGTTATGTACAAAACCTCCTTCAAGATTTGGAGACTTATTTCTCCAGCGCAATTCAAGGGCAATTCAGACAACGCCTACAGTTGCTTAGGCAACTGAAAAGGCATCTTGATGTCATCATTATTGATATACCTCTCATGTCGATCGTCCAAAAGGCTGTCGCGAACTTTATTGGAATCTATGCGCGATATGAGAAAGCAGTCACTGAAAACCTGCAAAACGGTCGCCTAGTTCTTGAAAAGGCCATGCGAGATGTTCTGCTCCTAGCTAGCTGGAAGGATACCAATATAATCGCTCTTAGAGACAGTGCTCGGAGGTCTCACCATAAACTATTTAAACTTGTGCGCAAGTACAGGGCGTTGTTAGGTCAGCCGATGGAGCTGATTATCATGCACGGATTGCCTGATGAAACCGCAGATCTAAGCAGTGATCATGTATACAACACCCCGAACACACTGCCGAATGTCGATAAATATGCATTGGCGCAATGTGAATCTAACGTTCCCCATTGGTCCGAAAAGAGCAAAAGACTTGTCAATGTTTCAAAAACTGTCGCTTTGATGAACAATGCTGGGCAGATACCAGTGGCCGCGCTTGACGGAGTACGTTACCTAGAATCGTTCCTCAACAATATTATTACTTCAGCTGCCGATCTTCAGAAGGCAACTCCGTCAATTCTTACGGAAGAGAACAAGAATACTGTGAAGCACTTGAAATCAAGAAAGCGTAAGTTATTCGCAGATACTCTTAGAGAATTGAGGCAGATGGGCATCAAGCACAATTTGGGTACTGCAGCGCTCTTTAAGCAAGAGTCTCTTCCGTTGATACTTTCAAATACCGAATTCCTAGAACCTCAAACTTTCGAAGGACTTGAATACTATTATCATAAAGCCATAGACGTGATACCTCGGGCAAGGGCAGCTGCAAGACAACATTCTCAAGATCTGAGCAGCGCAGAAATAGCCAGAAGTACTGGTCTGCTTGAAGGACTACTTCAAGTTCTCTTGAATCAGCGCAATAAATTGTCAGTTACCGTTGCAGATTGCGATAAATTAGAACAAAAAATCGACATGGTTCGAGCGCTTTGGGCCCCAGATAAATACGATATCACAAGGTCCGCCATCTCTTCAAATCAGAGTCCTAGCATAAAGTGGCTCCCCAGCATCCTCCGCGTTGGATCTGAACTGGTGGCAATACACGGCCAGTTGGGAAAGATTGACAACACGCAGGTGCTGAAAAGTCTCTCGTCGCATATCAAAACTTTCGACGATCTTGACCATAAATGGGCATCTTTGCCTACATTACCGCTGGGTGTTGATTCAACAGCTTTGGAAACCTTGAAAGTTCAGACTAATGATGCAATTGGGAGGCTACGCATTGGCCTACACGATATGACCGAGCAGCATCTGCATGTAGACTTCATTCTCCAACAGATCCGTCCCTGGGCGGTTCCAAAATGGGAAGCCGTACCAACAGTCCCCAAACATGAAAATATCTCAGTTATTGATCAGGAGCTCTCTAAAATCTGTGACTCAATTCTAGTCGCCATCGAAAAGTTTTCCACTGCTTTGGAGCAACTTCCAGGTTCTACGGAAGACCCCGCTTGGCTTGCCAAAAACGATTCTATCCTTCTTGATAGCATAAGCAACCTTCACATCCGTGAAATCACAGTACGGATCAACCATTCGTTCGAGCTTTTGAATGATCTCTCCCTCGGCAATGCTCGTTTAGGCAAGGTCGCCGGCGCTCTTTTTGCCGTTGCACTTCCAATACTCCAGCAATACTTCAATCTTGTTCAGCAATCTCTTATACGATACGCAAGCCTCCACCGTGCAACTTGCAAGATGGCCTATATTCTGGCAAAGACATTTACGCAGATTGCGTCGCAAGGTTTCTGTACTCCTTCTGAGAAGTCCGATGAACAAGATGGGAAGACCAATAAGCTTGAAGGAGGGACTGGCCTTGGCGACGGCGAGGGTGCAGATGATATAAGCAAGGACATCCAAGACGATGAGGACTTATCAGAACTTGCAAAGGAGCCAAATAAGGGCGAACAGGAAGATATCGAAGATGAGAAGGACGCCGTTGATATGGCAGATGGTGATATGGAGGGTGAGATGGGTGAGGCTGAAGAAAAAGAGAAAGACAAAGAAGGCAGCGGTGATGATGACACAGATGGAGATGATTTTGATGAAGAGGCTGGAGATGTCGACGACCTGGATCCAAATGCTGTTGATGAAAAGATGTGGGATGGCGAAGGAGAGAATGAAGCAGAGAAAAAACAGGAAGGGGATCAGTCAAAAGGGAAGGCGAGCAAAAACGAACAAATAGCTGCGCAGGAGAATGACAAGCAAGCACCCAAGGGCGAGGAAGAAGAGGAAGAACCTGGTGCTGAGCAAGGTGAGGAGATCCAGCAGGATGAGACCGAAAAGCACGATCCGTACGCTCAAGAAAGCCAAGCACTTGAGTTACCAGAAGAAATGAAGCTTGATGGAAATGATCAAGAGAAAAGTTTGTCTAACAGTGATGATGGCATGGAGGACTTATCCGATATCAATGATGATGCAAAAGACGGGGATGAACGAGTGGATGAAGGCAACCAGGACATATCAGAAGGCGAAGATGCAGAAATGCAAGATGATCAAGACGACATATCTGAAGTTGACATGGTAAATCAAGACACTGACGAGGGCCACCAAGGCAGGGATACCGAGGAAGCTGGCGAGAAGGCAGAAGATGAAGAACCCGAACCTAACGCTGAAGACCAAGAAAGGCTCCTTCGAGACCGTTCAGATGATGCGAAGGTGGACCCTAACGATACCGTTCCAAGCGAGGTTCAAGGCACAGGTGAAAATCAAGATGAGAATCAAGCGGTTGATAACACCGCTTCGATAAGTAAGGCACAGCACGAGGACGGTGGAAAGGGAGTGGAAACACCAGAACAGAGAGAAGCAGCTGCGGATAAAGGCGACATTGGCAGACAAACGAGCGGTGAAGCACCTCAGGGTCAGAATGAGGAGACTCCGGCTAGTGTTAAAGCTCAGCCATTCAAAAAATTAGGTGACGCTTTAGAGAGATGGCATCGACAACAAACGAAAATCAGGAATGCTCTAGAAAAACAAGAGAAGCTCCAAGAACAGCCGATGGAGCTTGACATGAAAAATGCAGAATTTCAGCATCTACAGGATGAAGAGGCACAAGCTGATACCCAGGCCTTGGGTACAGCTTCAGAGGATCAAGCATATGCACTTGATGAGTCAATGGCCATCGATACCGAGACCGAAGAAATGCCTCTGGCATTTCAGCCAGAAGAAGTAGAAGCAGACAGCATTGAGAATGACGATATAGATGCCCAGACACCAGCAGAAGAGGAAGAGCAGAAGCCTATTGAAGCACATGAAGGACATGCAGGTGCTATAATTAGGCAAGCAAATGCTGAACGGGAAGGAGAATCAGATCAATTTCGAGGCCAAGAACCCGACCTCGAAGAAGAGATTGAAGAAGTAGATGTGCAGCTTTCAAGTACGCACATAGACGACCTGAATACTTTCGCCGTCTCACGCTCCGCCACTGATGCACACCAACTATGGACACACTACGAATCACTAACTCGTGAACTCTCCCTATCTCTAACGGAGCAGCTCCGCCTCATTCTCGCTCCCACGCAGGCAACCAAAATGCGTGGTGACTTTAGAACCGGCAAACGCCTTAACATCAAACGTATCATTCCATACATTGCATCTCAATACAAGCGCGACAAGATCTGGATGCGGCGCAGTATCCCCTCCAAGCGCAGCTACCAGATCATGCTTGCGGTTGACGACAGCAAGAGTATGGGCGAGTCAGGCAGCGGCTCGCTTGCTTTCGAGACGCTCGTCATGGTCTCCAAGAGTCTGAGCATGCTTGAGGTCGGCGAGATCTGCGTTGTCGGATTTGGTGAGAATGTCAGAGTCGCACATGAATTCGAGACACCTTTCAGCAATGAAGCAGGGCCAAAGGTGTTCCAGAACTTTGGCTTCAATCAAGATCATACAGATATCACGAAGTTGGTGAGAGAGAGCATTGAACTCTTCCGCACGGCAAGAATTAAGGCTTCAAGCAACCCGGCCGATCTCTGGCAGCTTGAGCTCATTATATCAGACGGAGTCTGCGATTCTTCCGAACATGAATCCATTCGTCGGCTCTTAAGAGAGGCAATCGAGGAGAGAATCATGATGGTTTTCGTCATTGTAGATGATTTGAAGAACAAGAAGAGTGGAGAGAGCGTGATGGACCTGAAAGAGGCAAAGTTTGTCAAGGATGAGGCAACAGGAGTGTTGAATGTTAAGATTGAGAGGTATCTGGACACATTCCCCTTTCAGTATTATCTTATTGTGAGCGATGTGAAGGAGTTACCGGGTGCTCTGGCTACATTATTGAGGCAGTGGTTTGCAGAAGTCGCGGATTCAAGTGGACAGAGGTGATGGTATTTGATATAGTCGTTCTCCTTGTCCATAGATTTTAAGTATTCGGAGCTTCGTCTCGTATCCGACGTCATTAGAATTGTGAAATACTTCGTACATGTGATTGTTTATGAAATGCTGGATTTATGAGGGCCAAGTGAACAACAAATCAAACCATCCCATTCACGACAAGCTCCTAGATCCACCAAGGAGATTCCTGGAGAGGCGGAAATCAGGAAGTCATTTCAAAGTAAAAGCGATCCACGACAGACAAAGGCTGCGCCTAAAGCTTGTCCGTCATTTTGGTGGCAGCATTTGACACTTACTATTTAGAGCGATATATATAAACACTGCGCCACCTCAGCTCTCTTGATTTTCGTCTCCTAAACCTTCCACCTCTCCCTTCGCCAAGCCCAACCTCCTAATTCATTAATCTCTCTGCCACTCTGGCGAGAGCCAATAGCCAAAGGAGTTACGATGCGGGTGCCAAAGCAGGATTTAGACGTTAACCTGTTTTCAATTTAAGCCCTCTAGACAACACATGAGAACACAGACTCCGTGGAAGCTCTCGAATAAAATCCCACAGCATCCCTGTAGGCTCGCTAAAGCATGATCTATGTAAGCAGCAATGGCGTTAGGGCCGGCCGTCAGCTGTACTGAACCGTAAAGTCCCAACAGAGTTATAGTTGTTGTTTTAGACTTCAACTTTGTAGCCCTCTTGGCTAGGAGAATTGTACTTCTTTACAACAACACTGAAACGACGGCTTATCTTTATATTACTAGTGTTTGTCGACGTCCAAACTGGTGGACGCCTTGCTTTTTGCCTTTGCTATCGTAATTGCCCCTTTACTGCACATATATACAGCACTTTGCTCTTGAGATGCAACAGTAATACAGTATTCATAATATCCAGCATTGTCTCGGAGAGCAGCCTTTAGATCCTTATGAATTGCTTCGTCAGGTGGAGGAGCCAGTGACGCTAGTGATGCTATGCTGTCGACAGCCACAACTTGGTAAAAGAGTGTAGAATGGTGGCAGTGTGGAGATAATTCAACGTAAATGCGCACATTCAATTCACTGCGTGACTTTGCCTAATTGGGTTGGAAGTCTAGATTTATCAATTCCCTTTATAATTCTTCATGGATGTATCTTCGATATCATATAAAATTACAAAAATTATTCCCACACTGATTATAAGCTTTATCGTCGATTAGAGGTAGCTACTATTGGCATAAATAGTGCTCAGTTCAGTGCTATGCTCGTTATTATAGATAAAATAGGTTCTATAAGGAGTGGACGTGTTATAGTAAAAAGGAGTAGGTGCTCAAACCCCGCAATCACTCAAATTAGTATTGAGCCTAAGATCCTAAGGTATAACCCAACGTAGTGGATGAGAAAGGAGACGAACTCCTGTTTCCAACAAATTTCAGGGAAAATGTCCAAAGATAAAGCACGCAGGCCTGGAATTGGGATTAGAGTGTTGTCGTTATCCCATCATTTGCCTTGTTCAACCCCAAACGCCAAAAAACATTTGAAGCATAGTATATTCCTCGACATCGGGCTTCGGCATATTTATAAGCGCATTCCAAAGTGCTTTTATATCCAGTCCATCTTGATTAGGACTAACTCTCAAATTAAGCCATTCTTTGTTCATCTGCGGTAGCTCAAACCTCACAACAATCAGTCTTTTCCCTGTCCCTGGGTCTTTCTTCGGAGTGACGGCTTCCACCGCCTCACCAATTCGTTCCATGTAATCAATTATTTCTTCTTTTGTTGTAGGATCTGGACCCGGGACGTCACGGACCATGATTTTCTCAAACTTCACATGGGAGTCTTTGAGCCAGCCCGCCTTTTTGGGAAACCATCGTTTGTAAATACCACCAGTGATTGACAAGTCAAGACCTGTACCGGGGTCACTAAACTTGTCGCTGAGGAATTCAGTGCAGAAGGTGATGTTGCCAATTGGGGTTGTGATGTCTTGTCCGGATATGAGGGCTTCGCGGATGGAAAGCCAGGTGGAGTCGCGGAGGAATACTGCGGGTTGATTAGTTGAGTGTAAGCTAGATATGGGAGGGATTATCACAGGTTGAGCCGTCTTCGAGGATGTTCCAGCTATCTTCGGATTGTTGCGGGCAGAATACGAGAAATGCGAGACCTTTGCAGCACAAGTTTGGGCTAGTAAATAGAGTCAATTGGAACGGCCTCAAAAGACACAAAAGCAACAGAATATGAAGAAAGAAAATGGGGCCAGAATATACACTTACCAAGCACTAAAAACCGACATCTGACTCTGTCCAGCCTGCCAATAGGGGCAACTATCCGCGTTTGGATGCAAACTAGAATCGAAGGCCCAAGCTTCTTCGGGACTTGTCTGTTTCACGACAGCTTTTACTTCCTGCTCTTTCCCAAGCGGTATAGTAAGGATAATATAATCTCCTTCCCAACGGGCACTAAGGCCACGAATCGTTTTACAAGGGAACTCTCTAGACCTCATGCTGTTCTCCATCTGCGCCATGCTGATACAATCATCTCGGTCGCGATCGATCCAAGGACAGTATGGGAACCATCTTTGACTAATTCCGTAATGCCCAATTACTCTTGTGTAGCCAAATACCTTTGCGATGTTCGCTTCTTCCCTGGTAAGAGCGATTCCATGGAAGCGATGCGGCGGAAAAAAGCCTGGACCGAAGCCTGGAATTGGGATTGGCATGCCATGCGTGATTACCTCCAAGTTCTTGCTACCTAGCCAATGCTCTGACTGGCCTTCGTGGGTGTGGTAAGCATCTATTATTCGACCTTCCTGTCCCCATAAATAGACCATCTTGAACCATTCGAGTGGTTCGAGGGAGTATTCATGCTCTGGCTCTGAAGGCCTACGACGGAGAGTAATTACAAGCTCTGGCTGGTTCACCTTTCGCATGCCTTCTGACAGATACGTCCAGCAATCAATCTGGCCCACGTATCCTGATATCGTGTGATGCCAGATGTGGATTTTCAGCTCACCGCAACTGATGGATACGGGCCATGTCTGGGGCAGAGTAACCTCCTCGGATGACATTGTTACCTCGTATATAAGTTTCCGGTCAACGTCCTAAAATCGGTTCAAGTCAAATAAGTAAGAGCTTTTTAAAAGAAATAGCATAATGACTGATCTCTACTGAGAATTCACTCATGTATTTAGGGAGATCTTGTATAGGAACAATTCGTTGCCTCGAAGGCAACAGCATAAGTTATATTTAGCTACCGTTTTGATTTTAGGCTATAGCAATTCAAGTTGCGACGGACGATTCAGCTGCATCGCCAGCCACCAAAATCAGCCTATCCTTTGTGGAGAAATTTAGCCTGTGGCGTTGTGCCTCCTCAAAAAGTGTTTTGAACAAAAGTATTCGAGAACAACTTGTTACACTGAATTCATGAAATTTGAGTACTTTGCACGGTGCATATGCCACAAAAATAAGGTATAAATTTAGAGTGTACAGAATAGTCCAAACTCATCTTACTCTTTCAATAGGCCGTGAGATCGCTGCACTGAATTGCTCTGTTGCAGAATACAAGGACTTATTGCATTAGACACATATAAAACCCTATTGCTTACTAAAGATAAATCGAACCCCTGGATAATCGATGTTCGAGCGACTAGAAAAGGCCTTGACTTCTGATTCAAAAATATTTTGGCAAGGAACAATGAAGACTACAAAGGCGAAAGTATAAAGCATCCGGACACTTTGGCCGGAACATCAAAATCGCTACATAACTAGCTACACATAATTCCACAATATGGAATCAGCTCAAAATTATGATTTGAAATTAGATTTACTTAGTGAATCCAAATTATTAATTTCGCAAATTTTTATTAATATGTTATGTCTTGAGATTGTGGTGATTGTTAGCAAGTTTTTCGCTTCGTGACAATGTGTCCGGATACTCTATTTTCACCTTCGTACCACCTTTATGCAATTGGCGATAGCTAGAAACCTCTCAAGTGACACTCAATCCAATATTTCGAGATAAGATATCTGAAAGTCCAGTCATCGAGGTTTCTTGAGCGGGTAAGAATGTAGGATAGGATAGCAGTTTCAGCCACTCATAGCCGCTCCTCATGGCCCAATAACTCGATTCGGCTAAGCGCCTTCGACCACCGGGTTTCACAATCCGTCTACGACCTCCAATCATCAAGAAAAATGTTGATACCGTGAAATCGAGAACCTTAAAATAAGCTGACGGCGCGATGGATTCTCAAATATCACCGCTTAGAGCGCCTTGCTATTTCTTCATGATCATTCTTCTACTCTTCTCCTACTACTTGATTTTGAATATTTCTGATAATCATTTATCAAAAGCCTTCCACATCACACAAACGAGGTTCTTGTTCTTTCATAACCAACAAAAATGGCCAGCGCTAGATATATGGATTCAAGAACAAACGCGCCAGTTCTTACCTCTTCAGAAGTACGTTACTCCTTTCTCCTCGCGCTTCACACGGGAGATTGACTCTTCCTCAAAGCGCGAATGCATGTCGGGCCAGAACTTCAAGCGCTTTTCCGTGTTCATCTCAATCTGCCTCGCAGCACTGTCATTATCAATCGGAGCTACTATCACGCTGCACCCTCTGGAAGCAGCGACGCTGAAGTGTGAGTGCTCTGCTCCCCAGTCAAATTCTGGGTTTCTTCTTGTCTTCCATTTTCGCTATTTCATGCAAAGACTGACTAAATGATTAAGCCCTCCAAGTCCTCAATATCATTTTAAACAGTGCTTCGATCACACTCTCCGCCATTACGAGTCTGGATTGGCGGACTGAGATTGAGCAGGAAAAGAAGTTCGCGAAGCAGTTTTTGCAGTTGGTGAATGTCCATCATGATGGAAAGCTCACTTTGGCAAGACGAAGGCATGTTTGAGTCACCTGCAATGATCTAAGTAAGGTGTTATCTTGTTGGAACACTTTCCCGCTGAAGCGGTTTCTATTGGCGTTGGCGCTCAAGATCCAATTAATAGTTCGTCCTATGTGAAGATAATATAGTTGTGAGCAGTTGAAACTCAGATGCCAAAATCGAATTAAAATGCTCGGCTTTTCCCTTAAAGCCACATGCATATTGCGATGGGATTTCGTGGTCCCTAATGAAAATCACATGACCAGGGCCGCACTAGGGTATTTGTGTATTTAGCTAGCTCTGGACTATCTCTGAGCATCATCATCTTTATAGTTATCATTTACGGGTCGTACGGGTCGGACTGTTTGTTTTTACGGAGGGTTTACGGACAAGGATCAGTTTTACGGGTTTTTATAGGAGGTTTTACGGACATGGAATACTGTCATTTTCTTTTATGTGTTTCAGGCATTGCGCTGAGCGTTGCCTCCGTCCCTATTGCCAGCCATTCCGTGGCTTCGAGTTTGTACGCTGACCTACCCGTTGCTCTGACGACTGTGCACTTCGACGGCACATCCATCCTATCCCTCCATAATATACCATGCATGTGTTCTCTTTGAACCATAATTCCAACAAAATCCAGAACGTTATCTGCCAGAACATTAACTGTTCTGGCACGTTCAAAAAAAAAATGGGTCGTAAAACAAAAAAAGAATAGCACAGTAATAACCAGCTCATCCCATCATTAGCAGCCGGAGTAGAATCGAATTCGTTTCTCTGGCCACCTAAGGAAAGCTAATATCTGCACTGGAGGACCCCCTTTCGTGGTCTGCCGCCTGTCCTCCTCAGACATCACACCAAACTCCGTGTCAGAAAGGTAATTAAGCGTTGACTTGCCAGTTGACTGCGATTCAAAGACTGATATAAGATGATAATTGAAGCCCACATGTGCTGTCTTAGTTGTTGGAGGTAGTTATTGGGGTTGGGACTATAACGTCATCTTAGTATTTATACAGCCTTCTGTAAAGTTAGTGGCATACTTGAACTCCTTCTCTCCATCAATGACCTATATGCCATGTTCATATTGCTCCTTTAAGAGCGCTTCCCCAACGGAAGGAAAGTGGCCATTCATTGTGACGACTGCGGGTGCGGTTGGGAATCTTGAAGCTGCTAACTGTTGACGGTAGGAGTTGGCGACGATATATTTTGTTTGTAGGGGGCTTGGCGATTGTGACGTTGTACTTTAAAGTACGTGCCGTTAAGCAAAAAGACACTTTCTAGTAGCAAACATATGATCTCGCTACAGGGACAAAAGATTAGAGACTCAGGCAATCGAGTGAGACCTAGGGGGCGTGTCGAGGTCATCTCCTACCGCTTAGCAAGTTTGCCATAGCGTCTGTCTTGTTATAACCTGCCTACAAACTATAATGCTACCGGGTTTGATATCTTATAGATATTAAAAACACTTTTGCTCGAATAGCTGATTTTGAAGTCCAAATCCTCTAAGAGAAGATGCACAGCATAAGACTCCCTCTTAGGAGAAATACTAGGGACCTGCTTTTACATGTATTACTTTAAATCTCCTTGGTATAAGTGAATATTAATTAGGGTAAAATGGTTTGTTATTAGGGTCTTAGGAAGTAGGATGAGAGACCCTAGTGACGCTCTTAGGTATAAGCTGTAAATATGCCTCTCAGCAAACTTCGACTTCATAGCGCCCAAATTAGATTTAGCGACTGTTAAGGTATTATCCCTTAATATTGCCGTTACTAGTATAGCATCGTATAGTGGATTCAGCTTCTTCTTGATGGCCAAGTCGACAAGCTAAGTCTACAGCAAAGAGAAGCTTACTTTATGAAAACAGGAAACAGATATAATGCCAAAACAATGTTTGCAGGTGAGTATAGTATTTTAATAGCAAGATGCTTAAGAGATAGCTAGCTTCTTGCATGGACAGGCTCTTACAAATAATTCAGCTTGAGCTTGAGCTTTAAGTCTGTCGTTTAAGACTTCTCCCTCCTAAATATTACTTCTAGTCGTATGCTGTTAAGTTATCTAATTCTACTTAAAAGGGGAACATACGTCGTACCCCATCTCTGCCCAACTAGCTATGCACACAGCGCCCTCTCAGCAAGTCACAGCTACTTCCTTGCCGCCAACTTCCTTAACTTTGGCTGCCCTGTATCCAACTATTCTACTGCCGGCTCTGGGCCTTCTTTGGCTGCAAAGCTAGCAAAGTTACAAACAGCTCTAGCACCTATCCTAGAAGGCTTTAGGTATCCTTAGTTCAGCTTCCTTGTAACAACGTGTTATAGTTCCACGGGGCAGCCTAATAACTACTCTAGCTCCTAGGCCGACTTCTTTGCTAATTAGCGGCTGAGAGCTATGTTACAGTCTTACAAGAAGGGCCAGGGAAAGGACGAGGAGTTAAGAAGACTGCGTTAGCAGTTGTGCCTCGCCTATTAGGCGATAGTCACCTAAATCATGTAAGGGTGTTGTGCTAGTAGTAGTATATAGTGATTTATAGTCTGGAAATCACAGCAGGGGGGGTATTAGCAACAGTCCCGTTGAAGAGGTGGTTTATGATCCGAGTTGCTATGCGCATAGTGAGAACGAATTAGGAATCATGCGGACGTTTAGTGGATATGAAGATGCGTTCTTTTCGGAATATGAATTTGAAGCCGAAGGATGAGCCTGTTGATGAATATGGGGATAGAATGCAATTGTACGAGTTGTGAGTATTCTCTAGCCCTGAACTGTTGTTAGATTGTTAATATACGAAAGGTATCATTATCTCAACCATCATTGTATCTTCAGTGGAGGTTATCAGTCAAGTGCCGTTTCTATTATGAAGAAACTGGAGAGAAAATATGGAAAATGATAAAAATGGTGAATATAAAGCTTATTGAGTAAACTACCGGACTCCAAATCTGCATCCGGAAACGGCGGTTAATCGCGCCCTTTTGTCATTTCGTGCTTCAGGAATGCATAGTAATCAGTACTCGGCTAGGCTGAGGTTCATATAATTAGCTATATAGCGTGGGCATTCCCCCGTACGAATGGGTTGGATTATGTCGGGGGTAGTTTTGGAGGTGGCTTTTCGCTAGCGCTTTGTTTTTACCCAGCACGGAATTTGGTTGTAGTTTGCATTGTTTGCTTGATAAGAGAAGAGCAATTGCTAACTGGCTGTTAGCTTTCTATTGTACTGTACATAGATCATTTAATTATTATAAACTATTCTACAGCTTATAACTTAACTAGTTAAGCTTTAGATTGTTTAGAAAGTGCTCTTACTATTAGTTTTGATACCTTTGCAGTCTTAACTAGTTGTAAGCTAGCTAGCAACTATTCAGTAACTCGTTATCATGTGACGGCATGTAGAGAATGCTATTCAATGGAGGATGGAGGGAGCTTTGTAGGTTGCACTATTCGAAGATACTAAGCTGAGGAGAGAAGAAAAGGGGAGGAAAAGGGGATGGTAAGTCTTTATATACACAAGCTGGCTAACCGTCCTTGGCTAACTGCCCTTAGTGGTTTCTGGGACAGTAGTTGTTGCGTGCATGTGACGAACCGTCACATATCAACTAATTGCAAGCTACTCTTTAACAAGTTCTTGATGTAATTTATTCTTGCTTATATTTTATATTTTGATTATGTGTATTATACAATGTGTCAAAGTTCTGCGGTTTTGGCTGCTGAATTCAGTGGGTTTAGTCGCTGTTTTTTGCTGCCTCGACACTGAGTCGCAAGGCTGAGTAGCGCATCACGTGAATTAAACCACCAAATAGATAATGTAGGGGCAGCCAATTACATCACCTAAGGCAAAATGTGCACATGATCAAGGCCTCATCACAAAAGGACCAATTTTTGCCTACATTTTTGCAGTTGCAAGACCTTCTAGACGCACTAGACTATAAGCTCGCACGCACTAGATTTGCTGATGATGTTTTGGGGTGGGAAGCCTTTCTGGACGAAAATCCTGTATCCTCAACTACCATCCAATTAATAATTTAAACGGGACTGCATCCATCGGCGGACGAGCTTGAAAAGTTGGTTGATGCTTTCCGCAGTATGGAAAGAGTAGGAGAAGGAGATACTGCGGTAATTCGAATCACAGCCTGATGCGTCTAAGCATCGTTGGAGCTCGCCTTTGAATTACTCGTTTAGGATCTTGGTGTAGCGTTTCAGGCGGGAGAGGAAGGTATTTGAGGGGAGAAGTCGGGCCAGGATGTGCCAAGTTCTTTGACGGTCGCAAAAAAGTGGATTTGGGGGACTATTTCGTGGAGGACTTGTAGGTCAGATGACATCTGTAGAACTGTCAGCGGTGAGTTCATGTTGGAATACCTATCATCCCTTGCAAGCATACCATACAGATCCTGACACTAGATTCCGGAAGATTAGATGTTGTCGTGGGCACTGGGAAGAGGGCGTCGGCAAGGACGAATTGTCCGATGTGACTAGTTGGTATAATTAGTATCCTATCCTCAGAATACATTAGCCACCTAACTTGATGGAAATGCCTAAATTAACGCCATGTCTTCAGAGCACAGCGTTCTCTGGCAACCGCGCTTCATTGCTTACTAGATTCGTGAAGGCTTGCGTCAGCGAGCGCCCCGTTTTCTCCTGGATATGAACAAGAGGCTACTGTGGTGGGGTTCCGTGGTGTTATTTAAGCGAGCGAAAACACATGAGCCAGAAAGAGCCAAAAAAGTCAATTGAGAAACAATCAAGCTTGCTTTACTTGTGGGTCTAAGAAGCATCGTGTCAAAGACTTCCTAAAAAGGATTCGAACGGGAAGAGTCAAGGAAGTTCGTCCGAAAAGACAAGTACGGATAGGAAGGAACCGGGAAAAGCTTAGCATCCACCAGTCCAGAGAAGCAGTTAGTGGATGCTCTCGAGCGAGCTTCTCAACTCCCAGAGCCTGAAACTAGGCCACTCCCTTCCTCCTCTTCCCCCAAAGACTCAAAGAAAGGCTACTTGAGCGGCATTGGAGATAGTATGTTTGTGGTTAAAAGGGTCTCCGAACGAAGACCGCCTCTAAACCTTAAGGTGTTGCTAGACACTGGAGCGGATCGTCCTTACGTTTCTCGGACGATTGCTTCACGAAAAAGGAGAAGTGAAATAGAGTTGTTGTTGTGTTACACTAGTCACGTGCGCACGGGCCAATCACGTGAGAAAGCTCGGGTGCGCTTTTCGCTTAGTACGGGAGGGTGTCATTTCGTGCCTTAGGAATGCTTAGTAATTAGCACTCGGCTAGGCCGAGGTTCATGTAATTAGCTATAGCGTGGGCATTCGAATTACAGGCCAGTTTCGCCCTACAGTGGTCCCCTACATGATCAGAGCCCGCACTAAGGTATCAATGTATTTAGCTAGCTCGTAGACTACCTTTGAGCATAATCATTCCTTTACAGTTATCTTTTACGGGCAGGACAGGTTTTACGGGTGTTTTACGGGCTTTACGGATACAGACTAGATTTACGGACGATATACGGACCTTTGGACAGAGATTTCTTTACGGACACAGATTACAGTTGTTTCGAGCTTGTACGCTGACCTACCCGTTGCCCTGACGATCGTGTACTTTGACGGCATACCCATTCTATCCCTCCACACTACATACTCGGAATATTTAGACCATAAACTTCTTTGCCGCTGCAATTACATCCCTCAGCTTCGTATGGTCCATTTTCGACCGTACAAAATTCTTCTTCTCTTTAACAAAAAGATGCTCCTTCTCGATCTCTGCGATGGCATCTTTGGCCGTTTATTTCGACCGTGCTCCGAGGTAGACTTTGCAGCTGTTGGCGACCAAAATTGAGCAAATTTTATAGCCAATTCCAGCACTACAATAGTCGATTAGTGTTGAAGTTTCCGCCCTGTAAGAGTGTTACGTGGACATGCGTCACTGTGGCAACAGTAATCACTCCAGCAACCATTCTATTATCATTATGTTGAAATTACATCTACTAGTGGTCCGTAAGCCCCATGAACAGCTGTACTTGTTGGAGTCACAGAAAATTAGTAGTGATTAAGTGCGCAGCTTTATGATTCTATCTTTTACTTAATGATTCTCAACTAACGGGTTCTTTACCCTCTATATAAGCATAAGACTTTCTAGGACTTCATAGGACTTCCGAACAGATTGAAGTCCGTAGTCCGTAGTCTGCAACCGGTAGTCCTTAAACTCCTAAGGAGTCCGAGGACGTCCAGCGGTCCGATATGATTTGTGTAACCATGGATTAACAGCCACGATAGCTGTATTCCAACAGTACTAAGAGGCAAATCGAGCATCACGAGCTGAGCCTTCAGCTATCATGAAGGTGACAACTAGCCAGGTGGCGACAGCTGGACTGTCACCACAATTGTAGATAAATACGAGTATACGTCCCATAGAGATTCATTACTCAATTCAATCAAGATGTATTCCCTCAGCCTTTTGTCCATGCGACAAGGGGTCACTGAACAGTGACTCATTTAGACAACAAATGGAGTACATTAGCGCATAAATACTGGGCCATGGGCCCAGTATCGTAATTGATAAGCTTCATTTCATTCAACAATTGGTAAGGCGAGTAAATCGACATCACAAGTGCTTCTGCCCGTGACCAGCTACTTGCCGGTAAGATCCGAAACATCTTTCCGTGGGTCCCAGCAAGTTTCGAAGAGGCCAAACCATATTCGAATACCGAGTAATAATCATAAAATCACCTGAAAGCCTCTGAGACCGGTAAGCTGACGGAGCCGATAACTCCCTTGATGCTCATATACACCACAGACGGAGGATGACAGCCAGGGTGTAAAGGTATCTCGCGCAGCCATATATTCTCAAATTTAAACGAGATTTGATTCCGAATCATGCTATTCACCGCTGAAGCAACTTTGAAGGAAATTGGACAAGAAATAATGAGTTTTGAACCGATAGAATAAACTCTAGGTATCAATTGCGGAGTATTAGGTTCGTTAAACTGGTCTCATAGATCTCCCATATCTATTCTACCCAGCACCTGGAGACTTCGAGGTCAGTCTATTAGTGCAAATAACTTGGAATTCAATTGTATCATCGAGGTGCACGACATAGTTAACCTTATGCCCATGATGTTGAATGTTAAAGTGGAATGGTATTTCGAAGTCTGATAACGTCAGATCTGCGGAGCTTAACATTTTATTGGCTCTTCTGAGAGTGAGGATTCCAAATCGCGCTATTTTTCATTGCTGACTAGCCGGAGCCTCGGTTCAACATGAACACCCCAAAAGTCACCCTTATCCCTTTGCAGGTGAATTTTCGAAGATGTGGTCAGCTAAACTACTTTTAGATAAGCGGCATGTCGCAAGACCGGTGTTGGACAGATTTGGTGAGGCATGCAAAGCACACCAGTCGAACGCTTTACCCAAAGTAGTTTAGCTGACCACATCTTCGAAAATTCACCTGCAAAGGGATAAGGTGGCGATATTGATTGCTAAAATGCAACGTGAGAAAAATATGGAAATTTAATCTAATACCTCCGCTCAGAATTCAATGGCACACGTAATAGGACAATCATCGTCCAAATTTCGCCCTGCATAGACCTCCCTTTCCCTGTCCCATATACGACGGTAATATCGCGATAGGCTCAGGATGGGCCGTTGTACACGTGAAAATTTCTCATGATTATGCACTTCGGAGCTCTAGTTAAAGGCAGAAAATTGGATGATCATCTTTAGAAGTACATATTGGCTAATTCGCCACAGGAGCAAGCTTAATTTGTCTATATATTGGCTAACTTTCATTGTTGGTGCTGGTTCGACTTCTCCTAAAATTTCAAGATCTCATTATCAGTCATTACAGGGGCTTACAATAGAACGTATCCAAAATGTTGTCTCTTTGCTATGGCTGTCTTTTGGTGATGAACCTTGGGCTAGCATGGTCTTTGTATCTTCCCGCTCGAAATGAAAACAACCGCGCTGCATACTTCCTTGACAACGACCCAACTGGTAACTTCATTATCTCTCTCAAGATATCCCCGGAGGATGGCACCCTCTCTTCCCCTGTTCGTACATCCACGGCAGGTACTGGCCTGGCTGGATTGGCAGTGGTTTCGCAAGACTCTGTTGTCGTTTCTGAGGATGTATGTGCTTCAAAGTCCCTTATTGTTTCTCATGTCATTGAAATTTGCTGAATATTGCATTAGGGATATCTTTTTACAGTCAATTCGCAAAGCAACACTGTTTCAATGTTCAAGATCGATGACGGAGATCCTTGGCATCCAACGCTTGTCGGCTCTCCTGCCGCCACACTAGGTGACACACCGGTTGCAGTAGCATACTCAAGCGCGCTGAAGACAGGTATGTAATGTCAGCATTTCTTAACCCACATCCCTCGCTGATTACTCTCGTAGCTTGCGTCACAAATGGCGGTCTAGTCGCTGGGGTCACGTGCTATACCGTTGATGAGAACAAAGGTCTAACCCCAGTTGGCCCCTTGCGCCCCATAGCACAGCCAACGGATTCAGCATCTCCCCCACCTGGTCCCCTGGTCATAACCCAAGACATAGTGTTCAATCCCTCATCCACTAGTCTCTTTGTCTCAGTTAGGAGCAACGGTGCAGCCCCCGGATACGTCATTGCCTATCCAATCGAGGGCGGAAAAGTATCAACACAAGGCATCATTTCGCTCACCCCCGGCATCACCGGTGATTTCAGCCTCAACTTCCTCAGTTCGGACTCCACCCTTCTTATCACAAATCCTATACCTGGTACCGACGGCGCAGCATATCTCAATGTAGCTCCTTCACTACAAATCACGGTAGAGAAGCCCATCGTCATCCCAGGTCAAATTGCAGCTTGCTGGGTTGCATATTCACCCCACGCCTATAGCGCCTACATCATTGATGGAGCACAGCCAAATATTACGGTTATTGATACGCCGACTGGCAATATTCGAGGCACCATCCACTACAGCGCTGCCCCAATGACAGGAGGTATTGATGCGGCAATTGATAGGGGGCGATTATATATGCTTACAGACGCCGCGAGCCCGAAGATTGAGGTGTTTAAACTTAATGAGCACGACGATGCTGACCTTGCGGACAATATCCAGAGTTATGATGTCTTTATTAATGTAGGAGTTCTTCCGTTCTGGATGGGGATGGCCATATATCCGGCCTGAAAATGCCTATAAGCATTAGCTTAGGCTTGTAGTGATTAGTGCTAATAGGAGAAGTAAACGTATCATTTTTTTAGCAGGTGCTAGAGATCTTGTTTACTCTACTTTAGTTTGGATTTTTTAGTTGACTCGATTTTAAAAGTCCGGTTTTTAATAGTATATGTCTGAGTACTGCGGCTCTGGCCGCCAAATTCAGCAGGTTTTGGTTGCTGTTTTACGCAACTTCAACTACTTGCTAACCTGCTGCTTATCTCTCGTTTGCTTATCGGGTCGTAATCTGAGACAACGTAGAGAAGATTCCCAATACATTTACCCCCGGGGGTATGTTTGTGTGGCCCGTGAACTCCCGATTATGCAAACTAACGACAACGTTGTTTGGATGCGCATCGCAATACTCAGTAGCAACATCTAAAGTCCTTAGTTTATGTAGCTTTAGCTGCCCTGTATTTCTAATGTACATTGCAAGCTATGCGATAATGATTTATAAAGAAAAGAGAAGGCTTAGTAGCAAATGCGATCACTAAATGCGCTGTAATATTAGTGACAACGTTCTAGAAATTTAGCGACTGTAAGCCTAAATCCCCTAAAAGTGCAAAGCGATTAGAATTTTATAGGTTAGCGATCTTGCATTACGATTTAGTAACTAGTTCGCTACAGTAAACTGCGAAATCAGTTTCAGGCCTTAACAATCAATGATTTAATCTCAGCCCTCGTTTCTAAGCACACTAGCGCCATTACAATTAGCTATATTTTAGACCCTGCATTAGCGTGCTTCCTCTGCTCGTAACTAGGGGTCGTTAAATACCGTATTTTATTCATTAATACTGATTCCGTACATCATGCCATGGCTGGGTGAGAAATCCGGAGAGTTCCAGCCCTTTATCCAGAAGGGGAAGTCGAAATCGTAGTGCATTTCACATTCTGTGATCTCGCCGAACGCGGATTTCTCGGCGAGGTGTCGCAGCGTGAGGAAGTCTGAGTCGTATCGACGATCTGGGGATGACGTCGTCATCAACAAAGCATCGTATGAAAGGTGGAATTTTTTGCATACTTTGGAAAATAGTAAGAATCTTGTCGCTCTTTTTGGCTGTAGCAATGACTCGCTCCGCTTCTTCCGAACTAACTGTAAATGACTTCTCAACGACCACTTTCAGCAAAGTCAGTCAAAAGTTCTTCAGATCGGTAAAGTCGTTGTCAAACACATACCATGTTTGTCCGCCCGTAGTGCCCGCTCCGCAAACTTGGCATGAGTATCATGGTGTGTGCATACAAGTACAAGATCGATGTTCTTGTCCGCAAAAAACTCATCTGCGGTTCGATAATGCTTCGCTTCTGGAAAGTCGACCGTACAATGCTTTCCTTTCTCGACACCTTCCTTCCTTGCTTGCTGGCGCTTCGGCCCGTTGCAAGAACGCGTAAACTTTCAAATCAGGATTTGGAAGGACGAAAGGTAGGTGAAAGCATTTAGTTGAGAAGCCGTAGCCCATGCAGCCGACGTTGAGAGGAGCCATAATATCTACAGTTGAAAGATAAAACTCTCTGAACAGATGGTATAACTTTAGATTAAAGAAATCAATGTACTTTTCTAGCGGTCTTATATATCTTTTGAGAGTGAGGTTTTGAGAAAAGGGCGGTTTATCAGCAACTGAAATATTGGATTGATCAGCTAATGACGTGGGATGATCATCGGTGCGTCAAGCGGAGTGCCTATTTAGGCTGAGTGCTTAGCGTGGCAGGGTGCTGAGGGGGCTTCCAATGAGACACTAGTCACTCAAACCGGAATCCGGCATCGCTATGGCAACAGTTTGAGACACTCAGAGACCTTATTATTGGTCTGTGACATATAAATTCCGTGAGGTCATTTGTTGTTCGGAGCTTTCTTGATAATCAATCCGGCTAAATTTCTCGCTACCCCTTATTGCTAGCACACCTCCCGCTGTAACTCTACCCTTCCAACAACTCAATCATTTTCTCATGTCCCATCTCTTCCACTATATCGGCTGCCGTATCTCCAAATTTGTTGGTCATCTCCCTGTCTGCGCCGTTGGCAAGGAGAACCTTGACAACCTTCTCATGTTCCTTTCCTGCTGCTAGTATTAGAGGTGTATCCTCGTTAGGCCCGGTCTTCGTGTTCGGATCTCCGCCAGCGCGTATAAGGTCACGAACCAGAAGATCATAGCCAAGCTCTGCAGCTGAGCTTAGGGGAAGATGACCGCTCTCCTCGGCAATGTCTTGTCGAGCACCCTGGCGGACTAACAACTGCGCGGTCTTTACCTCGCCGTTGAAAATAGCGAGTAGAAGGGGGGTCGCCCCTTTATAGATTCCCTCCTCTTGGATTGCATTGATGTTGGCGCCTGCACGGAGTAGCTGCAAGACAGCGTCCCGACGTCCTGCTGCGGAAGCATATAACAAGCTTCTCTCTAACCAAACCTTGCGAGTCTCTAGGTCGCTGATCTCGCACTGTAGAAGCAAGGTGACTGCTTCCGGGCTGTTATACTTAATTGCACTTGAGAGAGGAGACCAACCCCTGCCCCCTTTAGTAGGATCCGCGCCGTGCTGTAGAAGGAGACGGATCATATTCAAGTCGTTGTTCGAAGCTGCCTCATGAAGTGGACCTTCTTCAGTGAAGTCATTTGGATCAGCTCCTTTCTCAAGCAGAAACTTTGCCATTTCCTCGCGCTTCTCCTCCTTGGCTTTGTCATCCTTGAGTCTTGCCACGAAATATAGAGCCTTTTGATCTCCAACCTCGGCATTTAGAATAATCTTTCCCTCGGCATTTGGGCTAATCTTTCCCTCGGAGCAGAGGATTTTGACGACATCAAAATGCCCATTTGAAGCCGCACAAATGAGTGCTTTATCTCCTTGCGAGTGATCTTCAAGTAGGGCACCTCGATCTATGAGAAACTTGACGACTGCAGCATGACCCTCTCCAGCGGCGCTCTGTAGCGTGGTATAATCGTACTGATTCTTTCCGTTCAACGTTACTTCGCGCCGGCTGCAGAGCATTTTCATAATACTGAGGCTTCCATGTTCTGCTGCTTTGTCAAATGCTGCTTGATAGTCTGCTGGTTTCAGAAGGACACCGGTCTCATCTTCGTAATCTAAGAGCATTCGACATATCGATTCGTGGCCTTCGCCAGCTGCCCAATAGATGGGTTTTAAGAGTTCAATAGTAGGCGGATTCGGGTTTGCTCCCCTTTCTAGGAAGAATGCAAAGGCGTCATCAAGCCCAAATAGTGCGAGACGATGTAGGCAAGGCCATTCATTCCAGGCAAGCGTGTTGACATCGGCTCCCTGATTGACCAGGTTTTTCATTCCTTTAAAGTTCTTTCTTTCCACTTCTTGTACTAACAACGAGTTGAGTTGGCTTTGATCCTGGAGTGACAGGAATTTAGGAACTTGAATGACTTTTCCTAGTCCATTCTGTGCGTCGCCACGAGTGATCAGCATGATGGCACCGTACCCCCGGCTTGGTAGCATTTCCATGATATTATTGTATAGAGCTGTAGGTTCATAGTTGTCGAGGACTAAAAGCCAAGGGTGCCACAGGTCATTGAGAAACCCCGTCACAAAGCTGATCTTCTCTTTTCTGGACCCATCCGTCGATCGCCTGACAGTGGCGTAAATACTTTCGAATCCAAGACACAAGTTCTCCAAAGTAGATGCGTTAAGCCAAAAGATACTACGGAATTGCTTGAGTGAATGAGCTCGATGGCAATACTCCAGTGCAAGCTGAGTTTTGCCAGCACCTTTGTCTCCAGAAACAAGAAGGATGGTCGGAGTTTGGACTTGAGACCTTGCAGCGTCATAGAGACAGGTCTCTAACTCTTCCATCAAGGCAGGACGCTCAACAAATGTTTCAACTCGCTTCTCTCGCACGTCGAAGAACGTATCATCGGCCAGGTCGAGGGGCGCATCAGCAGAGTCGATCACGTGATGCAGAATCAAGACGGAAATGTACGTCTGCAGGTTTCGTTCGATTTCTCGTACCTTTTCGTCGTATTTGAGGCTGGTGAACACCTTTTTGATCTTAACCTTGAAAGAGTCACCAGGCATGTGAGAGATTTCGTCAATCATGTTCTCGACATCCACGATCTGCGCCCTGCACCCTGAGATCATACCTCGGAGGATGCATTTGGTGTCGAAGTCAAGATTCTTGATCTGGGAATCAGATTTGATCCGACCAAGTGCGTTGATGAGAAGCGGCAGCTGGGTAGAAATTGCTTGTAAAGACTTGGGAACATCCCCTGGGTTTTTCGAGTTGAATTCATCGAGGCGCTTAGCAACCTTAAGGCCAAAGTCGATGAATTGAACAATGGAGGAGGCAAGGCCGATGGCGCTAAGGGGATCCATAGTGGTAGATGGTGCTGGAGACAGCATTAGCATTGTAGAGCTTTTCGAGGCCATGTTGACACGGGGTATGACCACGAAATATGGATGTGACCAACGCTTTGGAACTCAAATAATTAAGTGCAACGCTTCTACACTTACAATATATCGTACAGCCTGGCTATGATGCCTAACTAAGTGCGAGCTCACTTTGAGACAATAATATCAGAGCAAGGCAGATTTTGAGAAAGGTGGTGTCGAAATTGTGAAGGTGGAGGCTGTGTTTCCAGGAAGCAAAACAGGAGGGGAATTTGGACACCCCACTGAGTCTGTCCTTCTCGGTGGAAGTTTACACTTTGACAAAAACAGTCCGCCCAACCACCTGGCAAGTACGGATTCACCAAATCTGGCAGAAACAAGTAGGTAGAGGCGAGTTGAGGGAGCTGGAAATTGAGGTGAAGTTGGTGTGGCCTCGAAGCGATACAAGCCACAAGCCACTTCGGATGCTACGAACTGGCCGTACAGCGCCACGGAGAAAATTATATCTAGCAAAACATCTATAGAAAAGGAAAGATTTCAGAACATCTTGTTGTGATTTTTCTTCGATAGCTGACATCCTAAAGCTGATTTTGAAAGCCAATTTTCTGCCTGAGGAGTCAAGCTATCTAACAATCTCGCTGACACCGGCAACGCTCCCGGACCGTGCACGATTGTGGTCTGACGAGGCTGCAGCTGAAGACATGAATGAGGAACTTGCGTCTATTCTCTCGGTCAACACATAACCTCTACCTATCTCTCGCATAATCTATTACCTCAAAAATGGCGGAGCCTTTTAGTATTGTTGCCGGTGCCATTGGCATCTCATCTGCCTTCACATGCTTGTGTTGACTGCTTCGAATACATCCAGTTGGGTCGTCACTTCGGTAGAGATTTCCAGACGGATGTATGCTGGCTTCTTGCTTCGTACGTTTACCCCCGGTTTACGTGGCCCGTGCACTCCCCATTAGGCAAACAAAACAGCACATTGTTCGTATGCTCATCACAATACTCATTAACAACATCTAAAGTTCTTAGTCTATATAGTTTTAGCTGCTATGCATTTTAAATATACACTACAAGCTATGCGGTAATGACTTATAAAGAAAATAGAAGGCTTAATACTAATGCGCTATATTAGTGACAACTCCCTAGAAATTTAGCGACCATAAGCCTAAATCTCCTAAAGCCGCAAGCGATTAGAATTTCCTATAGTTTAGCACTACGATTTAGTGGCTGGTTCGCTAAATTTTTAGGGAACTGTCGCTGAATTTAGGGATTGAGATCGCTAAAACTTTAGAATCTCGATTGGTGCTTATTTTTGGGGAATTTAGGCTTACAGTCGCTAAATTTCTAGGGAGTTGTCATTGATATTACAGCGCATTTAGTGATTGCATGTGCTACTTTAGTCTTATTTTTCATTTTTTTTTTTTTTTTTTTT
>Ga0335075_10001017_pt1 | contig 47314 bp, 45 predicted proteins | sample Lox_Sample_24_FD_206723 | JGI IMG/M metagenome (GOLD analysis project Ga0335075, IMG submission 206723) | Soil microbial communities from Loxahatchee National Wildlife Refuge, Florida, United States - Lox_Sample_2.4 | ecosystem: Environmental > Terrestrial > Soil > Wetlands | place: USA... | reverse complement strand
GGCCGACCAGGCAGGCAGCCCGGCCGGTATGTTTATGCATCGCCGACGTTGAGCGCCAACGTCCTGTTCTGCCGCGTTAGGTGACGTTGAGGCGCTCGAGGGGCTGGCCGGTGATTGCGGCAATGATCTCGAAGTCCTTGTCAAGATGCAGGATGGTCAGCCCGGCAAGTTCGGCGGTGGCGGCGATGATCAGATCGGGAATCGACGGTGCCCGGTGCTGGCCGCGGTCGGCCAGCAGGGTCAGGACCTCGACAGAGCGGCCCTCGATGGCCGGTGTCTGGTACTCCACAGGCATGGCAGCGAGCGGGGGGTTCTGCAGGCCGGTGCGCAAATCCTCGCCTGACCGGGCCGAGTATCCAACCTCTAGCCGGGTGACCGTGGTGACCCGGACAAGCCCTCGCTCGATCCGCGCCGCCCACTGTGCCGCATCAGGGCTGGCGGCCAGCCGAACCAGAGCAGACTTGTCGATCAGCCAGTCGGTCACCGCCATGCCTGCGACATGACGGCGGGGTCGTCTAGGTCGGCGAACACCTTGGCGAACCGGGCCAGATCCTGCGTGGTCACAGCAGCGTCGGCCGACACAGCGTCTTGTGCCAACCGACGCCGGACATACTCGCTGCGTGACAGGCCCAGGCGGCTCGCGCGGGCGTCGACGGCGGCTACCACCTCATCAGGCACGTCACGGATCAGCATGTCAGTCATAGCGCCTCCATGATATCCCATGATAGCGTGCCTCAGCGTCAGCCAGATCCGCCGCTAACCACCGTCCTCATGGGTGCCGCGGACAGCGCGGCCACTGCGGCGCCCTGCCGGGTATGCCCGCGCAGGTTACGATGTTGGCGTCGGCATTCTGCACGCCACAATCCGGTGAGAACCACCGGAGCTGGTCAAGGCGTGGGATGAGCGGGGAGTTGGCGCACGTGGGCCGGCGGCTGGCGACGAGTGAGGGCCACACCGAGTCGTCAATTAGCTTGACTGTCAAGGCCCGGCAAGTAGGCTGGGTGCGTGACCGACACCCACCCGCCTGAGAAGTACCAGGCCATCCCGGAGCTGATGCGCCTGGCCCGGGGCGCCTACAAGCGGTCGGCGGACGTCCGCCTGGCCGCAGCCGAGCTCGAGGACCTACCCACGAGCGGCGGCTACCTCCTCGCCTATCTAGCGGCCGGCGAGGAGTCGATCGCCGACATGATCCAGGGGCTGGGGTTCACCAAGCAGGCCTTCAGCCAGTTGGTCGACACGATGGTGGTGCGCGGCTTTCTCACCCGCGACGTCGATCCGGGCGACCGCCGGCGAATGACTGTGCGGATGACCGAGCGGGGCGAGGCAGCGGCCAGGGCCAGCTACGAGGGATGCCTCGAGGTGGACAAGGAGCTGGAGCGGCGCCTGACGCCAGAGGAGCTGGCCGGGTTGCGGAAGGGGCTGTCGGTCCTGGCCGAGATTAAGGCCTCGCTCAAGGACCAAGCGATCAGGCGAGGGCTGTCCCCGGTCTGAGCTGCGGGCACTCGGAGCCCGGCCGCCGGGCGTTGATGTCAGTCCTCGGACAGTCGCTCACATGTTGACGATGTTGCCGGCCCGCTCGCGCACAGGAATCGTCGCAGGCCCCGCTCGTCGGTCCGGACGGGTGCACGTTCTCGGCCCCCATCGCGCGCCTCCTCCTAGAAGTCGTCGACGGCGGGATCGCGCAACGCGGAGATGAGATGGGACTGCCAATCTCCCATAACACGCCGCACGGAAAGTTGGCCGTGGGTGGTCAGAATGGCACGCAGAACTCCGACTGCCGACGCTGCCTGACGCGCCCGATCGGCGGGTCGGCGCTCGCTTATTTGGCCGACTTACCACGTCAGCGTTCCTGCCTCTCGCAGGATGTCTCAACATGACGGCGACTGTGCTCTGCATACTTATCCAGGTCGCGCTGGAGCCGCGTGCGCGCACATGCCGCGGTTAGGTAGGTACGGACTCGCTGATCTCCACGAGGTGGCCGTCGGGATCTCGAAGGAAGCAGCGGATCTCGCCGCCCCAATCATGCGGCGGCGTGAGGAAGCTCGCCCCCCGGGCTGCCAATGCTGCATAGGCCGCGCGGCAGTCAGCGACCCGCAGCGTCATGGCGTGACTGACCAGATCCAGATCAGCTGGCGGCCCGAAGGTGACCCCGGGCTTGTCCGCCGTCGGGCCTCCTCCGCTCACCAGCAAGAGCCAGGTCCCCTCGAACTTGAGCACCACGCTCGTGCCGCCGTACTCCCGGTACAGTTCCGCGCCCAGGACGTTCATCCAGAAATCACGAGAGGCCGCCGGGTCGGCAACCACGAGAATGTGCGTGACCGCGACATCGGCGCCGAGCGGTCCGGACTGCTGGCCCATCCTGCCCTCCCATCGAGCTGCCTGACACGCGGCGCTGGTGCGCCAGATCGCCGATGTCATCATCGCGGTTCGACGCAGCCATACCGACCCTGAACACGCGCACACGCTGCGATCAGGCGTGGGGGCGGGCGTTTGCCGATGGGATGTAGGAACCCATAGCACCGGCGAGGCTGATCAGTTCTGTGGCCAGATCGCCGGTACAGCCGGACCGGGTCCTCTCGGCACCCTGCGCGAGAACACGCGGGACGGATTCGGACTTCCGCTTCCCGAAATGCCTGCACCGCCGAAGCGGGCGCTGACGGCCGTGGGCATCGTGGCGCCATGCCTCCCCTGGGTGGCACGTCATCCCGAGGCGGGACTACCCACCGGATCCCCATCCTCCTGTACCGCGGACCGCGCCCTGGACGTGGGACCGGCGGCTGGGAGTTCCGCCGTTACCGTGGGGTGCGCGTGTGGATGCGGACACGCCTGCGGGACTGCCGATGCGACGGGAGAAGGCTAGTGCTCGATGACGTGGAGTACGACGACGGCGAGTCGCCTGCGATCGGCATAGTACGCGTCGGCGTGCCGTGGGAAGATGTCCAAGATCATATAAAGATCGCGCATAACCCGCTGCTGGTGCCTCCGGCAGGAGGCAGAGCTCAGTACGCCGGGGCTTACTGGACCGGCACCGAGATGATCGTTGCCGAGGATCTTGGGTCAGACCAGGAGGAGGCGATTTGCGAGTTCCGCGAATTTCTGCGTGATCGCGGGGAAGCATAGGCCGAGCGCCCGACGCTCATGCGCCACGAGCATGGTCCGCCGTGGGCTGCTGCCTCCACGCACTCACAAGCAGCCGCGATGAGGTACGTCAGCACCGCAGATGCGCTGCCCGCACGAAGCAGGCCAGGCCGGCGAAGCACGCCCGGCCCGCGGTGATCCACGAGCGAGGGCTGGCCAGGGCGCGCCTCCTTACGTGGCGGCCATGCTCGGGTCGCCGTGCACCAGCGCAGCTAGCGCCCGCGCCGCCCGGTCATGGATGATCTTCCGCGCCTCGGCCTCTGGGTTGGCGCACGTCGGGTCTGGGAGGATCTCCTGCAAGGACACCAGCCCGGCGCTGACATCGCGGCACAGCCTCCTGGCGTCCAGGTAATCGGCGAAGGCGCGGTCAAGAGCAATGCCGCGTAGCACGCCATTTCCCCACAGCGACAGCAGGTGCGAAGCCGTCCCGGTCGGCCAATCGCAAACACGTTCCTCGATGAACTCGGTCGCAAGCCATTCAATCAGCAGCGTGCGCTGGTCGGCGGGCAGCCGCGGGAGCGTGACGGTCCCAGATTCCGGGTCCAGGTCATTGAGCTGCTGCTGGTGAAACAGGCGCAGGCGCTGACGGTAGTCCTCCTCGAAGCGCCGCAGATCGCCGATGCGGCCTTCCAGGTCGGCCAATTCTGCCGTGGCGGTCATGTGCACCCCCGATCGCGGCCAGCCCCCCGGCCGGCCAGTTCCGCCAGCCAACCACGCCCGGGCACGCCGCGCACGCAGTATGGCGACCTAGCCAAGACTATGGGAGCCGAATGGCCCGACACTAAGGCGCTTCGACCGATAAGCCTGGGTCAGCGGTCCGGGACTCGGCCATAATGGACCGATGAGCCGCGCGTGACACCGCACTGGATCTGACCGCACTGCTCTCCACGTCGGCGCACACGAACGCCCGGTTCTGCAGTCACCGCGCCGCGTTACCGCGGCGAGCCCGCCCGGCAAGCAGCCACACGACGATGACAACGACGACCGCGATCAGCCCGACAACGGCAAACGTCTTGAGCATTGCGAAGATCCCGCCAATGGCCGTGAAGGCAAGCCAGACGGCAAGGATTGCGCCGAGGATTGTCCAGATCATCCGGCTCATACACCCAGTATGCGCCGAGGACGCAGCGGCGGTCATGCTGCACCGGCCCCGCGCTGGCGCTGGATGTCGGCGGCCGCCGCACCGTTCGCGGCTGCACACCAAGCGGTGAGCAGCGTCAACTACACAGCGCTACAGGAGGGCGCCGCCTCCAACACCTACCCAGGTGCGGACCGCAGCCAGTCCAGGCCCGTCGAGCTCGCCGAGCAGCGCGGGACGGCCCGAGATGATCAGCCCGAGCGCCGCCGCAGACCCGCGCACCTCGCCGAGCGCGGGCCAGGGTCATGCAAGCCCCAGTGGACGCGCCAACTCTTGCTCTCCCATAAGGCTCGTCGTCAGGGATGCGGCGCGCGTTGCTCCTCGCGTTCATCCGACCACCCATTTCCTGCGCTTGGCGCTCCTGGCTAGCAGACTTCGTAACACCGTCTTGGCAACCGCCAGTCGCCGGTAGCGGCGGTGGCGACCCCCGAGGTGGCCGTGGCCTGTCACAGCGCTATTTCCGGGCCGCCGCACGGGGCCGCGGGCGTGTCGGGTACAACGCAATGAGCGGCAGCGGCCGCCCATCGTCCATTCACAGGGGGCCAGCCATGGCAGCAAGACGAAGGACATCCGCGAGGCAGCCAAGGCCAGGCCGGACAACGACCCGCTCATCGACGCCGCGGATATCACCATCAAGAACATGAACGGGGGCCTAGCGCTCAATGGCTCCGTGCCGAGCTACCCGCGGTACCGCGAGGCAGCCACGGCGGCGTGCCGCGCGCAGGACGTGACCAGCGTGCACAACCTCCTGACGGTCGTCGTGCCACCCAGCGACGACCCCACGCTCACCACGGCCGCGAACAACGCGCTCGCGCTGAACATCACCGTGCCGGACGGGGTCGAGGCGACGACCAGCGACGGCAACGTCAGGCTGACCGGCACCGCACGCCACGGCTCCACGCACAAAGCTGCCGTAGGGTCAGCCGAACCGAACGGACGGACAGGCCGTTGTTCCCGCTGACCGCCGTGGTGGCAGCCCTCGGCTCCTCGCTGGCGTACGGGATAACGGCCGTCACCGAGCAGCTCAGCACCAAGCGGGTCCAACGCCGGCGGGCGCTGTCGCCTGAACTGCTGCTGGACCTGATTAAGCAGCCGCTGTGGCTGGCGGGAATCGCCGCGAATGTGGCCAGCTTTGCCCTGCAGGTCGTCGCGCTGCGATTCGGGCCGCTCGCGCTAGTCGAGCCGATCCTGGTGTGCGACCTGATATTCGCCGGCGTGATCAGCGCGGCCCTGAGAAAGCACGCGGACCTGGTTATCGGCGCGGGAGTCGTTGCCTGCTCGGCCGGGGTAGCTGGATTCCTCGTCATCGCCCGGCCGTCGGCAGGGCGGACGGCTATCGGCTTCATCGAAGTGCTACCGCTGCTGGCCGGTTTTGTGGCGGTGCTGGCCGGCTGCCTGGCCCTGGCGCGGTGGAACCAGACAATGCGGCCGCTCGTCCTCGCACTGGCCTGCGGCGCCGCCTTCGCCGTCACCGACTTCTCGATCAAGCTCGTGACCGCCGAACTCACCGGCGGGCTTGCGGATCTGTTCGGCCACTGGCCGATCTACGCCATAGCCATCATCGGCCCGATCGGCTTCGTCCTCAACCAGAACGCCTTCCAGGCGGGCACCCTGCTCGCGCCGGTCCTTGCCATCATCACCATTACCGACACGATCGGCGACATCGGGCTGGCCCGAGTCTTCCTGAACGAGAAACTCGCCAGCGGCCCGGCGGAGATCGCAGGTGAGGCAGCGTCGCTGCTCGTGATGGCCGTAGGGATCGCTATCCTCGCCCACCGATCACCCCAGGCCGCTCGGCCGCAGAACCGGGCCTCCCGGCCCGCCGATCCGACGGCCAGCGGACCTGGGGCGCGGAGCACCGTCTAAGGATTACGCGCTGGAACGACAACCCCGGCCGTTCACCTGGACCAAGACCGCCGACGAGATCCTGGCCTCTTTGGCTGACTCCCTCGCCAAGGGTAACTGCCCGTTTCGGCCTGTTCTGTCTAGATGATTCACGGTCGACGCCTACACCTCGTCGGGTTGCGACGGGCCTCCCAGCACCACCCCCGCGCCACCTTGAACCAGCGGTGGCGGGCACGTTCTGCTGCCTCAGACGCCACGCGGCTCTTCCCAAGCCTCACCTGGGCCGGGTGATGCGGTCAGCACTCCTGGGTGCGACGGGAGGCGACCCGGTTGACTGCGCGGGTCGGCCAGCTCATCTGGCTCGGGTCCTGGCATCCAGTCCTCGGGAATCGAAAGGAGCTGCCCTGCTCACGCTGGTCGAGTCGACGCAAATCGTCGATGAAGGCCTGGCGCATGCCCTTAGTCAGGGGCCGCGCTTGATGCCCGTGGCTGCGTCGTGGCTCTGAAGATGGACCAAGCTCGCGCCTGTTGCGGTCCGCCGTGCACTGGAAGCCGGCGCCGAAGGCATCTTCCTGCCCGAGGTGGACGGTGAAGAGGACATCGAGGCGGCGGCCGACGGCTGCCGCGGGCTCGGACTGGACCGCCCGCCCGTGCCAGCCAGCGGCTTCCCGCTCTATCACCCGCAACACGCTGAAAGGAACACCCTGATGCCCACCGTCAAAGCGGGTCGTCATTGGCCCACCAAGGACAGAAAGTCCGCTGTCATCCTGCGCGACTCCCCCAACCATCAAGAAGTGTCAGGACTCTACTGGCGCTCCACGCTCTGGGCCGCCACCGAACTCCCCGCCGACAACACGATCGAGGGCGATCGCGCGGCCGACGTCGTCGAACGCGAACCCGCAGGAAATGGGATTTTCTTCCGCGCCGATGAAATCCCGCCCAACATGAAGGACACCCAGAAGCGCACTCAGCTACTCCAGGAACTGAACAAAGAGGTCCAGGAGAAGTACCCGCCGACACCTGCGGACCTGGACCGCGACCCCAGCATGCACCGAACCGACACCTGCGACATGTTCACCGTCGCCTACGGTGAGGTGCACCTGGTCACCGACACCGACGAGATCCTCCTCAAACCCGGCGACACCGCGGTCGTCCAAGGCGTCAACCACGGCTAGTCCAACAGGTCCGACAAGCCTTGCATGATCATCGGCGTCATGGTCCACGCAAAAGCCCGGCCCGCGGACAGATACCCCGCGCCCGGCTGTAGCCTGCACCGCGCCAGCGACGGGGCCCCGATCCTGGTGCCCAAGGCGCTGACCGCACCAACCAGCCGTCGTCGATCGGGTTGCTGGCGATCGAGCGGAAGGCCGCTCGTGACGTCATCGGCTGCTGCGGGCTGATCGACAGCGGACGAGGATCGGGCGGGTCTCGCCTGCAGCGCCCGGCCGATATCACCTGCATAATGGTTCGTCACCGGCCACCGGGAGGCATATCGTGGCGGATCGTCGGAGCGGGCGGGAGTTGTCAGTTCTGGTCCGCGCGGAGTCGGGCATGCCGGGGTCTGGCCAGCCTGCGCGCGGACAGGGCTGAGGATGGCTGCAATGCTCGCCGAGAACGCGGATCTGCCGCTACTGGCCCACGATGACCCGGCCTTTGCGGGCGCACGGTTCCACGAGGTCCTCGATGAGCTGGCCAGCCGCAGCTGGCTGGTCCGCTCTGACCTGGGCTATCTGGTGCTCGGCCGCGAGCCGGGCATGGCGCTGCTGAAGGACCGGAGGCTGTCATTCCCCGCTGTCGAGCTGCTGGAGCTGCAGGGGCTGACCGACGGGGTCATCTTCGATGGCACGACCAAAGGCCTGATGGCACAGTCCGGCCAGCCGCACGCCCGCCTGCGCCGGCTGGTCAGCGCGGCTTTCACGCCGCGCCAGGTCGAGCGGCTGCGCCCTCGCCTGCGCGCGTACCTGGCTGGCCTGTGGCAGGACATCGCCCAGGCGGGCAGGTGCGACGTTGTCACAGCTCTGGCCCGGCCGCTGCCCTCGATGGCCATCGCCGAGCTGCTGGGCGTCCCCGGCGACGCCGTGCTGCTGGCCCGGTGGTCGGCGAGCCTGCAGGCAGTGTTCGACATGGACATGACGGCCAAGCGCGCTGAGATCGAAGCAGCCACCGAGGACGTCCGGGACTACGTGCTCGATCTTGTGGCCAGGCGGCGGCAGCAGCCAGGCGAGGACTTCGTGTCGGCGCTGGTTCATCACGAGCAAGATGGCGACCGGCTCAGTGATGACGAGATCGTCACCCTGGCGAGCTCGGTGATCGCCGGCGGCACCGATACCACCGAGTCGCAGCTGGCACACGGCCTGCGGCTGTTCGCCGATCATCCCGACCAGTGGAATCGGCTCGGGGATGACCCGGCTCTTGCCGAACAAGCCTGCCAGGAAGTGCTGCGCTTTGAGCCGATCGTGCCGTTCACGGCCAGGCTCGTCCGGGAAGAGCTGGAACTCGCGGGCATCGTCTTCCCGGTGGGGACAGTCATCTTCGTCTGCGCGGCGACCGCTAACCGTGACCCGCTGACCTACACAGACCCGGGTCGCTTCGACATCATGGCCGATCGAGGCGGCGCGCAGGTGGTCACGTTCGGCTTCGGCGCGCACTTTTGCGCCGGCGCGAACCTGGCACGGGCCGAGATCATCGAAGCTCTGGCATTCCTGGCGCCCCGGATGCGGCACCTGACGCCCGACGGCGAGCCTGTCTTCGGCACGCCGACCGGTATTTACTCGATGCGCAGCCTGCCAGTTCGCTTTACCTCGCACGAACCCAGCTGAACCCGGGTAGGGCTTGCAGCCGTGTCATCGCCCGGGCTGTGTGGCTCTTGACCGCTGCTGTGCTGATGCCCATCGTGGAGGCGATCTGCCTGGCTGTCCGCGGCCGCGCATCTTGGAGGGATCGTGACCGCTGGTCAACCAGAATGGCGATCATAACTGCCCGACCTCGAGGAACGCCAGCGATGGGGTCTAGACCAGACTCACCAGGTTCAGACGGCGAATCGTGTGGCTTAGGGCCGGCTGGCCGCGTGCGTTCTTCGCCATGGTGGCCGGTTGTGACGCACCCTGCGCTGCGAAGCGTGCTGCCGGGCCTGGCGGTATCGTGCCTCGGCGATGGCATGGCGATGGTCGCGGTCCCGTTGCTTGCCCTGCACCTTGTGGCTCGACCGCACCAGGGATGGGCCGTCGCGGCGGCTGTTGTCTGCTACACGCTGCCCGGGGCGGTCGCCGTCCCGGCCTTGCGCCGCCTCCTGGATCGCCGCGACGGTGCCCAGCTCGCAGGATGGGACGCCACGCTTCGCGCGGTCGTCCTGGGCGCCATCCCACTGGCAGCGGTCGTCGGCTCGCTGACGTTGCCGGTTTATGCCGGGCTGCTGGCGTCCTCATCGCTGCTGCATGTGTGGGGCACCGCGGGACGATACACGCTGATCGCGAAGAGCCTGCCCGACGAGCATCGCGTCGCGGCGAACGGGCTTATGTCCGCCTTCCAAACTGCCGGGTATGTGGCAGGCCCGGCGATCGCGGGCGGGCTCCTGGCCGCACTGAACCCGGCTTGGATTATCGGCATCGACGCGGTCACCTTCGCGGTTCTCGCCGCGACGTACCGGTGCGCGATGGCGGCGCAGGGAAGCCAGGTCAGCACCGAGCCCACGATAGGCCCGCGGCCGGGCGGGTTCCGCACGATCCTGTCGATCCGCCAGCTCCTTGGCCTGACGGCGCTGACCGCCCTCTTCTTCCTGCTCTACGGCCCGATCGTGGTCGCGCTGCCGATCACAGTGTCCAGCTACTCGCATCACACCGGCCCTCTTCTCGGTCTGTTCTGGACCCTGTTCGCCATCGGCGAGGGGGTCGGCGGCCTCGCCGCACCGTACCTGCGCCGGTGGCGGCCCTGGCCCGTGGCCGTCGGCGTCATCGCCGGCTGGGGGATCTGCATGCTCCCGGCCGGGCTTGGCGACCCTGTTTATCTCGCACTGGCTGGTTTCGGAATTGGCGGCCTGATCTATGCCCCGTTCTCGGCAATTTCCATGGCGCTCTTCCAGCGGCTCACGCCGCCGGGCAGCCTCGTTTCCGTGCTCGCGGCCAGCCAGTCCATAATCCTGATAGTGCCGTCCGCCGGAGTTACGCTGGGCGGCCCGCTGGTCACGGCGGTCGGCGCCCGCCACACGATCCTGCTATCCGGCCTGGCCACCATCGGCCTGGCCGCAATCGCCGGGGTGGTCATCCTGCTGGCCAGGGCCTTGCGGCCGGAAGAGGATCTTCTTCCCCTCGGAGAATCTCGGAACTGAGCGGTTGCCGTGCCGTGAGCGCGCTTCCCTCGCCGTCCGTATCCGGGCAGGCCCGCCCTGGCAAGCGGCGGTGTCCCGGCGAGTACGGTCTAGGAGCCGGGCTGGACTGCGAGAGGATGTCTGGGGCGATGAAACGCGAGCGGGGATCGCAGGGTGCCACGGCGGGTCTTGCTGCCGTCATAGTTGGCACTGTCGCCTGGGGCACCACTGGCATCTTTGTTAAGGAGATCCGCCTGGCTGCGCTCCCGCTCACCTTCTACAGGCTCTGGCTGGGCGTCGTTCTCCTGGGGGCGCTTCTTCTCGTCCGGCGGCGCCCGCTCAGCCTCGAGGTGCTATGGCGCAGCGTCCCGGCCGGGCTCTTCCTTGCGGCCGACATTGCGCTGTTCTTCAGTGCGCTCAAGCTCACGAGTGTCGCGGTGGCGACCGTCATCGGCGCGCTCCAGCCCGCGCTCGTTCTCCTGGTGGCGGGACGGTTGTTCGGCGAGCGCGTCGGGTGGCCCGTCGTCGTCTGGACCGTGGTCTCGATCGGCGGCATCGTCGCGGTCGCCCTCGGGCCGGGCGTCCCGCGCGGCGAACACCTCACTGGTGACGCGCTCGCGGTGGGCTCACTCGTCGCCTTCACCGGCTACTGGCTCGTCTCCAAGCGGGTCATCGGCGGATCGGCCGACTCCGACCGCTACACCTTCGGCGTCATGCTGGTCGCGGCGGTGGCGATGACGCCCGTCGCCTTCCTCTGCGGGGAGCGCCTCGGGCCTGTCCACCCTGCTGACTGGTTCTGGCTCGCGCTCCTGGCACTTGTTCCAGGTTCTGGGCACCTGCTGTTCAACTTCGCCCACCGCTTCGTTGACGTCTCGGTGAGCTCCGTCGTCAGCGCGGGCAATCCCATCATCGCTTCACTCCTGGCTCTCCTCGTGCTGGGCGAACCGCTCGACGCCGTACAGGTCGCTGGGGGCATCGTCGCCGTCCTCGCGATCGCGGCGGTCGCACACCAGGCCACGGATCCGGACCGGACCCGGCGACCTCCGATCTCTTGGGGGGCGGGTCGCTCGCTGCGGCCTAGCCGATGCAGGGGCGGAAGGTTTCCCGTACCTGTCAACGACGGAACTGGCAAGCTCGAGACCGAGGCCTGGCCCGGCCGGCAAGGGGCGCGGGCTGTTCTTGAGAGCGGGTTCGTGGCCGATGAGTCGTGCCCGGAGCGGACATGAAACAGCTTGTCGCCTGCCAGGCGCATGGGACCAGCCTGAAGGGTTTTCTGCCACAAGGATGGGACGACCCGGTTGCCAGTGACCGCCCGCCGGCACCTTGCACCGGTGCTTTCCGGGCAGCCACCTGCGGCTTCCGCGCAGGCAGAACGCCTGGAACGGCAGGGCAGCCCACTCTTAACGCGCCGGTTTCCTAGAGGGATGAGCGGTCCCCCGGGTCACGGTCGAGCCCGTCATGGCCTGCCTCCAGGTACGCGGCGGCCAACCGCTTGGGCACAACCATCCGCCACGCGTCGATTACCAGCTCGCGCAGCTCACTCTTGTCGAGCTGAGACATCCAGGCGCGGACCCAGTTGTACCGTTCATCGCTAGGCCGAGGCATGAAGAACTTGCTGGGCTCGCTGGCGATGAGCGACGCCCGTTCCTCGCGCGGGAAGCCGAAGCCGAGAATCGTCTCGTCCCGGCTCAGGGCGAGGTAGACGATGCGCCCGACTCTGAACTTCACCTGGTCGTATACGAGGTGCTCCTCGGTGCGCGGCAGCGCCATCGCGTAGCCCCGCACGTCGTCGACGGTGACCATCACGACCCTTTCGTCAGCAGCAGCCGGGCAGCCGCACTGAGCGTCACGCTAACCGCCGCTGCCGACAGTCTCCGCCCAGCGCCGATGCCCAGCACACGTCAGCAGCTTGATGAGAGCCAGCTACAGGAATCACGGACGTTGACGGAGCGAAGGGCCAGTTCTGCATGCGTGCTGCGGCCACTACGGTGAGTTCTTGGGTGCGCTGGTGGTCTTGGGTTGCCCATCAGCTGTGAGGCGATGAGGCTGCTGCGGAGCAGTCGTTCCTGCTCGCTCAGAGCCTGGACCGACGGCCCCATCACCGGACTCATCAAGTCATACCAGGCCGTCCAGCCGCCATTGGGCCGTTTGGATCACCACCGGCCGTGGCCTGGCACATATGGCCGAGATTGCCATCATGACCTCTGGAGAAGACCTCGAGGCGGGCTGTGACCAATATGGAGTGGCCACCGGAGCGGGCAGAAACGCCTCCGGGCCAGAACCGACGGCGCCCGAACGGTCGGCGAGACGTCGCCGTTACGGCGCGGCGGCAGTCGGTGTTGCCCGCCAGTGTTCCGTCCGCCGACCCTGGCCCCGGGTCCGGAGTGGGGACCGAGCGGGCGAGGCAGGCGAGCGCGAGGCTGGTGACAAGCACGGTGAAACCGGCCGCGATTCCGCCCGCCACGCCGGTCCGGGGCGTTTCGCCCAGCAGGCCGGCGCCGACGGCCACGCTGGCCGCCGGGGTGACCGCGGCGATGATCGGCAGCGTGACCATGGGTCGGCCGGTCTGGTAGGCGGTCTGGGTCAGCAGTACGTTTCCCGCCCCGCAGACGACCACGGCGTAGACGGTCCATGAGGTGAAGATCGCGGCGAGGCCATGGCTCGCCACGTGGGAGAACGCCATGGTCACCACCGCCGAGCAGCAATCTGCCAGCCCAGCCGCCACTGCCAGGAGGACCGTACGGCGGCGCCCCGCAGCACGCAGGCCCGCGGCAGCAGCTGCCAGCGCGCCGGTCCCCGTGGCGGCGGCGCCCAAGGCCGCCGCCCTGACGTAGTCCGGCTGGCCAGCCACGTGAGCGTGACCAGACGAGGTCAGCGCCAGGAATGCCGCGATCGCCGCGACGACCGTCAGCGCTGCGGCCCAGGAGGCCCGGCTCAGCGGACGACCCGACCAGATCCGCACGATGACCACCGCGACGACAAGCTCCGCGGCCACCAGCATCTGCACGGTCGCCAGCGGCCCCGACCGCAGTGCGACCGCGTGCGCCGCGAACCCGCCGATCTGCGCGGCGATTCCCAGCAGCCACAAGGGCTGGCGCGCCAGCAGGAGCAGCAGCCGGGGCCGTCCCGCCGATGACTCCGGTGCTGCGGCCGCCTGCCGCTGCTCCGCCGCCGCCCCGGCACCGTAGAGCACGGCGGCGGCCAGCGCGGTCACGATCATCACCATCACGAACAGCACGCTAGGAGTGATGCATCGTGTCAGGCCATCCGGAAGATCCCCCATTCAGCGGTGGGGTTAACCCCCATGTGCCCGCCGTGCGGGCTGCACAGCCCAGGTGCCTGGTTGGCCCTCTGCGCCGCTGCCGACGCGCGGCTATACCGATGACCGGTCGTTCATCTCCGCTCACGCTGTTTCCTCGAGCGATCAAGCATGGCGTGCATTTGCCGACGAATACTCAAGATGCGCGGGCACTCGTCAGTGAGGGACTGGCATCGAGGCTTTCGGCCGCCGTGGCCCGGTCTCATCGCCACCTGGCTTCCAGCGAGTATTGTCATGCTCCCTCCCATTCCTCCATGAGAAGCCGGCACGATTCGCTGCTGCTGAGCTGCTTGCTATTGGTGATGATCGGCTCAGCCAACAGCAACCTGATTGCTTTATCCTTATTGGGATGCTTGCGGGCGATTCTGGTGAGTGCTGTTATGCGGCGGCTTTCCACTGTACGGCTGGTCCTAACTTCAACAATTGTCATGACAGCAGCCGCAATTGTGTGCAGTACGCTGGTTCCACATATGACCAGAACGAACTCCATGGAAGCATGATGGCTGAGCATCAGAGCCAGGCTGCTGACGCTCACCCCTAGATGTCCCGCACCGGTTGCCACGCGGGAGACAACGATCTTCGACATGACGACAGCAAGCCATGTCAGGGTTGGCTGCTTCTACTTAGAGGGGCGACCGTTGCACATACCGGCACCGGGCTCAAGACTCAGCAGGTGAGCCACTCATGAAGATCGACTTGCGCGGCCCGGCTGACCAAGCCGCGATCCGCGAGGTCCGGCGGTGGCTGAGGGACCAGTTGAACGTCCGTCCGTACGCACGCAAGCCACCTTCGCTGGCGGGCCTGTGGAAGGGTGATGCCAACGACGCTGCCCGTGCCTTCGCCGTCGCGCTCGAGCGGTTGGTGGGTCTCGGCCGGTGCACGCGTGCGGAGGCAGAAGCCTGGTCTGATGCGGCAGCTCTGGAGGGTCGCCGCATCACAAAGAAGGCCATCTCGACGGCGTTAGGCAGGTCTGTCCGAGGGCTAGATCTCCGTCTTGCCATGATCGATAAGGCGCTGGCCGATCTGATCAATGCCGAGGGAACCCCGCCACCTTCCTGCCGGGGAAGCCCGGTCGCCATGCAGATGCTGTATGAATCTGCCCGGAAAAGGGTCCACGGCTCCGTCGACGAGGCAGATGGCTTTTATAGCGCCGCAGCCGATACCGAGGGCATAGGGCTGCGGAGCAGGGCAAGATCGCAGGGACGGGACCGTACGAGACGGGCGCGTGCCCGGCGGGCAGCGGCGCTTCAATTCGCCCGCGCGCCAGGGCCAGGAATCCAGCTCGGCCGCTTGTCCTGGGCAACTGGCGAGGACCAGGATCTCGCCGTGGTTTCTTGCACGCTTCACGAGCATCCCCTCCTGGCACTGCAGGAACTCGAGGACGCCTGGCAGAAAGGGGACGTTATCGCCTACCCGCCACTCCTTGATAATGCCGCCCGGCTGATCCCAGAAGTCGGTGCCGCCGGAGTGCAAAGCAGACTCCGGCTACTCGAAATTGGATGTAATGTGCTTCGCGACAGTGAGTCGTTGCTCGCTCTCGGCTGGGCCATGTCGTGGGTGCGCGAGGCCGGCCCGTTATGCAGTCTGGGATACCATGATCGCTGCTGCTACCCGAGTCGGGGACGTGCAGGCTATTCGGCACGCAGTCCAAGCCGTCCAGGCTCTACCTCCACTCAACTCTTCAGCGAACATCTTCGAGCGTCTCCGGAAAAGAATCCTGGTGGCTTCCACCGAGATAGCATGCGTCCGTGATCTGCGCGACGTATCCATTATCGTGCCCGCGAACCCCTTGCGCATCCGCGCACTGCTGCCCGATGATCCGAGGTTCCTGGTCTGACATCCTATTGTGGTCCCTGGGGGCCGCCGTGACTGCGCCCACTTGGTGTACTCAGGGTGTATTCAGTTAACCGCCTGGACCAGGTATGACTCCCAGTCTGCGGCACGACAAATTACGTACAAGCTGAACTGGTCACCCGTGCCAGATGTGTCGCCAAGCGCCACCGAACCCGACCACTCATGTTGCTTCGGTCCGGGAGCCATGGCGGACTCGCTTCTGGCGCAGATCGCGCGCTTGTTCCTGGTCTTGCGATGCAGCGCAAACGCTATACAGGAAGGGCGGAGGTATTGGCCGGATCGCCGGCGGGCTCACCCCCGCAAGCGCAGGGCGCGGCTGACCTCGGATCAGTGCTCAGCCTCGTATTTGAAGGACAGCTGGAGCTTGGTGCGATAGGTGATCGCTCCGCCCTCGTCTAGATGAATGTCCTGCTTGACGACTTCGGCCACCCGGAGATCGCGGAGCGTCCCGGCGGCAGTCCTGATCGCCTCCGCTGCCGCGTCCTCCCACGAAGTGCTACTTGTCCCGATGATCTCGGTCACCCTGTACACGCTCATGACGCTCTCCTTGACCGGTGCGGCCGCTCCGAGGGCTGCAGCGACCAGCCTGTCACAGAGCCACCCGGACCGGTCGTCGATGCAGCAGTTGACCGCCGAGAGCGCCGGCCGCGGTGGTGATCCCCCGCGGCTTCGCCGGTGGCCGCGAAGACGGCGGCGACGCCGGTGACCTCCGCGGGCGGCGTTGTCATTGGCTCCCGTCGGCCACTCGAGCAAAGCGACCCGATCGAACCGCGTCGACGAGTCGCTCGAGATCCGCGGGGGGGACCTGTCCGCGCGGGGTGAAGTTGGCGAGCTCGCGCACGAGACGATGCGCTCGTTCGGTTCCCTCGCCAAGGCGACAGGGCCGACGCAGGTCGACGGCTTGGGCAGCGACGAAGAGCTCAAGGGAGATCACCCGTGCGGCGAGGTCTACCATCTCGGCCAGCCGCCTGGCCGATAGCGGCGCCATGGTAGTGCGGTCCTCTATCCCTTCCGCCTTGCTCGAGCTCACCACTTCGAAGGAGACCGGGTGCGCGAGCAGGCGGGCCTCGGCCGCGATCGCCTGCGCGGCGACGGCGTATTCCGCCAAGGCGTCGTCGCCTGTGTCCGGCTCGGCGGCCAGTCCAGCGGGCAGCCCGGAAACCGAGCTCTGCAGAAGCTTTACAGTCCGCTCGGCTGCACAGGTCACCACGGGGGCAAGGGCGATGCGGGCAAGATCAAGCGCGGCTGCGACCGCCACCACGTCGAGATTGCCCACTGACACGATGCGCCGCTCCGCCAGGACGACGGCGGGATTGCCCTGCGCGGAGTTGAGCTCAGTCTCTATCGTGCGGCGGACGTATGCCAGGGCATCTCTCGCGGCACCGAGGATCTGGGGGATGCTGCGGAACGTGAGCGGGTCCTGCAGGTTCCGTGCACTGCCGGGCTCGAACAGGGAACTCCCGGCAAGCTGCGCGCGGAGGCGGCCGATGGTCGCCGCCACGCCCGGATACGGCCGGACCTCGGCGACGACGGGATGAAGCGGGCTGAGATTCGCTCCGAACGCCTCAAGATCGAGCGCGGCGGCGACGTCGGCTTCGCCCAGCAGCCGCTCGGCGGCCAACTGGGCCAGCGCCGCCCAGCCAGTGGAGAAGGCATTGTTGTTGATCAGCGCAAGCCCCTCGTTGTCCTCTAGGACGAAGCCCGTCTCGCGGACAAGACCTTCCGCGAGGTCGGCTAGCGGCCCCAGATCAGCCTGGCCCACCGAGCCGAGACTGCGAACCGTCGGCACCAGATCGCGGTTCAGAGCATCGACCAGCATCTCAGCGAGTTCCGGGCGGACACCGGCGGCGCCTTTGGCGTAGGCGTTCACCAGGCAGACCATGGCTGCCCGCACCACGGCGCGCGGCGCGGGCGGTCCCTGAGCAACGAGGTGACCCCTGATCAGGACGTGGCTGCGATCCCGGCGCGCCGCGGCGTCGAGCCGGACGTTCTTTCTCTCGGCCACAGCGGTCGTCAGGCCGTATACGGCCACCTCGCGCAGCAGCGCCTCCTCTACCACCTCACGAGCTGCGCCCATGCGCTCGCGCGCCGCTGGGTCGAGGATCACCTTTTCCATCCGCTCGGCGGCAGCAGCGAGGGAATCGATGGTCAGTGAGGCGCCATCAAGCACCACCATCAGCGCGATCCTCCAAAGGCGAGTTCTCCGGCCGTGGGTTTGCCCGCAACCAGACAAAATACGAACGGCACGTCGAAAGCCTGACACGAGGCCCACGCGTAGTACAGCTACATGCGCCTGATCGGGGCAGCGGCCGTAGCTGCGGAGCATGCCGTGTGCCGTCTGTTCCGGGCCGGCGGCTGTGCTGTCAGCCGGTGATCAGGTCAATGGCGGTGGCCAGGCGTTCCAGGAAGGCCTCACGCGTGGTGACCTCGTGCTTGATTCCGATGGACGTGCTGATGAGAGTCTGGGCGACCGGGGCTGACCGGGCTGCGGTGGCGGTGTCCGGCGATTGGGCCAGCGCGGCGCTGAGGACTGCGGCGAATCGCGCGGGGTACTCGGCGACGGCGGGCCCGGCGGGCACTACCTCGACGACTGCCGCGAGGCCTACACCGTCCCCAACGACGCGGACCTGTCCGCCCACAGCCACGGCGTCAAGGAATGGGCGCTCGACCCGGACGCCGCACGCGAACTCTGGTCGGTGTCACTCAAGACGCTCGACCGGTGACCTGGAGTCGGATCCGCGTGCCAGCAGGTCGTGCCGCAGTACTGGCGACGCGAGCCTCTGGGTGTTCTGGACGCTTCCGCGGAGCACTGCAGGAAGTGCGGAGTCACAGGAGGGCGAACGGTGGCCGGGCTGCCTCCTGCTCGCTGAGCTGCAGCGGAAGCTCCACCCGGCCCGTGCGCGCGGCCCGGTACGCCGCGTAGATCAGCTCGAGGACCGCCCGGCCGTCAGCACCGGTCCCGTGAGGCGTCGCCGTGCCGAGGACGCAGCTGACGAAGTGATCCATCTCCTGCGGAATGCCGGAATGCCACAGCTCATCGAAGACAGTGAATGTCCAGCCGCGGGCATCGGGCGCTTTCTCACCGGCATACCCGTAGCCGACATCGCTGTAGGTAGACAGGGATGAGCCGCGCATCAGGTCGGCATCGGTGCGGTTACCACAGGCGTCTGCCCCCGTTGATTCTGGTCTTAAACTGCGCTCGTTTTGCCTGGTTCGCGGCGAGGGCCTGCCGGGCGGCGGCCGTCGCGGCCCTGGTGCTGGCAGGGGCGAGTGACCACACCCAGGGCACGCGGCCGCGGCCCCGGTACGGGGCCTTGCTGGGCGTGCGGGTGATGAGTCCTTCGGCGCGGAGGGATTCGAGGGCGCGGCGGACGGAGGCCATGAGGCTGTAGCGGCGGTCTTCGCCGGCGTCGGGGCCGTTGTGCCAGTAGATCGCGACGTAGAGCTCCCGGGCGGTCCATTCGCTGGCCGGCAGACTCGGCACCCGGGAGGGCGCGCCTTCGGGGTGCTTGGTGAGGAGTTCGAGGATCTGGCGCTGGAGGGCTCCGTGTCCGCGGCTCATGCGCCGAGTCTAAGTGTTACGTAATGCTTAGCGGCCCTCGCGCCCATGTGTTGACTCTCTGGTTGCCCGATAGCTGAAGGTGTGCGCATGGTGATGGTGCGCCGCCTCGGGTTCGGCCTGTCTGGTGAGCTGTGGTTCATCGAGGCGGGGGTCCTGGTGAACATGGCAGGTATGGCGCGGTGCTGCCGTTTGAGGTCATCGCAATCAGGTCATAGTCACGCACATGCGGCGCATGGAGACTCAGCTGGCGACCACCCAGTCGGTCGTAGCTTCGCTGCGCTCGCTGCTGGAAAGGCCGGCCGCACCCATCACGGTCACCCATCGCGTGGAGACCAAGCTCCGGGCGGCAGGCATCTCTGGCCAGGTCCCGTTTCCCGGCCTTGACATCTGGCTGAGCGCCGCGCAGCGAGAGATCGATGCCGCCCTGGCAACTGCGGCCGTGCCTCCGGAGGGCCCGCGAGCAGCGCTGTACTCAGCCGAGTGCTTCCAGCTCGGAGTCGGTATCGTGACAGCCTACGTACCGGCCACACAAGACGTGCTCAGCTCCGGCCGGACAAAGATGCTGGAAATCCCGGCAGCAGAGCTGGCAGTCGCCGTGCACCGAGGTCCGCTGGGCGACCTCGACCAGACTTACGGCGCCCTCGGCACATACGTCGCCGAGCGCGAGATCGGTGTGGACGGCCCGATCCGCGAGCACTACCTGATCACCGAGTTCGACACCGATGACGAGTCCAGCCATATAACCGAGGTCTGCTGGCCCGTCTTTCAAACAGCGCCGTCTTCATGACCTCCGGCAGTCGGTCAGGACTGGAGGAAGGCCAGCAGGTCAGCGTTGATCGTCTCGGCCTGGGCGGTCGGCATGCCGTGCGGGAATCCTTTGTAGGTCTTCAGAGTCCCATTCTGAACGAGCCGTGCGGATAGCGGTCCGGAGTCGGCGTAGGGAACGATCTGGTCGTCGTCGCCGTGCATCACCAGGACCGGCACCGTGATCTTCTTGAGGTCCTCGGTGAAATCGGTCTGGGAGAAGGCAACGATGCCGTCGTAGTGCGCCTTCGCTCCGCCCATCATTCCCTGGCGCCACCAGTTCTCGATGATCGCTTCCGAGGATTTCACGCCGGGCCGGTTGAAGCCGTAGAAGGGACCCGACGGCAGGGCCCGGTAGAACTCGGACCGGTTGGCGGCCAGCTGGGCCTGGAGGTCGTCGAAGACGCTCTTGGGCAGGCCGCCGGGGTTGGCGTCGGTCTGCAGCATGAGCGGCGGCACCGAACTGATCAGCACCGCTTTCGCCACGCGGCTTTCACCGTGCCGGGCGATGTAGTGCACGACCTCGCCGCCGCCGGTTGAGTGACCGACGTGGACGGCGTCGTGGAGATCGAGATGGGCGGTCACTGCAGCCAGGTCGTCGGCGTAGTGGTCCATGTCGTGGCCGTCGCTGGTCTGTGTGGAGCGCCCGTGCCCGCGCCGGTCGTGGGCGATAACGCGGTAGCCGTGCTGGAGGAAGAACAGCATCTGGGTGTCCCAGTCGTCGGCCGAAAGCGGCCAGCCGTGGCTGAAGACGATCGGCTGGCCCGAGCCCCAGTCCTTGTAGAAGATCTCCGTGCCATCGGTCGTCGTGATCGTCCCCATGCTGCCTCCATTGGTCAAGGCGTTGCCGAGCGTCCGCACTGGCAGGCTAACCATCGTTCTGCTAGCACTCCAGGCCACTCGGCTGCCGCCAGGGTGAACCCGCGGGATCGCCAGCCGGGCCGGAACGTGACGGGCCGCGCGATGCCGAGGTTGTTCAGCGCCCTACAGAGCGGGGAGTACCTCGCGGGCCGCCAGTGAGAGCATGTGGTCCTGATCGTGAAGCAGATGCTGGAGGACAACCCGGTCCACTCCCGCTTCGGCGTATTCGCGCAAGCGGTTCCGGACGGCTTCTGGTGTGCCGACGAGCATGGATTGCCCGCCGGCGCCGTCGGTGGCGAGGAACTCATCACTGGACCCCAGTCCCTGCCGGCGCGCGATGAGCTCCAGCAATTCGGTGACTTGATCTGCCGTCTCGGCGATCACGAATTCGATCATCGCTGACAGGCGCAGCGTGCCCGGGTCCCGCCCGATCCTCGTGCATGCCTCGTCCAGCAGCTTCCGGCGTTCACGGCAAGCCTGCGGTGTGGCGCCAAAGGTTGTGTTGTACTCGTCGGCGAACCGTGCCGCGAGTGCGGCGGTCCGCGGCTTAGCTGAACCGCCGATAATGATGGGCGGGCGGGGCTGCTGATATGGCTTGGGGAACGCCTGACATCCATCGAGCTGGTAGTACTGGCCCTGGAATGTGAATGTGTCCTCCGACCACTGCCGTGAGATGATCTCTACCTGCTCTTCGAGCAGTCCCATGCGGGTGGAGTTGCCGGGAAACGGCAGTCCGACGTTTGCGTGCTCTGCAGCGTTCCAGCCGACCCCCATCGCCATCTCTATCCGGCCCTCAGATACGTGATCAGCGGTGATCGCGAGACGCGACAGAACGGAGGGGTGCCGGAAGGTCGGTGGAGACACGAGCACGCCCAGCCTGATCCGCCGCGTGAGAGCGGAGAGACCGGTGATCACGCCCCAGGCGTCCAGCGCGCCACGCGTCTGGTCGTAGGCCGAAGCATAGTGATCCGCTGCGAAGAGCGCCTGGTAACCACCGGCCTCACAGGCTTTCGCGATTGTCTGCCATTGCGCCCACGAGACGCCTTCCTGGCCATCGACCATCAGGGCCACATCCATCGCTGTCCTCTTAACTATCGGTCTGATGCAGATCTGCGCGGGGGCAGCAGGCTGGCGTCAAAAGCGACATCAGCCACCCGCAAGGCCTGTGCGGCAATCGTCAGTGCTGGGTTGACTGCAGCTGACGAGGGAAAGAACGATGCGTCAATGACGTATAGGTTCGAGACGTCATGCGACCGGCACGAGGCGTCGAGAACCGATGTCGCCGATTCTCGGCCGAAGCGGACTGTACCGCACTGATGCGGGTTGGATTCGACGCCAAGCATGTGGTGGAAGATCAGCGGATAACCGGCGCGGCGGAGGGCTGTCTTGGCCCGCCGGACCAGCCGACGGTGGCTGTCCAGGTTGGTCGGCCGCCATGCCAGGCGTATGCGCCCGTCACTGGTGAGCTCAACTCGGTTGTCCGGATGGGCAATATCCTCGCTCATCACAAGCCAGTCTGTGCTTCGGCATACCAACTGCGACAGCAGGAAACGTGGCACGAGCCGCCGGGCCCCTGCTGCGAGCATGGGGGCGTCGAGTTTCCCGATGGTCTGCAGCCCGCCCATCGGGTAGGAATATCCAGGCTCGCCGTAGTAGTAGTCGTTGACGGCGAGCGTCTTCTGGAACTTCGTGGCGTTCCGCCGCAGTGGCGCAACCGCCATGAGCAGCGTGCACGTGTGCTGCATGTAGTTCCTGCCGACCAGGCCCGAGGAGTTCCCAAGGCCGTTCGGGTGCACCGGAGTCGCGGAGTGCAACAGCAACGCGGCCGAGTTGACCGCCCCGCAGGCCACGACGACGGTGCCCGCTCCCACAACGCTGCGCTGCCCGCCGCGGATGACCTCCACCCCGGCTGCGTGATCACCATCGTGGGTAGTGATCACCCGGGTGGCCATGGTGTCGGTCTGGAGCACGACATTGGGCGCCTTCAGTGCGGGCCGAAGGCACCGCACCTCAGCGTCGCCTTTGGCGTCGATCTGGCACGGGAAACCGTCACAAGTCCTGCACCGAATGCACGGGCCACCGTCGCCGTATCCAACAGCGATTGGTGGCTGGAACGGGTGAAGGCCCTGCCCGGCGAGTTTGGAAGCCAGCCGCGCCATCGGCGGTTCGTGCTCCAGGGCCACGTGCTTGTAGGGCGCTGAATGATTCGGCTCGGTCGGGTCCGCGCCTATTGAGCCGCGCACACCGTAAATGCTCTCAGCCAGGCTGTAGTACGGCTCGAGATCCTCATAGCTGACCGGCCATGGTGCCGATTCGCCATCGGCGTGGCTCGACCGGCCGAAGTCGCTGGCCCTGAGCCGCCATAGCACGCCGCCGTAAAATTTGCTGTTCCCGCCAACGTAGTACTGCATCTCCGGCCGGAACTCCCGGCCCTTCCGGTCTATCCACCGGTCGGCTGTCCGGTACTTCAGGTCGGCAAAAACTGCAGTGGAATTCCAGTTGTCCGCCTCGCGCGGCAGATATGGTCCCCGCTCGAGTACCAACACGCTGCGCCCTGTTCCGCGCAACGCGTAGGCCAGCGTCGAGCCGCCGATACCGCTGCCAATGATCACGACATCAGCCCGGGCGCTGACCGGCAGGCCGCTGCTCATCTTGGAGTGAACTGAGGCGGTGGCAGGGCTTGCTGCGGCCACCCGCCGTGATGTGTGCAGGCACGGGCCGCGTGCTGCGAGCCGGCCCGCATGGCCTGGTCAACGTCTGCACCGGCCAGCCGCGCGTGCAGGAACCCTGCGGCGTAGCTGTCGCCGGCTCCGGTGGTGTCCACGACATTGGTGGGGACGGCCGCGGCTTGCCACCACTGGTGACCGTCGAACGCGACGCTGCCGTCAGCCCCACAGGTGACCACGGCGAGTCGGGCACCCGCCGCGATGGCCTCGGTCGCGAGCTCGTGCGCAGACCTTCCTGCGGCTTCTTGGGAGCAGAACGCGATGGCGAGGCGCGTCAGGCAGCGAGGAGGTCTGGTCACCCCGCAGTCTTGGCTGACCAGAACCCCGCGGTCGGCGAGATAGGCGCGGACCGGTTCGGCGTCCGACAGCAGGCCGAGGTGCACCGCACCACACTCCGCGGCGGACTCCAGCGCTGCCGCGTCCGGGGCGTAGTCATCACAAACAGCGAAGTCCTCGTACTCGAAATGCCTCACCCCAGCCTGGTCAACCCGGATCCGCGAGGTGGAGGTCCGGCCAGGGAGCGTTACCAGGCCGGCGACATCGACGCCGCGCATGGCCAGCGTCCGGCGGATCCGCTCGCCTGCGTCATCCGGCCCAACGGCGCCGAGGTACCGCGCCGGGCGGCCAAGGAGGGTCAGCTGGACGGCCACGTTGACGGCGTTGCCGCCGACGAAGCTGTGCTCATCGCGCCCGGTGTAAATGTCGATCGTGTTGTCACCGATTGCGGCAATGGCTTCGGCGGCCATTGCGCTCAGTACTCGACCCGCTTGTAGTACCGCCGGGTGCTCAGCGGGTGGCCGGTGATCACTTCCAGGTGGGCGTCTACCCGCTCTAGCACGGTCGCGAGTATGGCCGGGGAGATCAGCGCCCGCACCGGCGCGCTGATGCCAGGCAGATCGTAGTCGGCGGAGTCGAGCACGGTCAGCTCGCCGCCGTAGCGGGGCACGAACGCTTCGACTCGCTCGGCCAGCGGCCGGGCGGTGTCTTCACCCTTGAGCAGCAGGACGCTGACGCCGTCCTCGATGAGCTCGAGCGTGCCGTGGAAGAAGTCGGCGGCGTGCACCGGGCGGGTGCGGATCCACTGCATCTCCTCCAGGATGCACATGCCGTAGTAGAAGGCCTCCGGCCAGGTCGAGCCAGCCCCCGTCACGATGTGGTACGGGCGGGCCGCGACGGTTTCTGCGATGTGCCTAGCCCGCTCCTCGGCGGCCTGCTTGACGCCAACGAGGAGCTGAGGCAGCTGCCGCAGTTGCTGGAGAGTCGCGTCGTAGCCGCCGAATTCGCCTCGTTGCTGCATGATCGCCAGGGCGATGATGAGCGACTGCAGGTAGAACGACTCGCTGGAGGTGTCGTCGGCCGCATCGTTGCTGAAGTTGTAGTCGGCCTTGCGAGCCAGTGCAGAGTCCGGCCTGCCCGTCAGTGTGATCACACTCGCCCCGGCCTGCTTGGCGTACTCCAGCACCGCAAGGCTTTCGGCGGTGGTGCCCGACAGCGACGGGATCACCACGATGGAGTGCGGGCCCAGCTGCGCCGAACCGGTCTCGATGATCTGGGCGGCCCAGTCGGTGAATGCGCCGAACCGCGACCGAGCCTGCAGCAGGGCCGCTGCCGGGTACATGAGGATGCCGGCTCCGCCCGAACCCAGGAAGAAGATGTTGCGGGCACCGGCCGCCAGGCACGCGTCCACGGCGCCGCCCAGCCCGTCGGCTAGGCCTATCGCGCCGGACTGGATGCGCAGGAAGCGGGCCTCGTCGAAATTGAGCATCAATCGGTCCGTTCTCGTGCTGGCGGTTAGGGTTTCGGCTGGTAGGTCATGCCCAGATGCGCCCCGCCGCTGACGGTGAGCATGGACCCGGTCATGTACCGGCTGTCGTCGCCGAGCAGGAACACGACGGTGTCGGCGACGTCCTGCGGCTCGGCCACCCGGCCGAGCGGGGTGCTGGCTTCATAGCCGGCGAGAACCTCGGCCGGCGTGATGCCAAGGGCCGTGGCTTCCCAGCCCAGCTCCCGCTCTTGCATCGGGGTGCGCACGTACATCGGACACACGCCGTTAATCCTTATGCTGCGGACAGCGAACTCGGGCGTGGCCGCCTCGATCAGCCCGGTCACGGCGAACTTGGACGCGCAATACGCCGACAGCAGCGGCGCGCCGCGCAGACCACCACAGGAGTCGACGACCACGATCGATCCGCCGTCTTCCATCTTGGGCACCAGCGAGCGCAGACAGTTGAACACGCCGAACGCATTGACACGGAACTGGAAATCCCAGTCCTCGTCGGAGGTTTCCGTCAGCAGCGCCATCCGGGAAACCCCGGCCGCGAGCACGACCTTGTCGACCGGGCCTGGCAGCGCAGCCGTGGCCGCGGCGACGGCAGCGGTATCACCAACGTCGACGGGGGGTGTCCCGGCGACGTCCCAACCGACCACCTGTGTGCCGGGGAACCGGTCGGCCACCGTCCGGGCTATCGCCGCGCCGATGCCGCTGGCGTACCCGGTCACCACCGCAAGCCCCATCGTCACATCCCAGTCCCGTTCGTTAGTAGCAGTCATACAACTGCAGCCGATGTCTGACAGCAAACGGTAGCCACATCCAGTTTTGCAGGTCAAGACCGGCGATTCCCGGCCGCCCGGCACGACTCACTGCCTCGCAGCTCTGCTGCTTCCGGTGGTGGAGCGAACGTGTCGGGCCTCTTGACGGCACGTCACCGGTACAGCATCATACAGACAACTTGCCCCATGATGTCAGACATCTCAGCAGGGATGCCCGACATGCTTGGCCACGCTGGGAGGCACGATGGCATCGGACGGTATCGCGGCCCCGGGCGGGGCCACCGGGGCAGGCAAGCCCCGGCTGCGCCGCAACCTGGGATCATGGCAGGTCCTGGCGGTGTCTCTGGGCGTCACCGGCCTCAGCCTGTCGGCTAACATCAACCCGCAGGGCGCGGTCCCAAGCGTCGGCCGGGCGATTCCACTGGCGTTCAGCATCTCCTTCGCCGCCGTCCTGCTGCTGTCCTACAGCTTCGTCCGGCTGAGCCAGCACTTCAACACGGCCGGCTCGGTGTTCGGTTTCGTCGGGGCGACGCTCGGCGCCCGGGCCGGGGCCGTGGCCGGCTGGTGCCTGCTGGGGGGTTACCTCATCTTCGGCGCGGGCAGCTGCTACGGCGCGGCCGTGTTTTTCAACTCGCTGCTGAACGGGATGGGAGTCGCCAACCCGCCGCAGTGGGTCCCGTTCGCCGTAACCCTGGTTCTGCTCGCTGGTGCGACGGTGCTAACCGTGATCCCGGCCCGCCGGGGCGCCGACATCATGCTGATCAGCGAGGCATGCACGGTCGCGCTCATCCTCCTCATCAGCATCGTCGTGCTCGCCAAGATCACTTCACATAGCGCGCCCGCCGGGCAGCACTTCACCCTGTCGGTGTTCAAGCCGGCCCGCGGCACCAGCAGCTCCGCCCTGTTTTTCGGCGCCGTCTACGGCATCCTCGCCTTCATCGGGTTCGAGGGCGCAGCGACGATGGGCGAAGAGGCCCGCGAGCCGCGGAAGAGCATTCCGCGGGCTATCTTCGGCACGGTGCTGATCGCCGGAGTGTTCTACGTATTCACCGCCGCAATCGAGGTCATGGGTTTCGGCACGAGCAGCAAGGGACTGGCGAACTTCCACGCCACCAGCTCGCTGTACGGGACGCTTGGCGCCAGCTACATCTCACCGTGGGTCGGGTACGTGGTCACCGTCGGCACCATGGTGTCAGCATTCGCTGGCGCGATCGCCTGCACAGTCGGCGCCAGCCGGCTGATCTACGCCATGACACGTGCTGCGCGGCCCACAGAGCGGCCGCAGGGCCGGCTGCTGCAGATTTCCGGCCGTTTCGGCACGCCGGTCGGCGCGATCGGGGCCAGTCTGGTGATCATGGTGGTCTCGGTCATTGCGATCGGCTTTGTTTTCCGGCAGCCAATCCTAAGCGCCTGGAGCTGGACCGGATTCATCGGCACGATGATCGTGCTCGTCGCCTACATCCTCGCCACCATCGGCGCTGCCAAGATGCTGCGCCACAACCGGAGCGTCCCGGCCTGGCAGATCATCATCCCCGTCGTCACGTTGCTGGTGCTCGGCTACACGATCTACCGCAACCTGGTCCCGTACCCGACCGGCGCGACGTTCTGGCTACCGATCATCGCGGCGATCTGGATCGGGATATCGCTCATCGTGCTGGTCGCGATGCCTCGTGTGGCGAGCAGGATCGGCAAGGAGCTAGCCCGCGAGGATGGTTTGAGGGTCTCCTCGGCAGCCGCGCCGGTCCCGGTGCCCGCTGCCGACACGGAGTAACGCCACGTGGCGCCGACACTGCCACCGGCGGGCCTGCGCCCAAGGCCAGGTGCTGGTGTCGCGGCATAGAATAGCGAGGAATCACCAGCACCAACCGGAAAGCAACATGCCTGCCTCCAAGACCATGTCGGCGCAGGTCCGCGACCAGCTGATCGAGTTGCTCCGCGCGCGCAACCTGACCGCTGGCGACCGGTTCCCGACCGAGGCAGAGATCGCCGAGATGTGCAACGTCGGGCGGAGTACTGCCCGTGAGGCACTCAAACTGCTCGAGCAGGACGGCATTGTGCTGGCCGAGCGCGGCCGGGGCCGGTTCCTGTCCTCGCTTGGCACCTTGCAGGTAGAGCGGCCAATCACACGATTCGAGTCGACGACCAGCATGCTGGAATCTCTGGGCTACGAGGCCAAGACCATGGTGCTCTCGGCGACAGAGGCACCGCCGGACGAGGTCGAGCGGGAAACGCTCGGCCTGTCCGAGACCGACGCCGTGATCCGGCTGGAGCGGCTGCGCAGCCGCGACGACGAGCCGCTGATGTACAGCGTGGAAACCCTGCCCCGGGACTGCATTCCCGGCCCGGTCAAACACGTCAACTGGGCCGGCTCGCTGACCGATCTCCTGGCCGCGCAAGGGCAGCTCATGGTGTCCTCCGCGGCCCGGATCCAGGCCTGCGACCTTCCCCCTGAAGTGCAGGAAACCTACCACCTCAACGGGTACGGCCCATGGCTGCTGATCGGCGAGACCGTAGTAACCACCACCGGCAGGCCCATCCTGCGCTCGCAGAACTACCACCGCGGCAGTCTGTTCGCCTTCCACGTCCTGCGCCGCTAACCGGGCCCGCGCAGCGGACGTGACGGAGGCCGTTGTCGACTCCTGGCGCCCCGGGCGGGCTCTACGCAGTCAGCGAATCCCGGAAGTGCAGCGCAGGGCGGCGGGATGGCTGGTCCAGCCACGGGAACCTGGCCTCGTGCGCGGCGGCGACCCGGAACGCGGTCACGTCGTCGTAGGTCTTGCCCACGATCGACAGCCCGGTCGGAACGCCGTCGCGGGACCGGCCGGACGGCACGCTCAGCACTGGGCAGCGGCTGGCGATGTTGAACGGCAGCGTCATCAGCACGTCCATCCAGTCGCCGGTCGGCTGGCCGTTGACCAGGACCGGGTCGTCGACCTCGTACTCAGCCGGCAGCGCCGGTACCGCGAACGTGGGGCAGATCAGCGCGTCGTACTCGTCAAGCAGCGACCCGAGCGGCGCGTAGATGCGGCCCTCGAGTTCCAGTCCGGCGACGAAGTCGTCCTTGCCGATCTGTGCGGCGTCATCCACGAAGCGCCGCGCGTAGCTGGTGAGCTGATCGGCGTGCTCCGCGCAGATCTCGCGGACCGAGGGCCCGAAGATCATCCCGAAGTGGATGCGCGCGGCCCGGCTGATCGTCTCCAGCCGCCAGGGCAGGGTCACTTCCTCCACGGTCGCGCCGGCTTCGCGCAGCCGGCCGGCCGCGGCCGCGGTGTTCGCGGCCACGTCGTCGTCGACGCGGTAGCAGCCCAGGTCGGGCGCGTAGGCAAGGCGCAGCCCGGTGACCGGCGCAAGCTCGGCCGGGATCTCCAGCTTGGGCCGCAGCGACGCCACGTCGCTGGCGTGCGGCCCGGCGATGACGTTCTCCAGCAGCGCGCAGTCGGCGACCGTGCGGGCCATCGGGCCCTCGTGGCAGTAGTGGTCCAGATTGAAGATCTCGACCTCCGGGACCCGGCCGTACGGCGGCTTGAACCCGACGACGCCGCAGAACGAGGACGGGATCCTGATCGAGCCGCCGATGTCGGAGCCGGTAGCCAGCGTCGTCGTTCCCGCCGCCAGTGAAGCAGCCGACCCGCCGCTCGAGCCGCCCGGCGAGTACGAGGTCTGCCACGGGTTCCTGGTGATGCCCCACAGATTGGTCCAGGTAACCGGCGCGCAGGAGAACTCCGGTGTCGTCGTCCTGGCGTGCACGATGCCGCCGGCGTCGAGGATGCGCTGCACGAAGACCGCCGTATGGCCGGCCACCACGTCACGCAGCGGCACCGAGCCCAGCGTGTTGAGCTGGCCTTCGATGGGAGCTTCCTCCTTCACCGCGACCGGCAGGCCCTCCAGCGGCCGCGGCTGCCTGCCGCGGGCGGCGTAGGCGTCCGCCGCCGCCCTGGCCTGCGCCAGTGCCCGCTCGTAACGAGTCTCGGCGAACGCGTTGATCGTCGGCTCGACGGCCTGCGCCCGGTCGATCACCGCCTGCATGAGCTCTGCCGGGGACAGCTCCCTGGCGCGGAACAGCCGGAGCGCCTCGGCGGCGGGCAGATAGCACAGGTCGTCGGTCAACTCAGTCGCCTTTCTCCTCCGACGGCACCAGCTGGCGCCGGCTCGGCTTCCAGCCCGGGCGAGGCACGCTCGCCCGCAGCCGCTGGGTATAGGGGTGCTGCGGGTCGTCCAGGACCCGCGCGGTCGGGCCGCGCTCGACCAGCCGCCCGCGATACATCACGATCGCTTCGTCGGTGAGCTGCCGCACCACGGCCAGGTCGTGGCTGATCAGGATGTAGGAGACCGAGGTCTCGTCCCGGATGTCGGCGAGCAGGTTCAGCACCTGGGCCTGGATCGACACATCGAGGGCGGCCACGGACTCGTCCAGGATCAGGATCCGCGGCTCGGCGGCCAGCGCCCTGGCGATCGCCACCCGCTGCCGCTGGCCGCCGGACAGCGCCCGCGGCAGGGCCCTGGCCTGCCGCGAGTCCAGCCCGACGAGCTCGACGAGCTGGCCGATCCGGCCCTGGCGGCGGTCGGCCGGCCAGCCGTGATGCAGCCGGAGCACCTCGCCGACAGCCTGCTCGGCCGTTTGCCGCGGATCCAGGCTGGTGTAGGGGTCCTGGAACACGATCTGAATCTCGCTGCCCCGGCGCCGGCGGTCACGGGCTGACCTGGCCGGCCGCGACCTGTCCCGCCCGCAGGCGGTGATCGTGCCCCTGGTCGGGCGCTCCAGGCCGGTGATCATCCTGGCGACCGTGGTCTTGCCCGAGCCGGACTCGCCGACGATCGCCAGCGACCGGCCGGGCAGGATCGTGAACGAGACGTCGTCGACGGCAACCAGGGTGCCAAACTCTTTCCGTAGTCCCGTCACTTCCAGGACGGGACGGCCGTCGGTCCCGGGCGGTGTGCCATTGCTCTCCGCGGCCGGGCCGGGCGCGGCCAGGCCACCGGGCGCGGGCGCGCGATCCTGCTCAGGCATCGGCCGCCTCCAGCTCCCCGCGTAGCTCGGTCACGCGGACGCAGCGCGACAGGCCACCGTCGAGTTCGGTCAGTTCCGGCACCGCGGCCAGGCAGGGGGCGAGCGCGTGCGGGCACCGCGGGGCGAAGGCGCACTGCCCGGCCGGCGCCTCGAACGCGGACAGCGGGCGGCCGGGGATCGCCCGAAGCCTGCTTGCCCGCTGCTCGATATCGGGCCGGGCCGCGGCCAGCGCCGCGGTGTAGGGGTGCAGCGGGTCGCTGTGCAGCAGCGCGGACTCCCGCACCTCGACGACCTGGCCCGCGTACATGACGATGGTCCGGTCGCAGATCGCCGCCGCCAGCTCCAGGTCGTGGGTGATGAACAGCATGCCCAGCCCATAGCCGCGGCGCAGCTCGTCCAGGATCGCCATGACCTCGGCCTGGGTGGTCACGTCGAGCGCGGTCGTCGGCTCGTCGGCCAGCACCAGCGCGGGCTGGGTCAGCAGCGCCGCGGCGATCATCACCCGCTGCAGCATCCCGCCGGACAGTTCGTGCGGGTATTGGCGCAGCCGCCGCCGGCCGTCCTCGATGCCGACCTGGCCGAGGATGTCCGCGGCCTTCCGCTGCGCCTCGGCGGCCGGGACGCCCAGGTTGGTGCGCAGCGCCTCGGTCATGAAGTCGCCGATCCGCCGCACCGGGTTCACGTGCGCGCGCGGATCCTGGAAGATCATCGCGACCCGGTTCCGGTAGCTGCGCAGCTGGCCGCCGGACAGCTCTGAGACATCCCTGCCGTCGAACCGGATCTGCCCCTGGACCTGCGCGCCCCTGGGCAGCAGCCGGTCGATCGCGCGCGCCGTCATCGACTTGCCCGAACCGGACTCGCCGACCAGGCCGACCGCCTCGCCCTGGCGGATCTCCAGGGAAACATCCCGCAGCACGACCCGGTGCTCCCCCTCCACCGGCAGCTGCACGGTCAGCCCGTCGACCGCCAGCAGCGGTCCGCGGCTTGCGGCAGCCGTCGCGTCGCCCTGGCCGGCGCCCGGTCCGCGCCCCTTGCGGCCCGTCATTGCCGTGCCGCCTGAGCCTGCTCGAATAGCCGCTCGCCGAGCACGTTGAACGCGATGACAACGCCCACGATGCAGACGCCGGCCGCAAGCGACGGCAGCGGATAGCCCTGCAGGATGCCCGGCTGGTTCTCGGAGATCATCACGCCCCAGTTCGGCGCCGGCGGCTGCACGCCGAGGCCGAGGAAGGAAATCGCGGCCAGGTCCACCATCGCCCAGCCAAACATGATCGTCGCCTGCGCAACGATCAGCGGCAGCATGTTCGGAACGATGTGCCGCAGGCAGATCGACGTCCCGGAGGCGCCCTGCACCTCCAGCGCGGCGACGTAGGGCTGACCTCGTTCCTTCATCGCGGCCCCGCGCAGCACGCGCGCGACGTAGGGCATGTACGCGATCGACAGCGCGACCGCCGCCGCGGTCAGGCCGGCCCCGAACACGGCCGCTGCCAGCACCGCCAGGAGGATGCCGGGGAACGCGAACAGGATGTCTAGCCCGGCCGAGATGACGGTGTCCAGCGGGCCCTGCCGCCACCCCGCGATCACGGCGAGCACGGCGCCGAGCACCATCGAGCCGGCCACCACCGCGAGCGGGCCGATCATCGACGACTGGGCGCCCGCCAGCAGCCGGGAAAGCACGTCCCGGCCCTCGAAGTCGAAGCCGAGCAGATGCCCGCCGGTCGGGCCGATCCAGGCCATGCCGAGGTCGGGCAGCTTGGGGTTGTAGGGCGCCAGCAGCGGCCCGAAGACGGCCAGCACGGTGGCCACCGCGATGACGACCGCTGACGCCATCCCGGCGACGCCGGTGGAGCGCAGCAGGCCGAGCACACCCCGCCGGCTCACCGGCCGCGCCGCACGCCCGGTGACGCCGACGGCCGCGCTCACCACGTTCCCTCCATCGCGAGTGCCCGCTCCGGGTGCGCGCCGTTGCGCGGCACGCCTGCTCGCGGTGAGCTCGGTTGCGGAACTCCCGGCCGTGCCTGCCCCGCTGTCGCCGGCCTCACTGCGCCCGGCTCCCGAGCGCGACCCGCGGGTCGAGGACGGCGTACAGCACGTCCACGATCGCGTTGATGACCACGAACGCGGTCACCAGGACCAGTGAGATGCCCTGCACCACGGCGAGGTCCTTGGACTCGGCCGCCTGCACCAGGTAGGCGCCGAGGCCGTTCAGGCTGAACGCGGTCTCGACCACCGCCGCCACTGCGATCAGCGAGGCGATCGTGATGCCGGAGACCGTCGTGATCGGGATCGCGGCGTTGCGCAGGATGTGGCGGCGGATCAGCTGGCGGGCGGGGATGCCGCGGCTGATCGCGGTCTGCACGTGCTCCCGGTCGGCCTCCTCGCGCACGGCGGCGCGGGTGACCCGGGCGACGATCGCCAGCGAGGAGACCGCGAGCGCGACGGCGGGCAGGGTCAAATGCTGCACGTTCGACCAGAGGCTCGTCCCGTTGCCCAGCGCGGGAAACCAGCCGAGCTTCACCGAGAACACCAGGATCAGCACGATCGCTGCCACGAACGACGGCACCGCCGCCGTGATGGCGGTCGACACCAGGACGCTGGTGTCGGCCAGGCCTGGCCGGAGCGCCGCCAGCACGCCGCTGCCGATGCCGACCACGACGATGATCAGCGACGCGTACAGCACCAGCCCGCCGGTAGTCCACATCCGCGCCGCGATCACCGAGGACACGTTCTCCTGCAGCGTGATCGAGATGCCGAAGTTGCCATGCAGCGCGTTCTCCAGCCAGTACCAGTACTGGGCCAGGAACGGCTGGTTCAGGTGGTAGCGCTGTTCCAGCACGCGCAGGCTGGCGGGCGGCAGCGCGCGGCCGCCGGACAGCGCGCTGATCGGGTTGCCCGGCGCCAGGTAGAGCGCCCCGAAGATCACGAAGCTGGCGACCAGCAGGCTGACCAGCAGCATGGCCAGCCTGCGGACCAGGAACCGCCACCGCATCGGTCAGCTCGTCCCGCCGAGGGCGTCTGCCCACGGCGCGAACATGTAGGAGAACGAGGCGACCGCGCCGGTGAGGCCCTTGCTGAGCATCAGCACGTTGGTCGGCTGCACGTCCGGGATCCACGGCAGCAGCTTGGCCGCGAGCTCCTCGGCCTTGGCCACCAGCGCCGCGCGCTGATCCGGGCTGGCCGTGCCTTCGGCCTGGTCGAGCAGCGCGGTCATCTGCGGGTTGCTGAAGTTGTCGTAGTTCTGATCGCCGCCCGGCAGCGCGAGCGTGGCCAGCAGCGCGGCCGGATCGGCGTAGTCGCCGTAGTTCACGGTGATGAACCCGTCGATCCCCTGCCGGGCCTGTGCGCTGGTGAAGAAGTTGATGTAGTCGGACGCTGACACCGACTTGAGCACCACCTTCAGCCCGATGGCCTCGGCCGCCTGCTGGTAGGCGCCGGTTTCGGCGGCAATGCTGGACAGCTCGCTGGAAGTGCCGATGGTGATGGTCTGGCCGTTCACCCCGGCCTGCCTGGCCAGCTTGCGCGCCTCCGCCAGGTCCTGGTTCAGCACTGGGGACCGGTCGTAGGCGGCGGTGAACACCGACTGGCCGTAGCCGAAGGTGCCCGGGTTGGCCAACCAGCGCGGCATCAGCGCCGCGCCGTCATAGACCTGGCTGATGATCGCCTGCCGGTCCAGCGCGAGGGAGAGCGCCTGCCGCACCTTGACGTTGGCCAGCGGGCCGGTGGTGGTGGAGATGATGAACGCGTCGGTCGACTCGCCAGGTCCCTGGTAGACCTTGACCGCGCTGCTGTGCTCAAGTTCGCTGAGGTTGGACAGGCCGAAGTAGTACGAGCCCTGGATCGCGTGGGTCAGCATGCCCGAGGTGAACGAGGCCGCGGACGGCACGCCCTTGATGATGATCTGCTTGACCAGCGGCTTGACGGCCGGGTTCCAGTAGTGCGGGTTCGCGACGGCGGTGACGCCGGCGCCTGCCGTCCAGGACTTGAACTCATACGGGCCGGTGCACATGATGCCGCCGGCCGGCGTGCCGTAGTTCTTGCCTTCCTTGAGCGCATAGCTCTTCTGGATGATGATGCCGGGCATCGAGGACAGCTCACCCTCGAGCCAGTAATCCGGCTTGCTGAGCGTGATCGTGACCTGGTTGCTGCCGGTCGCGGCGATCGACTTCACCCGGTTGAAGACCTGGCCGTAGAAGCCCCCGTAGGACGGGTCCATCTGCCGGTCCAGGCTGTACACCACGTCGGCCGGGGTGACCGGGTCGCCGTCCCAGAACTTCGCGCCCCGCCGCAGCGTGAGCACCATGCTGGTCGGTCCCGGGGTGGCGACGGTGGCCAGGCCCGGCACGATCGCGCCGTCCGGCTGCTGCAGCAGCAGCGACTCGCACATCAGCGAGATCGCGGTGTTTTCCGGGTAGTCGAAGGCGAAGATCGGGTCGAGAGAGTTGACCGGGCGGTACACCGCCCAGGTGACCGAGCTGACCGGCTTGGTCCCGGCCGTGGTGGTCGTGACCAGGCCCTTGGTGGGCGAGACCTGGCTGGAAGCGGTGCTGGCGTTGACCGAACGGCCGCAGGCCGCCGCGAGGAGCGCGCACGCAGCCAGGCTGGCCGCGGCCGCCGATGTGCGCCTTCTAGGGCTCATGATGTCCTCCTAGAATGTCGGTGCTCTGTCCGGCCATGGCCGGTGTGGTTCGTCTGTGCTCAGGCGGCCCATGCCTGGCCTCAAGCGGGCTGGCCGTGCTGGTACACCAGCTCGCCCCGGACCCAGGTCTGCCTGACGGCGGCGCTGCCGATTTCGTGGCGGTGGATGTGAGTGAGGTCGGCGTCGACGATGGCGAAGTCGGCGTCCAGGCCGGCGCGGATCGCGCCGGTGAGCGACTCCAGCCCGTTGATCCGGGCGCTGCCGGAGGTGTAAGCGGCAAGGACCGCAGCCAGCTCAAGCCGCTGCTCAGGAAGGAACGGATTGTCGCGGGCCGCCTCGTTCGCATCCGGAGCGAAGCGGTTGACCGCGACGTGCGCGCCCCACAGCGGGTTCGGGCTGCTTACCGGCCAGTCGCTGCCCGCGCACAGCGCGGCGCCGGCCTGCTGCAGGGAGGCGAACGGGTACTGCCACGCGGCCCGGCGGCCGCCCAGGAACGGGATGGTCAGCTCGTCCATTTGCGGCTCGTGCGCGGCCCACAAGGGCTGGATGTTGGCGGTCGCGCCGAGCTGCGCGAACCGCGGGATGTCGTCGGGATGCACGACCTGCAGGTGCGCCAGGTGATGGCGCAGCCCGCTGTCGCCGTTTCCCCGCCGGGCCGCCTCGATCGCGTCCAGCGCGTTGCGGACCGCACGGTCGCCGAGCGCATGGAAGTGCACCTGGAATCCGGCGCGGTCGAGCTCGGTGACGTACCGGGGCAGCTCGTGCGGGTCGATGAAATCCAGGCCGGTTACCTCGGTCTGGCAGCCGTGGCCGTCAAGGTAGGGCTCGAGCATCGCGGCGGTATGGTTCTCCGCCACGCCGTCGAGCATCATCTTCACGCTCGTCGCCCGGAAACGGCTGCGGCCGTCGGCCGGACGGCGTCGTCCGTTGCCAGCCAGGTCTCGGCGCTCGATCAGTTCCGGCAGCTGGTCGAGGCCACGGTCGCGGGCCCACCACAGTGCGCCGACGACGTTCGCCTTGAGCCTGCTGTTGTCCGCCGCGCGCAGGTAGGCGGGCAGCTGATCGCCTGAGCCGTGCACGCGGCCGACGATCGCGTCCTGCCAGCCGGTGATGCCCATGGACAGCAAGTACGCCTGGCCGGCCAGCAAGGCCTGGTCGCGGCCGTCCTCGGTGGCGGCCGGGATCAGCCGGGAGACCAGCTGGGCCGCGCCCTCCTGCAGCATCCCGACCGGGTCGCCATGCTGGTCCCGTTCGATCCGCCCGTCGGCAGGGTCCGGGGTCGTGGCGTCGATCCCGGCCAGCTGCATCGCCCTGGTGTTTACCCAGGCGCCATGGCCGTCGCGGTTCGGCAGGAACACCGGGCGATCGGGAACGAGGCTGTCCAGCGACGCGGCCGCCGGCACCCCGCCGGGGAAGGCCTCCATCGACCAGCCGCCCCCGGTGACCCAGCCGTCGCCCGGGTGCCTTTGCAGATACGCCGCGATGATGTCGAGATATTCCGGCAGCGACCTGGCACCGCTCAGGTCGCACCGGCGCATCTGCTCGCCGCCGAACACCGGGTGCACGTGCGCGTCGATGAAGCCGGGCAGGAGCGTGCCGCCGTCCAGGTCCACCACGGTTACCGGCCCGGCGGCCCCGGCAGCTGGGCGCTCGACCGCCGTGATCCGTCCGTCGCGGACGCGCACGGCGCTCCCCTCCGGCACGAAACGGTGGCCGTCGAAGATCGGCCCATTGCAGAAGAGAAGTTCGGCTTGTCCGCGCTGCACAGGAGACTCCCTTCTGTGCCAGTTGCCCGGTACTCAAGCACTTGACAAAGCCATTGTCAATGCCTTTGACTCTCCCTACTCGCAGGTAGGCTTTACTGTCAGCGAGCGGGCTTACCGACGACCGCGGGAGGGGGTTCCGGTGGCAGCTGAGCCAGCCTCGCGCGAGGATGCGGACGTGCCACCGCCACGGCCACGCCTTCGGCGCGGGAGCCTGACCACGGAGATCATCGTCAGCGAGAGCCTGCGGCTGCTGGACGAGGACGGCCTGGACGGGTTCAGCCTGCCCAAGCTCGGCCGCGCGCTCGGCGCCGACCAGACCGCGGTGTACCGGCACTTTGCCAGCAAAGACGACCTCGTGCTCGCCATCGCCGACCGGCTCATCGACGAGGCGCTGACCCAGCTTGAGCCCCGCGCCTGCTGGATCGACACGCTGACCGAGATGGCCAGGCGGCTGCGCACCACGTACCTGGCCCATCCCGCGGCGGCCTCGATGTCTGCCTACCGCACGACCCAGGGACCGGCCGAGATCCGGGCCGTCGACATCATCATCGGCGCGATCCTGCAGGCCGGGTTCGAGGCCGCAGAGGCGGCGGTGATGTACCGGGCCGTCGGCGACTTCGCCCTGGCTTGGGCCGGCTGCGAAGCCTCGTTCCTGGCGCTGGACAAGCGCCTGCAGCAGAACGACCGCGCGGCCTGGACGCAGGCTTACCTGTCAGTCGACCGAGAACAGCATCCCAGCATCTGGCAGGTCCGGACCGAACTGCCCGAGGTCAAGGACGACGACATCTTCGAGTCGATCCTCAAGACTGTGATGACCGGCCTGCGCCAGCTCGCGCCCCGCCCGTGCACCTGCCACGCCCCGGCCCAGCGCTCCCCGGCCAATGTCGCAGAATGACGCCGGAGGTTGGTCGTGGCACTGCCGTACGATTCCGCAGAACGAGGTCGCTCAGCTCGCTGCCATGGCGCAGGCCGTGCGTGGCTATGGACGCTCAGGATAAGTAGAGGTCATATCAGGCCAGACGGTCGGCTGTGCAAGCGCAGCCGGAAGTCGTTCATGCGCCGTTGTTTTGATATAACCCGTGACCTGAATGGTTCCGCGCCGGTTTAGCGCGGCTGCCCTGTGCCAAAGCGGACATAATGGTCCGGTGGCTGACGAGATAATGATGGCACTGGCCTCGGGGCTGGCAGGAAAGTTCGCGGAGGCCGCGGCAGGTAGCGCGAGAGGCGCATGGGATACGTTGGTCCGGCTCGTGCGCGACAAGTGCATGCACGACAAGGCAGCGTCCGCAGCCCTGGCCGCCGCCGCCGCGCGGCCCACCGACGAGGTGGCCGTACGGAAGCTCGGGCAGGCGCTTGAGCGCGTCGCTACCGAGGCCATCGCGCACTTCCAGCAAGGCCTCGTCCATTGCCGCGACATTGGCGACCGCTATGACGAGGCGGGCACTCTACGTGACCTGGGTACGGCCCTCCAGGCGACGGGCCAGAACGACGAGGCGCGTCGGCGCTGGAATGAGGCCCTCACGATCCTCACCGATCTTCGTCACCCATCTGCCGCCGCGGTCGAGGCCGACCTTACCACGTTGGCGCCGACACACTGATCCGCCCTGTACCGAGCCGACTTGCTGACAGGATCGCAGATGCGCGGCACACCGAGGCTGCCCGTCGGCTAGTCCTTGCTGACCAGGCCGAGCGTAACCAGATCGTTGATCGGCTCGTCGGTGCTGCAGGTGCCGAACGACACGAACAGGCTGCGGACCGCTGAGACCGTCTCCGCATCCAGTTTGCTGATCTTGGCCGAGACCCGCGCCGCGTCGCGGTCGGCGAGTTCGGCCGCGACCTGTTCCCGGCTCGCGTCGTCAACGGCCGCTGCCACCGCCAGCAGCACGTTAAGGAAACCGTGATGCTCGAAACCGGTGTCCGCGGCCCGGTGCCGTACCGCGTGATGCAGCCCGGCCGTGCATTTGAACGCCAGCCGCGCCTGAGTCAGCGTGACGAGGCAGTTCGCCAGCGTCTGGTCGTCCGGGAACGCCTCTGCCGTGGTGCCGCCGGTACGCACCTTGGCCAGGTACCGATGGTCGTCTACGGCGCGAGCCGCGGCGGTGGTGAACTCACCGGCTGGGACCTCGATGAAGGCGGCGGCGCCGGCCAGCGGGGTCCGGTCAAGTGCGGCAGCCACATCCGCCACCGCGGTGGTGATGCTTTCGCAGGCGGCGGCTGGCAACTCGACTGCGCGTAGCCGCAGCCGCGGGTCAGCGAATGCGCCGTCCACTGCCGCGTCCAGACCCATGGCGCCGCCCGGCAGCACGAGCGCGAGGTCGAGTTCGGCAACGCCGGCGGCTGTGAGCGTGGCGCTTAGCTCGGTGATCTTCGTGTCGGCGCAGACGAACGGGCCGGACATCTCGCGGTACCACGCGGCCTGGTGACGCAGGTGTCCGGCTACGGCGTCGGCCATCGGCAGCGAGGCGGGCGGGAACAGCGACGCGTCGTCGAACATCCCGCGGAAGATTGGGCACGCCATTGAAACGCCTCCTGCCCTGCCGACGGGGTGAACAGTACCCGGCGGCAGGAGGGGATTCGCCCGGCGGCGAGCCGCTCATGGCCTGCGCCCGCGTCACTGCGCGGAAGATCGGCGCGGCGTTCCGCCAGGTCCCCGGTGCCCACCACTACCCGCACGTCGACAGCCCCAGCGAGGTCAACACCCTCCTCGCCGAGTTCTGGGCCCAGGCCGAGAGCGACAGACCAGAAGCCCGCCCGCCGGGCCGGCACTGCCCTAGGTCTAACAGGGCCTTACTTCACTTCCGATCTCGGCAATACCGCACTGCTGTCTCTGCGAAGGTCGCGGGTTGGGTGGCGGCCGGGCTTGCCGGCCGCAAGCGGGCAGGGATCGCTGGCGGTTGCCGTCAGCAGTTGTCCGCCTGGAGCTTGAGCGAGACCGGCTCGCTGTCGCCGTAGCTGGTGCCCGCCGCAGGCGACTGGCTCACGACGGCGTCGATGTCGGATGAGCCGTAGCAGTCGTACAGGTACGGGATGTTGCGGAAGCCGCGGGCTTCGAGCGCCGCAGTCGCCGCGGACAGCGTGGTATACAGCACGTCCGGAACCGCAGCCGTGGTCTGCACCGGGGCCGGAGCGGAAACCGGGGATGGCTGTGATCCTGGCCCTTTGGCGCTCGTCGAGGACGGCGAGCCCTGGCCGACAGCGCCGCCATGGGTGGCCGTCGCCGGCTTTGACGGGGACTTGGCCAGTGGCTTGCTGACCCTCCTGGCACTGGCCGAGGGCAGGTCCGTCGCCATGGCAAGCGGCGCACGATGCCGATGCGCGGATGCCGGGGCCGCCGGACGGTGCGGTGTAGGCACGGCATCCCGGTGGGCTCCCAGCACGATCACCAGCGCCGCGGCCGCCGCGAGTGCGGCACCGGCGGGCAGCAAGGCCAGGCGCTGCCTGATGCGCCTCGGCGCCCGGACGCCCGTCCCGCCGCCCTGGGCGGAAGAGTCGGACGCCTTCGGCTGCCGACGCGAACGTGCGGCGGTCACCGTCGGCGGACCCACGGCGCTGTCCGCCGCGGGCAGCCTGTAGCCGCCGAGCACTTCCGCCATCGCGGCCGGTAGCCAGTTCGGCGCGGGCTCGGCCGAGCCCAGCCTGGCCAGCAGGTCGGCGGTCGTCGGCCGCTGGCCAGGGTCCTTAGCCAGGCAGCGCTCGACCAGTGGCCTGAGCTGATCAGGCACGCGGACGATGTCGGGCTCGTTGTGCACTACCCGGTAGACCAGCGCGGGCGTCGAGCCCGCACCGAACGGGCTCTCGCCGACAGCCGCGAATGCAAGCACAGCCCCGAGGCTGAACACATCACTAGCCGGGCCGACCAGGCCACCTTCAGCCTGCTCGGGAGACATGAACCCCGGCGACCCCATGACCGTGCCCGACTGGGTCAGCATGCTGGTCTCCGCCGCCCGCGAGATCCCGAAGTCGATGACGCGCGGCCCGTCATCGGCCAGCAGCACGTTCGATGGCTTCAGGTCCCGGTGCACGACGCCGGCGGCGTGTATCGCGGCGAGGCCCTCCGCCAGCCCGGCTGCCAGCGTCAGCACCGAGGCAACGGGCAACGGCCCCTTGGCATGCACGGCCTCCGCCAGAGAGGGCCCGGCGACGTAAGCCGTGGCCAGCCAGGGCATCGGCACATCCACGTCCGCGTCCACGACCAGCGCGGTGAACAGCCCGCCCACGTTCCTGGCAGCGGTCACCTCGCGGGCGAACCGAGCGCGGAACCCGGGCTCCCCGGCCAGCTCCGGCCGGATGATCTTTATGGCGACCAGCCGGCTCCCTGCCGAGCAGCCAAGGAAAACCTGGCCCATCCCCCCGGCCCCCAGCCGACCAAGCAGGCGGTACGGCCCAATGGACTGCGGATCCGCAGCCTGCAATTCCTCGACCATGGCCGACCCTCTCTATCGATCTCTTCGCACGTAGCCGCCGCGATGAACCCTGCCTGAGACGCTAGGTGGGGCTGAGGGGTCACCACCATGAAGAAGGCCCACAGGATCACCCACAGCTTCGGCAGCAGCGCCGCAGGGGCAGGATCAGCGGGCCGTGCCGTGCAAGGCGATGCGGTGGGCCAGCTCGTCGGCTGGAGCGTCGCGCCCGGCGGCCCGGGCTGCCTCGATCGTCTCGCGTGCCAGCCCGGTACTGATGGCCGCCAGGGTCTCCTCGCGCGCCTTCGCCTCGTACGTGCTTAGCTGCTCGCCGACCTGCTCGTGCAGCGCGTCGGCGTGGCCAAGCAGCCACGCCGCGCCCGTGTGGTCCCCGAGGGCGGCGCTGGCCCGCGCCATGCCGTCCACCGCCCTGGCGACGCCCGACCGGTCACCGACGCTGGAGAACATCGCCGCGGCCCGGCTGTGAAGTAGCAGGCTGGCGCCGAACTGCCCCCTCGCGCTGTGGACCAGGGCCAGGGTCTCGGTGGCCCTGGCGTTGCCCCGGCTGTCGCCAAGCCGCTCGAACGCGGCCAGGCTCAGCCCGGCGACCTGTTCGGCCCTGGCCTGCCGGCCGGCGAAGTTCAGCGCCAGCGCCATGTTGTTGAGCACCAGGGCTTCTAGCCACGGGTCGTCGGTGCGCGCAACGCGGTCAAGACTCTCCTGGTAGCGAGCGATCGCGCTGCCGTTCTCGCCGCGCTCGCTGTGCACGTTGCCGATGCTGTTCAGCGCGGCCGCGACGTCGCGGACGCTGCCTGCCTCCTCGAACATCGCCAGCGCGCGCTCGTGCAGCGTCATCGCCGCGTCGAGGTCGCCTTGGTCCCTGGCAAGGTTCCCGTCCGCCTTGATGGCCTGGGCGCGGATGACCGGCGGCACCGGGCCGGCGAGCTGGAGGACGCGGGCCAGCCACTGGCGCCCCTCGGCGAGCAGCCCGGTGATTTCCCAGTACCGCCACAGGGCTACCGCCAGCCGGTACGCCCGGGTGCTGTCACCTTTCGTCACCGCGTAGTCGAGCGCCGCACCCAGGTTGGCGTGCTCGTCGCCGAGCAGCCGCACCCAGGCGGCCTGGCTGGCGCCAGTCAGCTCGGCCGCCGCAGACTCCGCAACGCCGAGGCACCATTCCAGATGCCGGTCCCTTACCGCGGATGTCTGGGCGGCGGACAGCAGCCGCGCGGCGTACTCCCTGATCGTGGCCGGCAGCAAGAACCGCATCCCCGCCGGGCGCTCGGAACGCCAAACCAGGCTGTTGTCGATGAGCGTGGCCAGGGCATCCAGCGCCTCGATCTCATCTCCCAGATCGCACACGCTGATCATCGCGTCCAGGGTCCAGCCTCCGGCGAACGCCGAAAGCTGGGGCAGCAGACGCGCCGCGCACGCGTCAAGCAGCCGGTAGCTCCAGTTCAGCGTCGCCCCGAGGGTGCGGTGCCGGTCGTCGGCATCTCGCGTGCCCAGCGACAGCAGGTCCGTTCGCTCTTCCAGCCGGCCCAAGAGCTCTGCCGGCCGCAGGACCTTTGCCCGGGCAGCGGCGAGCTCGAGCGCCAGCGGCAGCCCGTCCAGGCGACGGCAGATCCCGGCGACCGCCTCGGCATCGCCACCCCCCATTGTCCAGCCCGGCAGAACCGCCTTGATCCGGTCGGTCAGCAGCTGCACTGCCGGGAAGCTGGCAACCTCGCTGAGGTCGGCGGCCTCCGGCGGCAGGCCCAGCGGCGCGAGCGGGTATTCGTGCTCGCCGTAGATCCGCAGTGGGCGCCTGCTGGTGACCAGGACCTTTACCTGCGGACAGGCCGAGAGCAGCGTCGACACCACGGTCGCGGCGTCGACGACCTGCTCGAAATTGTCGACAACCAGCAGCGCGTGCTCCCCGGCTAGCCTGGCGGCCACCTGCGATTCCAGTGGCTCGTTCCCACCGCCACGCACCCCGAGGACGTGCGCGATGCTGACGATGACCTGCTGCGGATTCTGGACCGGCGCCAGGCCGACGAAGTACACGCCGTGCCGGAAGTGCCCGGCGAGCCGGCCAGCGACTGCGACCGCCGCCCGGGTCTTGCCGACGCCGCCGAGCCCGGTGATCGTGAGCAGGCGCACGTCCGCCCGCAAGAACTGTTCACAGCAGGAGCTGACGTCAGGCGCGCGGCCGATCAGGGGCGTGGCGGGTACCGGCAGCTGCCCGCTGGCCGGACGGCCCGGCATCCCGTCCTGGCTCGCCTTGCTTGCCCGGCCGTGTGCCACCATCTCGAACAGGTCCCTGGTCGGCCCGGACAGGCCAAGGGCATCGCAGAGCAGCCGGGCCGTCTCCTTGCGGGCCGTCCGGGCGATGCCACGCTCAAGATCACTAACAGCGCGCGCACTAATCCCCGCGGCCTCGGCCAGCTCCTCCTGAGTGAGCCGCTTTGCCAGCCGCAGGCGTCTCAGCAGCTCCGCGAGTGTCGCGTCGGATGCCTCGGCCAGGGCGCCCTCCCCTCACCGCAGGCCGCGCCCGGGCGCGCCCGGGACCGCTGCGACCGTCGGCCGCTCCCAGTGCGAATCTTAGGCCCGGGCGGGAACGGCGTCACGGCGTCGTGCACGCCGGTGTCCGCCGGGACGGCCGTGGCGCCCGAGATCTCGCGCATGGTTTCTGCGAGTCCGGACTCCATACCGGTCATCGAGGCATAAACACCGGATGCTGCGCGGACGGAGCGCGCAGTCCCCTGGCCACACGTCGGCCACGAGCGGCCGCCGCACGCCTGCGGGCGTTCACAAACGCGGCAGTTCGAGGATGCCTCGTTACGCTGTACAAGGCGGCCCTGAGCGCCTGATGGCAGTCACTCGAGATGCCGGAGCCTTGTAACTGGTATCGCTGCCACGGCACCTGGACCCACCGGGTCGTCGCCGTCCATCAATGTTGACCTCCCCCGTCCGGCAGATTGAGACGGACAACCGGTCGTGTCGGCGTTGGCCGGGAGACTTCGGCGAACCCGGCGCGCAGGAATGTCGATAGCACCCCGTGGTACAGCTCCGAAGCGGTGACCGATGACTTGAGTGCCAGGTCGACCGGATATCCCTCGATGACGGATGCGCCGCCGCGCTGCGCCAGTTCGATGGCGCCGCGGAGCAAAGCGGCCGCCACGCCGCGCCGGCGGGCACCCGCCTTGACCACGAAGCAGGTGACAGACCACACCGACCCGTCTTCAAACCTGCTGGCCGGCGTGCCGCGAAGGACCGCACTGCGCCGCAGTCGCGCGTAGACCGGACGGCGCGCAACCGCGGCCCAGCCGACCGGAGCGCCGTCGAGATAGGCAATCACCCCCGGCGGGGGCCCGGCCTCGACCTGTGCGCGGAAGGACTCCTTGTTCGCGGCCGCGAGCTCGCCAGGGCCGACGTGGGCTCCCGCGAAAAACCATTGGCACCAGCACCTCGACGGATCCCCCCTCGTGCCGAACACTTCCTCAAGGTCCGGCCAGCGGTTGCCGCTCGCGGGCACGACCTGCACCGCAGCCGGGTCCGGGCTCGGCCTGGCCTCCGACCGCTGTGCCATAGCAGCCTCCCTCAGGCCCTCGATCAGCGCGGGGTTTGGCGTTGCCTTTGCTGGCCACCGCATGCGGTGAGCCGCCCGCGCATTATCGGCCCCCTTTCGCGCGTCCCAGTGGGTTGGCCGACACGAATGATGATGCGGAATCCCACATACGAGTTCAACCTGGTTAGCATCACCAGATGAGTGACCAGCCGTTCGTTCCCATCGATTTCGCGGTGCCTGACGGGCTCACAGCCGGGGAATTCCGCCTGGAGCCGCTCGGGCCGCAGCACAACGCCGCGGACTATGCCGCCTGGACCACCAGTACCGACCACATCCGGGGAACGCCGAGGTTCGCCGGGTGGGGCTGGCCGCACGAGATGTCCCAGGCGGATAACCTCCGCGACCTCCGGCGCCACGCGCAGGACTTCGCCGAGCGCCGCGGGTTCACCTACACCGTGCTCAGCACTGGCACTGAGGACGTTATCGGCTGTGTCTACATCTACCCACTCCGCGGAGACGGCCCGGGCGGCACCAAGGCCGGGCGGCACGCGGTCGTCCGTTCCTGGGTCCGCGCGGACCGCGCCGCGCTCGACCCCGTCCTTTACCACGAGGTTCTCGCGTGGCTGGAGCGCGACTGGCCATTCCACTCGATCGAGTACGCGGCACGGGCATGACCTGCCAGTCACGCTCCGCGATCGAATTGCCTGCCTCACAGGTGGTCTGGCGTTCGGATGCGAGGTCAGATGACCGCGCTGCGCGGGCCGCTGCGGTTCAGCCCGGCGGCAGTGACGTAGTAGTTGACGCTGGCCAGGAACGAGCCCGCCTGGGCCAGTTCGTGCAGCTGGCCGATCCAGCGCTTGCCCGCTTCCGGGGTGATGGCGCGGCCGTCGATGGCGGCCTGCGCAAACCGGATCGTGCCGTCGAACATGTACCCGTGCGGGCCGGTGCTCAAACCGCTGCGGTTATTACCGTAGGAAATGTGAGCAGCGACCCCCAGCGCCCGGGACGATCACGGGCAGCCCGCCTGGGCACCAGCCTGGCTGCTGGCGGTGGCATATGCCTCGTGGCCAGCATGCTGATCGCTTTTCTCGTCGCTGACCACTCATTATCAGACAGCTCGCCAAGCTCTCTGGCCGCGATTGGCCTCGGCAGCATCGGCGTGGCGCTGGTTCTTCTTGGCTCTGCACTGCTCGCCGTCCTTTCCGTTGGACGGCTGTGGCGCTGGGTCCGGCGGGACTCCCACGGCGGATTCGCCAGCAGGCGAATCCCTGATCGAGGGCATGGCCTGTCAGGCCGCGGCGACTGCTACCCCACAGGGTCAGCAGACCAGTTAGCTGGGTTAAGGCCAAGCAGGTGCAGCTTCGCATACACGCCGAACGCACCGCCGAGCTGGTAGCTGCCTGGCAGCGGTGCCGCCCCGGCCTCCTCCGGAGCCATGTCCAGGTAGATGTTCACGTCGAGCCCGTCGATCGGCTGCATCGAGCAGAGCATCTGCACGTTCTTGGCGATGTGGTCATCCAGGACGCGGTATTCCCAGTTCACCCCGTACTCGGTCACGTACGACGACTGCCCGCTGACGTAGTTGCAGCCCTGACCGAGCGGCTTGGTCGCGCTGATCGACAGCGCCGACGTGTCGGCGGCCGGGCCCACGTTCAGGCCGTCGGCGAGCAACCGCCCGTCGACGACGTGGAAGCCCAGCTCCTGCAGCGACCAGCCGGCCGGCAACGGGCTGGCCAGCCTTACGTCGAAGACCAGCCGCGTGTGCTGTGCGTACCTGACCGCGTCAGCGATCTTGAGGACCAAGTCCCGCGTCCCGGCCGGTGCGGGCGTCTGCCTGGCCGCCTGCTTACCCGC
>Ga0335075_10001016_pt1 | contig 47336 bp, 37 predicted proteins | sample Lox_Sample_24_FD_206723 | JGI IMG/M metagenome (GOLD analysis project Ga0335075, IMG submission 206723) | Soil microbial communities from Loxahatchee National Wildlife Refuge, Florida, United States - Lox_Sample_2.4 | ecosystem: Environmental > Terrestrial > Soil > Wetlands | place: USA... | reverse complement strand
CACAATTGCTATGGGGCAACCTTGGAGTGGGCGCCATTCACGATCTGAATCCGACGCCGGAGCAGGCGAACGCGATTCAAGAATGGGTGATCTCGCACAACCGTCTCGGAATCCCCGCGCTCTTTATCGAGGAGGGCCTGCATGGATTCGACACTGGAACGGTCTTCCCCGCTCCAATTGGCCTCGCGGCTACATGGAATCCGGAGATAGCGCGGCAAACCGGCGCGGGGATCGCTGCGGAGGCGCGCGCGACCGGCGTGGACATGGTCCTGGCTCCGGTACTCGACCTCGCCCGCGATCCCCGGTGGGGACGCGTGGAGGAGGACTTTGGCGAGGATCCATATCTCACCGGCCAGCTCGGTCTGGCCTGGGTTGAGGGAGCGCAAGGGAAGAGCCTGAGCAGCGACGACGCCGTTGTGGCCGAGCCCAAGCATTTTGTCGGGCATGGGTCTCCGGCGGGAGGCACGAACACCTCACCCGTGCATATTGGCGAGCGCGAGCTGCGGACCATCATGCTGAAGTCCTTCGAGCCTGCCATTCGCCAGGGACACGCGATGGGTGTTATGGCGGCCTACCACGAGATCGACGGAATTCCGATGACGGACGATCCGTACATCTTCAAGGAGATTCTTCGCCGGGAGTGGGGCTTCCAGGGTTTTGTCCTCTCCGATCTCGGAGCTATAAGACGGCTGTACACCGCGCATCATGTCGCCGCTACGCCTGAGGATGCCGCATGTATGGCCATTCGCTCGGGGGTCGATATGCAATTTTATGACTTCCCTCACGACGTCTTCCAAAAGGCTCTGATCGACTGCGTCCATCGAGGCACTCTTTCGGAGTCCGATGTGGACCGGGCCGTTCGGTCTGTGCTTCGCGTCAAGTTTATGCTTGGCCTCTTTGACCATCCCCTTGTGGATCCGTCTCTGAATGCGCGTATGCACCGCTCGCCGCAGCATCTAGCGGTTTCGCTACATTCCGCGCTTGAATCGATGACGCTCCTTAAGAACGACAATCATCTGTTGCCGCTCTCAAAGTTCCTCCAAAACATCGCCGTGATTGGTCCCAATGGCGACGTCGCACGTTATGGCGATTACGAGCGGGAGAGCAATGGTGAACACATCAGTATGCTGCAGGGTATCCGCACGCTTCTGCCGCACGCAGTTGTTACTTTTAACGATGGAAAAGATATACCCGCCGCTGTGGCGGCTGCGAAGAGCGCTCAGGTAGTTATTATGGGGCTGGGAGAACGCCTGGGAATTTCCGGCGAAGGCTTCGACCGCTCATGCCTCGATCTTCCCGGAAATCAGGAGCAGTTGCTCGAGGCGGTCGCAGCAGCCGGCAAACCTGTCGTGCTGGTCCTTGAAAACGGCCGGCCCCTGACGATTGACTGGGCAAAACAACACATTCCCGCCATTCTCGAAGCATGGTATCCGGGAGAATTCGGCGGGACGGCGATTGCGGAGACGCTCTTCGGCGACAACGATCCTGCGGGCCGTCTCACGATTACTTTCCCGCAGACCGTGGGACAGTTGCCCGACTACTACGATGCGGACCCATCGCGGGTGTGGAAGTATGTCGATAACAACGGTGAGCCGCTGTTTCCTTTCGGATTCGGACTGAGTTACACGACTTTTCGCTACGACCACCTTTCCGTACAAGCGCCTCCGTCCGGAAGCCACGGCGGTATTCAAGTAACTGTCGATGTGACGAATACCGGAGACCGGCCGGGAGATGAGGTAGCTCAGCTCTATATCCGGGAAGATGTCAGTAGCGTCGAGACTCCGGCCCGCGCGCTGAAGGGCTTTTCCCGGATTCATCTGATGCCCGGGGAAACAAAAACGATCTCTTTCCGTGTTCCTCAAGAAGAACTTGAAGTATGGAATGCAGAGAACAAGTGGGCAATTGAGGGCGGCGAATACACGGTCTGGGCTGGAGGATCCTCGCTGGCGACTTTAAGCGCGAGATTCGATTTGAAGCCGTAAGCACCATGACAGGTAAGCGGGCGTTTATCTCTGACGCAGCCGGGCGAGAATGCAAAAAAGGATGAGTCAACAATGAAGAGTGCAAAGGTTATGGCCTTACTGGCCGTTCTGAGCGGCTCAGCTTTTGGAGCCGCAGCGCAATCGACAAAGGCGCCCGTAGATTATGTAGACCCGAATATCGGGGGCATTGGTCAGTTACTGACGGCGACCATCCCGTATGTCCAATATCCGCATGGCATGGCGCGTCTCTATCCGGTTACGACGCCGGGCATCACGGACCGCTATCTGGCCGATAAGATCTACGGATTTCCGGCCGGGCCGGCGCTTCTAATGGCATCAACCGGTGCGGAGGGGACTCATCCAGAGAGCTATGCGTCGAACTTCGATCACGATTTCGAAACGGTGACGCCTTACTATTATGAAGCGGATCTGCAGAGCTGGGGAATCAAAGCCGAGCTGACTGCGGCGCCGGAGGCAGCATATTATCGCTTTACTTTCCCGGCCAGTCCTCACGGCCATCTTGTTCTTAGTCTCAAAGACGATGCCGAGATTGCCGTGGTTGGACCCGACGCAGTCGAGGGCAGTGAACGAGTTGGGGGCACTGTGGCAAAGCTCGCGAGCGCGGACGATGATGCACGAGAATACTTCTATGTTGAGTTCTCCCGTCCGCTGGGTTCGTGGCAAACCTGGCAAAACGGTCAATTGACGTCCACGCCGAAACAAAAAGGCAACGAGATCGGGTTTGTTACTGATTGGGCCGCAATGGCTGGCGATGAAATCGGGGTGCGCGTCGGCATTTCCTACATCAGTACCGAGCAGGCACGCCGCAATCTCGAGCAAGAGATCCCCGGCTGGGACTTCGATCGCGTCAAAGCTGCGGCACGCGATGTCTGGAACCAGACCCTCGGCGCGGTTCAGATACTCGGTGGAACCGAGAAGCAGCGAACTATCTTCTATACCGCGCTTTATCGTTCGCTCCTGCGCATGACCGACATCACTGAAGATGGCAGGTATTTTAGCGGTTATGACGGGAAAGTACACGATGCCGATGGACATGATTTCTATGTCGATGATGGGTTGTGGGACACCTTTCGTTCCGAGCATCCTCTGCAAACACTTCTGAACGCCCGGCAGCAGGAGGATATGGTCCGCTCTTATATCCGCATGTACCAGCAGAGCGGGTGGATGCCTTCATTTCCTTCGGTCGCGGGAGAGCAAGCCGTTATGATCGGCCATCACGCGGCGGAGTTCATCCTGGACTTGTACCAGAAAGGCTATCGTGACTTCGACGTCGAAGACGCTTATGCCGGCATCCGGAAGAATGCAACCGAAACGACCTTGCTGCCTTGGAGCCGCGCTCCGTTGACGTCTCTGGATCGCGTGTACTTCGACAAAGGATTTTTTCCGGCGCTGGCCTGGGGGGAAGAGGAAACGGTACCGGAGGTAACCCCGGAACGCCGTCAGGCTGTTTCCGTCACCCTCGAGAACAGCTACGACGACTGGTGTGTTGCGCAGCTTGCCAAAGCGCTGGGCAAGCAGGAGGACGTGTCCTATTTTACAAAGCTCGCGCATAATTACCAGAACGTTTTCAATCCTGCCATCCAATTTATGGCTCCCAAAAGCGCTGACGGTAAGTGGGTTGAGCCTTTCGATCCAAAGTTAGGCGGCGGGCAGGGGGCGCGCGACTATTTTACGGAGATGGACTCCTGGACTTATACCTTCAGCGTCCAGTTCGACGTTGCCGGACTTATTCACCTATTTGGAAGCCGGGAAGCATTCAACGAGAAACTCGATCGTTTGTTCGTGGAGCAATACGGCACTTCAAAGTATAGGTTTCTGAATCAGTTCCCCGATGCGACCGGGCTGGTGGGACTTTACGCACAGGGAAATGAGCCCAGCTTTCACATCCCCTATCTCTACGATTTTTCCGGAGAGCCATGGAAGACGCAGAGACGCGTGCGGCAGTTGATGGACATTTGGTATGGCGACGGTCCGCTGGGTATTCCGGGCGACGACGATGGAGGCGCTACGTCGTCCTGGTACGTCCTCAGCGCAATGGGATTCTATCCGGTCTGCCCCGGAAGTCCGGTCTACGAGATAGGCAGCCCGATCTTTGAGAAGACCACAATCCGAATGGGGAATGGCAAGGACTTCACCATCGTTGCGAATCACGTGTCGGCGAAAAATAAGTATATCCAGTCCGCTACCTTGAATGGGAAGCCACTCGACAGGCCATGGTTCCGTCATTCCGATATTGAGGGCGGCGGAACGCTGGTTTTAGAGATGGGAGATACGCCGAACATGCACTGGGGAAGCGCCCCTGAAGACGCTCCCCCCTCCATGTCCGGGACTGTAGCAGACTGATCGAAAGAAGTCCTCGCTCATTCGCAAGGAGAATAAGATGAACCTAAATGCCATGAAGCCTGCGTCTCGCCGGCAAATCCTGTCGTTGACGGCTGCAGCCGGCGCTGCTGCGCTTTTTGAACCGCCGCGGCTGGGGTACGCGGCCCAACAAGATCATCTGAACTGTTGTCCGCGGAATGTCAAAACGTTTGGCGCCGCCGGGGATGTAGTCACCGATGACTCCGCGTCGTTCCAGCGTGCCTTGGACGCAGTCTTCAAAGACGGAGGCGGGACGGTGTACGCGCCCCCCGGAAAGTATCTACTCAAGGGCACTCTCATCGTTCCGGACGGTGTCACGCTTCGTGGGTCGTATAGTTGTGTGCCTTCGCACACGGGATTGCGGGATCAAGGGCAGCCAAAGCCGGGAGACGATGGTACGGCTCTGTTCGTGACGGCAGGCCAGGGCAACGAAGAAGGCGCAGCGTTCCTGACGTTGAATACCAACAGCTCCCTTACCGGGCTGACGATTTACTATCCCGAGCAGGTTACCGATTCTGCGCCCAAGCCTTACCCATGGACCGTCGCTATGCGCGGCAAGAATCCCGCTATCTTCGACGTGGAACTGCTCAATCCTTATCAAGGCATCGATGCCAGTAAGAATGAACGTCACAACGTGCGAAATATCACCGGTCAGCCCCTGCGCCGCGGCATCTTTGTGGACGCAATTTACGATATAGGCCGCATCGAGAATGTGCACTTCAATCCCTGGTGGAACTCAGGCAGCGTTGTCTATCAGTGGCAAATGGAGAATGGCGAGGCATTTATCTTCGGCCGGGCCGACTGGGAGTATGTACTGAATACTTTCTGCTACGGATACCACGTGGGCTACAAATTTGTGTCAACGGCCACGGGCGAATGCAATGGCAACTTTCTAGGCATCGGAGCCGACAATTGCAACCGCGCGGTTCTGGTCGAGCAGAGCGCTGTCTATGGGCTGCTGATCGCGAATGCGGAGTTCACGTCCTTTAGCGGCCCCAGTCCTACCATGGTCGAAGTGGGACCGCAGCACCGGGGAGTCGTTCGTATCGACAATAGCGCCTTCTGGGGGCCCTGTGACCAAATTGCGAAGATTGCGGGTCAAGGCACCGTGGGTTTCAGCGATTGCACCTTTGTTCAGTGGGGGAGGGATGGTGATCGCGCGGCGATCGACGCGGTGTCCGGAAGCGTGCTCATCAGAGGCTGTGAATTTCTCGAAAGCAAGAAGCATGTCTCCCTGGGAGAAGCTGTCGAGCGCGCCATCGTTACCGGCAACCTCTTCCGTGGATCTGCGCAGATACAGAATGCCTCTCACGGCGATGTGCAGACCGGATTCAACGCAGCCTCCTGAGGCCATGCGGGCGGCATGGCTGCCGGGGTGAAGAATTCGACTTAGAGGTTCCCATGAAGTGTTTGCTGCGCACGATATTATCATTTGCCTGGCTCTGCGCAGCGTTCGCTGCGGCGTCCGCGGCGCAATCGATCGCATCCAATCCGACAACCGCCTGGCACAACGGCAAATTCCACGTCGATGCCGCCGGAGTTATCGGCCGATCCGACATCGTACTGGGTCAGCCGAATGTCGAGGCCGCCCAGGCGATGCCACTCGGCAACGGGCAGCTCGGTGTCGCGGTTTGGTCGGCAAACGGTCTTACTGCCCAACTTAATCGGAACGACACGCTTCCGGACCGGCTCTCGCCGGGGTGGGTGGTGATTCCCGGGCTCTCTGCTCTGACCGCAGCGCATGATTATTCGGGACGGCTGGATCTCTACAATGGCGAATTCGAAGAACATGGCGGAGGAATGACCGCGACTGCTTATGTGCAGCCGGGTACAGCGACGTTGATCGTTGATGTAACAGGCGCCCCGCCGGACAAGATGCAGACCGCCCAGCTCAAGCTCTGGGCGCCTCGCAAGCCAGCGGCGGCAGCCGAAGGCCGGATAGGCTGGTTGTCGCAATCCTGGATCGATAACAAGAATCCTGGAGCTTCCGGACGGCGGTTCGGGTCATTGGCTGCAATCACGGCAGAAGGCCGCAGCGTCGAGGCTGCCGTAACAGACCCACTCACTATTACGGTCTCGTTCAAGCCTTATGAGGACGGTCATTTCCGGATCGTCGTCGCATCGCCGCATTATGACGGCACGGTCGAGGCACGGGCTGCCTTCGGACCCTCTTTGGTTGCGGGCAACAACGCCGCGCACAGATCCTGGTGGCACGCATACTGGAACCGCGCGGCAGTCATAAAGATTAGCTCGAAAGATGGATCGGGAGAATACTTAGAGAGTCTTCGAAATATCTATCTCTTTGCGGCCGCGGCCGAAGAAGGGAGCGAATATCCGGGGTCGCAGGCAGGCGTCGCAGATATGCTTTCTTCCGCGCGGGATACGCATCACTGGGATTCGTCCGCATTCTGGCATTGGAATCTTCGCATGCAGGTGGCAGCCAATATAGGTGCCGGAGTAGCGGAACTTAATGCGCCATACTTCAACCTTTACCGCGAGAACCTTCCAAATATAGAGGCCTGGACTAAGACTAATATGGGCGGCCGTCCCGGCGCATGCATACCGGAAACCATGCGCTTTAACGGGCAAGGCATCGAATACGAGTCAAGTTGGACGACAACTAAGATTCCAGGGAAGATTGGGCGCGATTGCGATCTTTCGTTCTCTCCCTATTTCAACGCGCGGACACTTTCGACGGGAGCTGAGGTGTCGCTTTGGATATGGCGGCAATACCTTGCGACGGACAATCGCGAATTTCTTGTCGATAACTATCCAGTCATGGCGGCGTCCGCGCGCTTTCTTCTTTCCTACCAGAAACTGGGACAGGACGGGCTTCTGCATACCAGTCCTTCCAACGCACACGAAACGCAGTGGGACGTAACCGACCCAACCACCGACATTGCCGCGGCCATGGCTTTGTATCCGGCCACGATCGAGGCGGCGAAGCTGCTTCACCGGGATACCGGCCTCATAAGGCAGTTACAGGAGGCTTTACCGAAGATTCCGCCTTTTCCCCGCACTCAGTTCACCCGCCCCTTCACATTGCTGCCGCCTTCGGCGGATGCTGGAGGAGCGGATATGATTGCAGAGTCCTATCTCCCCAACGCACCCAATCACAATGCTGAAAATATCGGACTCGAGCCGGTCTGGCCGTATGACCTCATTGGAGATCAATCGCCGCTCTTCGCCCTCGCCAGGCGCACCTATCAGCATCGTCTGTTCAGGGCGGTCGCAGACTGGAGTTTCGATCCGATCCAGGCAGCTCGTCTCGGACTGGGCAGCGAAGTCGGGTCCACTTTGATCAGCATCACGGAGCGCTCGCAGCACACCGTCAACGGCTTTGCGAACTGGGATCGCCAGTACGGCGAGTTCTATGTTGAGGAAACGGGCATTGTCGCCGATGCGCTGCAGGAAGCGCTGGTTCAGGACTACGACGGCCTTATCCGCATTGCCCCGGCCATTCCGCCAGGATGGGATTTCGACGGAAGCGTCTTTGTGAGAGGGAAGACAAAAGTCGATGTCGAGGTGAGGAACGGCGTTCCAACTACGGTCGTCATTGAGCCTGGAACCGCGCAATTGCTCAGGGTTCGCGACCCATGGCCGGGCCAGGCAGTTGATGTTCTGGCTGGTAGGACGGGGGCAAAAATCGTGGATGACGCGACCGGACCTGTTATTTCGTTCAGAGGGACCGGGGGCGCAAGCTATCCGGTCGAGAAACATGATTTCCCTGTTGCAAGCGAACGCTTTGCGCCGTTAAGCGGGACACCGGCGAAATCGGCGAGGAGGCTGGGACCGGTTCAGTTAGGCCTCTTCGGGATCCCTCAATAGACGGGTGCTTAGAGGCACTATGCAAAGACGGAAGTTTCTCAATACTTCGCTTGCTCTATCAGCCCTCGCGCTAACTGATAAGACCTTCCCCGGCGCTCTGCGCGAGCGCAAGCGCGACTGCGGGCGATAGCATTCAGGGTCCCGTCAGGCAACTGGCGGGTTTTCGCCGCGTATCTCTGCAGCCGGGCGAAAAACAGACCGCAACCTTCTCACTGCCGCACGATCATATCGCACTTCGATATTGGGATGAAGAAAGAGAACACTGGAGAACAGATCATGACATTAAGATTCCGCTCTCGCGGGCTCAAATACTTCCGGCCGCGAAATGCCGGAGTAGCATTGGTCCTCGCTGCTTCAACGTTTGCCGTTGCCGGCGCCCAGGGCCAGGCTGCGTCTCTGCCCGTTCCGTTCCCGCGCCTGGTCGGCTATTTGTCTGCTCCCAGGGGGAGCAGCCTCGGGGATTCGATCAAGACGCTGGATCTTTCCAGGCTTACGGATTTGAACCTTGCATTCGGCGACCCGCCGAAGTGCGACGGTATATGCACGGCACAAAGCGATACGACCTTCTCGGTGAAGGGGCAGACTGATGCCGACGTTGATGCGGTAATCACCCGGGCGCACAGGGCCGGCGTCAGGGTCAACCTATCCATTGGGGGCGGCGGCGGCGACCAGATGATCATCCAGTTTTATAACGCCGGTCTTTCAGCCGCGCTGGTTGCGTCCCTGAATCGATATGTCCGCGCGCACAACTTCGACGGTGTGGACGTGGATATTGAAGATCCCAGCAACATGGGCGCACCGTATGCGACCTTTGTATCTCTGCTGACGCTGACCATGCACGCTGAAGGCAAGACCGTGACTGGCGCGGTCGCTAAGTACCTTCAGGCCTCGATTCCGAGTTCGGCGCTCCATCAATTCGATTTTATTAACGTGATGAACTATTCGACGTATGCGAACGCTGTTGCGTCGCTTCAGTTTTACGCGCAGGAGGAGAACATTCCCAGAAACAAGATTGTTCTCGGCGTGCCTTTCTTTGCTTCCAACGCCGACGACTCAAAGGAAGAGGACTACAACACGATTCTGGCCGCGTATCCCAATGCAGGGAAGGTGAACCTGGTTGGCGGAGGCGCGCTCGATGATGGCCAGAGCTTTTATTACGTCGGCGAAGATACCATGGCCCGGGAGACGCAACTCGGCAAGCAATACGGCGGCATCATGATCTGGCAGCTGCTTGGCGACGCGCCGCCTCCGCGCTCGTTGTTGAATGTGATTGAAAAGAACCTGGCAACCGCGGCGCACACCGCTGGAAGCTGCCCATGCAGCGATACCGCACAGACTCGATGAGTTGAAGCTGTTTCAGGCTTCAGCGCATCGAGTCTTCAGTCGTCATCGAGAAGCCGCTGCCGGCTATTCGGAACCTTCCCTTGTATGGCCAGCCTGTTTTCGCGGTCACTCGAAGGCGTACTTCAAGGAGAGCTGCACGGACCGAATGTTGTTGACCGTGCCGGTGATCGGGCCGAAGTTCGAGTCGGTCGCACCACTGTCCGGCTGAGCATAGTCGGCGATGTTGAACGCATTAAGGAAGCCCGGCGGAAGTTCAGCGACTGTTCCTGCCAGAGGGGGAAGGTTTTCGCGACCGACATATCAAGGTTCTGGAAGCTGGGGCCGGTAGGGCATCGCGTCACAATAAGCTGACTGATTTATTTTAGAGACGGCATAAGGGTGTAATAACCAGGCCAGGCGCAATCCCTTCCGTTGTGCTTCGGCAGGCCGGCAACGCCATAGGACAAGGTGCGTCGCGACAGATTACAACGATTCCACCTGGTCTACCCACTCGATCGGTTTGTGGCGGCCCAACCGGATGTGAAATCTCACCGGTTTGTTCCGAGGTAAATGAACATCGATGTTTGCGTCTCCTGACTGGTGCGCCGCCAGTACACCCGCGGGCGCGGTGATTTCCTCGATCCCGTAACGCGCCATCAGCGTCACATCCTGTTCGCGGAACGAGGTCACGGTCAGCTCCACAGTCCTCGAATTCATATCCCATGCCAGCCTGTCGATTCGTGCAAAGGTCCTCGCCAGCATTCCCTCGATGGAGCCCTTGACAAGCGACCCAGGGAGAGCGGGAAGCACTTCGATCACACCGGGGCGCGAGTACAACAGCATCTCCATCATGAGCGCGGGAATTCCGCCGTGCGCATCCGGCACCGGCACGGCATAAGGTTCGCGCGAACACCGCAGAGCGGTGCTGACGTAGCCCTGCTCCATTAATTGCCGCAGCTCGACGTCCACGATGACGTCGTCTTTGAGACGCGCCCCAACCAGAGCACGATGGCAACGGGAATAAGCAGCCAACGTCTCTCCCGCAACTGCGGTGGCTAATGTATCAAACGTTCGCCTGCGATCGGCGATCACCGCGGCTCGAGCCAGTTGCGGCGTGCGGTCAGGATCGATGTCATCGCCCGGCCAGGCGCCGTAGAGATGAGAGACATGGCGATGGTTGTAATGTTCTTGCAGAGTCGGCCATGCCCACTCCTTCAGCGTGCCGTCCGGTTCGACCAGGTAGGGCGGCATCTTGGCCAGCATCGCCTTCCACTTCGGCACGCTGTCAGTGTCGGCGCCCAGAATTTCCGAAGCCCGGATCAGATTCGTCAGAACTTCCCGGCATACGGCAATGTCCATCGTGGCGTTGATCAACGCAGGGCCCGACGGGTCCGTGTTGGCGGGCACGTTCTCCGGCGAGATGGATGGGACGAACATATAGTTCCCATGCTTGTCGGTGGCCGTTAAATAGTCCTCGTAAAACAGCGCCAATTCCTTATAGGCCGGCGCCACGCGATTACGCAGAAACTCTTCGTCTCCGCTGACCAGGTAATGCTCCCAGAGATAGCGCACGCGCCAGCCTCCGGCGGAAATCCAGTAGGGCCAGATTCCAATTCCGGAGCTGCCGGTGTAGTAGAAACTGACGCCGACACCCTTGTCGGGAAACAGAGGGTAAGAGGCGCCTCGAAGGCCGAAGATATTTCTGGCGTTGGCCCGGCAATCCGAGGCCAGGCTATCCATCCAGTTGAAGTAGGCCTCCATTCCTTCCCGTAATCCGCCCTGCACAGCACCCGCCGTTTGCAGGTCGATGGTGGAGTTGACTTCGGCCGCTATGCTGGGATACTTGCCGCTGTTGAGAATGAACCAATACCGGCCCATTGCGAAGATCTTCTCCAGCAATGCGGGCGAGTAATCCGGCCTCGATCGCTGATCGGACAGAAGTTCCTCCGTCGACAATCCATATTGCGAGGCGCCGCCGAAATCCACCACCACGCGCTTGAGCATTTCCGACTGAACCTTTTGATGCCGCTCAAGCAGGACCGCATAGTCCGGCGTAATTCCTTCCACCGCCTTGCGCAACGATTCCACTTTGTCATCGCTCATGCCGGGGAAGTAATCGATGCGCGTGAACAACATCACGGATGCAGCATTCTCAACCACTACGGTGTGGCCTTGCATGCGAGCCGATCCGCCGTTGCGCACCACGCGAACCACGCCGGCGTAGCCGCTGTTGTCAACCGAAGGGTCCAGGATGGACCTGTAAATCAGCCGCTCCTCGTTGCAGTCCTGCCGAATGTCGCTGGCTTCGACGCCCTTTGCCAGTTTGGGGGTGGATGGCGCTGGGGCGAATGCCGCCCGGTCGGGTGCCGTGGCGTTAATCCCAAGGTGGCTGCCCCAGTCCATCCCGGAAACCATGCTCCACTCCGCGGAACTCTGCAATGAGATCCGGACACTTAACGTCCGACCGGCCGGAGCAGTAAGCCACTGCACCACAACGTCGTCAGGCCTGGAAATGAACGATTGACGAACCCAGTCGCCCTGCTCATCGGTCCAATGCACCTTCGCCTCTCCCGTCTCGAAATCGAGGGTGCGGAGATAGTTCCTGACGGACGCGGTTTGGGGAAGATCGAGATGCATGAGGAAAGCCGGAACGGTGAGGTGCGGCTCGGTATCCTGCTGGATCGGACTCTCGTTCATGCGGTCGAGAGCAAGCGTCATGGCCTCGCGGTCTCTTCCTTCCAGCACCATTTGCCGCACTTGCGGAAAGATGCCGGCGACGTTGGGCGCCTCCAAGGGTTTCCTCCAAGGCATCAGCAGGCTTTCGTGGTGGAATAGGATTTGCTCGGCATAGGGATCGCCCATCAGTTCAATCGTCATCGCCCCGTTGCCGGAGGTGAGGCTCTCGCTGACTAACTCGCCGGGCGCGATACTGCAAAATCCACGGAGCGGCACAATCTTGCGCCTGAGCCGTTCGGCCAGCGGCATGGGTGAGATCGGATACGAGCGCGCGGGCGCCGGTGGCTTGGGCAGGAACGGATCGCGTTGAGCGTGGTGAAGGTATTCAGCCGGTCGATTGTCCGTCGGTGGCGCTCCCGATGTGGTTTGGGAATCGCTTTCTGCCGCAGCGAGGATCGGCTCTATCGTCAAAGTCCCCACCAGTCCGGCAGTGGCTGCGCTTGTCTTCAGAAACTCTCTACGTTTCATCCTTTCCCCCCGTGGTCCGATGTTCTCGGAGTGTCAAGCGACCCAATTGACCCAGTCCAACGGGTTGCGCCGTCCGAGCTCTAAATGAACCTCCACTGGTTTTCCTTTTGGCAAGCGCAGGGTGCAGGCGGCCGTGTCTCGCGGCGGCTTAGCCGCCAAAGCCCCGGCCGAGGCGGAAACCGCTTCGATGCCATGCCGCGCTAACAGTGTGACATCCTGTTTTTTGACCGAAGTAATCGTCAAATCCACAGTCCGTGCGTTCATGTCCCAGGACAATTTGTCGAGCCTCGCAAAGGTGCGGAGCAGCATCCCGTTTATCGATCCCTTCACCAGCGAGGGCGGAATGGCGGGAAGCACCTCGACGACGCCGGGGCGCGAATAGGCCAGCATCTCCATCATGATTGCCGGAATGCCGCCTTGCGCATCCGGCATGGGAAAGGCATAAGGGTCGTGAGAACAGCGAAGCGTGGGGCCGACGTTGCCTTCTTCCATCAATTGCCGCAGTTCCGTGTCGACCAGGTAGCTGTCTTTGAGCCGCGCCCCCACCAACGCGCGATGGCAGCGGCCGTGAGCGGCCAGCCGCTCCGGAACACGGTGCCGGTCGGCGATCAAAGCGGCCTTTGCCAGTTGCGGCGTGCGGTCCGGATCGATCTCGTCGCCTGGCCAGGCGCCGTAGAGATGAGAGATGTGGCGATGATCATAACGCTCTCCCAGCGTCGTCCAGGCCCATTCCTTCATGGCGCCGTCCGGTTCAAGCAGATGGGGCGGCAACTTGGCCACCATCGCCTTCCACTTCGGCACGCTGTCAGCCTCGATGCCCAGCAACTCGCAAGCCTCCACCAGATTGCCCAGGACTTCGCGGCACACGGAAATGTCCATGCTGGCATTGATCACCGCCATGCACCCGGGGTTCAGGTTGCCGGGATTGTTCTCAGGCGAGAAGGAAGGGACGAAGATGTAGTTTCCGTTTCGATCCGTGACCGTCAGGAAATCCTCGTAAAACAACGCAAGATCCTTATACGCCGGAACCACGCGGTTGCGGAGAAACTCCGTGTCGCCCGTCACGAGATAGTGATCCCAGAACGGGCGCACGCACCAGCCACCGGCCGAAAGCCAGTAGGGATGCGGCCAGATCTCGCCTGTCGAAGCAGCGTAGTCGAAATGGGTATCGACGCCCGATTCTTTGGTGGGAGTGAGGGCATAATGGGCGCCGCGCATCCCAAAAATGTCCTTTGCGTTGGTGCGGTAATCCGGAGCAAGGCTCTCCATCCAATTAAAGTAAGCCTCCATGCCTTCCCGGTGATCGCCCTGCACACCCGGAGCGATCTGCAGGTTGATATTGGCGTTGGTCTCGGCCTGCATACTGCAATACTTGCCGCTGGTCAGAATGAACCAATAGCGGCACATTTCGAATAGCTTCTCCAGGAAAGCGCCCGAATAGCCAGGGCTCGACCGCTGATCGGCCAGAAGCTCCTCGGAAGACATGGCATATTGCGAAGCGCCTCCGAAATCCACTGTGACGCGGTTGAGCATCTCCGACTGGACCTTCCGCGCCCGCTCCAGCAGCGCCGGATAGTCCGGGGTGAGTGCTGCCACCGCCTGCCAAAGCGCTTCCACCTGGCTTTCGCTATAGTCGGAGAAAGCTTCAATGCGTGTCAGCAGCGTCACCGCCGACGCATTCTCGACTGCCAGCGTATCGCCATCTATGCGGGCGGAGCCACCGTCGCGAACCACACGCGTCACGCCGGCGTAGCCGCTGTTGTTCACCGAGGGATCCAAAATGCCCTTGAAAATAAGTCGTTGCTCGTTGAAGTCCTGGTGAAATTCTGCTTGCGCGCCACTCCCGCGCATGCCGAAAAAGCCAGCCGGCGCACCTCGCGTCGAGTCACCCAGCGGCGCTGCCAGTCCGCCGCCCCCGAAACCTCCCATCCCGCCGAACATTCCCCCCGCGGACCTCCTCAGCGCGATGCGGACATTGAACGACTGTCCCGTTGGGGCGGTGAGCCATTGCACAACGACGTTGTCGGGGCGCGACGTGAAGGTCCGGCGAACCCATTCGCCGCGCTCGTCGGTCCAATAAAGCTTCAACTCCGTGCTTTCAAAATCCACCGTGCGGAGATAGTTCTTAACCGACACGCCCTTCGGAGAGTCCAGACTCATCGAGAATGCAGGGCCCCCGCCGAAGCCGCCTCCCGGCGGCATAGGGCTCTTGTGCCATTCCTCGTAGGCTAATTTTGCAGCGTCGTGGTATTTTCCGGCCAGCAGCATTCGCCGCACCTCAGGGAATATACCCGCGATGTTGGGCGCCTCGAAGTGCTTATGCGGCATGAACACGCTTTCGTGGCGGAAATTGATCTGCTCCGAGTATGGATCGCACGCCACGTCGATATTCATAAATCCATTGCCGGAGATGAGAAGCGCATCACTGCCGGGTTTGATACTGCAGAAGCCCCGCCGCGGCACAATCCCAAGCCGCTGCCGCTCTTCGAGCGGCATTGGCACAATCTTCATTCCGGACAGGTAGGTATCGGTGGGCACCGGCATCTTGGGCAGAAATTCGTCTTCGCGCACGCGCCGAAGATACTCGGCAGAACGAATCTCCCGTGGCGCCTTCACCGTCCGTTGAGAAGTTTTGGTTGACTCAGTGGAACCGGTTTCGCTCCCGAGCAGCGGCCTCAGCATTCCGGGAGAACTGGCTAATCCAGCGGCGAGCGTACCCTTGGTCAAGAAATCTCTGCGTTTCACGCTTCCCTCATTTCATTCACTGCTCAACCAGCGCTTCAGAATTTGCTCTCGGTAATCTTTCATTGAAGTTATTCATCATCTACGATCGCGGCTGTCCCGCGCCACAATTCGAGAGAACGCCGAATCAGACAGATTGTTGCACAGAATCAATCGACAATTCCTCCAGTCGAACCAAGTGTGCCTCGCGTGGGATGTTCCAGCGGAGAATTATCCGCCGCCCGGCCTTGATAGAGGGCGGGCGCGGTATCTGCGGAGAGTTCAACTGTTCTCGAATAAATCGATTTATGGTTGCCGATTGGAGTGGAGGTTCGGTAGTATTGGTGCCCGAGGCAGGAGTTCGAGGCCGGGCAGGTGACACGTAGTGTGCTCCTCTACCCGGGTGCGACCAATCGAAGCAGCTTTCGAAACCGCAAAGGAAAAGCGCAATGTCGAAATCGGAAACCGGGAATCCTTTTCTATTGAGTCGCCGCGATGCACTGAAGCTCTCGGCGGGCGCCGGAATCGCCTCTGCGATCACGGGTACGGCTCACGCCTCCGACAGCATCAAGACCGGAGTTCACCAGCAGCAGCCGCCGTTCTGTTCTACGCCCCCCTCCGCCGTGGCCCATACGAAATACGGCAAGGTGCGAGGCTTCGTGTCCGGCGATGTCTTCACCTTCAAGGGTGTTCCCTACGGTCAGGACACCGGAGGGGAAAATCGCTGGCTGCCCGCCAAGCCGCCCGTTCCCTGGGACGGGGAGTACCCCGCGCTCATCTACGGAGCCAATTGTCCCCAGCGCCTGCACGACTGGCATAGCCAGGAGCAGGTGTTCATTCAGGACTGGGACGATGGCTGGCAAAGCGAGGACATGCTCAAGCTGAATCTCTGGACGCCGTCTCTCACCGGCAGCCGGCCCGTCATGTTTTACATCCATGGCGGAGGCTTTGAATTCGGCTCCGCCTACGAGTTGCCGTCTCACGAAGGCGCCAACATGGCCCGCTACCACGATGTCGTTCAGGTCTCGGTCAACCATCGTCTGAACGCATTGGGATTCCTCGATGTCTCCGAGGTGGGAGGCCCCGGTTACGAGGACTCCTCCAATGTCGGCATGACAGACCTGGTTGCCGCCTTGCAATGGGTGCGGGATAACATTGCGAATTTTGGAGGCGATCCCAATCGGGTGATGATTTACGGTCAGTCTGGCGGCGGGGGCAAGGTGGCCACGCTCATGGGCATGCCCTCGGCGCAGGGACTCTTCCACCGCGCGGCCATCCAGTCGGGCGGCGGCTTTTTCGGTTCGGCGGCGGAAGCCAAGGAGTTAACGCGACAGATGATGAAGGACCTGAGCCTTGCTCCGAACGACATCGAAGCGCTCAGGAAGATGGACTGGAAGGACCTGATGGCGGCCGCGGATGCGGCGCAGGGAAAACTGCCGGCCAATCCCCGCATGCCCTTCCGCATGCATGGACCGCCGCGGCGGTTCTGGATGCCGATTCTTGACGGCCACGTGATTCCGGCGGGATCTTTTCAGGATGCCGCGCCGGAGATGTCAAAGAATATTCCCCTGATGGTCGGATCGGTGAGCGAAGAAGGGAACTCGATGGCGTCGCGGCCCACGGAAGCGGAATGGCGCGCCAACCTCATCAAGGCCTATGGCGAGGAAAAGGGTAAAGCCCTGGCCGACGGCATGAGGAAGGCGTATCCGCATAAGGCGGTCCGCACGCTGTCGTATATGTGTGGCGGCGGCGGCTTCCTGAACGCGCTCACCATGCGCAACGGCGTGGTGCGCATGGCGAAGTTGAAGTACGAGTTGAAGGCGGCGCCGGTCTACACCTACTACTTCACCTGGCAGACCAAAATGCTGGATGGGATCCCGGGGGCGTGGCATACCTCGGACCTGCAGTTCTGTTTCGACAACACAATGCGCTGTGAGCAGGGCACGGGAAACACGCCGGAAGCGCAGGCGCTGGCGAAAAAGATGGCCACTGCCTGGGCGAATTTTGCTCGCACAGGCAATCCGAGCCAACCGGGCATTGCGTGGGAGCCGACCGACCCGGTCAGCAACAAAACCATGGTCTGGGATAACGAACCGCGTATGGTCGACGATCCAGACGGCGAACTGCGGAAGCTCATTCTCTGATGTGGAAAGAACGTGCGCAATCTATGAGAATATCGGAGGCCTGTTTGCAAGCTGTATAGCAGACGGGCCTCTGGTGTTTTCTCCATTCCGGGTCCCCGTAAGGTATTATTTCTGGTCACCCTGAGAACGTTTTCAGAACCGGCGTAAATCCCTGTGCAGCGGCGCTCGCATCGGCGGCTCGCGGCCACACGAACGTCCTTTGACTCTATGGACCCACTTCAGAACGAAATCGAGGCCCAATGAAACGCGCAGCGAATTCGATCGCAGTTTTCGCATTCCTTGCGGGCGCCTGGCTTGCACGCGCCCAGCAGCCCGCGTATCTCAATCCGAGTTTGTCACCGGAGCAGCGCGCCGCCGATCTGGTGCAGCGGATGACCCTCGAGGAGAAGGTGCTTCAGATGCAAAGCACCGCTCCCGCGATCGCCCGCCTCGGCGTTCCCGCCTACAACTGGTGGAACGAAGCCCTGCACGGAGTGGTTCGCGGACGCGCCACGGTGTTCCCCCAGGTCATCGGCCTGGGCGCCACATGGGATCCCGCGCTCATCCACAGCATTGCCGATGTCATCTCCACGGAGGCGCGAGCCAAGTACAACGAGGCAAACCGTCATCCTCTGCCGCCCGAGACGGGGATTCTGCCCGGCCGCACCGCCGGCTTGACCTACTGGTCGCCCAACATCAACATCTTTCGCGATCCCCGATGGGGGCGCGGCCAGGAAACCTATGGAGAAGATCCGTTTCTGACCAGCCGGATGGGAGTCGCGTTCGTTGAGGGGATGCAGGGCGACGATCCACATTATCTGAAGACCATAGCCACGCCCAAGCACTTCGCCGTGCATAGCGGGCCGGAGGCGTTGCGGCATGTCTTCGACGCGCGGATCAGCGAACATGACCTGGTGGATACCTACTTGCCTGCGTTTCGCGCCGCGGTCACGGAGGGCAGGGCGGATTCGGTGATGTGCGTGTACAACTCCGTTGACGGCGTGCCCGGCTGCGCCAATACGGATCTTCTCGAAAAGCGCCTCCGCGGCGAGTGGGGATTCAACGGCTATGTGGTGAGCGATTGCGGCGCGGTAGAAGACATCTTCCGCAGCCACAGATACGTTCACTCGACGGGAGATGCGGCGGCGGCAGCGGTCAAAGCCGGCACCGATCTGACCTGCGGGGAGGAGTACAAGTCCCTTGTTCAAGAGGTCGAGTCAGGCGCCATTCCCGAGACCGATATCGACCGATCGGTGGAGCGGCTCTTTGAGGCGCGAATCCGCCTGGGTATGTTCGATCCTCCGCAATTGGTTCCTTATTCCAGAATTCCATTTCAAGAGAACGATTCCCCGGAGCACAGGCATTTGGCCCTTGTGGCAGCGCGCGAGTCGATTGTGCTGCTGAAGAACAACAATGGAGTGTTGCCGCTGAAGCGGTCGATTCGCAGGATCGCAGTCATCGGCCCTTCCGCGGATGATCCGATCGCTCCGCGTGGAAATTTGAATTACGCCGGAATTCCCTCCCACCTGGTTACGCCCCTGGAAGGCATCCGACAGCAGTTCCCCCGAGCCGAAGTCCGTTATGCGCCAGGAGCCACCTACACCGCGAATACCTCGGCACTGGTCCCTTCCACTGTGCTGACCACTCCGGATGGGAAGGGCGAAGGACTGGAAGCCGAATACTTCAACAATCCCGATTTTCAAGGAGAGCCCCGGCTCAAGCGAATCGAACCGCGGGTCGAGTTCGAAAGAGAAGCGGATGAGCCGGCCGTAGTTGCCGCGGTGGGCGACAACAAGTACTCGGTCCGCTGGACCGGCACGCTGACCGTGCGCGCCGCCGGCGAGTATGGTTTCATCGCGCGAACCGGCACCTGGAATCGCGACGGTAAGGTTCGATTGTTCCTCGACGGCCAGGAGATCGCTCCAGGCAGCCACATGGCTCCCGATCGCCCGGCGTCCCAGGCCGGCGGCTCCACGCCCGCTAAGCGGCCGCCGCTGGAAGCCGGCGCGGTCCCGCCGCCGGGCTGGTGGAATCCTCCGGCAGTTGTGCAACTGAAAGGGGGGCGGAGATACAGCGTGCGGATCGATTATGTGCAGAATGGCCCGGGCGGAAGCGCGGAGTTTTCCTGGATTCCCCCGCGGGACGCTTCGCTGGCAGAAGCGGAAGAGGTAGTGAAGCATGCCGATGTCGCGCTGGTGTTTGTGGGTTTGAACTCGCAACTGGAAGGCGAGAACACCGATCGCAAAGACATCGATCTGCCTGACCCGCAAGAGAAGCTGGTGGAGGCTGTGATTGCCACCGGCAAACCGACGATTGTAGTGCTGACGAGCGGAAGCGCAATCGCTGCGACGGAAGCGGCACAGCATGCCGACGCGCTGCTTGAGGCCTGGTACGGTGGCGAAGAAGGCGGAACCGCCATTGCGGAGACACTGGCTGGAGTCAATGATCCGGGAGGCCGCCTTCCGGTTACGTTTTACAAGGGCATCGGCCAATTGCCGACATTCACCGATTACTCGATGAAAGGCAGAACCTATCGATACTTCACCGGTGTTCCTCTCTACCCATTCGGGTACGGATTGAGTTACACCAGGTTTGCTTTGAGCAATTTGAGTTTGTCCCGGCCTGCGATTCATGCAGGGGAGCCTCTCGTCGCGCGTGCAACTCTAACCAACATTGGCCAGCGGTCCGGAGACGAGGTAGTCCAGCTCTACCTGAAATTCCCCGCTGTGAATGGCGCTCCGCTACTCGCGTTGCGCGGCTTCCAGCGCGTTCACCTCAAGCCGGGCGAACGGCGCAAGGTGCGCTTCGAACTCACGGACCGTGACTTGAGCATGGTGAGCGAAGCGGGCCAGCCGATGATTGCAGAGGGGAGATACACATTGTTTATCGGCGGCGGCCAACCGGATACCTCGTCGCCATCGGCTGGAGTGAGGTTCCAAGTGGCCGGAACGAAATCACTGCCGGAATGAGATTTCCTTTTCGGCAGTTGCTGCAGGCAGCACATAGGAGGACCCTGGACCGTAACGTTTCAACAGGGACGAGGAGCGCCAGGATCAATCACGCTGGACAAGCTCACCTCGTGGACAGAGAATTGCGACAAGGGTGTCCAGTACTTCTCCGGAGCAGGTACCTACAGCAAGACCATGCAGATGCCAAGATACCTTCACGACGTGGAAGCCTTTTGGGCTGATTCATCCCTCCTTCCATCCGGCCACATAGGTCTGGTTTCAACCACGCGAACAGAGTGAATTTCCGACCTGCTTCGAACGCGTTTTGAACGCGCCCGAGATAGCTAATCTGCCTGAATTCAGGGTATGGCGCTGCCAAAGCGACTCTTAAAACCAGTTCACACGGTCAGTCCCCATGAATGCCAATCAGGCCATCAGCGCCCTCCGCCATCGATGGGTTCGCGCCAGCGCAGGTAACGGGTTGGAGAAGTACTCTCAGTCGAGCTTCAGCCTTCAAGCGGAGTCGGCCGTTGGCTCACTCACCGATCCATCAGTTACCTGGGGCTTTGTAATAAGTAAGTCTGTGCCGGGTTCATCGCGATAAAGCTGCGATAGTTGGTCTGACGCTTACGTACAACGGGCTTTATCAGAGCCGTACTCGCTATAGGTTATTTTCTTCAAGGCAATTGGGGATAACTGGCACGAAGCATCCTGGCCGTCCAATCTGCGTGGGGAGACGCACAAGAGGATAGTGCTTTCAGTTCTCGCTCAACGTCGTACTCGATGCGCCGAATCGCCGGCTTGCTCTCATCCAGCAACAGATACGATGCACGGGGATCGCCATCGTAGGGGAGACCGACGCTCCCGGCGTTGATCAGCAGTTTCAGACTCCCATTCATCTCTCGAACCAGCGGAACGTGTGTGTGTCCGAAAACAACAATGGGCACTCCGAGCAGGCCGTAGATTTGATTCAGCTCCTCAGGCGATGCGCCTTCAGGAGGTGCTTTCCAGCAACTCTGTGGGGTGGCATGAACAACCGCGAAGCCATTCTGAGTGATTGCTACGGGCAGTCGCCCCAACCACGACAATCTCTCGGTTCCAAGTGTGGAACGAGTCTCTGCAGCCATTTCGCGGATAGATACCCAAAGAGCGGATGGGGCTGAAGATTGGGAGGCGAAATCATCCAACGATTCCGGGCGCCAGAGCATTTCGTCGCCGTTGCCCATTACACCTTGCCAACCGAGATCACGGATTCGATCAATGATCTCGCCGGGGCACGAACCACCATCAGCCAAGTCACCGCCATGAAGAACCAAGTCGGGTGCGCTCTCATGAATATCCGCCAATACAGATTCGAAGGCACTCAGGTTTCCGTGAATATCAGACAAGATTGCGACGCGCATCACACTACTCCGTGCCAACCATCGTTACACACAGCCCACGACCACCGAGACAATCCGAATCACGTCCTGAAAGCCTCCGATGCCACCGACCTCAAACGGCGCCGCATGCCCAGTCTCCTTACTCGCACCGCAGTGCCTGCAGCGGATCGACCGACGCTGCGCGCCTCGCTGGCAGATAGCTCGCGAGGACGGCGACAATCGCCACGAGCGCGCAGGTTGAAATGAGTGTCAACGGGTCAGTCGGCTTGACGCGGTATAGATATCCTTGCAGCAATCGCGTGAGTGCCAGCGCCCCGATGATTCCAAATACGATGCCCAAACCAGCCAGAACCATACCCTGATTCAGCACCGGTTGCAGAACGTCCCTGCGCTTCGCGCCCAGCGCCATGCGCACGCCAATTTCATGCGCACGTTGCGTGACGCTATAGGCGATGACGCCATAAATTCCGATGGCCGCCAGCAGCAACGCCAGCCCGGCGAAGACGCTCAACAGCGTCATATTGAATTGCCGCATGGCCAGTGCGCCCGAGCGCAGGATGTTTACCCACCACTGAGCAGGGTTGGTAAGCCACGAGCTGCCATCGGTGGAGGGCGTCAGAATCGGCTGCAACGCCAGAGGAACAATGACATTAGGAGTTTCAGAGGGGATGGTGCTCTTGGCTCCAGTGAACCCCTGGGGATTCACTCCAATGATTACAACGGGCGTGTCATTTAGCTTGATGGACTCGCCGAGAACCGCGGGGGACCGACCAAATTCCCGATCCCAAAACACGTCACTGATCACTGCCACCGGACGGCTGGACACTGTATCGTCCGCGGCTCCAATGGCCCGGCCCAGTTCCGGCTGCACGCCAAGCACTCGGTAGTAGTTCTCAGAAACCATTTCGGCGAGAACCCTCTCAGCTCGTTCCCCAATGGTCGCGTTCATCCCAGCTTCCCGAAAAGCGATGAGATCACCAAGCACGCGGTTTTCGGCGCGCAACTGTTGGTATGCGGGATATGAAAAGACAGTGGATGTTGCGAGTCCGCCAGGCAGCAGGTCGTAATCACCGTGGACGTGGTGAACCGCAACATGCTCGCTCGTGCCGGTCCAGGCAAGCAGGCGCAGGTTTGAAGCGTTTGGGACAGCCAATCGCTGATACAGGATCTGCTTGGCAACAGAAAAAACAGTCGTGTTTGCGCCTATGGCGAGCGCAAGCGAGCCGGAGGCTACCGCTGCAAAGCAGGGACTTTTCCACAGTTTGCGAACCGCATAACGGGCATCCCGCAGAACTGCTTCGATCAAAGGCAAACTGCTTTCAGCGTGGTAACTCTCCCGGATTGATTCTGCCGCGCCAAACTTCAGCACGGCCTGGCGGCGAGCCTCGGCGGGCGGCATTCCGGAACTGATGTTCACTGCCGTTTGCATCGCGAGGTGCGATTCCATTTCCTCGCGCAGCCGCTCATCCCCGCGCCGGCTCGCAGCGAAGTTCCGGATGCGTGCGACAAAACGCTTGAGCGATGTCATGCCAGATCTTCCGCCTTCACTTCAAAAAACCGCGCAATGATCGCCGCGGTCTGCTCCCAGTCGCGTTTCTCGGCATCCAGAAGCTTGTGTCCCGCGCGAGTGAGCCGATAAAAACGGGCGCGACGATTATTCTCCGATGGTCCCCAGTCCGACGCGACGGCGCCCTCCTGCTCAAGCCTCAGCAGGACGGGATAGAGAGTGCCCTGGTTCACAAAGAGCAGATCACCGCTGATTTGCTCGATTCGCCGGGCAATGCCGTAGCCGTGCAGCGGCCCGAGAACATCGAGGGTTTTCAACACCATCAGGGCCAGCGTCCCCTGTTGAACGTCCTTCCTTTGTTTCATTCCATTCCGTCCGTCCCACAGTTTGGATACCAACAGGACAAGCGTGCCACATTTCTATTGGGAAAGCAACAGGTGTGAAGGTAAATCCGTCAAATACGCCTCTTCTATCTCGCTGGTGTACATCCGAAAGGAACCAATTGCGATGAGACCTTCCTTCCCGGCGTTACGTCGGAGACTCCGCCCACTATGGTCGTTTACGACTTCGGCGTCGACGCGAGTAACCAGAATCTTCAGGCTTCTCACTAGCTCGAAATCGCCTGCGTTGCGCAATCGTCAGCCTCAGCCTAAGGGGAGCGAAGGTTCCTCCTTCATTCGTTTCATCCGGCGAATCGCAGATATGGTCGAGAACGGAAGTGCATCCGCGCGACCTCGCGCAGTTTTCCTCTCAAATTGTATTTCCAACAGAGATAAGGAAACACGGCGATGAAAACCAGTCCGATCGGCGATAGCCAAATCAATCACGGGTGCCGGCTAGCCCGGCGTCTTGATGCCGGGCCTGCGGCTTCGTTCTAGCTGGGGGGAATTCTACCTTTGCGAAGTTTCGCCCGGCGCTGCCAGTGAACGCTCGTGTAACCGGCAACGGTGACATGTGCTCAGGTTACACATTAGGCAACAAGTCGGCGGGATACGAATGAGTCAATCTGCGGCACGCTTCTATCGGCCTTAAGAGAACAGCACTTCTCACGGTTGGAAGGGGTACTCAGACCAGCGAGCAGTAACGAGTCACAACCCGGAGAAAATTGGGCGCCTCAGGAGAGAACTAAGTACTCAGGGAGAGCAGATCTATTTGCCCAGGTGCGAGTCATACCAGGCCAGGATGCGGGTGAGCGAGTCGATCTGGTGCGCGCGCTCGGTAAAGATGTGAGGCTCGCGGGGATAAGTCACCATGACGGCTTCTTTTCCCATGAAGCGAAGTCCGTGATAGAACTCCTGGCCCTGCGACATGGGAACGCGGGTATCTGCTTCGCCGTCCAGAACCAGCACCGGCGTTTCACAAGGATTTTTCAGGAAATTCCGCAACTCCTTGATTCTCATCAATATAGACACTAATTATTTGCGAATCAATAACTTCCACCTCGAATTTGCGCTGCACGAAACTGCACGGTAATGCACCGAATCCGGTACACGCGAGACAAAAAAAGGCGACCATGATTTCGGTGCAGTTCAGTGCAACGTCGCACCACGAGGGTTCGAATCCTCGCCGGTGAAAGGGAAACAACTAGGGTGCTTACCCATAGCAGACTGGGTTGGTCAGATACGAGGGTAGAGGATGCGGCAGCTTTATCGTGATGCTCCCAGAGCGTGGGTGCACTCGTCTGCCTCCGCGGTGGCGGCAGCAAGAAAAACCCATAGGCCAGTGCGGCCGGAATAAAACTACTCTCAGGCTTGCTGGCTCGAGAATGCCGCCTCGAAATCTTTTCATTCTCCCGCAACGCCATGGGTAAGGAATCTATAAAAAGGCACCCTTCTTATTAGCTGCGTAATTGGTGGGCGACGTGTCGGTCACCTTTTGTGTCGGAAAAATTCTTCCCGGGACGACTGCGCCGCGGCGGAAGTGAAGCCTTCCGGAAGCGACGCGTCAGGCCTCCATATGGTATAACAGTTTATGTTATACTCTGTGGAGACATCGCATGACTGGTCCACAGCTCAAATCCGCTCGGGGAGCCGCAGGCTGGAGTCAGGAGAAGACCGCGGCCAGGCTGGGTATCACCCAGGCGTATCTCTCCATGATGGAAAAGGGTCAGCGATCGGTTCCGCCGGATCTCGCTGCGCGCATCGTTTCGGTGCTGCATGCTCCCCCTACCGCGCTGCCGCTCCATGGTCCTGAGAGGTCATCTGCAGCAAAGCTGGGTTTTCATTCCATGCTCGGCGCGCTTGGCTATCCCGGCTTTGCATACCTGCGCCGCGGCAGGAAGAGGAATCCCGCCGATGTTCTTTTTCTCGCGCTCAGCCAGGATGATCTCGATGCGCGGGTGGTCGAAGCACTGCCATGGGTGGCGTTTGCCTTTTCTGACCTCGATTGGAACTGGCTTTTATCCCAGGCCAAGTTGCATGATCGCCAGAACCGGCTTGGTTTTGTAGTGCAACTGGCCGGCGAGGCTGCTGTGCGGCAATCTGCCGCAGGGCCCTGCTCCGCTTTGGAAGCAGTCCAGTCGCGCCTGGAACGCTCCAGACTTGCAAACGAAGACACACTTTGCCATGATTCAATGACCGAAGCAGAACGCAAATGGCTGCGCCAACGGCGGCCGGCCAGCGCCGAGCACTGGAACCTCCTGACCGATCTCACGGTGGATCACCTTGCCTGGGCAGCTTAATTCCGTGCCCGAACCGTGGCGCGCGTTTCTTGGCGAACTGGATGCCGCGCTCGACGTGACCACCCGCCTCGATTGCATCGGCGGCTTTGTGCTGACGATGGTTTATGGCATGGACCGACCAACCGCGGACGTCGACGTGCTCGAGATCGCTCCTCCACGTTCCTCCGAGATCATCGCCAGGGTGGCTTCCCAAGGTGGCCCCCTGCACCGGAAGCATGGGGTGTACTTGCAGTATGTAGGGCCGGGAATCGCTATCGTGCCGGAGAACTACGAAGACCGATTGACGGAGATGTTTCCGGGCTCATTTCCGCATTTGCGCATCATGGCACTTGATCCCTATGATCTGGCACTGTCGAAACTCGAAAGGAACATCCAGCGCGACCGCGACGACGTGCGCTATCTGGCGCGGACGATCCCTCTCGATCTCGGCCTGCTAAGGGAACGGTACGAAGCGGAGCTTCGCTGGCAGTTGGGCCGTCCAGAGCGCGAGGATCTGACGCTAAACCTTTGGATCGACGCCATCCACGAAGATCGGTAGGCCCGGTCTCGCGATCAGTGATCGTCTTAGAATTCGGCTTCGCGGGATATATCGAAGTGCGGCGTCGATCGCCGGCAATCAATGGTCGAATTTGTACTCCCTGATAGCATCGAGTCAAGATCACAGTACAGAGGCTGAAAGGAAAACGGAAAGACAATGCCGAGGGTAGCCGTAGATTCTTGGGAGGAACTGTCACTAACAGATGTGTTCTTCGCGTTCCGAAAGGCCAAAGCTGATTGCTTTTTTGAACGTTCGATCTGCATTGCCTCGAAGTTCGCAGAATACGAACAAGACCTTGCCGACCGGCTCGCAGAATTGCTTGCTGCCCTCCGTTCGGGAGGGATTGCCGACGTACTATCGGCTAACCTCGGCGAACCGCGAGTCGTAGCAAAGAAGCTGAACTTATCCCCAAAGAAGAGCAAGAAAAAGTCGACTCCGGACGGTCATGGATTTTTCTCAGACCCAAAACGTGCCTTTGAGCGACTATGCGCCCGGCAAGATCTCATTCCAGAGTTCCGTTTAGTAGGCGACTTCCCAGTCGACATGCATGTGGCCTCTGCCCTATGGATAAACCTGATTGGCCACAAATTTGATGCAGTTTTGTCCAATTCATCGTACGGCTCACGTTTGCGCAGATATCGCCCAGAACCCGGATCGCCGAAGGGCAGTTTGGGGAAATACCATCTTGAAGCCATTGGCTCATTCCAGCCCTACTTCACCCCATATAAGGGATGGCGGAATCGTGGCTTTCAGGCTATTCGGAGAGAACTGGAGGCGGAACAAGCGGTCATTGCCGTCTCGATGGACATAACCAGCTTCTATCACCGGATAGACCCCTCCTTTATAGCGGATACGAATTTTCTGTCCAACGCCGGCATCGAGCTTACAGAATGGGAACTGAGTTTCACTAAGGCATTTTCCTCAGCTATCGAGCAGTGGTCGGAGATGGTTACCACCGAAATGCAAGCCCTTGGATGCCACAGCACCGATGCAGGTGTGGGCGGGCTTCCGATCGGCCTGTCGTTATCCCGGGTCGCGGCGAATGCTCTTTTGGTGAGCCTTGATCGCGACATCGAACAGGGCTTGACACCCGTCTATTATGGTCGCTACGTTGACGATCTTTTTTTGGTACTGCGAGATCCTGGCAATCTTTCGACAGCAAAAGAGCTCCTCGGCTTCATCGCCGCACGAACCAAATCCTTCCCCGATCCGGGGACTGTTAAAAACGGGGAAATCTATCTAAGGTTGCCGGAAGCTTTGCAAGGTCGAACAACGCTACTGCTGCAAGAGACCAAACAAAAGGTATTCTTTCTTCAAGGCCCTGGAGGTTTGGACCTACTGCATAACATCGAATCGCAGATCCGCAGCGTTTCCAGTGAGCGTCGTCTTATGACGTCTCCCGATCAGCTGGAATCTATGGCTTCCGCCAAGGTTTTGACTGCAGCGGGCCACCCTACAGAGGAAGCGGATACCTTACGCAGGGCTGATGGTTTGTCCGTGCGCCGTCTGGGTTGGTCCATTCAATTGCGAGTGGTAGAAACCTTAGCGCGTGACCTACCGGTCGGAGATTGGCACGCCGAACGCGAGCAGTTTTACCGGTTTGCGCATAGCCATATTCTTCGACCAGACCGAATACTTGACCATTTGGACTACTTCCCGCGCTTATTGTCCCTAGCAGTTGCATTGATGGATTGGCCTGCCGCCCGCCGATTGATCGACGCCACGATGAATGCCATTTTTGAACTACACAGGCAAACATCATCGCAATCAGTAAAGGTGAACGGTTGTAAGGCAGAGGGCCATACTGAGTCCCTGTGGCAAAAGCTAACTGAAACCACACTTGATCTGGCAAGAGATGCTGTTCTAAGGTCGCTCCGTTGGGACCACCGCAGCGGACAAATTCGTCCCCTTAGCGATACTGCGGGAGCGGTCTTCGATTTGATCGGGCTTGAGAATGATCCAGCCGCTGTGGGCGCGCGGGCTCTTCTGCTTCGCGAAACTGACTGGGCCAAGATCGCATATAAAGACCATTTGCGACGCCATGCTTCACGCCAACGACCAGCAATTTCAGGTGAACCGCGACTACGGGGCCTCTATAGGCACGAGGAAGACCTTCGGGAATTTCTGGATCGTTCTATCGCTGTTGGCAAAGGGCTAAGTTCGGCACGTGTTCATCCACGTTGCTTTAGTGGTACTCAAGATCCAGACAGAGTAGCCTCTCTGCTACCCTACCTACTACCGACCCGGCCCTACACCTCTCAAGAAATATCCCTCTTCTTGCCAGACGAGTGCGTGTTCGGTTGGTCGGATGCCGCCCCAGCTCGCAATTGGGCTCGCTACGTGCGGGCTATCCGGGGTGTTTGGGTATGGGGCGAACTCGTAGCGGTAGGGTCTGTGGATAGCATTGATGAAAAAATCCAATCTGGCTCCGGCAAAGATTCGTTGCCGATTGCTCTCATCGGGCAAAACAAAACCATTTCGAGCATTAGGCTAGGCATAAGCAGTCTACTTACCACGGATAGAAGCTTTGCGTCTGCAGCAAGTGGGCAGCCCGATCTCTCAAGAGAGCGGTACCAGCGGATAGAACGCATCGTTAACCAGGCAATTGATGCGTACCCCCGCCCCACACACCTACTCTTACCTGAGCTGTCACTTCCTGAACGATGGGTCGACACGGTATCCGGGAAGTTGCGACAGGCTGGCATTAGTCTCGTAGCCGGCCTCGATTACCACCGAGAGAAGCCCAACCTAATTCATAGTGAGGCTGTGCTCGTGCTAGCCGATGACCGCCTCGGATTTCCCTCATCTGTGCAAATTCGACAGGCAAAATCTCTCCCTGCCGTAGGCGAGGAAGAAATTCTTCTGAAGAATTACGGGCAGGAATGGCCAACGAGATTAGCTTCGGTTCAGAAGCCTGTCTATATTCATGCGGGTTTCTGTTTTGGTGTCTTGGTATGTTCTGAACTGCAAAATGTCTCTCACCGTCAACGATTTCAAGGTGACGTGGATTGCCTGGTAGTGCTCTCCTGGAATCAAGATCTCGACACATTTTCGGCACTAGTCGAAGCCGCGAGCTTGGACGTACACGCCCACATTGCTCTGGTGAACAACCGGAGGTACGGGGACAGCCGGGTCAGGACCCCGGCAAAGGAACCATATAAGCGCGATACGTGTAGGCTGCGTGGGGGGGAGAACGAGCACCTTGTGGTTGTCAACTTGGACATTGCTGATCTGCGAGCATTCCAAAGCCGCGCAAAACGCTGGTCTAGCAAGGATGATCCATTTAAGCCCGTGCCAGAAGGATACGAGATTGCATCGTTTCGAAGGACACCCCCAAAATAGCGATCACCGTCTTTGCGTGCAAGTCTCGCCGATCATTCCCCAGAGCGCAGCGCTCCAAGTGAGCAGTTGTCGAATTGAGGACAAAAGCAAGTTCGCCTAGATCGCCATCCAATCCAGTAGGTTCGGCTTGCCGCACTTGCACCGCGCAGAGATGGTCCCTGAATCCAAGCGAGAGTGCCCCCATCCGGCAGCAAGCCTGAATGGCAGCAATGAAGAAATTGCTGAACGGATCCTCCGCAGCTAGTAGACTCAACCGAGGTTCGATGTTCCGCAGTCATTTGTGGCGAAAAGTCGCTAGCCGGCGGAGGGTGCGTCTTACACAAGCGTTCATTGCCCCGCCTTTATGACTTCCCCTTGGTTGAGCGCCGTATCGCCCTAGCCGGAGAATTCTCTTTCTTCCTCGCATTTTCCCGTGCACGAAGTTCCGCGCTCTGATCGATTCCCTCTAAAAGCTTTGCTAGCGATATCCCGAGTGCGGATGCGACTTTGAGAAGATTCGAAAAGCTCAGGTTGCTCTCGCCCCGTTCGACCGTTCCCATGAATGTCCTGTGAACATTGCACTCGTCCGCAAATGACTCCTGGGAAAAGCCTTGCGCGAGCCGAAGATCGCGAATCCGTTGCCCTAATACCTTCAACACCTGCTCAGACGATCCGTTTGCCATCAACCAAGTCTTGAAGCTTAGGCGCGTTTACGTCTACACTGTTTGCATAGACACTGTTAATGCGTCGCTTACACAACCGGAACAAGCCCGCGACTTGCCGAGTGTCCGCAACCGGCCGCCGGTTGCCGCCGATGAGGGGCTGGCCGCCAGAAGCCAACGGACTTTGCCGTGATCGAATTTTTTGCCAACCGGGAAAGGCGGTTCTATATGAAAGATGGTAGTAGGACTCTGCGAGGCTGGCCGGCCGCGCGCATGTTTCTAATGCTGGCAATCACGCCGGTGCTGACAGCGCTCGTCATGTCGCTGCCGATCGCATGGCTGGTCAACCACGTGTTTGCGATGACCGCCATCCACGCAATCTTCGGGGTCGAGCAGCTGGGCTACTGGCAGGTCGTAGGTCTGTTCGCCCTCTACTTCGCGATTCGGTTCAAAGTCAAATTTGAGGCGCCTTCCAAGTGAAAGCTCGCGGATTTGACGGTCACCGAGTTGAGAAGAGGCATCATCAATGCTGCATACCTCAACGAGCAGTGCCGGCCGGCGGATCCGGCAGGCATCATTCGCGTCGTCGATCTGTAAGCATTGTGCAGCCTAAACGGGAAGAGAATTTAACCGGACATTGGAAGTGGGCAGATGATGAAAGAGATGAAGGGAGTGTGCTTCCTGTTTACAGAGACCGGCACTGAGGGCGGCTGGTGGGCGATACAGGAGGACGGCTTTGTTGACGAAGAGGGCTACTGGAGCTACAACGGTCTCCGGCCCCTCAAAAACGGCGATGACTTCACCGTGTATGCCGAGGACGGCAGTGTGCTCTGGCATGGCATCATTCACCAAGACAGCAAAACCGGGGCAATTCCGCACAGAGTCATACGCAAAGGGAAAGTCGTTATCGACAACTCGTGGAAGCAGCAGGTTGTCAGCGGCTTTTGGGTCCATTGGGTACAAAAGGGGATGGACCCCGAGGCCTGGGGCGACTTGTTCTTCGGGGACAAGCGATGCCTCGTCAGGCGCAAAGAAAAGAAGTGAATTCCGCTCCCGCCGCTATGCCGCCGACATGAACCTGGAGCAAACATCGTCTAACGTTAGTAATTGAAGCCTGAGCCGGTAGCAGCCGACCTCAAGAATCGACCGATCTAATCGAGTTCTACGCAATCTGCCGACCGCAGAGGATCAGCACCGACAACTCAGGGAAGAACGCACCTACAAGCGATTCATCGGAGAATATCGCAGAACCCGTTCTGCGGAAAGGAGACATGGAATGAGCACGCGTTGCACCATCAAGCACGAGCGCGATGAGTTGACCGGCCAGGAGATCCACCTTTACGAGGACCTGCTGGACGACCGCGACTGCCTATTGCTGGAGGTCGAAGGATTCACCTTTGAGACTGAGGTATCGGTTGCTCCCTCGGGCCGGGTCATCACGCGGGCCCTGATCCGCATTCCCAAGCCTTGGGCCCGCAAGCTGGGGTTGATCCACGGGACCGAAAAGCCCTGAGGTCGCATTGCTGCAGAACGCGACGGAATTGCGAGATCGCGACGAGAATGCACCGACCGAACAGGCGGTCGCTTCCCGCGGACAGTGGTTGCCCGAATCCATAATCTCGAACCTGCGTGCAGTGCAGCGGCTGGCCACATCCCCCTTTGCCGGAACATATTTCAAAGCCCTCGGAGTAATCGACCTTTACCTAGTGATTCATGTCGGTGGTAATATCGCCGCTTCACCAAATTCCCGCATGTAAAACGAAACCAACGAGAGCCCTCGAGGAGCGGTGGAGTGCGCTATGATTAGCCATCTCGCCTATGAGGTTAAAACTGTGTCTGAGGCTTTTGCTTCCAGTCCCGCCCGAATCAACATGCTCTTGTCAACTAACGCGCTGGAGCGGGAGCGTATCGTGGTTCCGGCCTTTCAACGCGGGTACATGTGGAAGAAGAAGCACGTCGAGGCATTTTGGGATGACGTGGATCGTCAACGGAAGCATACCGCGGAGGACAAAGCCTCTGATCCACATTTCTTCGGTCCCATTGTAACGATGGCAAGACCTGACGACGGAGTCATCCACCTGCTCGATGGCCAACAGAGACTCGCCACGGCAACAATCCTGTTTAGCGTCTTGCGTGATGTAGCAAGGGAGATTAGCAAAGCGACGGGAACAAAAGCTGGACACGATTTCGCTGCCCTTCTGCAAGCGCAATTCATACGAGATGAGAATGGTCTCTATTCCCTCGAAATGGGCGATTTGGATGTAACGTATTTCAAAGACACGATCCAGCGTGATGAGGATGAAGCATCGAGCACCAAAGCGAAGCAGGCGACTCATCGCAACATAAAGACGGCCCGAGAGGTGCTGTATGAGAAAGTTCTAGCTGCCATCGGGGAAAAGATATCCGACAAGATGGATGCGGCGAAGGCCGTGCAACTCCTCAAAGATTACAAAATGACTGTTACTCACGATCTAGTGATGGCGAGAATCCCAGTCACCTCGCAAGAGGCTGCGTTCCGTATTTTTGCAACCCTCAATGACCGTGGACTGCGTTTGTCTCCGCCTGATTTACTTCTGGCCTTCCTTATGGAAAAGGCTCCTGACATCGAGCGCAAGGATATCCGAAGCATTTGGACTGAAATGGTGCAGAAGATGGGCGCACATGATATTGAAGCATTTCTGCGCGCGCTGTGGGTATCACGTTACGGGGATTTGAAGGAGGACTTGTTTACCGCTCTCAAAAAGTACATTGAGGAAAACAAAATTGCGAGCCGTGATTTTGCACGTCTGTGCGGAGATGAGTGCGATGACTATATTCATCTTGTTACAGCAGACGATCAAATACCATCCGCGTCCCGCGATCTTGTCAGGGCCATCGCACGCGAACTTGGCTCAAGAGCCGCTGTTCCCTTATTGCTCTCCGCATATCTGCTTCTCCAGCCGACAGATTTTGAAAAGATATGCAGATTTATGCTCGTGTTTATCACACGCTATTCCATTATCGGTAATAGAGATTCCGCTGGCATGGAAAACCTATTCTTTAAGCTGGCGCGCGACGTTCGTGGAATGGTGAAGAATGCCGAAGACTCGACGGGCTCGCAGGGTGCAACAAAATATGTGAAGGAGCAGTTGGCTGCTAACGTCCCTGATGATAAGGCGATAAAGGATGCAGTTATCTCTGAGGCAACCACGCTCGATGCTGCCGATGCGAAATATGTAGTCACGCGATTGGCGCGTTTCATGCAAGACCCAGAGAAGCAAATAACTCTCGGGGAAACGAATGTTGAACATATTTATCCGCAGAATCCCGACACGAACGAGTGGGGTGGCCCAGATAATCAGGAAAAATTAGAGCCACTGACATGGCATCTCGGGAATTTGACCATATTCGGAAAACGGGCCAATCGGAAAGCCGCGAACGCCGAATATACGATCAAGCGTCCTAGATTCCAAGATTCAAAGGTGGTGATGACGGCTGACATTGCGAAGCAATATGACCACTGGGACGAAAAGACGATCATTGACCGTGCCGAGAAGTTAGCAAAGTTGATAACGCAAGTATGGAACTTCGATAATCCATCTCGGGTGTAGGCGGGGGGCGTGAAACATTCCGCTAATTACGCGGCGCTCCCTGATTTGCAGACCGCTGATTTCCTGAGTTCCGATGATCGTTCCAATCGAGGTTGGGGATCCCCCGGTCCAACGGATCTAGGGGCCGAAGAAGACTCTCGACTAGGTAGTGTCGACTGCTCCGATAAATCGGATCAAGATCGCGAAGCCTTTGGGCTGAAGGCATTGCGTCAGGTTTCGGCAGCGATCACGGCTACGGGGCGTTGATGAGTCTCCCATGCTGGGATAATGAGGCCGCCACCCTTCAGGAATACGGGCGTGTCACGAAACCCTCGGTGATCACCCAAAAGCGGCCATAGATGATCGGGTTAAATCCGGCCATAGAGAGCATAGAGAGATGGCTTAAGACATAGCCGCTGCAGGGGCAGTTAGCCTCTGTGGTCATGAGCAACGTCTTGAGCAGAGAAAAACGCGAGCAAGTCATTGCGCTGGGCCGGCTTGGGTGGTCTTTGCGTCGCATTGAGCAGGCGACCGGTGTGCGACGAGAGACAGCCGGCGAGTATCTTCGTGTCGCCGGGATTGCGCTTCGCCGTCCGGGCGGGTGGGGACGCCATGGTCCGGCAAAACCGGCCATCAACCCGATCACCGACTCCGGGGGCGAAAATTCAAAACCGGCCATCAACCTGATCACCGACTCTGAGGGCAGGGATTCAAAACCGGCCACTGCGGTGACCACCGACTTTTTGGTGAAGAAACCGGGCTGTGGACCGGCGAGCCATTGCGAACCTTACCGCGACCTGATCGCGCAGGAGTTGGAGCGTGGCCGGAACGCGATGGGGATCTGGCAGGACCTGGTCGACAGCCACGGTTTCGACAGTGGCTACCAGAGTGTGCGGCGCTACGTGATCACGCTGCGTGAATCGCTGGCGCCGGAAGCGCGGGCGATCATCGAAACACCGGTCGGCGAAGAGTGTCAGGTAGATTACGGCACCGGTCCGATGGTACGCGATCCGGTGACAGGCAAGTACCGGCGCACGCGGCTGTTCGTGCTGACGCTGGGTTACAGTCGCAAGTCTGTCCGCCTTCTCACCTTCCGTTCCAGTTCTCGCATCTGGGCCGAGCTGCATGAGAAGGCCTTTCGTCGGTTGGGCGGAACCACCAGAATCGCCGTTCTCGATAATCTCCGCGAAGGCGTCCTGGCGCCCGACATCTATGACCCGCAGTTGAATCCTCTCTATCGCGACGTGCTGGCGCACTACGGTGTGACCGCACTGCCGTGCAAAGTGCGGGATCCGGATCGAAAAGGAAAAGTCGAATCCGGCGTCGCTCATGCACAGAAAACGCCGCTGAAGGGCAAGCGCTTCGAGAGTCTGGAAGAAGCGCAGGCGTATCTGGATCACTGGGAAGAACACTGGGCCGACACGCGCATCCACGGCCGCACCAAGCGGCAGGTGGCAGCCATGTTCGCCGAAGAAAAGCCCTTCCTGCAGCCGCTGCCGCTGGAACCCTTCCGTTACTACCAGTACGGAAAGCGAACGGTCCATATCGATGGCTGCGTGGAAGTGGACGCGGCCTACTATGGTGCGCCGCCGGGCTGGATCGGTCGCCAGGTCGATGTGCAGTGGGATGCAATGTACGTGCGCCTGCTTGACCCGCGCACCGGCATGTTGCTGCGCGAGCATCTCGAACAGAAGCGCGGCCGGCATCGCATCCTCCCTGAAGATCGTCCGCGACGCACCCCACTGCATACGCTGCGCCTGATCGCGCGGTCCCACAAGGCGGGCGCCAGCATCGGCGCAGTGTGCGACGCGATTCATCATCGTCAGGGGGAAGCCGGACTGCGCCGCATCATGGGCGTGCTCGCGCTGGTTAAGAAGTATGGCTGCGCAGCCACCGAAAACGCCTGTGCCGCGGCGCTGGAACTGGGCGTTGCTGAGTACCGCTTCGTGCGCCGCTATCTGGAGCGCAGCCCACAAGCCCCCCTGACTCTACGTCAGGTCGATCCCCTCATCCGCGAGCTGACCCAGTATCGCGATCTCATCCAACAGCGAATCAACTTCGAGGAAACCAATCATGAACCTGATCGAACTTAGCCGTGCCCTGCATCAACTGCGGCTGGGCGGCATGGTAGCTGTGCTGGAAACTCGCTTGCTCCAGGCACAAACAGAGAACATGGCGCCCATCGACTTGCTCTCCACGCTGGTCTCAGACGAAATCGACTGCCGCAGCAAACGACTGCTGGAGCGGCGCCAGAAGCAGGCTCGCTTCCGCGATCCGGACAAGCGCCTGGACAACTTTGACTTCCAGTTCAATCCCAAGATGAATCGCAACCTGATCTTCGATCTGGCCACCGCCGGCTGGGTGGAACGGCGAGAAGATGCCTTGTTCAAGGGTCCACCCGGTACGGGAAAGAGTCACTTGGCGCAAGCCATCGGCCACGCTGTCATCCAGCAGGGATATCGCGTTCTTTATCGGGAGACGCACATCCTCCTGGAAGAACTCGCCGACGCCACGCTCGATGGCGATCGCAAGGAATACATGGAACAGCTTGCGACGGTCCCTCTGCTGATCATCGACGACCTCGGAATGCGCAAGCTGCCTCTGACTGCAGCCGAGGAGTTACTGGAAATCGTCATGCGCCGCTATGAACGCGCCAGCACCTTGATCACCAGCAACAGGCCGGTTGACGACTGGGGCAAACTGCTCGGCGACAGCGCGGCCGTCACCGCCATGCTTGATCGTTTGCTGCACCACGGACACTTGCTTCAGTGCGGACCGCGCAGCTGGCGCACCAAAACCACCAGCCGTGAGGAAAGCCAATGACAAAAACAAAGGCAATAAGGAGGCCGGGCAAAGAACGCCCGGCAGCGTCGCGAACTCGGACTCAGGGCCTCCGACGCCGGAGCCTCACCATAGGAATCCTGGTCAAAAACACGAAGCCCTCCGCCGTACCGCCCGCAAGCGGAACCGCAGAGGGCCTCGATCGCCGATTCCTCCGGAGCCAGCCCCGTGTCCTCGGCCCTGAGTCACTCCGCAGGGCGCGACCCCGGCGGAGCGAATACCACCGTAACACGAAATCAACGGCTCTGAACATCAACGCGCTAGTCGTCGCCTTGCAAAACCGCATGCCGGCAAGGTAAAACAATCACGTCTTCGGCCAATCCTATGGCCGGTTTTGACCTGATCACGTATGGCCGGATTTAACGTGATCACCGAGGCACGAAACGGGATCAAGGATCGCTTCCAGCATTGGGGAGTGGGGCTGCTTGAACGGATTGATGACCATCACCCCTTTCCATACGAAACTGTCCTGCATATCTTCCGACAGGAGCATCTGGCATCCCGACTCCGCCGCCGCCGACAAGATCACCGCGTCCCAGAAGGAAACTTTGCTTTGTGCGAGATCGACGGCAGAAAGAAGAACTTCCGCTGAGGTATCGGTGAGGTTGTTGAACGCGTTCCGCCAATAGAGAACGGCGTTCCGAGCGTCAGATGGCGTTCTTCCTGCCTTCCGTACCAACAGAGAGAACAATTCGCCCAGAACCTGAACCGGCAACACCATGGTAGTCGCCGACAATCTCTTCACAAGGTCGAGAGATTGATCTTGCATTGCCTCGTTGACATCCTCGGCATCGGCGAGGATGTCAATGAGGCAATGCTCACGCCGGATCCTCGTAGAGTTCGTCCCTGGTCCAACGGCCGTTGTTGAGCGCGGGCTGCTTGCTGAGCCGCTCCAACAGAGACCGGCGTGCTGCGATCTCTGCACGCGAAGTGGTTTCCGCAGGTTCGATCGTTGCCACCGGTTTGCCGTGGCTGGTCACAACAAAGCTCCGACCTTGACGAACTCCATCGAGTACTCGGGAAAAGTTCCGATTGGCCTCCGCCGCAGATATCGATTTTGCGCCCATCTTCATCCGGATGTAGTGATGATACTTGATTTTCATTTTCAATGTTGATGCAACAGGAGCGCCGATCGAGGAATGCCTGATTTCTGATAATTTATCCCCACGAAGCTGCGTGGAAGCTGCCGAGCGTTTCCAACGCTGCACCCCAGCATGCAGTCTGATCAGGCCCCCCAACCGGCAATTTCGCAAACTCTGCGTTCGCTTCCATGGTGATTTGCATTCTGCTCTGATGTTGCGTGGATGCGACCTCCCTCGAGCTGGTGCAACTGAAGCCAATTTAATCGACCGGACGTGATATATAACTTTTGCGCTCGAAGTCACTTCGATGCTGGGCGGAGTCGACCCCATCATATTCCGTAGTACCTCTATCACTGACCGGTTAGCCTGTGTCGGCCTCGAACCCAACACCGAGGGGAAAAAGTACAGCAATTCATCGCAAAACTGTGGTTTAAGGCCGCAGTTCTCCTTGTAACCCAAATTGCAATGATGTGTAATCGACCAATTGCTCCCGCCTACGAGAACGCCAGCCTAATCCATTTCAAACCCACTGCCAGCATCGAACTTCAGGGTGCGCCCGTTTTCGGTTACGGTGCGCACGACGTTATCGGTGGCGCCATCCGGCACCTGCGCTTCAATCTCCAAGGTCACCTTTACATTTGCGCCCACAAGGCCGGCTAGGTGAGTGATCACCTCATCTGCTATTCGGCTGGCATCACGGCCGACACGCGTCGGATCAAGGCTCACCGTCCCGTGATAGCGCTTCGGCTTTGGGGGTTGGGCTGGCGGTTGAGGCTTGGATGTTCCAATGTCCTCCTTCTTAGATTCCGGCTTCGAATCTTTGCCATCCTCGGGTCCTTTAGGTGGTGGCGCCGTTTCTCGTGCAATCTGCTCCCTCGCAACCTCGGGCTTTACCAACAGGCCGGAATCCGTTTCAGAAATCAGCGATTGAAATCCGCACTGCAGGCCCATATAGCGTCCGGCGGCATCGTCATATCCTTCCGCATAGGCGAACGCATCTTTTTCCCAGGTCAAGAGCGCCAAGCCAGCTCGGATCGCGCCGATCAACACATCCGGAGACAGGAGCCGCGGTAAGTACACGTACCGAGCGAAGTCATCTACCAACTGTCGGATTGCGACATGGTTTCCCCGCCAGAGCGGAATGCCATCCATCTCCATCCGAAGACGGGATGCGCCAAAGCTGGTCAGCACGACTTCGGCGTCCTTCAGTTTCTTCGATGATGCCCGTTCCGCTAAGGCATCACTGCCGGTCAATCGAGTCGCCGGGAAGGTCACCTGATCCGAAGGCTTCTGCTGCGTTGGCACCAGGAGCCATTGATATGTTTCCGGCAGCCGTGCCGTAATAGCCCCATCTGCCGCAGTCTTTTGGGTCTCTGCCTGCTTCACTTGGCTCTTGCTCAGGTCGAGCTTGTCCACCTCATTCAGGATGGACTCCCACGCCAGAAACTTGCGGACCGCATCTTCCATGTCCTGCAGTCGCGTTTTGTCAGCGGCCAGAAAAACCACGGTATTGCGGTAAATCCTCGGCGCATTGCCGCGCGTCTCGAAAATCGCCTTCGCCGCAACTTCAGCCGCAGAGTTCGGCTCCTTGGAGTAGGCGTGATCTGCGCTCAACACCACCAGCCGGGTTTCCAAATCGTCGGGCACATCCACGCTCGACGCTGGAATCGGATGCACCTTGCGGAAATCGCCGGTTCGCCGCAGATCCAGCCGGACGCGCCGCTCAATCTCGTGCGCAACCTTATCTGGCTCGCGCTTCATCTGCTCGGCGCGGTCGTCCGCCAGCTTGGTAACCGTCGGCTGCGTCGAATACCAATACCGCGGACCGTCCTGGTAGAGATATGTCGCGGCTCCGGCCAGCCGGCGCAGCGCGTCGCCAAAAACCTGCGGCGACTCGCCCGGCATCACGCTGCCCAGCTTCACTTGGCGGTCCTCGACACCTCGGTTCGCCGCCGTTGCCGTCGGCGCCGACCCCAGGTAGATCGTTCGCGCCACTCGCCGACAAGCTGAGAACTTGCCTAGGTTCGGCAGCTCCCCATCCATCTTCAGCGGCAGAGAACTGGCGCCATCCACGTCCTTTTCGATAATCGGGACCCAGTTGTCCGAAAGGTAACGTGTCAGCTCAAACTGCACTCGACTATCGTCGATCGGAATTGTCGCCGGCAGGATCAGCGGATTCTTGTCGCCCTTCTCCCACAGGCTATGAATCACCGCCGCCATCAGCCGCAACACGCCGCGCGTTCGCTGGAACTTCACCAGCGTCGACCAGTCCGTGTATAACCTTGCTCTCTTGCGGCGTCCATGCCGAGCTTCGCGTTTCCTCGATGGAGAGGACCATTTCCTCCAGCTTTGACCCGGATACAAGGAACGGCTCAAGTGCCTCGGCAGCTGCGCCGACCCGCGTCCTGAACTCCAGTTCGCCGATTCCTGACTTGGAGGGAAACCTTCTGGGTGGAATCGCTGTGCAGACGACGGAGTAGCTCCCTGTATGCAACCTGCCATCTCGAACGCTCAGCTCAATTGGATTGGAGTCCGGCATCGCTTTATTCATGGCCCGGAGCCAAGCCGTGGAAAGAAAAACAGTGCTTTCCCAATGCCCTGAAGCAGGTAGTTCATGGCTCGATGAGTCCGTCGATAACGTCGCATTCGAGCCACCGAACGCGATGCTCATGCTGGACTCAGAGGACTCCAGGGTCGACAAGAGAATCGATACAGCTTCGCGAAGCTGTTCCCGATCGAAGATGAGACACGACTGAATGTCACCGGAATGAGTCAAGACGGTGCTCCTGCGCGTTCCAACAGCTCTGCAAAATCATAGTTGACACTGGTTACACCGAAATCCGGTTCTCTCTGAAATGGCTGGCGAACGTAATGGACCCGGTGTGCGTCTCCCGGCATGAATTCAACGATGGCTAGGATGAAGTCGTCTGGCTTATTGAGGGAGTAGAGAATCTCATTCTTGGTTACAGTGATCGTTGGAGCGCCACTGGCGCGGCCCTTCACCTCAAGAAAGCGCAGCCGGCCGGTGCCAGGAATGCTGGATTCAACGTCATAGCCTAGCTTTTCGGTCTCGCGATCGACGGGAACGAATCCGAGCGAGCGCTCAACAGCCATCACAATTTCACGGGCGCGGGCAGCGGCAGCCTGGGTGTCCACAGTTTGTTCAATAGGGAGCGGAGCGGTACCGCCGATCTCGGCCAGCAGGCTGGCGGGGATGACGACGAGGCCGCCGAGAGCCACCGGCGGGAGCGCGGATACTTGGGCTTCCAGGTTCAGTTGCTCCATTCGCTTCTGGAGTCTGGCCTGCAGATCGTCGGCACGACGGCGTGCCTCGAGCGAATTCAAGCGGGCGTTGGGTCGACCGGCCTGCTCCTGCGCTTGGAGATCGGCGGCACGGTGGTCCCAATACGCAATCTCTTTGGTTAGGCGGTCCTTGACGGCGGCGCGGGTCTTCTCCACGATGCCGATGCGACGGTCGCGCACCTCTCTAAGGTGTTCGGGGACGACGTGGCTGATGGCGTAGCTGAGAGCGCGCTGCTCCAGATCGCGGCCGATCCAGGCGAATTCCGGGCGGCCAAGCAGTTTATCGATGCCTGGGTCATCAGGTCTGAGCGGCCGGTAATCAAGGTAAGGAGCGTAATGTAAGTGGCGAGCATCACCGGTTTCATCGACTTCAACGTACAGGACGCGCTGCGAAATCGTTCGCCGGTCACCGTTGCGTAGCAGGCTGGCATCTTGTACGGAGTGCTCCATATAAAGAAGCAGCCGCGGCCTGGTTCCGGAATCGCGTTCATCAACAAGTACGGTTCCGCGACGTAGCAGATCGCGGTGTCGCTCCAACACCAGGTCTATGGTGGAATCGAGCAGTGGGTGGCCAGGGCAGACGAACGCTGCCAGTGCTTCACCCTGCGGGGCCACAAGGGACTTCTCGAAAGCAATTCGCTCGTAGCGCGAAAGTACGGGTTCGCCCCTTCCAATCAGCCGATCGCGGTTTCGAATCGGCGCTGGGACGTGGGTCACCTCATAGCGGCGAGTCTCGCGCTGGCGCGCTGTTCCGCCGAGACGACGAAATGCTTCCAAGAAGAAGGACTCAATGTAGTGGGGTTGGAGGCGCTTTGCCTCGGCCCTCTCCATCTCCTCTTTGATCCGCGCCACACGGCTGACGTCCATCACTTGGTGGGCGAGCGCGCGATCTTCGATCAAATCCTGCAGGTGGGTGCGGTCCACAGCGTGCTCAACCGCTTGGACGAGGCGGGCACGGACTTCCGGACGTTCGCCATAGCGGATCGCCTCGATGAGAAGCTCGCGAAGTGGCCGTCCTTCAAACTGAATCTTTCCGAGCACGTCAAAGACCTGCCCGCCGAGAGCTTCACGCGCTAGTTCGAGCTTTTTCAGAAGTGCATAGTAGACGTCGCCCTCGCGTGTCTCCTCGGCAACTAGGTTCCACAGATGACAGACTTCTGTCTGGCCAATACGGTGGATGCGCCCAAATCGTTGTTCGATCCGGTTGGGATTCCAGGGCAGATCGTAGTTGACCATGAGGTGAGCGCGCTGGAGGTTGATGCCCTCGCCAGCGGCGTCGGTAGCGACGAGAACCTGGACGGTGGGGTCGTGTTTGAATGACTCCTGTGCCTTAAGGCGCTCCTCTCTGCCCATTCCGCCGTGGATGATGACGACGGACTCGTTTCGGCCAAGGAATGTCGTGATCCGGGATTGAAGGTAGGTGAGTGTATCCCGGTGCTCAGTGAAGACCACAAGCTTTTGGCTGGCAGAAGGCGTAAGGGATGGTAGCTGGGCCTCGGCGACCACGTCGTACGCGGCCGCAGTTGGGATGAAGATCGTCCCCAAGAGACTGGCCAGTTCTCTCCATTTCCGATCTTCTCCGCTCCGTCTGACGGATAGGGCAATTGATTCCAACCTCTCGAGGGTAGCGATTTCAGCTTTCAACTCATCAATGGTTCTGGCCGCAGTGGCCTGGTCCAGCACTTCCTCTTCGGCGGCTTGCACCTCATTCTCGGGAGCTTCTTCCAGATCCTCTACTTCATCTGGATCGAGTTCCAGAACATCCCCAGCGACGGTCGGTATGGCTGAGCCCCGCTGAAGGAGTTCCAGTTCCCGAAGCTTCTTTTGAAGGCGCTCCCGCCGGCGCCGAAGCGACTGGTAAATTGCTTCGGGCGATGAGGCAAGTCTGCGCTGTAAGATAGTCAGAGCGAATCCTACTGTTCCGGCACGCTTGTCGCTGGCGAGCGCCTCAGCACGATTGAATTCTTCGCGCACATATTCTGTGACTTCCAGGTAAAGCTGGGCTTCGGCCGATGAAAGCCGGTATGGGACTGTATATGGGAACGACCCTCCGCACGATAAAGGCGGAGCGTCTACTATTCTCTCTTCGGGTACAAAGCAGCAGCGCGACAGCCTCACAGCCATCACCTGGGAAAAGGTGCTTCATCAGTCGGGAGTGATGCTCGCTGGTCATTCGTACGCCTGTTGTCATCGAACTTCAAACTCCCTTCTCAGGAATTCGTCCACCAGAGCAAGGTGACTGGAGATGTCATCGATTCCTGGACGCCAGGGGTTAGCCGGAGTCCTGTGCCGCGACCACTGTTGGAAGCTTCCCGCCTGCCACTGAACGCTAGAGAGGTTCTTGATCGCCCGACCGTCCCGGCGTGAAAGAGCAGGTGAAAAGTACGCCATGTCGATTTGCGTATCTGGATAACCCTGCGGAATGACGAGTGCAAGCTTCGCCGACGGGACGTTGTAGCCAGGAGGAATTGACCACCCATCGATGATCACGAGCAGTGTGCCGTTAGCATCCTTGGCCGTTTCCCAGGGCAGACCAAGCGAATCGAGAAACCCTGCATCATCGGCCGCCAACTTAAAATCCCTTCGGAGCGCCTCTACAGCCGAGGCGCCCTCCTTGGGATCCTTCGGCACGGTCGTAAACCTCTCGATTCCGTGTGCGCACAAATCAACATGCTGATTTGGTGCGATTGGTTCGGGCTGCCGGCCGCGGAAGACCTGGTAGAGCTTGTACCCTGCAGAGGTCTTGCCTGCCAAATGAAGCAGCTCTTCACCGGTCGGATTCTGCTTGTGGATGTGATACGTCGCCTTGTCGATGCGAATCACGTAGGTCTTGGCGCGAGGAGACCTCTCCCCACGCTTTGCGAATTCCTCGATGACAACCAGCTCCATCAGGTCGCCATCGACGAAGACCTCTTCGACGATCTTTACTTCCGTTTCATCGTTTGCGCTCATTTGCGCTCTCTTCCCGCAGAATCTCTGCGTTAATCAACTTATAGCTAAAAAATAGCCATAAAGCAAATGGTAAATGCGGAAAAATCAATCGCAAATTGCGCGCTGCATCGCAAAATCATGCGTAAGTTATTCATAATTCGTAGACTTGAGTCTTGTATTGTTAGCCATTTTTTGTTGACAAAATAGCCAAGTTAAACTAGATTTGTCACTGTAGGGGTGACATATGGCAGTAATGGAACGGCGAACAATGACACTCAACCTCACCGACAGGGAGATGGAAGCTCTGGAGGAACTCGCCGGACGCAAGGACCTCTCGAAGACGCAGGTAGTCCGGCAGGCGATCCGTCTCTACCAGACGGTGGAGAACCGCCTGGAGAAGGGTGAGAAGCTTTATTTCGAGGACGAAGATAAGAATTCGAAGTCGGAGCTGATGATGCTTTGAGAGTGCCTGCCCAAATCGTGGATTTAGCCCGCGGGGCGATTGTCGATGCGGTTCTTTTCGATGATGTAACTGCTGATCACTTTATTCAGACGCAACGTGAATGGCGCCCCATGGTTGTCGAGGCTACCCGGCGCATGATCAAGCGCGGAGTGGCTCCCGAACTGCAGCCGACACATTGGCACTGGAATTGGGAAAACAAGTCGGTCCAGTTGGGGCAATTCGGCCTCAGCTTCTATGGCATCGAATGCGCTGGACAACTTCAGGGCCTCATGAAGGTTGACTTGGCCAAGTATTCCGCGCGAATACCCACGCAAAAAGGGGCAGAACTTGCCTACATTGATTACCTCGAAGCTGCACCCTGGAATCACCGGGAGATCGCATCTGAACTCGGTGAGAAGCGGCGCTACGCCGCGGTTGGAACGAATCTATTTGCCGCCGCGGTACAACTCAGTCAGCAGGCAGGATTTGAGGGACGCGTGGGCCTGCACTCTCTGCCTCACCCGCAAACAGAGCAGTTTTACCAAAAAACTTGCAGGATGATGCCGCTCGAACGGGACTCGGCGAAGCAGGGTTTGCTCTACTTTGAGACCACCCCGGAACTTGCGGAACTCTTCCTCTCAGAGGCAAGAAAATGATGGACATGACGTTCAGCCCAGAATGGCTTCACAAAGTGGCGAAGGAAGAAGAGGATGTCAGATTCTCGGTCGGAGGATGGGTTCACGATCTGGAGAAAGAGTTTGGTCCAGAACTGACCCAAGCCGATGTCACAGCCCAAGGCGAGGGTTCGGAGATTGATCTGACAGATGTACTTTCCGAGGATGCCGATCCCAAGCACGTGCAAAGCGGTAATGTGTTCGGCCAATTCCTCAACCTGGCGCGCAGGGAACGAGGATGGAGTGTCCAGGAATTGGCGCACATGATCAGCATGAATGCATATGACGTTCTTCTGCTGGAAAGTGGAAAGGAACGCCCTGAGCTTCGAATAATCTCCAAGGTCGCTAAGGTCTTCGGAGTTCCATCACGCAAGCTTGCAGAGATCGCCGGCCTGATGATTCCTGACCAAACCACCGCGAAGGCAGCTCTGGCATTCGCCGCCAGTTCCAGCACCAAGCCATTGGAACCGGAGCAAAAGGAAGCTCTTCACGAATTCCTTCGCGCGTTGGCCGGTATGTAGGTCGACGACGCTTTTATTTGGAGGCGGTAGTGCGAAAGGTGATGCTGAAGCCTGCAACACGGCGGGACGTAGATATTCAGGTCGAAAAGATACTCAAGGGTTTAGGGAATCCCGAGCCTCCACTCGATCTCAACGCCGTATTCACGCTGCTCCAGCTTGACCCACAGTACTACCGAACCAGTGAGGACGGCGTCGTGCGCGAAACGATCAGCCGAGTGAAAGTGGGCGCCAAACTCATCTTCGAACGGCCTACGCGTATCTGGGACGCCATAAAAGCCGCCGACCTCAAGGCGCTCTGGATTCCTGACCAAAAGAGAATTTTGATCGATGGCGACCTTCACGAGATGAAGAAGCGATGGAATGGTGCACATGAAATTGGACACAGCATGCTCGATTGGCACCGCGATTTTACGTTCGGCGACGACCAACTCACGCTGACCGAGGGATGCCATATCGAGCTCGAAGCCGAGGCGAACTACGCCGCCGGAAGGCTGCTCTTTCTCCAATCTCGCTTCGATCAATACGTCAAAGGTATGCGGCATACCCTAAAATCCCTCAGCCGGATCTCTATGGATTTCGGCAACTCATGGACGTCCACCCTCTACCGCGCAGTGGAGACGCTTGACGTGCCCTCGTTTGCCGTCATCGGCGGTCATCCCCGCCGCAGGACGGCTGAGGAAAAAACGCGTCATTTCGTCACCTCCACGCCCTTCGATGCGATGTTTCCAAAATTTGGAGAGGCAGAGGCGCTGGCCATTGTTCGTTCCTACTGCAGCTTCAGTACGCGCGGCCCTCTGGGAGAGAGCACCTTTGCGCTCGAAGACCTGGAAGGCGAATGTTGGGAATTCACGGTGGAATCCTTCGCGCTTCCCCAGGGCGATGTCCTAACGCTCGCGCTGCTCCTGAAGAAGCTTCCGAGACAGGTCGTCGTTCCTGAAGGCCTAAAGGCAGTTAGTTTGAGCTAGAGAGCGACTGCATTTTTTCATTTGCACGCTCCCGTCAAACCTGATCATGCTGGGCGCTATTGGGGTGACGAACGCCATTTACCAATCCTCGTAAGCTTCCAAGGACACCGCTGTGGTAGCGCTCAAGGTAGCGAACAACCTTCGGTTCGGCGAACCACAGGTCCAGATATCCGCACGCAACGGTCAAAATCAAGATATCAGTACCGTACGAGGCTTCCACTCTCTTGAGGTCCCGCACGAGGTACTCGGTATCGTCCTCCAAAATCCCTCGGCAATCACCCAAAAGCGGCCATAGGTTATCACTTCAAAACCGGCCATAGAGAACCGGCCTAAGACATTAGCTACGACGGGGGCAATTAGCCTCTGTTGGCATGGGTAATGTCTTGGAAAAAGTGAAGCAGGAACAG
>Ga0335075_10001015_pt1 | contig 47401 bp, 51 predicted proteins | sample Lox_Sample_24_FD_206723 | JGI IMG/M metagenome (GOLD analysis project Ga0335075, IMG submission 206723) | Soil microbial communities from Loxahatchee National Wildlife Refuge, Florida, United States - Lox_Sample_2.4 | ecosystem: Environmental > Terrestrial > Soil > Wetlands | place: USA... | reverse complement strand
GTCGATCCGCGTAACCGTCACCGAAGCTGCCTCGAACAAATAGGTCCTGGCCAAGCCGTCGCCTTGCTTCGAGATGCGTCCCGACCAGTCCATCTCGCCCGACTGGTGCCGGCGAGGCGTGAGGCCGAGATATGCGCCGACATCCGAGGATCGCCTGAACCGATGCGGGTCATCGATGGCGCTCACGAATGCGAGCGCCGTCAGCGGGCCGATCCCTGGCACGGTCATCATGCGCTTTATCACCGCATCGGAACGCGCCATCCGCGCCAGCGACCGATCATAGGCTTTGATCTGCAATCGGATCGCCCTGATGACCTCCAGCATGGGACCGCACATCGCGCCCAACACCGGGTCCTGCGAGCATCGATGCTCGACTTTGCCGAGGAAGCCGCGGCCGCCGGTGCTGCCGGGCATGGCACCGCTCGTCTTCACGATGTTGCGGATCTGGTTGTGCAGGTTGCGCCGCGTATCGACGAGGCGCTTGCGCGCCAGAAGCAGCGAGCGGGTCCGATGCGCCTCTACCGACTTGGCATGCGCAGCCTTATACCACCCGACCCGCATCAGCTCCGCCAGGCCGCGCGCATCGTTGCGGTCAGTCTTGTTGAGACGCATCGACAGCGCCCGATGGGCATGCCGCGCTTCCATGTGTACCACCGCGAAGCCCTGCGATCGGAGTTCCCGGCAGAGCCAGCTGCTCGAACCACCCGCCTCAATGCCGATACGCTCGGCGCCGGGTGCACACTCGGATAGCGCGGCACCAAGCGAGTCCGGGTGGGTCCTCACCTTGCCTTCGTGAACGACCAGGCCGGCGTCGTCGACGACACACATGCTGGTCTCCTGCACCGACACGTCCAAACCCACGAACAGAGCCATTGCACCCTCCATCTAAGAAAGGAGCGAGACTAGCTGCGAATCGGCTGATCAGACCGCCCGCTGTTACCCCATGTCACCCGCATGGGCCGAGACGCTCAGCGACTCGGCGCCGAACGAGCGGCGTAGAGCGCGGTTACGCGAAGCGTGAGACGCCCTGAGACTTCGCCCCTGAAATATCGAACCTGCGCCAGAGGTACGTTTGTACACGCTGTCGTCGCCTGTCCTTCTCTGACGCCCAGGGGGCCCTTTTCAAGGCGCAGGATACCCGCCCAACTCTCCCGGCGAGCACCACCACGAAGCACTTCATGCAAGGCGATACCAATGCAGATCGATACCCCTGACCGCATCCTCCGGATCAAGGCCGTCCTCGAGCGCACCGGCCTCAGCCGTTCGACCATGTACCGGAAGATGCAGAACGGCACGTTCCCGAAGAACATCCAGATCAGCACGCGCTGTGCCGGCTGGCGCGAGTCCGCGATCAACGCCTGGCTGCGCAATCCTATGTTCTATGAGGTCGGCGAGCGGTAGTCGCCGCGACCGATGGGCACCACGGCCTGATGGGTCGCAAGCCGTTGCCGACACGCGCCGCCTGAAGCACCAGACCGTCAGTTTCTGACGGAGATTCGCATGACGTTGATCGGAGGTTCGGGCGGCGCTTGGTGGCCCAACCAGCAGGCGGAAGTACGGGTCAGCCGGGAGCAGCTATACGATCTCGCGTGGTCTGCGCCCATGCGGCAGTTGGCAGCCGAATTCGGCCTTTCTGACAGCGGGCTGGCCAAGGCACTTCGAAAGCAGGGCATCCCGCTTCCACAGCCCGGCTATTGGAATAAGCTCCAGGCAGGCAAGCCGGTTCTGCGGACACCGCTACCGGCGCGAAAGCCGGGCCAGGACAGTCTCTTGCTGGTCTATGGTGCGCTTGCCGATCGATTCCGCGCCGAGCCGGCCGCGGTCGAAAGCCCCGAGGGTCCGTTCGCGAGCGATGCCGTTCCCGAAGACCTCGACCAGTTGCGCCGGGACATACTGAGGCAGATCGGAAAGATCTCGGTCTCGCGGAAACTGGAGCGCCCTCATCTCGCATTGCAGGCGCTTCTTCGACGCGACGAACGCCGTCGCGAGAAGATCGCGGGCTCGACCTATCCGAGATGGGAGCTCGCTCCCGTCTTCGATCAGCCGGATCAGGAGCGCAAACTGCGTATCGCCAATTCACTCATGCTTGCCTTGGCCCCGTTAGGATGCCCCTGCTTGCTGTCGGGCGAGCACGAACCCAGCTTTCGCGCCACGGTCGGCGACCATAACGTTAGAGTGCAAATCCAGCATCCAGGTGAGCCAACGCCCACGCATCGGCGTCATGGTGACGCGCTTCCGAGTCCTAAAGCTCCGCTCCGGATCGAGCTGTTTCCTGCACTGCCAGAAGGTTTTCCTCGTATGTGGGAGGATGGCGCGGTCAAATTGGAAGCGCTTGTTTCGGAGATCGCGGCGGCGATCGTTGCAGCCGGGGAAGCGCGACACCGGCTCAGCATCGCGGAGCGCATCGCGCATGAGGCGCGAATGAATGCATGGCGCGAGGAGCGTCGGCAGGAGGAATCGGCCAAGCGTAACAAGGAGCGACTGGAAGCGCTACATCGCAGTGCCGAGATGCTGCGGCAGGCGGAAAATCTACGCGCGCTGATCGCCTCGGTGAGCGCGGCCATTGAGAATGGCCGCCAGAATCTGGATCCCGTTGCATTCGCCGAATGGCGAGAATGGGCCGCGGCAGAAGCCGATCGTCTCGATCCGGTGATTTCCGGACAGGTGGACGAGCATTTGTTCGTGACGGCCCAGTGAGCTTGCCGCGATGGGTCGACTAGGTCGTCAGCGCTTGTTGCAAGAGCTGACGGCTGATGTCCTGCGCCTGGCCGATCAAATGACGGGTCTTCTCCCGAACCATCAACTGGGCGTTGATAGATTGAACAAACGCCGGGATTGCGTTCTCAACGATCCCAAGCGCTTTCCCGCATGAATCTTGGCCGGCCTGCCTTAGGGCTGAGACCGCATATTCGTTGCCATAATGCTCTGCGACCGCCGCGAGATCGAACATGTCGCGAGGTTGGAAGCTCCAGCCGCGATAGTAGACTTTCTTGGCAACGATCTCGGCCGGCGTCTCCAGAGCTACATCATGTCCGCGCACGTCGTGCCTTTCGGTCGGCTGGCCGGTGATGTCCGCACAAACGATAAAATCGATCTCGCCCGTTTGCGCATAAGCAAGCTTTAGAACGCTGGTCCCCTCGACACTATAGCTGTCGGGCCGTCGCTCGAGCTCGATGCCTTGTGTCTCCGGGTTGAGATAAGGCAGCAGTTGAGGGTCATCGAGAAAGAGATCGATGTCGTGACTCTCACGATGATCGATCTGCAGCATCAACGCCGTGCCGCCACCGAAACTCCATGCTGGAGCGAAGCCGATCTGCGCTTCAACATGTTGAAGGATCTGGATGGCGGTATCGAACAGAACCGGCCATTCGCTTGGCCGCCCTTGCGACACCGCTTAAGCGGCCAACGGCAGGGCGTAACCCGACAGCTTCGAGAACTCGTCCGCGACCTGAGTCGCCTTGACAGCATCCACGCCCATGCCAGCGATAAACTGCTTCTGCATCGGCAGTGCTACTTCGGAGAAGAATGAGAATACCGGTGCCTCGAAGTTGCTTGCGCTCTTCGGATCGGCAATCATTGCGGCGAGTTGGTGCGCGGAGAGGTCCGCCCCGTAAGGGGCGTTAACCGTCGCAAGCACCTGTGTCGCAACATTCATCGTCATCTGTCTCTAACGGGCGCATGCCCGGACAAGTTGCACTAATGTAGCGCCGTAGCCTTATCAAAACAAGAATGGCGGCACTTCAACGCCCGTAACGGCCCGAAAGGACCCTTCCGTTCAAGCCGCGCTAACGCCTTCGGCCTCCTCTGCCGTCTCATTCGAGAGCGGGGACGATCCTTTGCAGAAGGTGCCCCAATCACGCATCAGAAGGCGGCGCTTATCCAGGAAATCGGTTCGACGATAGGCGGCCTCCACCTTGTTTGCGACCGTATGGGCAAGCGCCGCCTCGGCAATTTCACCGGGATAATCCGTTTGCTCGGCTACCCAGTCGCGGAATGCGGAGCGAAAGCCGTGCACCGTCACAGCGAGGTCCATGTCCCGCAAAATCTTGAGAAGGGTCATATCGGAGAGCGGCTTCTTCACGTTCTGGCCTGGGAATACCAAGTCACTGGCGCCCACTTTGAAGCTCTGGGCGCGCTCGAACACGGCCACAGCCTCCGCCGAGAGAGGCACGATATGAGCTCGCCCCATCTTCATGCGGGACGCCGGGACGGACCACAACGCGGCGTCCAGATCGAGTTCCTGCCAAGTCGCGCCTCGTATCTCTCCTGATCGCGCCGCTGTCAGGATCAGCGCCTCCAAGGCGACCCGGCCCACCGATTCACGCTCGCCCAACTTCTCAAGGAAACCGGGAACGGAGGCGTAGGGCAGAGCGGCGAAGTGATTGTCCTTCTTGGGCTGCCGGGGCAATCCTTTGGAAAGCGACCGCATCGGCGCCTCGGTCGCGCGAAACCCCCGAGCATATGACCAGTCGAGGACAGTGCCGATGCGCTGCCGCACTCGCCGCGCAGTCTCAGGCTTCGCAAGCCAGATTGGAGCGAGCACGTCGCGGATCAGCGGTCCCTCGATATCGCTGACCAGGAGATCGCCCATCTTGGGAAAGGCATATGTCCTGAGAGTCGCAATCCACTGGTTCTGATGCTTGCCATTCTTCCACGCCTTCTCGTGTTCCTCGTGGACCAACTCAGCAGCCTTGCGAAAGGTCGGGATCGCCTGACGCTCCTGTCTGCGTTCCGCCACTGGGTCGATTCCCTGGGCGATCTTCTTGCGCGTCACGAAGGCCGCATCGCGGGCATCGGCCAAGGAGACGTTCTTCAGAGAGCCGAGTCCGATCTCCCTCCGCCGTCCCTTTGACTGAACGCGAAGAATCCACCTGCCCGAAGCTTTGCCGGTGACATCAAGAAAAAGGCCGTCGCCATCGGCGTACCGCCCCGGCTCCGCCAGCGAGCGTATCTTGAGCGCAGTGAGCTTTCCCATAACCCTGCTCCAAAATACCCACCATTTTACCCACCACTTTGTGGTGGGAAGTGGTAGGATTGAGTGAAATCCGATGAGACAGAAAATCTCGAATTTCTCTCAGCTTTATAGCAGTTTAAGGGGGTTTTGGCGAGCCCGAAAGAGAGGGTAAATGGCGGAGCGGGAGGGATTCGAACCCTCGATACGGTTTTGCCGTATACTCACTTTCCAGGCGAGCGCCTTCGACCACTCGGCCACCGCTCCGCATCGAACCTCGACCGTTCGCCGCATCGCGGCGGGCGTGAATCGGGTTCGCAACCAATTCGCACTGGAAGAGCGGTCCTCTAGTGGGGTGTCGCGCCGAGGGCAAGCTACCCGGCGATCCGCTCGATCTCCGCGGCGAGGGCGATGTCCTTCGCGGTGACGCCGCCGTCGCTGTGCGTCGAGAGCAGGATGTCCACCTTGTTCCAGACATTGGCCCATTCGGGATGGTGATCGGCTTTCTCGGCCGCCAGCGCGACGCGCGTCATGAAGGCGAAGGCCTCGCCGAAATCGGCGAAGGCGAAGCTTTTGGCGATGCCGTTGCGGGCCGCGTCATAGGTCCAGCCCGCAAGCCCCGCCAGTGCCGCCGCCCGCTCCGCCTCGCCGAGAATCGCCACCCCTCTTCCTCCGTCGCCTGCGTCCCTCTATGTCCCTCCCGATGGCCGAAGGTCAAACCTATGCGCCCGACGGGGCGGCGCTCGAGACGCTCGCCGAGGCCGCGATCGCGCGGCTGCCGGAGGTGTTCCGCCGGCACCTGACCAATGTCGTGCTGCGCATCGACGAGTTCGCCGACGAGGAGGTGCTCCGGCAGCTCGACATCGAGGATCCGTTCGAATTGTCGGGCCTCTACAGCGGCCGGCCGGTCAGCGAGGAGACCGCCTGGGCCTCGGGCGAGCTGCCGCCCATGGTCCACCTCTACCGCCGCCCCTTACTCGACGAATGGGTGGAGACCGGCGTCGCGCTGGAAGATCTGATCACCCATGTGATCGTCCATGAGATCGGCCACCATTTCGGCTTCTCCGACGCGGACATGCACCGAATCGAGGACGCCGACGAGGAGGGCGCGTGACCCTGCTCACGTTGCGGGGGGTGGCATGCCTGCGCGGCGGCCGGCTGTTGTTCGAGGGGCTGGACCTGATGCTCGCGCCGGGCGAGGCGGCTCTGGTCGGCGGGCCGAACGGGGTCGGCAAATCCTCGCTGCTGCGCGTCGCCGCCGGGCTGCTCCGCGCCGCCGCGGGGACGGTGGAGCGCGGCGAGGCCGCGCTCGCCGACGAGCATCTGGCGCTGGACGAGCGTCAGCTGCTGGCCAAGGCGCTCGCCTTCTGGGCCGCGGATCCGGCGCCCGGCATCGCCGCCATGGGCCTGGCGCGGCTCGCCGAGGTGCCCGTGCGGATGCTGTCCACCGGCCAGCGCAAGCGTGCCGCGCTCGCCCGCGTCATCGCCTCGGGCACGCCGCTCTGGCTGCTCGACGAGCCGGGCAATGGGCTCGACACGGACGGCCTCGCCCGGCTTGAGGCGGCGATGGCGGCGCACCGCGCGGCGGGCGGCGCGATCCTGGCGGCGACCCACCAGCCGCTGGCCCTGCCGGACGCGCGCCGCGTGACGCTGCAATGAGCGGCCTGATCCTGCGCGAACTCAGGCTCGCCCTGGCCGGCGGCGCGGCGGCGCTGCCGCTCGTCTTCTTCCTGCTGGTCGCGACCCTCTTTCCGTTCGCGATCGGCCCCGATACCGCCTTGCTGGCGCGGACCGGCGGCGGCGCGCTCTGGACGGCGGCTCTGCTCGCAGCCTTGCTGCCGGTCGACCGGCTGGTCGAGCCGGACCGTGCCGCCGGCATCCTCGACCAGCTTCACCTGAAGGGCTTCGGCGAGGAGACGATCGCCGCGGCGAAACTGCTCGGCCACTGGCTGAGCTTCGGCCCGCCTTTGATGCTCGCCGCGCTTCCCGCCGCGGCGCTGATGAAGCTGCCGGGCGAGACGCTGCTGCGGCTGGAGATCGGCCTCGCCATCGGCACGCCGGGCCTCGCGGCGCTCAGCGTCGGCGTCGCCGCCATGACCGCCGGCCTCCGCCGCTCGGGCGCCTTGGCCGGCCTGCTCCTGCTGCCGCTCGCCGTACCTCTGCTGATCTTCGGCGCCGGCTATCTCGAGCGCGGCAACGACTCGGGCGCGCTGCAATTGCTCGGCGCGGTCTCGCTGCTCCTGGTCGCAGGCGCACCCTTCGCCGCCGGCGCCGCGCTCAGAGCGGGGCGGGACTGACCAGAGGCGGTCATGCTGAACTTGTTTCAGCATCCAGCTCGAACGCGATACCACGCCAGCGAGAAAATCCTGCGTCAGTGCCGCTCGACTTTGGACCCTGAACCAAGTTGAAGATGACGATCCGCCCTTACCCTCTGGACCAGCGCGCGAAGATCGCCGTGGGCAGGAGAAGCCTCCGCGCCTCTTCGCGCACCGCCATGTCGCCGCATTCGATCCGGCCGCCGAGATCGCCGAGCGCCTGGTTCAGCAATTCGCCGATCGCCAGCGCGGACATGCGCACCGCATAGACGGTGAGCACGAGGAAGCGGCTGTCGGCGTCCAGCAATTTCCGGCAGTCCGCGATCAGCCCCGGCAGGCCCTCCTCGAGCCGCCACACCTCGCCCTCCGGGCCGCGGCCGAATTTGGGGGGATCGAGGATGATGCCGTCATAGCGCCGTCCGCGCCTGACCTCGCGCGCGGCGAATTTGCCGGCATCGTCGACCAACCAGCGGATCGGCCGCTCCGCCATGCCGGCCAGAACGGCATTGGCCTTGCCCGCCTCGACGGACTTCTTCGACGCATCGACATGGGTCAGGCGCGCGCCGCGCGCGGCCATGGCCAGCGTGCCGACGCCGGTATAGCCGAACAGGTTCAGGGCCTCGCTGCCCTCGCCGAGCCGGTCCCGCATCCAGGCCCATTGCGGAGCCATGTCGGGAAAGAAGGCGAGATGGCGGAAGGGCGTGCACTGGGCCCGGAACCGCACCTCCTCCCAATGCAGGGCCCAGCCCTCGCGCGGCACCGGCTTCGCGAACTGCCAGCGGCCGCCGCCTTCGTCGTCCGAGCCCGGGATGAACTCGCCGTCCGCCGCCCAGTCCGCCGAGGCCGGCGCCCAGAGCGCCTGCGGCTCGGGGCGGATGAAGCGGTAGCGGCCGTAGCGCTCCAGCTTGCGGCCATGGCCCGAATCGACCAGCCCGTAATCGGCCCAGGGCTCGGCGATCAGCGTCGCGAGCGTCACGCGGCCTTCACCGCCGGCATGCCGATCGTCGCGCGCGCCTGCGGGCCGGCGAGGATCGCCGCGGCGGCGGCGCGGACCTGGTCCAGGGTCACCGCGTCCAGCTCCGCCACCACCTCGGCGGGCTCGACCAGGCGGCCGCGGATGGCCAGCTGGCGCGCGACATAGGCGGCCTGGCCCCAGGAGGATTCGAGCGACATGAGCAGCCCGGCCTTGGCCTGCGCCCGCGCCCGGTCCAGCTCGCGCTGGGTCGCGGTCCCGGCCGCATCGGCCACGACATGGACGATCAGGGCCGAGGCCGCCGCCGCCTCGCGCCGCGCCGTCGCCGCGTAGAAATAGAAGAGGCCCGCATCCTGATAGGGCTGGAGCGACGACCAGATGGAATAAGCGAGCCCCCGTTCCTCGCGCACCGCCTGGAACAGGCGCGAGGAGGCGCCGGCGCCGACGATGTCGCTGAACAGCCGCGCCGGATAATAGCCGGGATCGTGGATGCCCGGCGCGGCATAGGCGCCGGTAAGATGCGCCTGCTCCGCCCGGGGCCGGCTGGCCCGCGCGCCGCCGCCGAAGCGGGCCGGCGCCGCCGCGTCGATCGTCCCGGCGGGCAGGCTGGCGAAACGCGCCTCGGCAAGCCGCACCAGTTCATCATGGTCGAGCTTGCCCGCGGCGACCAGCGTCAGGCCGCCGGCACGGTAGAGGTCGGTCCGCCAGAGATGGAGATCGTCCAGCCCGATCGCGCCGATGCTGGTCTCGTCGCCGAGGATGGAGCGGCCGAGCGGCTGGTCCGGCCAGGCGGCCGTCCAGAGCTCGTCGAAGATGATGTCGCCGGGCGTGTCGCGCGCCTCGCCCAGCTCCTGCAGCACCACCTCCTTCTCCCGCGCCAGATCCTCCGCCGCGAAATGCGGTCGCAGGATCATGTCGGCGATCAGCTCGATGCCGAGCGGCAGATGCTCCGCGAGCAGGGAGGCGGTGAAGCTGGTCTGGTCGCGCTCGGTGCAGGCGTTGAGATCGCCGCCCACATCCTCGATCGCCTCGCTGATCTCCCGCGCGGAGCGGCCGCCCGCGCCCTTGAACACCATATGCTCGAACAGATGGGCTATGCCGTTGACTCGCGCCGGCTCGTGCCGCGAACCGGCCTCCGCATAGAGGCCGATCGCGACCGTCTCGACGCCGGGCATCGTCCGGCTGGCGACCTTGAGGCCGTTGTCCAGGGTGGTGAGCTTCATCATGGAGCGCGGGATTTAGGCGCTCAGGGCTCCGGCGGCAACTTCGGGCGATTCCGGCGCCGGAGGGCGAGCGCAAAGATGACCAATGCGAGCCCCGCGAAGAAGAACCATTGCAGCGCATACAGGCGGTGATTGTTGGGGATGGTGTCGATGCCCGGCGGGGCGCTGGCGCCGACCAGCGGCGGCGTGGGCGTGGCGGCGGTGAGCATGATCGGGCCGTCCGCCTCGACCAGGCTGAGCCGCCCGGCGACGATTCCCGGCAGGGTCAGCGTCCGCACGGCATCCGGCCGGGTCCCCCAGCCGGCATTGACCCGGAGGCGCCCGGCGGGGCCCGCAGCGCCCGGGCGGCAATCGACATGGAAGGACTGGCCGGAGACATCGCCGGTGCTGCGCCCGGCCCGCGCCTCCACCGGCGCGTCCCGGGCGGCGCAGGTGACGAGCACGCGGCGGAACGACAAAGGGGGCAGCGGCCGGCCGCTCGCCAGCAGCGGATCGAGGTCCACCACGGGCAGGCTCTCCGCCCGCGCATAATCGGCGAGCATCGCCTCTTTCCACGCCGCGCGCCGCAGCTGCCAGATGCCGAGCCCGATCATCACCGCTACGGCCAGCGCGACGATGAGCGTGGAAAGGATCGGCAGGCGCTTCATTCCGTGTCCCGCAACCGCGCCTCCCGCGCGCGGTTCCGATATTCGAGCGCGAGCAGCAGGCCCTTGCCGAGCCGGAGCAGGCCGACGGTCAAGACGGCGGCGAGCGGGACCCAGAGCAGGATGTGGACCCAGAAAGGCGGGGCGAAGCGCAATTCCAGCCAGATGGCGAGCGCGACCACGATTCCGCCGACGATGAAGATCAGGAAGGCAGCCGGGCCGTCGCCGACGTTGAAGCCCGCATAATCGAGCCCGCAGGCCCGGCAACTCGGCTGGAAGCCCGCAAGCCCGCTGAACAGGGGCGCGTTGCCGCAGCGCGGGCAGATCCCGCGCAGCGCCGCGATCATCGGTGGGGGAGGGGACGGTTCAGTCACGGGACCTCATCGTCCCCCTCCGGATTGCTAGTGGTAGGACGCGCCCCAGCCGCCCCAGACGTAGATGCACAGGAACAGGAACAGCCAGACCACGTCGACGAAGTGCCAGTACCAGGCCGCCGCCTCGAAGCCGAAATGCTGCCGGGGCGTGAAATGGCCCTTATAGGCGCGGACCAGGCAGACGATCAGGAAGATCGTGCCGACGATGACGTGGAAGCCGTGGAAGCCCGTCGCCATCATGAAGGTCGAGCCGTAGATGTTCGCATTCTCGCCGACGAACATGAAGGGCGCGTGCATATATTCGTAGAGCTGGACGGCGCTGAAGATCAGGCCGAGGCCGATCGTGCACCACAGGCCCTTGATCAGGCCGTCGCGATGGCCGTGGATGAGGGCGTGGTGCGCCCAGGTCACGGTGCAGCCCGAGCAGAGCAGGATCAGGGTGTTGAGCAGGGGCCAGCCGAACGGATCGAGCACCTGGCTGTTCGCCGGCGGCCAGGTGCCGCCGACCGCGTCCACCGCGGAGGGGAAGAGCGCGGCCGCGAAATAGGCCCAGAACCAGGCGACGAAGAACATCACCTCGGAGGCGATGAACAGGATCATGCCGTAGCGCAGGTGAAGCTGGACGATCGGCGTGTGATCGCCCTGATTGGCCTCGCGGATCACGTCCGCCCACCAGGAGAACATGGTGAAGGCGACGCCGATGACACCGGCGCCGACGATATAGGGGCCGGCCGCGATGTCGTGCATCCACATGACCAGGCCGCCGAACAGGACGAGCGCCGAGAAGGAGCCGACCAGGGGCCAGACGCTCGGGTTAACGATATGATATTGGTGGTTCTTCGCTCCGGCCATTCGTCCGTTCCCCGTTATCTTCCATCGCCTGCGGGCCTTGGCCCGCGCGGCGGTCATGGGTCTCTATCTCGCCGCCGCCCGCTGGTCCACCTTGTAAAAGGTGTAGGAAAGCGTGATCTCGCTGATGTTCCGCGCGTCCGGATCGGTGAGGATCGCCGGATCGACGTAAAAGGTCACCGGCATGCGCACTTCCTGGAAGGGCTGCAGCGTCTGCTCGTTGAAGCAGAAGCAATGGATCTTCGTGAAATAGCGCCCCGCCTGGGCCGGCGTGACGTTGAACGCGGCCGTGCCGGTGACGGGCACGCCCGAATCGTTGCGCGCGGTGTAGAAGGCGATGTTGCGCGAGCCGATCGGGATGCTGGTATGCGTCGCCTCGGGCCGGAAGGTCCAGGGCAGCTGCCGATCGGTATTGGCGTCGAAGCGGATCGAGATGATTCGGCCCGTCGCGCCCGGCGCCTGCCCGCCCTGCGCGACCTGCGGGGTGCCGCCGAAGCCGGTCACCTGGCAGAACAGCCGGTAGAGCGGCACGCTGGCATAAGCGAGGCCGGTCATGCCGAAGACCAGGCCGAACATCAGCACCGCGGTGCGCGCGTTCCGGCTGAGCCGCCTGAACCAGCTCATCCGCCGTACATCCCCATCTTGGCGATGCTGATCGCATAGACCAGGGCCGCGAAGCCGATCAGCAGCACCGCCATCACGATCGCGCGGGTCTTCTGCCGGCGCCGGATCTCCCGCTCGTCCTGCGGGGTCATGCGAGCAGCCATGTGTCGGCGACCAGGGCGCCGAAGATCGCGAACAGATAGAGGACCGAGAAGCCGAACAGGGCCTTTTCCGGCCCCATCGCCTTCGGATCGGTCGCTTGGTTCAGCAGCACGCGGACGGCGAGCAGGCCGAAGACCGCGCTCAGGCCGATCGCCGCCACGCCGTAGACGACGCCGGTGAGGCCGAGCGCCCAGGGCGCGACCGCCGCGGCCGCCATCGGCACCGTGTAGAGCACAATCTGCACCCGGGTCGCCTTCGCGCCCGCCACCACCGGCAGCATCGGCACGCCGGCATTGGCGTAGTCGGTGCGGACGAACAGCGAGAGCGCCCAGAAATGCGGCGGTGTCCACAGGAAGATCAGCGCGAACAGCAGGATCGGCAGAATCGTCACGTCGCCGGTCACCGCCGCCCAGCCGATCACCGGCGGGAACGCGCCCGCGGCGCCGCCGATCACGATATTCTGCGGGGTCCGGCGCTTCAGCCAGATCGTGTAGACGAAGACGTAGAAGAGGATGGAGACGGCAAGGATCGCCGCCGCGACCCAGTTGGTCGCCACGCCCATCAGCACCACCGAGAAGAAGGCGAGGCCGACGCCGAAGTGGAGCGCGCTCGCCCGGTCCATGCGCCCGGCGGGGAGCGGCCGGTCGGCGGTGCGCTTCATCACCGCGTCGATGTCCGCCTCGTACCACATGTTCAGCGCCGCCGCCGCGCCCGCGCCGAGCGCGATGCAGAGGATGGCGGTGAAGGCCAGCACGGGCGGCAGCGTCGCCGGCGCGACGAGCAGGCCGCACAGGCCGGTGAAGACGACGAGCGTCATCACCCGGGGCTTGGTCAGCGCCAGGAAGTCCCGCCACTCGGCGGGCATGGCCGCGGGAAGGCTTTGCGTCACGGTGTTCATGAGTCCGGGGCCCTATAGGACGGCCGAGGCGGAGGGGAAAGAGGCGGAATCGACGGACGGTTCAAGGGGTGCAACGCGGCCCGATCCTGGCTTCTCCCCGATGCAACCCCGGGCATAGTCCCTGAAAAGCCAGAGGGAGATGAGGGATGCCTGAGCAAGGAGCGGCGGCGCGCCCGCCCCGATTGACGCCGGCCCAGTTCGACGCCGCGCTCCGCGAGTTCGAAGCCGCGCTCGGCGCCGAGGGCTTCGCCCTCGACGCGGTCGCGTTCCGCGATCCCTTCGCCCATGCCGACTGGCACGATTACGACCCGTCCGCCGCCTTGCTCCCGGTCAGCGTCGAGGAGGTGCAGGCGGTGCTGCGCATCGCCCGCGCGCACAAGGTCCCGCTCTGGACCAGCGGGCAGGGGCGCAATAACGGCTATGGCGGCGCCGCGCCGCGGGTCGGCGGCTCGGTGGTGCTGAATCTGAGGCGCATGAACCGCGTGCTGGACGTGGACGAGGAGTCCGCGACCGCTCTGGTCGAGCCGGGCGTGCGCTTCTTCGATCTCTACGATCACCTGCGCGCGATCGGCTCAAGTCTCTGGATGTCGGTGCCCGATCTCGGCTGGGGCAGCGTTGTCGGCAACACCCTCGATCATGGGCTCGGCTACACTCCCACCGGCGATCATCCCGGCCAGCAATGCGGCATGGAGGTGGTGCTCGCCAACGGCGATATCCTTCGCACCGGCATGGGCGGCATGGCCAATGCCAAGGCCTGGCAGGTCTACAAGCGCGGCTGCGGCCCGAGCCCGGACGGCCTGTTCATGCAGTCCAATTACGGCGTGGTGACCAAGATGGGCGTCTGGCTGATGCCGCCGCCCGATTGCTACATGCCCGGCTGGCTGACGCTACGGAAGGATTCGGACCTCGAACTGCTGCTCGAGCGGCTGCGCCCGCTGATGCTGAACGGCACCATCCCCAATCAGCCGATGATCATCAACGCGGTCTGCGGCATCTCCGCCTTCACCGACCGCTCCGCCTGGTACCAAGGCGAAGGGCCGATGCCGGAAGCGGTGATCGAGGAGATCGCCCGCCAACCCGGCCTCGGCCGCTGGGTGATGCGTTTCGCCCTTTATGGCGACGAGGCGATCGTCGAGCGCCAGCGGGTGCTGGTGGAGGCGGCGTTCGGCACCATCCCCGGCGCCGAACTGAGCTTCGCCAAATATGACGGCCGCAGCCTGCCCGAGCTCGACAATCCGCACGAGCGCGTCCAGGCCGGCATCCCGTCCATGGCGCTCGACCAGATGACGCGCTGGTATGGCGGCGAGAAAGGCGGCCATATCGGCTTTTCCTGCGTTGCCCCGATCACCGGCGCGGACGGCGCGGCGCTCCGCGATCTGGTGCGGAACGGCCTCAACGAGGCGGGGCTGGATTACAGCGGCGTCATCATCGTCCAGAAGCGGGCGATGATCCATGTCGGCCTCGTCGTCTTCGACACCGAGAACGAGGCCCAGGCGCGCGCCGCCTATGAAGCCTGCAAGGGGCTCGTCGCCCCCGCCGCCAGGCTCGGCTATGGCGAATATCGCTCGCATCTGGCGTTCATGGACCTGGTCGCGGATCAATATGACCATAATGACCATGCCCAGCGGCGCTTCGCCGAGACGATCAAGGACGCGCTCGATCCGGACGGGATTCTCTCGCCGGGCAAGCAGGGCATCTGGCCGAAAAGCTATCGCGGGTGACGTTCCGGGATTGACCTTCGGACGCATCGCCATACGCCACCGCCCGGCCTGAAACGAGAAACGCCCCGGCATCACTGCCGGGGCGCCTCGTGTCGATTGCCGCTTGGAGGTCAGTCGACCTTCGGCAGCGTCTCGAACTGGTGGTAGGGCGGCGGGCTGCTGAGGGTCCATTCGAGCGTCGTCGCGCCCTCGCCCCAGGGATTGTCCGCCACCTTCTTGCCGGCGATCCGCGACCAGATGATGCCCAGGAAGAAGAACACCATGCCGGCGAGCATGATCGTATAGCCCCACGCGCTGGCGATGTGGTTCCAGTGCGCATATTGGTCGGCGAAGTCCGGCACGCGGCGCTGCATCGCCTGCAGGCCCAGGAAGTGCATCGGGAAGAACAGGATGTTCACGCCGATGAAGAAGAGCCAGAAATGCAGCTGGCCGAGCAGCTCGTTATACTGCTTCCCCCACATCTTGCCGTACCAGTAATACCAGCCGGCGAAGAGCGAGAAGACGGCGCCGAGCGACAGCACGTAGTGGAAGTGCGCGACCACATAATAGGTGTCGTGCATGATCGTATCGATACCGGCATTGGCCAGCACCACGCCGGTGACGCCGCCAACGGTGAACATGAAGATGAAGCCGATCGCCCAGAGCATCGGCGTCTGGAAGGTGAGGCTGCCGCCCCACATGGTCGCGATCCAGGAGAAGATTTTGATGCCTGTCGGCACCGCGATCACCATCGTCGCCGCAGTGAAGTACATCTTCGTGTTCACGTCCATGCCGACGGTGAACATGTGGTGCGCCCAGACGACGAAGCCGATGACGCCGATCGCCACCATCGCATAGGCCATGCCGAGATAACCGAAGACGGGCTTGCGGCTGAACGTGGCGATGATCTGGCTGACGATGCCGAAGCCCGGCAGGATCATGATGTACACTTCGGGATGGCCGAAGAACCAGAAGAGGTGCTGGTAGAGGACGGGATCGCCGCCGCCCGGCGCGTCGAAGAAGTGCGTGCCGAAATTGCGGTCGGTGAGCAGCATGGTGATCGCGCCCGCCAGCACCGGCAGCGACAGCAGCAGGAGGAAGGCGGTGACCAGGATCGACCAGACGAAGAGCGGCATTTTGTGCAGCGTCATGCCCGGCGCGCGCATGTTGAAGATGGTGGTGATGAAGTTCACCGCGCCGAGGATCGAGCTGGCGCCCGCGAGGTGGAGCGCGAAAATCGCCATGTCGACTGCGGGGCCCGGCGAATAGGTCGTCGAGAGCGGCGCGTAGACCGTCCAGCCGACGCCGGCGCCGAGGCCGGTGCCGCCCGGCACGAACTGGCTGCCGAGCAGCAGCAGGAAGGCGGGCGGCAGCAGCCAGAAAGAGATGTTGTTCATACGCGGGAAGGCCATGTCCGGCGCCCCGATCATGATCGGCACGAACCAGTTGCCGAAGCCGCCGATCATCGCCGGCATGACCATGAAGAAGACCATGATCAGGCCGTGCGCGGAGATCAGCACGTTCCAGAGATGGAGCGCCTCGTCATTGTTGGCGGCCGGAATGCCGACCAGGCCGTGAATGGCATTGGCCCAGGCGGGCAGATACTGGATGCCCGGCTCGGCCAGCTCCATGCGCATCAGGCCGGAAATGGCGCCGCCGATGATGCCCGCGATGATCGCGAAGATCAGGTAGAGCGTGCCGATGTCCTTGTGGTTCGTCGACATGAACCAGCGGACGAAGAAGCCCGGCTTGTGATCGGCGTCGTGATGCGCGTCATGATGGCCGTGATCGGCCTCGAAATGGACGGCGTTTGCGGTGGTGTCGGTCATGATGCGTCTGCCGCCTTAATTCGCAGGAGTGGCTTGGTTGGTGGTCGCCGGAGTCTCGGTGCCCGCGACGACGTTGCCGGTCGGCGTGGGCGCGGCGGCCGTGGCGTTGCCCTCGGGCGCGGGCGCCGCGGCGGTCGCATTGCCATCGGCGCCGCCCGGCGCGGCCATGTGGCCCCCCTGCGAGAGCACCCATTGCTCGAACCGCGCCTGGCTCACCACCTCGACGGCGATCGGCATATAGCCGTGCTGGGCGCCGCAGAGCTCGTAGCAGACGCCGTAGAAGACGCCCTCGCGGTCCGCGCGGAACCAGGTCTCGTTGAGCCGGCCCGGAACGGCGTCGATCTTGGTCCAGAAAGCCGGGACCCCGAACGCGTGGATCACGTCGTTGGAGGTGACGATCAGCTTCACCACCGCGCCGACGGGGACGACCATGCGATTGTCGACCGCGAGCTGGCGGGGCTCGCCGCGCCGGTGCGCCTCGGCGTCCGGCAGGATGCGCGACGTCAGGGTCACGCCATTGTCGGGATATTCGTAATCCCAATACCATTGGTTGCCGATCACCTTCACGGTGACGTCGGCCTGCGGCGGATCATATTGATGGGCGAGAAGCCGGATCGAGGGCACGGCGATCGCGACCAGGATCAGCACCGGCACCAGGGTCCAGACCACTTCGAGCAGGGTGTTGTGGGTGTTGCGCGACGGCACCGGATTGGCGCCGCGACGATAGCGGATGATCACCCAGAGCAGGAGCAGCAGCACGAAGACCGAGATGACCGTGATCAACGGCATCAGGATCACGTCGTGGAACCAGGACGCCTCCTCGCCGATCGGGCTCACCTGCGGCTGCAGGCCGAGATGGCCGGGGCTGGGCTGGCCGATCCCTGCCGTCGGCGCGGTCCGCTCCGGCGCCGCGGGCGCGGCGGCCGGGGTCGCGGCATTGGCGGCGGCCGGGGCCGCGGCGGTCTCGTTCGCGGCGGGGGCTGCCGCGGGCGCTGCGGCGGCCGGCGCAGGCGCCGCAGCGACGGGCGCGGCGGCATTGGCTGTCGCGGGAGCCTGGGCGGACGCGCCGGACGCCAGCCCGAAGGCGGTGGCGATGGCGGCGAGCTTGAAAAGAATCTTCATCTAAACCCCTGTGAGCCGCCCGGAAGCGGTTGGATTCGGCGCCTCTGGGGGGCGCTTCGCGCGGCCTTATAGGCAGGGGATCGGGGTCTCTCAAGCCTGTCCAGCACCCGAATGTGACGGCAGGCTGAACGCTTGATGCTCCGCCTGCGCTCCCCTATGCGTCGGCGGCCCCCTTCCCCCAGCGCGAGCCACAGAGAAAGACGATGACCGAGGACGAGGTTCTGGCCGAATTCCGCGCCGCCGGCGCGCTGCTGGAAGGCCATTTCATCCTCTCCTCGGGGCTGCGCAGCCCGCGCTACCTGCAATGCGCGCGCGTGCTGATGGATCCGGTCCGCGCCTCGCGTCTGGCGAGCGCGCTCGCCGCGACGCTCCCGCGCGATCTGCGCGCCCAGCTCGAGATCGTGGTCTCGCCCGCCATGGGCGGCGTCATCATCGGCCATGAAATGGGCCGCGCCCTCGGCTTGGAAGCGCTCTTCGTCGAGCGCCCGGCCGGCACGTTCGAGCTGCGCCGCGGCTTCCGCCTCGCCGAGGGGCAGAAGGTGCTGCTGGTCGAGGACGTCGTCACCACCGGCCTGTCCTCCCGCGAGGCGATCCGCGCGGTCGCGGAGGCGGGCGGCGAGGTGATCGCCGCCGCCGCTTTGGTCGATCGCTCCGCCGGCGCCGCCGAGCTCGGCGTGCCCTTCTTCCCGCTCGTGACCCTGAACGTGCCGAGCTATGATCCGGCCGCGCTGCCGCCCGAGCTCGCCGCCATCCCCGCCGAAAAGCCGGGGAGCCGGAAAGCGGCATGACGTCGCACCTTCGTCTGGGCGTCAATATCGACCATGTCGCGACCATCAGGAATGCGCGCGGCGGCGCCTATCCGGATCCGATCCGCGCCGCTTTGGTCGCGCAGGACGCGGGCGCGGACGGCATCACCGCCCATCTGCGCGAAGACCGGCGGCACATTATCGACGAGGATATCGCCCATCTGATCGGCGCCATCGCCTTGCCGCTCAACATGGAGATGGCGGCGACCGAGGAGATGGTCGCGCTCGCCCTGAAGCACCGCCCGCACGCCGCCTGCATCGTCCCGGAACGGCGCGAGGAGGTGACCACCGAGGGCGGGCTGAACGCGGCCGGCCAGCACAATCATCTCCAGCCCCTGATCTCGCGGCTCGGCGACGCTGGCATCCGGGTCTCCCTGTTCATCGAGCCCGACCCGCGCCAGATCGAAGCGGCGATGCTGCTCGGCGCCCCGGTCGTCGAGTTTCACACCGGCCGCTACGCCCATCTGGACGGCGAGGCCCGTGCCGAGGAGCTGCGCCGCATCGCCGACGCCGCCGCGCTCGCGGTCAAGAACGGCATCGAGCCCCATGCCGGCCACGGCCTCACCTATGACAATGTCCAGCCCATCGCCGCCATCCCCCAGATCGCCGAGCTCAATATCGGCCATTTCCTGATCGGCGAGGCGATCTTCACCGGCCTGGACGCCAGCGTGCGCAAGATGCGCGCGCTGATGGACGAGGCCAGAGGGTAGCGTGGCGGACGACGAGGCCAAACGTCCCATCAGGATCTCTCGGCAGGAATCCTACCTCTCGGTGAAATTGACCCCATTGCGTGTCGACGACGCCACGGGCGAGGAGACGGCGGCAGCCAGTGCCACCGGGTTTTTGTGGGCCGAGGACGACAAATGGTATCTAATAACAAATCATCACGTGGTCACCGGCTGGCACCCCGAAACTGGTCGCGCGATTTCTCCCACCGCATTTAGCCCTACCCATCTCGCGTTTCAAATATACTTGGAGATGAATTCTGGACCTCATGGCTCCCGACTTCAAACCTCCAAAGCATTTCGCCTTGAACTCGCTAAAGACGGGGAACCTGTGTGGTTCCAGCACCCTATCTTGGGCGACAAGGTTGATGTGGTGGCGATTCCACTGTTCGACCCACCGAATGAAGAAGAGCTCGAAAAACTAGGTGCCATTGCAGTGCTTTCCGTGCCGGTTAACCGACACCCGGGCTGGGTTACCTTCAAGCCTGCGGTCGCAGACGACGCCTATGTTTTGGGTTTTCCTAAGGGTATGAGCGGAGGCCCCTTCGCAATCTGGAAAAGAGCTTCCATCGCTTCCGAGCCCGACATCGATCTCGATGGGTTGCCGAAGCTCTTAATCGATACTGCAACCCGCTCTGGCATGTCGGGCGCACCGGTGGTGGCTTTTAGGCGCGGCTTTACCTCCCCAACTGGTAAGATAGAAGACGCGCTCCTAGGTGACTGCCTCGCTTTCTTGGGAGTTTACTCGGGACGGATTGGCGACGACACCTTAGGTTTGCAGCTTGGCATCGTCTGGAAAGCCAGCACTGTCGAAGAGATCGTGGTTGGTCAGGCAATTGGAAGATGGCCATGGGACCTTTGAGTCTAACCATGGCTGCTTGGCGCGTACGATCGTGATCATCGGCCTCGGCTCCGACCTCTGCAACATCGACCGCATCCAGAACTCGCTGGACCGGTTCGGCGAGCGCTTCCTCAACCGCGTCTTCACCGATACCGAGCGGGCCAAGGCGGAGAAGCGCCCGTTCACCCGCGCCGGCACCTACGCCAAGCGCTTCGCCGCCAAGGAGGCTTATTCCAAGGCGGTCGGCACCGGCTTCAAGCGCGGCGTCTTCATGAAGGATATCGGCGTCGCCAACCTGCCGTCCGGCGCGCCGACCCTCGTGCTGACCGGCGGCGCGAAGGAGAGGCTTGACGCGCTGACCCCAGCGGGCCACGCGGCACGGGTACATTTGACGATGACCGACGATCATCCCTTCGCGATGGCCGTCGTGATCATCGAGGCGGTACCACAGGAGCCTTTGACTTGACCGACGACGACCGCCAGCGCGCGGCCGATACCCCCGCCGGGGGCGCCGAGGGCGATCCCGCCCCGCCGGCCGCCCCAGCCCTGACTCCCGACGCCGCTGCCGCCGCGACCGCCGGTGCCGAGGCCGGCGTGGCCAACCCCGCCACGGATGCCTCCGCGTCGACGGCTGAAGCCGCGGGCGCCGAGGGTGCCGCCATCGCCAATCCCGATGGCCCGGCCGAGCCCGCCGTCGAGGCGGAGGCGGGCAAGAAGGCGAAGAAGAAGCGCATCGCCACCTGGTTCGACGACCTCAAGGCGATCTTCTGGCTGCTGCTCGCGGTACTCGTCTTTCACTCCTGCGTCGCCAAGCCCTTCTACATCCCGTCCGAATCGATGATGCCCGGGCTGCTCAAGGGCGATCGGCTGGTGGTCAGCAAATATCCCTATGGCTGGTCATGGGTCTCGCCCAGCTTTCACATCTTTCCGCATTGGGAGGGCCGGATCTGGGGCGCGCTGCCGCGCCGCGGCGACATCGTCATCGTCACCCCGCCCGACAGCAGCGCCGACTATATCAAGCGCGTGATCGGCCTGCCCGGCGACACCATCCAGCTGATCGACGGCCGCGTGTTCCTGAACGGCCAGCCGCTGCGCCGCGAGGCGCGGCCGCCGGCGATGATCCCGATCGACGACAATATCCCCTGCGACGAGCGCGGCACGACGACCCGCCGCGTGCAGCGCGACGGGCGCTGGTTCTGCCAGATGCGGGTGTTCCGCGAATATATTCCGGACGGCGAGGAGCTGCGCGCCTACGACACGATCGACAGCGTCGACGACAATCCGGGCGTGGACGATTATCCGCTCTACCGAGTCCCCGCCAACCATGTCTTCCTGATGGGCGACAATCGCGACGACAGCGCCGACAGCCGGGTCGCGACCGAGAGCCTGGGCCTCGGCGGCGGCGTGCCCTGGGAGAATATCGGCGGCCGCGCGGAGTTCATCACCTTCTCGCTTGACGGCAGCTCGTCCTACTGGAACCCGATAAGCTGGTTTACCGCGCTGCGCGGCGGCCGGGCCGGGACCTCGCTGCATCCGGACGGCGAGCCGCTGAACCAGGGGGCACCAGGACGATGAGCATCACACCGCCGGGCGTACAGGAAGGCGAGCCCACCGATCTCGACCAGGCGGGCCCGATCGAGTTCCGCGACCCCGTCGTCCGCAAGGAGCTGAAGAAGGCGACGGTCTGGGCCGGCGTCGTCCTCGCCATCCTGGGCGTGATCGTGCTCGCCGAGCCGCTGCTGCTGATCTTCGCCGGCATCGTCCTCGCCGCCATGCTGGACGGCGGCACGCGCCTGCTCGGCCGGGTGCTGCCGATCGCCCGCGGCTGGCGCCTCGCCATCGTCACCGTCGCGGCCATCGGCTTCATCGTCTGGACCTTCATCTATGCCGGCAACGAGCTGGTCTACCAGGCGGAGCGACTGCGCGAGGCGGTGACCCTGCAGGTCGACCGGATCCTCGCCTGGGCCAACACCATGCACCTGTTCGACGGGGGCCTGGACCTGCAGCAGATCGGCAGCCAGGTCATGGGCTCGCTCGGTCGCCTCGGCTCGGTCGTCTCCAGCGCCCTCGGCGCCGTCACCAGCGCGGTGATGATCCTGGTCATCGGCATATTCATCGCCGCCGAGCCGCGGCTCTACCAGCGCGGCGTCGCCTGGATGCTGCCAAGCGACAGCCGCGACCGCTTCTTCCGCACCGCCGAGCGGATGGGCTTCGTCATGCGCCGGCTGATGGCCGGCCGCCTGATCGGCATGGCGGTGGAGGGCTTCGGCACCTGGCTGCTGCTCTGGGCGGGCGGCGTGCCCGCGGCGGCCCTGCTCGGCATCCTCACCGGCCTGCTCGCCTTCCTTCCCAATATCGGCGCGATCATCTCGGGCGTGCTGATCATCCTCGCCGGCTTCTCGGTCAGCGTCGATGCGGGCCTCTGGGCGATCGGCGTCTATTTCGTGGTGCAGACGGTCGACGGCTATCTGATCGTCCCCTACGTCGCCAAGAAGACCGTGGACATGGCGCCGGCCCTGGTGCTCGGCGCGCAGCTGCTCGCCGGCGCCCTGTTCGGGCTGATGGGCCTGATGCTCGCCGATCCGATGGTGGCGATGATCAAGACCGCGCTCGAGCAGAAATCGGACGACGATCAGGCGGAGGCCGAGGCGGAGAAGGCCAAGGCGGAAGCGGAGGCCGCCGCCGCGGTGGCGGCCATGGCCAAGGCCACAGCGGCGCCGAAGAAACGCCGGTTCGGCTGGCGCCGAAAGCGCGCCGAGACCTGAGGCCTTAGCCGCCCGGCGGCGGCGGCGTGGCGCCCGCGGGCGGCCCACCCTGCGGCCCGGCGCCGGGTCCGCCGGGTCCAGCCGGGCCGCTCTGCATCATCTGCTGCCGCTGCATCATCCGCCGGATCTGCCCCATCTGGTAGGCGGAGGCCTGGCCCGCATCGATCTGCAGCACCTGGGTCTCGAACACCAAAGTGTCGCTGCTCGCGAAGCCGGCCCGCGGCGGCACCGGCTGGCCGGCCAAGATCACGCTGGCCGGCACGAAGACCAGATAGCGCCCGCCCGCGCGCATCTGCTGAACGCCCTCGCCGAAACCGGTCGGGAGATCCTGAATGGTGCCGACGAACGGGCCCTCCGAGCCCGAATCGCGCCAGACCGGCGCTTCGGGGCTGTTGAGGCGGATGATGAAGCGCATCGCGACCACGTCCGCCGCGGTGACGGTGGGGCCGGCGCCGTCCCGGATCGTCTGGACGCGCACGCCGGAGTCGAGCGTCACCGGCTGCAGCCAGCGCGTGCTCCACCAGGCAAGGCCGGCGGCGAAGCCGGTGAGCAGCGCGAGGCCGATCCACAATTTGAGCACGCTGCCTTTGGCGAGCGGGCGAAGTGGAACGGCGGTGACGGCGGACATCTGGCTTCCCCAAACGAGAACGGGCGGCGATGTCTATCGCCGCCCGGTCATGAAGCCAAGCAAGGAAGCTGTCGGGTCCTTAGCGGACGCCGTCGCGCTCCGCCCGCTTGCGCTCGAGCTTGCGCGCGCGACGGATCGCGGCGGCCCGCTCGCGGGCGCGCTTCTCGGACGGCTTCTCGTAATGACGGCGGAGCTTCATCTCGCGATAGACGCCCTCACGCTGCAGCTTCTTCTTGAGCGCCCGCAGCGCCTGGTCGACATTGTTATCGCGAACGATGATTTGCATAAATGCTCGCCACTCTTCCTAAGCTTCTGATTGCATGAAAATCGGTGCCGCAGGGACAGGCCCGGCCGCGCAGGGGGGTGCCCCTAGCAGGACATGCCCCCCGGCGCAAGGCCGCGCGCGGCTCAGCGCCCCGAGGCCCGCCGGCGACCGCCGCTCGCGCCCGTCGGCTTCACCCGATTGGCATAGCGGCCCTGGCCGCGGGTCACGCGCGCCGGCGCGAACCGGCGGCGGCCCTGCTCCTCCTCGCGCTTCTCCTCGCGGGAGGGCGGCGGCGGCGCGGTGCGGGTCGCCTTGATTCGCGCGGCCTCGGCGACGAAGCCCTGGGGCAGCGGCTCGACCGCGATCCGCTGGCGGGTCAATTTCTCGATGTCCTTGAGATAGGGCTTCTCGTCATCGGCGCAGAAGGCGATGGCGACGCCGGCCGCGCCCGCGCGCGCCGTCCGCCCGATTCGGTGGACATATTGCTCGGCGACGTTGGGCAGCTCGAAATTGATCACATGGCTGACGCCCGACACGTCGATGCCGCGCGCGGCGATGTCGGTGGCCACGAGGATGCGGACGTCGCCCTGCTTGAACTGGGCCAGCGCGCGCTCGCGCTGCGGCTGGCTCTTATTGCCGTGGATCGCATTGGCCGCGATGCCGTTGCCGGCGAGCAGTTTCACGACGCGGTCGGCGCCATGTTTGGTGCGGGTGAAGATCAGCACCCGGTCCATATTGCCACGCTCGGAAAAGCCCCAGCGCAGCATCATGGTGAGCAGCGCCTGCTTCTCGGCCTGCTGGACGAAGGTGACATATTGGTCGACGCGCTCGGCGGTGGTGGATTGCGGCGCGACCGAGACCTGCACCGGATCCTTGATGAACTGGGCGGCGAGCTGCTGGATCGACTTGGGCATGGTCGCCGAGAAGAACAGGGTCTGGCGCTTCTGCGGCAGCATCTTCACGATCTGCTTCAGCGCGTGGATGAAGCCGAGGTCCATCATCTGGTCGGCCTCGTCGAGGACGAGGATCTCGACCTCGCGCAGGGTCAGGTGATTCTGGTCGACCAGGTCGATCAGCCGGCCCGGCGTCGCCACCAGCACGTCGACGCCGCGCGCGACGTCCTGCTTGTTCTTGCCGATCGAGGTGCCGCCGAAGACGGTGGCGACCCGGATCCGGGAGAATTCGCCATAGGCCCGGGCGCTGTCGGCGATCTGGCCGGCCAGCTCGCGCGTCGGCGCCAGCACCAGCATTCGGCAGGCGCGGGGCGCCGCGCGACGGTTGGCGGCGACGAGGCGATCGATCGACGGCAGCATGAAGGCGGCGGTCTTGCCGGTGCCGGTCTGCGCGATGCCGAGCAGGTCGCGGCCCTGCAGCACGGACGGGATCGCCTGCTGCTGGATCGGGGTCGGCGTGTCGTAATTCTTCGCGGCGAGCGCCTGCAAAAGGGGCTGCGAGAGCCCGAGGGTTTCGAATGACATTGGAAAAGTGACTCACAAATGAGCAGCACGGCGCGGCCTTCAGACGGCGCGCAATGCGGCGGTGTCTGAACGACCCGCGTGAAAAGGGAAGCTCTTCAAAAAAACCGAGGCGGAGCCGAAATCCCGAAGGACCAGTTCACGCTGCATGACGCCTCGCTGGGCGGGCATATGGATGCTGCAGTGCAAAAAGTCAATGTGGACGGCGCTGCGGGCCTCGATCAGCGCATCAGCACGAGCTTGTGCTCGGGAAGATGGAGATAGCTCGCCTCGAAATCACCGGCCTCCGCCAGCGCCTTCCAGTCGTTGACCGTCACCGAACGGCGGGTGCGGGTGATCAGGCCTTCCTTGCCGAGGATGCGCAGGGTGCGGTTCACGTGCACCGCGGTCAGGCCCGTGCAGTCGCCCAGCTGCTCCTGCGTCATCGGCAGTTCCAGCCTCTTGTCGCTGCCGAGCCCCGCCGCATCCAGCCGCAGCGCGAATTCGCACAGCATGTGCGCCAGCCGCTTGCGGGCGTCGCGGCGCCCGAGATTGGCGATCCATTCCCGGGAGATCGCGCCATCGACGAGCGTGTCATACCATATCGCCCGGCCGACGGCGGGGCGCTCGAAGGCGAGCTGCAGGATGGCGTCGCGCGGGATGAACGCGACCGTCGCCCGGGTCAGCGCCTGCACATTGTGATCCGCCGTGCCCAGGAGCGAGTTCTGCAAATCCACAATGTCGCCGCTCATGTGCAGCGAGACGATCTGCCGCGCGCCCGTGCCGACGATCTTGTGGCGATAGGTGAGGCCGCTCAGCATCAGGCAGGCGTGCGTGGGGCATTCCCCTTCCCGGACGATATAGTCGTTCGGGTCGATCGTCCGGATGCCGTGAGGAAGCGCGTACAAGGCCGCGCGATCCGCATCGTCGAGCAGCATCCAATATTCCAGCTTCTGAACCATGGGCGCCAGCGTGGTGGCCGCGTCGAACATGAGAGCCTCCCTTCGATGGCCTGAGCATGAAGACTCTCAGTCGACGGAAAGCCAGGAACAGTCTCAGTAGATCGGCACCTAGAACTCGGAACGCTTCCGTTCCATAACATATGTGCTCCTTGGGCTCAGATAGACTGTGCAAACACGTAGAACTATTGTGCCCGTTCGTAGATTCATGGTTTACGACATTGACCTGAATCAAATCCGAAACAGTTTTCCTATATCATCTCGCTCGCACGCGAGGCCCGTCCGCGAGGTGCGGGCGGACGCCCGCGCAGCGCCGGGACACGAAACGCCCCGAAGACGTTCCCCCACGGATTCATTCCGGAGGAGCCCATGGAACTGCATCGCGGCCGTCTGCTCGACCATCTTCATCTCCACGCGCGCGACCTCGAGGCGTCGAAGCGCTTCTACCGCGCCGCGCTCGGCGTGCTCGGCATCCCGCTGGTGGAAGAAGACGATTATCTCTCCGCCGACGAGCTCTGGATCGACCAGGGCGAGCCCGCCACCGCCGTCCATTTCGCCTTTCAGGCGAAGGACCGGGCGCAGGTCGACGCCTGGCACGCGGCGGTGCTCGCCGCCGGCGGCCGGGACAATGGCGCGCCGGGCGAGCGGCCCTATCATCCCGGTTATTATGCCGCCTTCGCGCTCGATCCGGACGGCAACAATGTCGAGGCGGTCCACCACGGTCCGGCCGAGCGCTCGGCCGAGAGCGTGGTGGTCAGCTTCGAGGGGCCGCCGGGCGGCTGACGTTCGGCACGCCTGCGGTGCGCAGCCCGCCCGCCGTGGTGGCTAGAGCAGCAGGATCGTCGACAGGCTGAGGAAGATGCCCATGCTGGCCACGTCGCTCGCGGTGGTGAGGAAGATGCTCGATGCCGTCGCCGGGTCCGCGCCGAGACGTTTCAGGGTGAGCGGGATCAGCGCCCCGGCAATGCCCGCGACGGTGCAGCTGACCGTCATCGCGACGAACACCACGGCGCCCATCAGCCATGGCGCGGCCTCGCCCTGGCTGATCGCATAGACGGCCATGCCGATGCCGGCGGTCACGCCGACCAGGGCGCCGTTGCAGAGACCGAGAAGGCCCTCCTTGGCGATCAGCCGGCCGACCAGCTCGGGCCGCAATTCGCCCAGCGTCATCCCGCGCAGGGTGACGGCGAGCGCCTGGCAGCCCGTATTGCCGGTCTGCCCCGCCATGACCGGCAGGAAGACCGCGAGGATGACGAGTTCGGCCAGCGTATGCTCGAACATGCCGACCACGGCGGCGGCGACGAAGGCGGTGACCAGGTTGATCTGCAGCCAGGGATGGCGAAGCTTCAGCGAGCGCGACAAGGGCGTCGTCAGCCGCTCCTCCTTGTCGACGCCGACCATCTTGCCCGACTGGGCCGAGATCTCGATCGCCTGGTTGCGGAACAGCTCCTCGCCGCGGATCAGGCCCTTCAGATGGCCGCCGGCGTCGCAGACCGGATAGACCGGATAATGGCGCCCGACCGCGGCCTTCAGCGCCTCGTCCAGCTCCATCCTTTCCTCGAAATAATAAGGGTCCTTGAGCATGATCGCGTCGAGCCGGGTCTCCGGCGTCGCCAGCAGCATGTCGCGCATTACCACGACGCCGACGAGGCGGCCGTCCGCCTCGGTGACGTAGCAATAGGTGATCATCGCCGAGCGGGTCAGCTCCCGCAGCTCCTCGACCGTTTCGGCCACGGTCATGTCGGGGCGGAAGACGCCGAGCGCCTCGGACATCAGGTCGGAAACCCGCGCGTCCTCATGCTCGCTGTCGGTGAGGTTCTGGATCGTCTGCTCGCTCATGGGCGGGACACTGGCCGATCAAGCCACTGGGAACAAGCGCATCCTTTGTCTTCTAGTCGCGTTGAGATACACTTTGGTCGAAGGAGCGGGCATGAGCACCGAACGGGAGTCGCTGATCGCGCGAAGCCGCGCGCATCTCGACAGCGTCGACGAGAGCTACGGCGCGCACCAGCGCTTCGCCTTCGGGGTCGGCTGGACGATGGTGCGGGCCGGCTTCGCCTGCATCCTGCACGGCCTGATCCCGGCCCTGTTCCCGACCACGGGCAGCGACGCGATCCGGCGCCTGCACGGCGTGATCGCCGACCGGGACCGGATCGAGGAGGTCGCGCCCCGGCGCGAGGGCCTCTCCGTCCTGCTCCTGCTCGCCTCGGCCAATGCGGCCGTGCCCTGGCTGGCCGGCGCGCCCGCGCCCGTCGCCGCCGCGCTCAGCCTGCTCTCGCTCGCCTTCATCCCCGCTTATTGGTGGAGCGAGCGGCTGGCGGAGCCGGCGACCGCCTAATCGTCCAGCGGCGGGAAATTCGCCTCGGTCTTGCCCAGCCGGGCTCGGACCGCCTCGCCGAGATCCGCCGTCGCCAGCGCCGCCGCATTCCACAAAGCGACGTCGCGCAGCCCCTCCTCGACGGGCCGGCCGCGGCTGTGGTTGAGGTTCTTCTTCGCGCCCGCCACCGCCAGCGGCGACTTGGCGGCGATGGTCCTGGCCAGTTCCAGCCCCGCGTCGATCGCCGCCTCCCGGTCCGCCGCGACGCGGTTGACGAGGCCGAGCCGCGCCGCCTCCTCGGCGCCGACCCGCCGGCCGGTATAGGTCAGCTCGCGCAGCACGCCCTGCGGGATCAGGTAGCCGAGCCGCTGCAGCGTGCCGAGATCGGCGGTGATCGCCACGTCCACCTCGGCGATCTGGAAAAAGCAATCCGCGCTGGCGATCCTGATGTCGCAGGCGCTGACCAGATCGACGCCGGCGCCGATGCAGCCGCCATGCACGGCGGCGATCACCGGCGGGCGCGCCTGCTCGACGGCGGTGAAGCTGTCCTGCAGCCATTCGATATGCCTGAGCTTCGCCTCGGCGGCCCGGCCGGCATCCGGGCTCGGCCCGAACTGGCTGGCGGCATAATCGAGGTCGAGCCCGGCGGTGAAGTGCCGGCCCTGCCCGCTCAGCAGGATCGCGCGCACAGCGGGATCCCGGCCGAGCGCGCGGAAGGTATCGCCGATCGCGGCGAACATGGCCTTGTCCATCGCGTTGAACTTGTCGCCCCGCGCCAGCTCGACATGGGCGACCCCGCCCTCGATGCCGACCGCGATCCGCTCGCTTCCCATCCTCGCCCTTCCGCGTCTATCTCTTGGCCATGAGCAGCTTTACCGTGAACGGCCAGCCCGTCCACTATCGGATGGATCCCGACACGCCTTTGCTCTGGGCGTTGCGCGACGCCTCCAACCTCACCGGTACCAAATATGGCTGCGGCACCGGCCATTGCGGCGCCTGCATGGTCCATGTCGACGGCAATGCAGTGCGCGCCTGCATGGTGCCGATCCGGACGCTGGAGGGCAGCTTCGTCACCACCATTGAAGGCCTCTCGGGCGACCGCTCGCACCCGATCCAGCAGGCCTTCGCCGCCAATATGGTCGTCCAGTGCGGCTATTGCATTCCGGGCATGGTCATGGCGGCGGCGGCCCTGATCGACCGCAACGACAGCCCGACCGACGAGCAGATCGACGCGGCGGTCACCAATATCTGCCGCTGCGGCATCTATCCGCGCCTTCGCGAGGCGATCCGCCGCGCGATCCGGATCAAGACCGGCCGCGAGCAGGTGGCCGGCGCGCCGCCGCCCAACGTCGCCCCGGCCGACGCGGCGCGCGAGGTGCCCGCGCTGCGTCCGCGGCAAAGGGCACCGCGCACGGAACCAAGGCGTTGAGTTCCTGTCGGCTTTCTGACGGGCCGGTTCAGCAACCGCTCATCCGCGAATCGGCACATGGCATCTCATGACGGGCGGCGTTTGGCCGCTGGGAGCAAGGAGTAGTGTTCGATGCGCAAGGCATTGATGTCTTTCATCCTCGCGGCGACGGTGATGACGCCGATCGCGGCCGAGGCACAACGCGGGCACCGCGGTGGCGGCGAGCGCGGCGGCGGCGACCGCGGCAGCTGGTCGGGCCGCAACAATGGCGGCACCGACAACCGGACCGAACGGAGCGAGTCCCGCCAGGAATCGCGCCAGCAGCAGCAGGCGCCGCAGCCGCGGCCGCAGCCGCAGGTGGCGCAGAGCCCCCGCGGCGGCGGCGACAATAACCGTGGCGGCGGCTGGAACCGCGGCGGCGGCGACAATCGCGGCGGCGACCGCAACCGGGGCGGCGGCGACAATCGCGGCGGCAACTGGAATCGCGGGGGCGACAACAACGTCGTGAATCGCGGCGGCTGGAACCGCGGCAACCAGCCGCGCCCGAGCCAGCCGAACGTGTCGTGGCAGGGCAATCCGAACGATCCGCGCTTCCAGCGCAACCGCAACTGGCAGGACGGCCGGCGCGGCGACGATCGGAACGGTCGCGACGGGCGCAACTGGCGGAACGACCGCAACGACCGCACGGACGGCCGCCGCGGCGACCGCCGCAACTGGCGGAACGACTGGAATCGCGGCTGGCGCAACGACAATCGCTACAATTGGAGCTCCTGGCGGAACCAGAATCGCGGCCGCTATCGGCTGTCGCCTTATTATTCGCCGTACCGGAACTGGAGCTACCGGCGCTTCTCGATCGGCCTGTTCCTGGACTCGCTGTTCTACAATCAGCGCTACTGGATCGGCGATCCCTGGCAGTATCGCCTGCCGCCGGCGCCGTACGGCACCCAGTGGGTCCGCTATTATAACGACGTGCTGCTGGTGGACATCTACACCGGCGAGGTCGTCGATGCGATCTACGGCTTCTTCTGGTAGGATCGCCCGAAGAAGTCCCGAGACGTCCCACGCGAGGGAACGGGAAGCCCGGATCGGCCCAAGCCGCTCCGGGCTTTTCGCTTGTCAGGCCGCCGCGCGCTGGCGCATGAAATCGCCTCTTCTCAGGGGGATTCGCCGATGTTCGGACGCCTGCTTGCGCTGCTCGCCTTGCTCTTCGCCGCCCCGGCCATGGCGCAGACCCTGGTCGTCCATGCCGGCCGGGTGATCGCCGATCCGGCCCGGCCCGCGCTCGGCCCTTCCACCATCACCATCGTCGACGGCCGCATCCAGGGAATCGCCCCCGGCCTCAATCCGGCGCCGCAGGGCGCGCGCCTGATCGACCTGTCGACCAAGACGGTGCTTCCCGGCCTGATCGACATGCACGTCCATCTCTCCGGCAATCCCGGCGGCGACTATCGCAACGAGGCGGTGGATACGGACGAATATGCGGTGACGGTCGGCGTCCGCAACGCGGCGGCGACCCTGCGCGCAGGCTTCACCACGGTGCGCGACCTCGGCTCCGCGCCGCAGGTCGGCTTCGCTTTGTCGCGGGGCACGCGCGAGGGCCTCTTTCCCGGCCCCAGGATCGTCGCCGCGGGCGTGCCCGTCTCCATCGTCGGCGGCCATGGCGACGTCTCCGGTTTCCGTCCGGACGTGGTTCACGCTCTGTCCGGCGACAATACCTGCACGGGGGCGGTCGAATGCGCGGCGCTGGTGCGCCGGCTCGCCCGGGACGGCGCCCAGGTGATCAAGTTCACCGCGACCGGCGGCGTGCTCTCCCAGCAGGGCGCCGGCCTGGAAGCCCATTTCACGGCGGAGGAGATGCGCGCGATCGTGACCACCGCCCACAGCCTCGGCCTCAAGGTCGCCGCTCATGCCCATGGCGCGCGCGGCATCGAGGCGGCGGCGCGGGCCGGGGTCGATTCGATCGAGCACGGCACCTTCGCCGACGCCGCCGCGATCCAGGCGATGCGCGCCGGCGGCGCGGCGCTCGTCCCCACCCTGATGGCGTTCACCGGCGTCCGCGAGGGCCTCGCCCGCAACGCCTTCACGCCCACCGTCGCGGTCAAGGCGCGCGAGGCGCTGGCCCATCTCGGCCAGGCCGTGCGGCTGGCGCGAGCGGCGGGCGTCCCGGTGGTGTTCGGCACCGACGCCGCCGTCTATCCCCATGGCCGCAACGGCGAGGAGTTCGGCCAGCTCGTCCAGCATGGCGGGATGAGCCCGGCCGAGGCGATCGGATCGGCGACCACCGCCGCCGCCCGCCTGCTCGGCATGGAGAATGAGATCGGCCGGCTCGCGCCGGGCTATTCTGCGGACCTGATCGCGGTCGACGGCGACCCCTTGACCGACGTCACCCGCCTCGAACATGTGGATTTCGTGATGGTCCGCGGTCGGATCCTGGAATGAAGGCTTGAACTGATGGCAACGCAGCCCGGCAGAGCGACGAACGACGTCGATTACCGCATCACCCTCGGCGCCTATGTGAATGCGCGCCTGCAGGTGAACCCCAAGGCGTTCCGCATCCCGTGCAACAATGTGCTCGACATCTACATCGTCCGCGACTTTCTGGACGAAAAGGATTGCCGCGAGCTGATCGCCCTGATCGACGCCGACAACGAGCCGTCGAAGCTGCTTTCCTACAATGGCGATCAGGAATTCCGCACCAGCCACAGCTGCAACGTCGACCCGCTGAACGAGACGGTGAAGCGCGTCGAGGGCAAGATCACCGCCCTGATGGGGATCGATTCCGCCCATGGCGAGACCATCCAGGGCCAGCGCTACCGGGTCGGTCAGCAGTTCAAGCCGCATTACGACTTCTTCCACCAGACCGAGGCCTATTGGCAGGAGATGCAGCGCACGGGGGGACAGCGGACCTGGACGGCGATGGTCTTCCTCAACGACGTCGAGGGCGGCGGCGAGACCAATTTCAACAATGCCGCCGCGAAGGTGACGCCGCGGCGCGGCAACCTGCTCTGCTGGAACAATATGGACGGGATCGGCCAGCCCAATACCTATGCCATGCACCAGGGCTGCCCGGTGACCGCCGGCACGAAGTACATCATCACCAAATGGTATCGCGAGCGGCCCTGGACCTATACGGAAGTGCCCGCTTATTGAGCTTGCCAGCGGCGGCCCCGGCGTCTTAGGTTGGCAATACAGCCACCCTCCTATTCGAAACGGACGCGCATGACCGTCAAAGCCCTTTTGCTCGCCGCCACCCTGTTCACCACCGTCCCGGCCTTCGCCGCGCAGACCGCGCCCGCCGCGTCGACGCCGGCCCAGACCGAGGCGGGCGCGCGCCTGCGGCGGCTGTTCCACGAGAGCGACGAGGGCAATCTCCGCCGCAACCCGATCACGGCCCTGTTCCGCGGCGACTTCCGCTACGCCGACCGGCTCGGCGACTATATGAGCGACGCCTATTTCGCGGCCGAACGCCAGGCCGCCGAGCAGGATCTCGCCGCGCTGCGCGCCATCGACCGGACCGCGCTGAACGCGACCGACCGCCTCGCCTACGACGTCTTCCAATATCAGCGCCGCGAGGACCTGGCCGACGTCCAGCCGGACATGCTCGCGCTGACCGCGGTCCGCCCGCTCAACCATTTCGCGGGCTTCCACACTTTCTATCCTGTGCTCGCCTCCGGGCGCAGCGCGGCGCCGTTCCGCAACGTCCAGGATTTCGACAACAACCTCGCCCGCCACCGGCAATATGCGCAGCTGGTCGACCGGGCGATCGAGCGGTTCCGCCAGGGCCTCGCCGCCAATGTCGTCGAGACCAAGCTCACCATCCGCAACGTTATCGACCAGCTCGACACCCAGCTGCGCGACGCGCCTGAGGCCTCGCCCTTCCTCGGCCCGGTCCAGACCTTCCCGGAGGGTGTGCCGGAGGCGGACCGGGCGCGGCTGCGCGCCGAGCTGGTGGCCGTGGTCCGCGACCAGGTCTTCCCGGCCTATCGCCGCCTTCGCGCCTTCCTCAACGACGAATATCTGCCGCGCGCCCGCGACGGCGTCGGCCTCTCCTCCATGCAGGGCGGCGAACGGCTCTATGCGCGGCTGATCGAGAAGAACACGACGCTGCCGATGACCGCGGACGAGGTTCACAATCTCGGCCTGAGCGAGGTCGCCCGCATCCGCGGCGAAATGGACGAGATCCGCCGCCGGACCAATTTCAGTGGCACCCTCGCCCAGTTCTTCGAATATATCCGCACCGACCGGCGCTTCGAGCCGGCCAGCCGCGAGGCGCTGCGCGAGGGCTATTATGCGATCGGCCGCCGTGTCGACGCGCGCATCCGCGAAATCTTCTCCACCATTCCGCGCAGCCGCCTCGAGATCCGCGAGGTCGAGGCCTTCCGCGAGCGCACCGAGGCCGGCGGCTCCTACCAGGACGGCACCCCGGACGGCTCGCGGCCCGGCGTCTTCTACTACAATGCCTATGACCTGCCCTCGCGGCGGACCTCCGGCATGGAGACGCTCTATCTGCACGAGGGCTCGCCCGGCCACCATTTCCAGATCATGCTCGCGGCCGAGAACGAGCAGCTCCCCGCCTTCATGCGCTTCGGCGGCAACACCGCCTTCGTCGAGGGCTGGGCGCTCTATGCCGAAACGCTCTGGGACGAGCTCGGCGTCGAGACCGATCCCTATCAGCGCTTCGGCGGCCTCAATGACGAGATGCTGCGGGCGATGCGGCTGGTCGTCGACAGCGGCATCCACGCCAAGAACTGGACCCGCGACCAGGCGATCCGATACATGCTGGACAATAGCGGCATGAGCCGGACCGAGGTGGTCGCCGAGGTGGAGCGCTACATCGCCATCCCGGGCCAGGCGCTCGCCTACAAGATCGGCCAGCTCACGATATTGCGCCTGCGCGCCGAGGCGGAGCGGGCGCTCGGCCGCCGCTTCGACCTGAGGGACTTCCACGCCCAGGTGCTGATGACTGGCGCGCTGCCCATGCCGGTGCTGGAGAGCAAGATCCGCGATTGGATCGCCGCGCGGCAGCGGGCGGGCTGAACGCCCTCAGGCGGCGCGGCCGAGGCGGAGGAAGCCCAGCCGCCAGATGCCGACCGCGAGCACGAACAACGTGAAGCCAGGCCCGGCCACATACAGCATGTTGCCCGTGCCCTCCGCCGCGCGGCCGGACTGGAGCAGGCCGAGCTGGGCCGCGATCAGGCCGAGGAAGCAGAGCATGTCGGTGCGCGAGCGCGCCCGGATCACATAATGGAGGACCATCCCCGCCACGACCAAGGACGCGCAGACGCAGATGATGGACAGCGTTTCCATGGTCATGGCGGCCGGATTCCCTTCCGTTTCGCCGGGCAGCTTAAGGCCGTCGCCTCAGTCCGCAAGCGCGGCGTGCACCCGGGGGCCGATGCGGGCGACGATCGCCTCCACGCCACGCGCATTGGGATGGATGCCGTCCTCCAGCAGCAGCTCCGGCCGGGCGATCACGCCCTCGAGGATGAAGGGGTAGAGTTCGGCATCGAACTGCCGCGCCAGCGCCGGGTAGATCGGATCGAAGGCCGCCGCATGTTCCGGCCCCATGTTGCGCGGCGCCATCATGCCGGTGATGAGCACCGGAATCCGGCGGCGCCGCAATTCGGTGAGGATCGCGGCCAGGTTGCGCCGGGTCTCGTCGGCGCCGAGGCCGCGCAGCGCATCGTTGCCGCCAAGCCCGACGATGACGAGGTCCGGGGCCCGTTCCAGCCCATCCAGCGTGAAGGCCAGGCGCTGCAGCCCCGCCGCGGTGGTGTCGCCCGACACGGCGCCGTTGACCACCCGCGCCGGCATGCCCGCCGCGCCCAGCGCCCGCTCCAGCGTCGGCGCCAAGCCCTCGTTCGGCCCCAGCCGATAGCCGGCGAACAGCGAATCGCCGAAGGCCAGCACCAGCTTCGCATCGGCCCGCGGCGCGGGGCGGGCCGCATTGCCGGCCGTCTCCGCGCGATTCGCCTGGAGATTTCCGCCCGGCGGCTCGCTCGCGCAGCCCGCGGCCAATTGAACCGTGAGCAGCAGCGCCACATATCGCCAGAACCTGATCATCACCGGGGGGACTTTCCTGCATGCGCGTCGAGACCGAAGCCGATATCGTCGTCAACGCGCGCAATGTCACCCTCTCCCTCGGCGCCCGTGAGGCGCGCACCGAGGTGCTGAAGGGGATCGACCTCGCCATCAGCCGCGGCCAGAGCGTCGCCATTCTCGGCCCGTCCGGCTCTGGCAAGTCCTCGCTGATGGCGATCCTGACCGGGCTCGAGCGCGCCACCGCCGGCGCCGTCAGCGTCGCCGGCGTCGACTATGGCCCGCTCGACGAGGACTCGCTCGCGCGGGCGCGGCGCGGGCGGATCGGCATCGTCCTGCAGAGCTTCCATCTGCTGCCGACGATGACCGCGCTCGAAAATGTCGCGGTGCCGCTCGAACTGGCCGGGAGCGACGACGCCTTCGCGAGAGCGCGAGCGGAGCTGGAGGCGGTCGGCCTCGGCCACCGGCTCGGCCATTATCCCGCCCAGCTCTCGGGCGGAGAGCAGCAGCGCGTCGCCATCGCCCGCGCGATCGCGCCGGGGCCGGAAATCGTCTTCGCCGACGAGCCGACCGGCAATCTCGACGGGCGTACCGGCGCGGCGATCATCGATCTGCTCTTCGACCGCAAGGCGGCGACCGGCGCCACCCTGGTCATCATCACCCACGACCCCGCGCTCGCGGCGCGCTGCGACCGCGTGATCGAGATGGCGGATGGCCTGATCGCGGTGGATCGCGCGGCATGAGAGGGATCGGCTGGCGCCAAGCCTGGACGTTCGCCCGGCGGGACCTCAATGCGAGCTTCCGGGGCCTCAGGCTGCTCTTCGTCTGCCTGTTCGTCGGCGTCGCCACCCTGGCCGCGATCGGCAGCCTGACCGCCGCGATCACCGAGACCTTGACGAACCGGGGCCAGGCGATCCTCGGCGGCGACCTCGAAATCTCGATGACCCAGAGGCAGGCCAACCCGGCCGAAGCCGCCGCCCTGCGCGCCGCCGGCACGGTCAGCGAGACGATCCGGCTGCGCGCCATGGCCCGCCGCCCCGACGCGCCCGCCACCGCCGCGATCCTGACCGAGCTCAAGGCCGTGGACGGCGCCTATCCGCTCTACGGCACGCTGACCGTGGTGGGCGGCGGCGCGGCGCCGGCCCTGCGTCCCGACCAGATCCTGATCGGCCCGGCGCTGGCCGAGCGCCTGTCGGTCCGCCCCGGCGACGCGCTGCGCTACGGCAATGCCGATTTCCGCATCGCCGCGATCATCGCCGACGAGCCGGACCGGATGGGCGAGGGCTTCACGCTCGGCCCGGTGGCGCTCGTCTCGATGGCGGGATTGCAGCGCACCGGCCTCATCCAGCCGGGCAGCCTCTACACCTCCAAATATCGCCTGCGCCTGCCCGGCGCCGCCTCGCCCCAGGCCGTGACCGACCGGCTGAAGGCCGATTTTCCCGCCGCGAGCTGGGCCTTCAAGGACCGCGACCGCGCCGCGCCGGGGGCCAGCCGCTTCTTCGAGCGGATGGGGCAATTCCTGAGCCTGATCGGCCTCGCCGCCCTGATCATCGCCGGGATCGGCGTCGGCAACGGCGTCTCCTCCTATCTCGCCCGCAAGAGCGACGGCATCGCCACCTTGAAGGCGCTCGGCGCGACCTCGCGCGACATTGCCCGCGTCTATTTTCTGCAGATCGGGCTGGTGGCCCTGATCGCGGTCGCCGTCGGCCTCGCCGTGGGCGCCATGCTGCCGATCCTCCTCGTCTGGCTCGCCGGCGATCTCCTGCCGATCCGGCCCGGCTTCACGCTGCATCCGCTGCCGCTCGCCACCAGCGCCGCCTACGGCCTGCTCGTCGCCTTCATGTTCGTGCTGCCCCCGCTCGGCCGGGCGCGGCGCCTGCCGGTCGCGACCCTGTTCCGCGGCGGCATCGAGCCGGGCCGGCGGCTCGACCGGCGCAGCCTGTTGCTCGCGGGCCTGGCCGCGGCCGCGGTGCTCGGCCTCGCCGTCGCGACCGCGCGCGACCCGCTCTTCGCCGGCATCGTGCTCGGCGCGGTCGCCGCGGGCCTCCTCGTCCTGCTGGTCATCGGCTGGGCGGTGAAGGCCATCGCCCGCCGCCTGCCCCGCGCCCGCCGCCCGCTCGTCCGCCTCGCCATTGCCGGCCTCTACCGGCCGGGCGCGCAGACCGTGGCGCTGGTGATCGCGCTCGGCCTGGCGCTGACCCTGTTCGTCACCCTCGCCGGCATCCAGACCAGCCTCACCGCCGAGATCGAGCGCACCGTCCCCCAGCGCGCGCCCAACCAGTTCGTGCTCGACATCCCCTCGACCGAGCGGGGGCGCTTCGAAAGCCTCGTCCGCGGGGCGGCGCCCGACGCGCGGATGAACATCGTGCCGATGCTGCGCGGGACGATCACCGCCTTCGGCGACCAGCGCGTCGCCGACCTGGCGGAGCTGCCCGAGGGCGCCTGGTTCCTGCGCGGCGAGCGCGGCGTCACCTACAGCCAGGCCCTGCCGGAGGGCAGCACGCTGGCCGCCGGCCAGTGGTGGCCGGCCGATTATCGCGGCCCGCCTCTGGTCTCGCTGGACCGCGAGGCGGCGCGGGTGATGAATGTCGGCGTCGGCGACACGCTCACGGTGAGCGTGCTCGGCCGCGAGATCGAGGCGCGGATCGCCTCCCTGCGCGAAGTCCACTGGGACACGATGGGCTTCAACTACATCCTCGTCTTCTCGCCCTCCGCGCTGGCGGGCGCGCCGCACAGCCTCTCCGCCACGATCACCATGGATCCGGCCCGCGACGCCGCCGTGTCCCGCGCCCTGCTCGGCGCCTTCCCCTCCATCTCGATCATCGCGGTCGGCGAGATTATCGGTCAGGTCGGCACCATCCTCGGCCAGATGTCGATCGCGATCGTCATGGCCGCCTCGGTCGCGATCCTCGCCGGCATCGCCGTGCTGATCGGCGCCATCGCCGCCGCGCGGGCGGCGCGCAGTTATGACAGCGTGATCCTCAAGACGCTGGGCGCGACCCGCTGGCAGATCCTCGGCGCGCAGGCGCTCGAATACCTCCTGCTCGCTCTGATCCTGTCCGCCGTCGCGCTCGGCCTCGGCCTGTCTGCGGCCTGGGTGGTGATCGTCCAGATTTTCGACTTCACCTGGCAACCGGACTGGGCGGTGGTGCTCAGTACGCTCGGCGCCGGCGGCGTGCTGACTCTCGGCATCGGCCTGCTCGGCTCGATTCCGCTCCTGTCGATCCGCCCGGCGACGGCGCTGCGAACGCTCTAGGCAGCGCCCGCCAGCGCCTCGGCGATCAGCGCGCGGCCGTTGGCGATCCCGTAGAGCGCCAGGAAGCTGCCCATGCGCGGGCCCTGGGTGGAGCCGAGCAGGGTCTCGTAGATCGCCTGGAACCAGTCGCGCAGCGCCTCCTTGCCATAATGCGCCTTGCCGACCTCGTAGACCTCCGCCTGGATCTCCTCCGCGGAGGCGGTCTCGGAGAGCCCCGCGAGACGCGCGTCGAGATCGCGCAACGCCGCGGCCTCCTTCGCGTCGGGCGGCCGGCGCCGCAGCGTCGGTGCGACGAAATCGCGGGCATAATTGACCGCGAGCGCGATCATCGTGTCGAGCTCGGGATCGCTCTCCGGCGTCGCCTCCGGCGCGCGGCGCCGGACGAAGCCCCAGATCGTCTCGCGCGTGCCGCAGCCCGGCAGGCTGGCGAGGTTGAGCAGCAGGCCGAAGCTCACCGGCGGCAGAGAGGCCGGCACCTTCCCGTCATGGATGTGGTGGACCGGATTGCCGAGCCGCTGCTCGATCGCCTGGCCCGCATAATTGCCGCGAAACTGCCAATAATCGTCGACCGCGCGCGGGATCACGCCCATGTGCAGCGACTTGGCCTTCTTCGGCTCGCGATAGATGAAGAAAGCGAGGCTCTCCTCGGTGCCGTAGGTCAGCCATTGCTCGATCGACAGGCCGTTGCCCTTGGACTTGGAGATCTTCTCGCCCTTCTCGTCGAGGAACATCTCATAGTTGAAGCCTTCGGGCGGGCGGGCGCCGAGCACACGCGCGATCCGCGACGACTGGGTCACCGAATCGATCAGGTCCTTGCCCGCCATCTCATAGTCGACGCCGAGCGCGACCCAGCGCATCGCCCAGTCGACCTTCCATTGCAGCTTGGCCTGGCCGGACAGGATCGACTGCTCGATCCGCTGCCCCTCATCCTCGAAGGCGACGATCCCCGCCTCCGCATCGACCACTTCGACCGGCACCTGGAGCACGATGCCGCTGGTCGGCGAGATCGGCAGGACCGGCGAATAGGTGGCGCGGCGTTCCTCGCGCAAAGTGGGCAGCATCACGCCCATGATGTCGTCCCAGTGGCGCAGCACCAGCTTCAGCGTCTCGTCGAAGCGCCCCGACGCATAGCAATCCGTTGCCGACAGGAATTCGTAGTCGAAGCCGTAGCGGTCGAGAAAGTCGCGCAGCATCGCATTGTTGTGATGCGCGAAGCTCTCATGCGTGCCGAACGGGTCCGGGATCCGGGTCAGCGGCTTGCCGAGATATTCGGCCAGCATCTTCTGGTTCGGGACATTGTCCGGCACCTTCCGAAGCCCGTCCATGTCGTCGGAAAAGGCGATGAGCCGCGTCGGCGCGTCGCTCAGCGCATGATAGGCGTTGCGCACCATCGTCGTGCGCAGCACCTCGTTCAAGGTGCCGATATGCGGCAGGCCCGAGGGACCATAGCCCGTCTCGAAGACGATCCCGCCGGCCGGCGCGCCATCCGGATAGCGCTTCAGCAGCTTGCGCGCCTCCTCATAGGGCCAGGCCTTGGAGACATTCGCGGCTTCGCGGAGAGTGTTGTCGGTCATCGGCTTGTCCCTAGCGCCCGTTCATCCGATCGCAACCTCATTGCGGCAAAGACGGCCCCGCGATGCACGGGACAGGTCATTCGCCGGAGACGCTGCGGCGCGAGCTTCTGCCGGGGGAGCGGATCGTCTGGAGCGGCGGCGCCGATTCGGCCGCCGCGTTGCGCGACCAGCTCTGGCCGATCACCTTCTCTCTCCTCTGGAACGGGGGCGCCTTCGCCATGCTCGGACTGGCGGAGGTGCATTCGACAAGCTGGGGCCTGTTCACCATTGCGGCCACGCTCGCCGTCGGCTTCTACATGCTCGGCGCCTCGATCCTCGAATGGCGCGCGCAAGCGACCAATGTCTATGCGATCACCGACCGGCGGCTCATCGTCGCGCCACGCGAGGGCCGCCGCCCGGCGAAATGGTTTCGCCTTGCCGCGCTCAAGGGCGCCGAACGAATGAGCGCGAGCCCGCTGCGCGCGACCTTCCGGATTCCGCTCGGGCTCGTGCCTGATGGCGACGGCGGCCAGGAGTTCGAATATCTGAAGCTCTATGGGGTGACCGAACCGGATCGCGTCGGCCGGCTGCTCGCGACAGGCGTCCTCGCCGCCTAATCCCGTTGCCGTTTCGTTCCATTCGCGGCTAGGAGAGGCGGGTGACCGGCCTTCCTTATCCCGCGCTGCACGCAACCCATGGCGGCATCTGGATCGCCTGGCCGGACGGACGGGTGGAGGCGGCGGGCCGGGGCGAGGCCATCGCCAAAGCGGCCGAAACGCCGATGATCATGCTCAACGCGCCGCTCGTCGGCAACCGGCTCGGCTATCCCGATCTCTCGGGACTCGACCTGCTGGAATTGTTCGCCTTCGTCCATCCGGCGCGCTTCGCGGTGCCGACGCCGAAAGGCATGGCGCGGGCGCTGGCGCTCGCCGAGCCGGGCAATGACGAGGCCGCCGCGACCTTCCTGCGCGACGCGGCGACGGCTCTGCTCGACAGGCTCGCCGGCGACTGGCCGGAGCGCGAGGGCGCCTGGGCCTCGGCGCAGGCGCTCTACCGGCTGCGCTGGACCTGGTCGGGCGCGGTCGCGGACCGGATCCGGCGGCCCGAGCGCGATGAGCGCTGGCTCTTCTCGCGCCTTCCGGAATGGGAGGAGAAAGCCGCCCGCCCGCAGCCGCGTCCGATCCGCCTCGATCTCGCAGACACCGCGCTTCGGCTGGAGAAGCTGGTCGGCGAGAACGCCGAGGTGCGCGACGGCCAGCGCGATTATGCGGCCGCCGCCGCCGCTGTCTTCGATCCGCGCCGGCTCGAGGACCAGCCCAATCTCCTGCTCGCCGAGGCCGGCACCGGGATCGGCAAGACGCTCGGCTATCTCGCTCCCGCCTCGCTCTGGGCCGAGCAGGCGGACGGCGCGGTCTGGGTCTCGACCTACACCAAGGCGCTGCAGCGGCAGCTGGACCGCGAGGGCGAACGGCTCTTCCCCGACGCGGCCGAGCGCCGCCACCGGATCGTGATCCGCAAGGGCCGGGAAAATTATCTCTGCCTGCTCAACCTCGAGGACGCGCTGCAGGGCGGCTTCGCCGGCCGCGCCGCCATCCTCGCCCAGCTCGCCGCGCGCTGGGCCGCCTATACGCGCGACGGCGACATGGTCGGCGGCGATCTGCCGGGCTGGCTGACCTCGCTCTTCCGCCGCGCCGGCGCCACCGCCTTGACCGACCGGCGCGGCGAATGCGTCTATGCGGGCTGCCCGCATTACCGGCGCTGCTTCATCGAGCGCGCGGCCCGCGCCAGCCAGGATGCGGACCTGGTCATCGCCAATCATGCCCTGGTCATGGTCAACGCCGCGCGCGGCCGCGAGGAGGGCCGGGCGCCGACCCGGCTCGTCTTCGACGAGGGCCACCATATTTTCGACGCCGCCGATTCGACCTTCGCCGCCGCCTTCACCGGGCAGGAGGCGATCGAGCTGCGCCGCTGGATCGTCGGCCCCGAGGGCAAGTCGCGCGGCCGCCGCCGGGGCCTCGCCGCCCGGCTGATGGACGTCGCCTCCTATGACGAAGCGGGCGCGCTGGCGCTCGACGCCGCCGTCCAGCATGCCGGCGCCTTGCCCGGCGACGGCTGGCTCGGTCGCATTGCCGAGGGCGCGCCCTTCGGACCGGTCGAGGCTTTGCTCGCGGCCGTGCGCTCGACCGTCTACGCCCGCGCCACCGCGCAGGATGCGGGCTATGGCCTCGAGACCGAGCTGGCCGAGCCCGACCCGGCCCTGGTCGAGGCCGCCGCCCCAGCGGTCGAGGCGCTGGAGCGGCTGCTCCGCCCCCTGGTCGCGCTCGGCAAGCGGCTGGAGGCGGTGCTGGAGGATGCGCCGGACTGGCTCGACGCCCAGGCGCGGGCGCGGGTGGAGGGCGCGATCGGGGGCCTCGGCTGGCGCGCGCAGACGCTGCAGGCCTGGATCGCGCTGGCCGCCCGGATCGGCGGCCCGGCCGATGCCGATTTCGTCGACTGGCTCGCCGTCGACCGGATCGAGGGCCGCGAATATGATGCGGGCCTGCACCGCCACTGGCTCGACCCGACCCGGCCCTTCGCCGAGGCGGTGCTGAAGCCAGCCCATGGCGTGCTGGTTACGTCGGCGACGTTGCGCGCGGGCGCCGACTGGCCGACCGCCGAGGCCCGCACCGGCGCGCTCCATCTCGCCGGCCAGGCCGCGCGCTTCGAGGCGGCCAGCCCGTTCGACTATGCCGGGAACAGCGAGGTGCTGGTCGTCACCGACGTGAAGCGCGGCGATCTCGCCGCTCTGGCCGGCGCCTATGCGCGGCTGATCGAGGCGGCGGACGGCGGCACTCTGGGCCTGTTCACCGCCATCCAGCGGCTGAAGGCCGTCCATGCCCGGATCGCCGACCGGCTCGCCCGCGCCGGCCTGCCGCTCTACGCCCAGCATGTCGACCCGATCGACACCGGCACCCTGATCGACATCTTCCGCGACGACCCCCATGCCAGTCTGCTCGGCACCGACGCGCTGAGGGACGGGGTCGATGTGCCCGGCCATTCGCTGCGGCTGGTGGTGATGGAAGGGGTGCCCTGGCCGCGGCCGACCGTGCTCCATGTCGCGCGCAAGGCGGCGGGCGGCGGCACCGCCTATGACGACCGGGTCGTCCGCGCCCGCCTGGCGCAGGCGTTCGGCCGCCTGATCCGCCGGGCCGGGGACAGGGGCATGTTCGCCCTGCTCTCCGCGGCGACCCCGTCCCGCCTGCTCGACGCCTTTCCGGGCGATGTGCGTGTCTCGCGCCTGCCACTGGACGAGGCTATCGCCCGCGTGCGCATGCGGCTCGGCGACACCCTAGCCTCGGGGGCCAGGCCCGTGCATGATGCGGCGATGAGGATCGACGAGGTCGAATGAAGACGCTGACGCTGTTGCGCCACGCCAAGTCGGGCTGGGACGACCCGGCGCTGCGCGATTTCGACCGGCCGCTCAACGCGCGCGGGCGCAAGGCGGCGCGCGCCATGGGACGGGAGATGCGGCGGCTCGGCCTCGGCTTCGATCAGGTGCTCGCCTCGCCGGCCGCCCGGGTGACCGAGACGCTGAACGAGCTGGCCCAGGGTTATGGCGGCGCGGTCGAGACGCGGTTCGACGCGACCATCTATCTCGCCCCAGTGGAGACCTTGCTCGGCCTCGTCCACGGCGCCGACGACGGGGATGCGCGGCTGCTCTTGGTCGGCCACAATCCGGGCATGGAGCAGCTGGCCCTGCTGCTGTCGGACGGCGGGGCGCTGCACGACGAGATCGCCGTCAAATATCCGACCGGCGCGCTCGCCGAGATCGGCTTCGCGGTCGAGCGCTGGTGCGACATTGCTCCCGGCGAGGGCCGGCTGGCCCGCTTCATTCGCCCGCGCGAACTTGCCGAGGGCCTCGGCCCCCACGATTAGGTTGTATCGACATTCAGCTTCCTTTCCCTCTCCCCGGCGGGGAGAGGGTAGGGAGAGGGGGCTCGGCCTCCGGAGCCGACTTCGGCCGTATGACCCCCTCACCCCAACCCTCTCCCCGCCGGGGAGAGGGGGATGATGCTGTCCCTGCTGAATGTCGATACGCTCTAGAACGGGCGCGGCTCGTCCGGCCGGTTCCCCGACCGGACGCCGCGTCAGGCTCTCCGGCAGAGACCTTATTGCTGCACGTTGCGCCGTTGCGCCTCGTCGAACCGGCTCTGATAGGCCTGGATCCGCGCGTCGATCTGCGCCTGCTCCTCCGGCTGCACCTCGCCCCGCATCAGGCGGAAGCGGTAGCGGCCATTGTCGATCTCGAGCGAGCCGAGCCGGCCGGCCGGGTCGCCGATCATGAGGAAGAGGCCGAGCGCGACCACCTTGTCGTCCCAGGCGGCCGGGATGACGCTGGTGCGGCCGCAGGAGATGCCGATCACGCCGCGCGGAATGGCCGGCGCGAACTGCCGGTCGTTCGCGGTCTGATCGAGCACGTGCAGGCCGGGCGCCTCGATCGTGACCAGGCGCGCGCGATCCTGCTCGAGCATGTCGCAGCGAATCTCGCGCAGCTCGCGCTGGTTGTTGGCGGCGGCGGGGGCCGCGGCGATGAGGGTGGCGCCGCCAAGGGCGGCGAGCGAAAGCATCGATAAGCGTAGGGTCACGGGGCCGTCTCCTCCAAAGCCTCGGCCAGCGTCTGCCGGAGCGCCCGCAGCGCGGCCGTAGGGAAGGCCTGATGCGCGCCGGCGGGGGCCGGAGCGGGGGCGGCGGCCTCCTCGTTCACCGCCTCGGACGGTGCCGCGCCGCCGCTCTTCAGCAATTGCTGGACGCCGCGGATCGTGAACCCGTCCTCATTCAACAATTTATGGATGCGCCGCGCGAGCGCGACGTCATCGGGCCGATAGTAACGCCGGTTGCCGGCGCGCTGCAATGGCCGCAATTGCGGAAAACGGGTCTCCCAATAGCGCAGGATGTGCTGCGGGACCCCGAGGTCGCTGGCGAGTTCGCCGATCGTCCGGAAAGCGTTCGCGCTCTTGCGGCCCGGTTCCGGCGCCATATCAGCTCGTGCGTGCAATCCGCTCGCGCATGATCTGACTGGCGCGGAAGGTAAGCACGCGGCGGGGGGCGATCGGCACTTCGACGCCGGTCTTCGGGTTGCGGCCGATCCGCTCGCCCTTGTCGCGCAGGATGAAGCTGCCGAAGCCCGAAATCTTGACGTTCTGGCCGTCGGCCAGCGCGCCGCACATATGGCTGAGGATGCCTTCGACGATGCCCGCCGATTCGGCGCGCGACAGGCCGATCTCCCGATGCACGATGTCGGCAAGGTCCGCGCGGGTCAAAGTCCCCACCGACGGTTTCCTGATCGCGCCTGAGTCGGCCATGGAAGCAATCCCCCTTGGTCTTCAAATCGCAACATTAGAACAGGTTGCGCCTGATAGCAATGTGACTCTTCGAGCGAAAAGTCCAATCGGTACGGACTAGTAACGAATCGCGGCCGCGCCCCAGGTGAAGCCGCCGCCCATCGCCTCGAGCACCAGCAGTTCGCCCTTGCGGATGCGGCCGTCGCGAACCGCCGTGTCGAGCGCCAGCGGCACCGAGGCGGCGGAGGTGTTGGCGTGCCGGTCCACGGTGACGACGACCTTCTCCGGCGCCAGGCCGAGCTTCTTCGCAGTGGCGTCGAGGATGCGCTTGTTCGCCTGGTGCGGCACCACCCAGTCCACATCCTCCGGCGCATGGCCGGCCGCCTCCAGCACCTCGCCCATCACCGCGGCGAGGTTGACCACGGCGTGGCGGAACACCTCCTTGCCCTTCATCCGGACCTTGCCGACCGTGCCGGTCGTGGAGGGCCCGCCGTCGACGTAGAGCAGTTCGTTGTGGCGGCCGTCGGCATGGAGCCGGGTGGCGAGGATGCCTGTCGCGCCATCGCCCTCCTCGGCCTTCAGCACGACCGCGCCGGCGCCGTCGCCGAACAGGACGCAGGTCGCCCGGTCCTCCCAGTCGAGGATCCGGCTGAACGTCTCGGCGCCGATCACCAGGGCATGGTCGGCCATGCCGCCCTTCAGCATGTTGTCGGCGACGCTGAGCGCGTAGAGGAAGCCGGTGCAGACCGCCGCGACGTCGAAGGCGATGCAGTCGCCGATGCCGAGCAAAGTCTGCACCTTGGTGGCGCTGGCCGGGAAGGTCTGGTCCGGAGTCGCGGTGGCGAGCACGATCAGGCCGATCTGCGCCGCCTCGATCCCCGCCGCCGCCAGCGCCCGGCGCGACGCCTCGGCGGCGAGCGTCGCCGTGGTCTCGCCGTCGGCGGCGATGTGGCGGGCCTGGATGCCGGTCCGCTCGACGATCCATTCGTTGCTGGTGTCGACGCGCTCGGCGAGCTCGTCATTGGTGACGCAGCGGGCGGGCAAGGCCGAGCCGGTGCCGATGAGGGTGGAGCGCCTGGTCATCTTCGAGGTCATTTCGCGGCGGCGAGCTGGGCGTTTTGGGCCGAGACGTTGGCGAGATCCTCGGTGATCTTGCGGGTCAGGTCCTCGCGCACCATCCGCGCGGCGACCCGGATCGCATTGGCGACGCCCTTGTCGCTGGCGCTGCCATGGCTCTTCACGACGAGGCCGTTCAGGCCGAGGAAGACCGCGCCGTTGTGATTGTTGGGATCGAGATGGTGGCGGAGCAGGTCCGTCGCCGGCCGCGAGATCAGGAAGCCGATCTTCGAGCGGACCGAGGAGGTGAAGGCGCGCTTGAGGAGGTCGGTCACGAAACGCGCCGTCCCCTCCAGCGACTTCAG
>Ga0335075_10001014_pt1 | contig 47409 bp, 46 predicted proteins | sample Lox_Sample_24_FD_206723 | JGI IMG/M metagenome (GOLD analysis project Ga0335075, IMG submission 206723) | Soil microbial communities from Loxahatchee National Wildlife Refuge, Florida, United States - Lox_Sample_2.4 | ecosystem: Environmental > Terrestrial > Soil > Wetlands | place: USA... | reverse complement strand
CAGCGTCATCGCCTCCGCCAGCGGGATCTCCGCCGCGGCCCGCTCGTACCAGCGCCCGAACTGCTCGAACGGATCGGGATCGAGGTCGCCGCGGTGGAGCGGGGGGAAGGCGCGTCGCCCGGTCATCGCCCTCATCATCCTCGACGGCCGCCGGGTTAGGCCGGGCGCGCCGGGCGGGTACCCGTCGCCAACATGAGCGCGACGATCGTCCTCGACGTCGACGGCACCCTTGTCGACACCAACTACCAGCACGCGATCGCCTGGCATCGGGCGTTCCGCGACCACGGCTATCGGGTGGCGATCTGGGAGATCCACCGCCACATCGGCATGGGCGGCGACCAGCTGGTCGGGTCGCTCGTCGGCGAGGAGGCCGAGAACGCCGACGGCGACGAGCTCCGCGACGCGCACTCCCAGGCCTACGGCAAGCTGATCGGCGAAGTCGAGGCGATGGAGGGGGCGAGCGAGCTGATCGCCGACCTCGACCGGGCGGGGGCCACCGTGATCCTCGCCTCCTCGGCCGAGCGGGAGGAGCTCGACCGCTACGTCGAGCTGCTCGGGGCGGGCGAGCGGATCGGCGGGGCGACCAGCTCGGCCGACGCCGAGCGGACCAAGCCGCACCCGGAACTGGTGCAGACGGCGCTCGACAAATTCGGCGCCGACGGCCCGGCGCTGATGGTCGGCGACTCGACCTGGGACGTGAAGGCGGCCGCCGCCGCGGGGGTGCCGACCCTGGCGCTCCTCACCGGCGGTTTCGCCGCCGCCGAGCTGCGCGAGGCGGGCGCCGCCGAGGTCGAGCGCTCGCTGGCGAGCGTGCGCGAGCGCGGGGTCGAGTGGGTGATCGAGCTGGCCGAGCGCGGGGGCGGCTAGTTCACCGAATTCGCGCTTGACAGAGCCATCTCCGAGGTAGATTCGAACGTACCCCAGGCGGCCGCGAAATCCGTGCGCCTTCCGTCCCGAAGCGAGGAGAAAGCAATGCCTTACGTCACCGTCGGAACCGAGAACGGCGCCGACATCAAGATCCACTACAACGACCACGGCTCCGGCAGGCCGGTGGTCCTGATCCACGGCTATCCGCTCGACGGCAACTCCTGGGAGCGCCAGGAGCGCGAGCTGCTGAAAGAAGGCCGGCGGGTGATCAGCTACGACCGGCGCGGATTCGGCGAATCGAGCCAGCCGACCACCGGCTACGACTACGACACCTTCGCCGCCGACCTGAAGGCGCTGCTGGACCACCTGGCGCTGGATCAGGACGTGGCGCTGGTCGGCTTCTCGATGGGCACCGGCGAGGTCACCCGCTACCTCGGCACCTACGGCTCGGCCGGGGTGAGCAAGGCGGCGCTGCTCGGGGCGATCCCGCCGTTCGTGCTGAAGACCGACGACAACGAGAAGGGCGTTCCGCAGGAGGTTTTCGACGAAATCAAGGAGACGGTGCTGAAAGACCGCTACCTCTGGTTCGAGGAATTCTTCAAGAACTTCTTCAACACCGACGAACTGTCCCCCGAGCGGATCGGCGAGGCGGCGTTGAGGGCGAACTTCGCCACCGCGATCCGGATGTCGCCTTACGCGACCTACGCGTGCGTCGACACCTGGCTGACCGACTTCCGTGACGATCTGCCGAAGATCGACGTGCCGGTCCTGGTCATCCACGGGGTCAAGGACCGGATCCTGCCGTTCGAGTCGACCGCGGCGCGGCTGCGCGACGAGGATCTGATCGCCGACTGCGAGGTGGTCGCGATCGAGGACGGTCCGCACAACATCGGCTGGACCTTCCCGGACGAGGTCAACGCGGCCCTGCTGCCCTTTCTCGCCAGGTAGGTTCGGGCAGATGGTCGAGCGGATCGAGGAGATGCCGGCGGGGACGATCGGGTTCAAGGTCGTCTCCGACCTGACCGGGGACGACTACCGGGAGCAGATCGAGCCGGCGCTGGCCGAGGCGGCGGAGCAGGGTGACGTGCGCCTGCTGTTCGAGATCGACTCCAATTTCGGGATGGACGCCGGAGCGGTGCTCGAGGACGCGAAAACCGGGCTGAAGCTCGGCCTCGGTCATATGAAAGCGTGGAAGCGCACCGCGATCGTCACCGACGTCGACTGGATCCGTAAAGCGATCAAGGCCTTCGGCTTCATGGCCCCGGGGGAGGTCCAGGTATTCGCTCTCGCCGAGGTCGGCGCGGCGAAGGTCTGGATCGCCGAGTAGCGGAGCCGGGTAGAAAACTGGCCAGCTAGCCGGCACAATGCCGGCGATGCCGGGGGAGAGGGACTACGACGTCGTTCTGTTCGGGGCCACCGGTTTCACCGGCGGGCTGACCGCCGACTACCTCGCCGCCAACGCGCCGGCGGGCCTGCGCTGGGCGATCGCGGGGCGCAACCGGACGAAGCTCGAGGCCGTCGCGGCGCGCCTCGCCGCGGCCGGTCCCGCGGCGCCCGCGCCGACCCTGATCGAGGCCGACGCCGCCGACGCGGCGGCCCTCGCCAAGGTCGCCGAGTCCACCCGGGTTGTCATAACCACGGTCGGCCCTTACGCGCTCTACGGCGGTCCGCTGGTCGCCGCCTGCGCCGCCGCGGGAACCGACTACGTCGACCTCACCGGCGAGCCCGAGTTCGTCGATCGGACCTGGCTCGACCATCACGCGACGGCCGAGCGCACCGGCGCCCGGATCGTCCACTGCTGCGGTTTCGACTCGGTCCCGCATGACCTCGGTGCGTACTTCACGGTCCAGCAGCTGCCCGAGAACGTGCCGCTCAAGGTCGAAGGCTTCGTGCGCACCAACGCCCGCTTCTCCGGCGGCACCTACCACTCGGCGGTCAACGCGTTCGGCCGTGGCCGCCAGACGATGGCCGCGGCGCGCGAGCGTCGCAAGGCCGAGGCACGCCCCACCGGTCGCGAGATCCACTCGGCTCCCGCGCGAATCCGTCGCAACGACGAATTCGACGCCTGGACCGTGTCGCTGCCGACCATCGACCCGACCGTCGTCCGTCGCTCCGCCGCCGCGGTCGACCGCTACGGCCCGGACTTCACCTACGGCCACAACCTCGTCGCCCGCCATCTGGCGACCGTTGCCGGGATGGCCGTCGGGATCGGCGCCGTCGCCGTCCTCGCGCCGATCCCGCCCGCCCGCAAGCTGCTGCTGAAGGCGAAAGCGCCTGGTGAGGGCCCGGACGAGAAGACCCGCGCCGGCAGCTGGTTCAAAATCCGCTTTGTCGGCGAGGGCGGCGGCAAGCGCGTGGTCGCGGAGGTCTCGGGCGGCGATCCGGGTTACTCGGAAACGGCGAAGATGCTCGCCGAGTCCGGGCTCTGCCTCGCCTTCGACGACCTCCCCGAGCGCTCCGGTCAACTCACTACCGTTGCAGCGATGGGTGACATGCTTCTCACAAGGCTGCAAAGTGCGGGGATAGCGTTCCAAGTGCTGGAGACCGCCTGAGCGGGCACCCCGCCCGCGTCACGGTCACGAACGGAGGAGGAAGAGTGCCGCCTAAGAGCCTCACCAAGAGCCCCGGGCCGGGGTCCGAGCCGGGCGAGCCGGAGCGCGTCGACGTCCTCATCGTCGGCGCGGGCATCTCCGGGATCGGCGCCGCTCACCACCTGCAGGAGCGCTGCCCGGGCAAGAGCTACGCGATCCTCGAGGCGCGCGCGGCGATCGGCGGCACCTGGGACCTGTTCCGCTACCCCGGGATCCGCTCCGACTCCGACATGCACACGCTCGGTTACCGCTTCAAGCCGTGGACGGCGGCGAAGTCGATCGCCGACGGCGAGTCGATCCTCGATTACGTGCGGGCGACGGCGCGCGAGGGCGGGATCGACCGCAAGGTGCGCTTCGGCCACCGTGTCGCAAGCGCGTCGTGGTCGAGCGAGGAAGCGCGCTGGACCGTGACGGCGGAGCGCGACGATGGCACTCAGGCGACGTTCTCGTGCGGCTTCCTCATGAACTGCAGCGGCTACTACCGCTACGACGAGGGCTACACGCCGGAGTTCCCGGGGATCGAGGACTTCGAGGGGAAGGTCATCCATCCCCAGCACTGGCCCGAGGAGCCCGAATACGAGGGCAAACGGGTGGTGGTGATCGGCAGCGGGGCTACCGCGGTGACGCTGGTCCCGGCGATGGCCAAGGACGCCGCCCACGTGACCATGCTGCAGCGCTCGCCCACCTACATCCTCTCGGTCCCCGGCGAAGACCCGGTCGCCGAGGTGCTGCGCAAGGTCCTGCCGGCGCGGGCCGTCTACCCGATCGTCCGCTGGAAGAACGTGATGCTGCAGAGCCTCACCTACCGGCTCGCGCGCAGTCGTCCCAACTTCGTCAGGAAGGTGCTGCGGAAAGGTGTCGTCGCCGCGCTGCCGGAGGGCTACGACGTCGACACCCACTTCAACCCCAAGTACAACCCCTGGGACCAGCGGCTCTGCATGGTCCCCGACGGCGATCTCTTCAAGGCGATCTCCAAGGGCGGCGCCGAGATCGTCACCGACCGGATCGAGACGTTCACGCCGGGCGGGATCAAGCTCGAGTCGGGCAAGGAGCTGGCGGCCGACGTGGTGGTCACCGCGACCGGGCTGAACCTGCTCTTCCTCGGCGGGATGAAGCTCGAGGTCGACGGCGAGGAACCCGATCAGTCGCAGCTGCTCGCCTACCGCGGGATGATGCTCGGCGATGTGCCCAACCTCGCCTTCACGATCGGCTACACGAACGCCTCCTGGACGCTGAAGGCCGACCTGGTCTCCGAATACCTGTGCCGCCTGCTCAACCACATGGACCAGGGCGGCTACGACATCTGCGTGCCGCACCTCACCGATCCGAGCGTGACGCCGGAGCCGATCCTCGACTTCAACTCCGGGTACGTGCTGCGCTCGGTGGCCGACCTGCCGAAGCAGGGGTCGAAGGAGCCCTGGAAACTGCGCCAGAACTACACCGTCGACCTGCGGAAGCTGCGCTACGCCCCGCTCGAGGACGGGGCGATGCAGTTCAGGCGCAAGGTGCCGGCGCCGCAGCGCGTGGCCGCTTGAGGAACGCCATGCATGCACCGGGCCGAGGCCCACGGCGGCTGTAGCTGCCGCGCGGCCCCTCCCTGACCACCACCTGCGACGGCACCCCTACCGCCTTCGGCCGCGGCCTCCGCACCCTCGCCCCACCGCGCGCGAGTTCGCACTTCCGACCGCTATGCGGTCATTACTGCGAACGCACGGGGGCGGCTGGTTAATCTAGGCGGCATGGACGACCAGCAAGTACTCGATCGCATCGACGAGCTCGTCAAGGAGGAGGAGCGGCTGCTCCACCGCCACGAGGGCGAGGGGCTGAACGACGACGAGCACGCCCGGCTCGAGGAGATCAAGCTGCAGCTCGACAAGACCTGGGACTACCTGCGCCAGCGCCGCTCCCTGCGCGAGGCCGGCGACGACCCGGATCAGGCCAGCGAACGCGACGGCGGCACCGTCGAGGACTACGGCACCGTCACCCCCTACGACGACACCGACGCCGACGCGCCGGAATAGCGGGGCGGGAGCGCTGCCGGGCGCGCCTCAGAGGTTCCAGCCGAAGTAGACCTCGGCGCGGACCTGCTCGTCGCCGGCGAACGTCAGCACCTCGGTGTTGCGGAAGCGACTGCCGTCGGTGCGGGTGGCCTCATAGGTGACGACCACGTCGTCGCCGTCCTCGATCAGCCGCACGAACTCGAACTCGGCGAGGTTCCCGCCGTTCGGCCAGCAGCGCTCGAAGTAGCCGGCGCGGTCGAGCCCCTGTGCGTCGGCGGGGCTGTGGAAGGTGAACTCTGGGCCGATCAACCGCTCGATCAGCTCCCGATCCCGCGTCTCGTAGGCGCGGTAAACGGCTTTGGCAAGGGAGATCCGATCCTCACTCATCCTTTTTTCCTCCGTCCTTTCGCAACTAGTTGGCCCTTGTCCGGGGTAACTGCCGAGGCGTGTCGCCCGTCCTCTCGATCCAAAGACTCCGCCCGGCAGCGGTTCTCATCGGTCTGATCGCGGCGCTCACCGCCGCCCTCCTACCCGTCGCGGCCGTCGCGCGCGCTCCGCAGGCCCACCACCTCGAATTCCGCCTCGCCGGCCCCGACCACCAGGACATCGTCGGCGAAAGCGCGATCCTGATCCGCGTCCGCTGCCTCGGCGAGCCCTGCACCGTGGTCGCCACGGCGAAGAGCAAGGACCCCTCCCTGCGCACGGGCAAGACCAGCGCCCACCTCGCCGCCGGCGACGCCGAGACCCTCGCCCTGCCCCTCGCCAGACGCGGACGCGGCAAGCTGAAGGCGGCCCTCGCAGCCGGCCGCTCCCCGACCTTCACCGTCGAGGCCACCGCCCACGACCAGGCCGGATCCCAGGTCCCGCTCTCGATCGAGGTCCAGGCGCGGAAGCCCTGACCGGCGCCGCCGCACCGCGCCCCGTCCGCCGCCGGCCACGCCAGGAACCGACGCTCTAAGCTGCACGTCGCTTCCCGGCGCCTTGGCGGAGTGGCTACGCAGCGGCCTGCAAAGCCGTTTACACCGGTTCGATTCCGGTAGGCGCCTTCGCCTCGGCTTTGCAGGCTTGCGTTACAGGCCTTCCCGTGAACGGGCGCGCCGGTAGATCGTCTGGAGTGGCTTGATCGAGTTGCGGATCGTCGAGGCTGACTGACCTTCAGCCTGCCGGCGATCGACAAGGTCCTGTAGGTCCGCGGTGGTGACCGTGTTCAATTTCCGGCCAGCCAGGACGGGGCAGCAGGTAAGTGTCGAGCGCCTGGCGATACCCACGCAGCGTCGCGGGCTTGTAGCGCTGACCGGAACGGTTGCGGATATCGCCGGCCTCAGCCCCGGTCAGCCATCTTCCGGCCACCTCCGCCAGGGTCCGGCGGGTCGGCGTCCGCAACGTCCCTTGGTCCACCGAGCGCTTGGCTTCGGCCCGCCACGATTTCGCCTCGGCCAACCGCGCGAAGGTCTTTCGCACCTTCTTTTCATCGCCCGACGAATAGACGAACGCTTCGTAGCCGGCGCTGCACCGGCACCGCTTACCCGCCTTCGCCGGACAGCCCCTTGAGTGTCACTTGACGATCCCCTCAGCCATCGTCGCCTCCCTCGATCTCTCTCCCATATTTCCGGGCCAGATCTCCGGGCCTGACCCCGAGACCGGCCTTGAGCAGCTCCCGGTCGAGCGTTGCAAGCTCCGCTTCGTGGCCCTCGGCGACCGCCGCGTACGTGGCGTCATAGAGGGACAAGCCGTGCTGCTCGGCAAGTTCGGTCGCTCGTCGGAAATCGGCGGCGTCAGGACTCACCGTGGTGCACACCTGGCCGAGTGAGTCGAGGACGATCGCCGCCTGCTCCGCCGTCGCACCCGCACGGCCGCGCATCAGCGCGTTACCGACCTCGTATGGCGTCAAGTCGAGAACCACGACGCCAAGGTCCCGAGATCGGTGGGCGTCGAGGAGAGCACGCGCCTCTGAGACTTCCTCCTCGCCCTCGGCGTGGAACCACTTCAGGGCGACGTTGGCGTCGCTAACGACGTCGATCGCGCTCATCGCGACCTTCTCGCTCGGCCCGGATCAGGTCCGCCGACTCGAAGCCCCCGAGCCCGTCGACGGCAGCGCGACCGCGCGCCAGCGCCGCGTCGATGGCAACGGGGTCGGGCCAACCGAGTTCCCGCCTCGCGGCCTCCTGCAGGAAGCCACTCCGGGACGTACCCCGCTCGCCAGCCTCACGGTCGATCCGTTCGAGTAGGTCGTCGGGAAAGGAAACCATCACCTTCTGTGCCTTTGCCATAACTTCATTATAGCTCTTAGCAATACCGGAATCCAAGTTCGTACCGCTCCAAATCCACTGTCGGGACGCTACGGCGCGCACCGGACAAAGGCGCCCCGTCAGCTCGCTCCATCGCGGACCTCCTCGCCCACCGGCCGACCAGCCGATTCAGACACCCACCGCTCTAGCTCGGCGACCGGGACCAGGCGCTTTCGCCCGCGTCGGATCAGCCGCAGTTCAGGGGCCACGTTCGCGTCGAAGAAGTCCGGGCCGACGCCGATCGCCGCGGCTGCCTCCGGGGGAGTGAGCGCGATCCGAGGGACCGTGGTCGTGGTCGGCAGCTTCTTCGCCATCTTAACCGGGCGTCCTCATAGCTCGATCTCCATCGCCCGCGCGTGCTCCACCCGCTCGATCCCGAGCTGCCGCTGGGTCCGCCTGATCGCCTGGTGCGCGCGCTCGCGCTCCATCCGGGTTGCCCGGTCGCTTGGCTCCGGCCCGAGTGCAGTGTCTCTGGCCCGAAGCCCGTGTCTCGGCGCACCGGTCTCCCGGGCACGGCCGAAGGTTCTCCGGATCGCCTCCCGGTCGAACCCGATCGCCTCGGCCCGCGAGCGCCGGCGCTCGCGGATGCTCTCCATGGTCAGGTCGCGGTCCTTCGCCCGCCGGGTGTCGAGAGCGGCGACCTGGCGGGCGCGGGCGGAGGCGTCGGGCGCGGTGGCGGCGAGGATCTCCGCCCGCCTGGTCGAGAAGGCACTCAGATGATCGGGGTCGAAGCCCTCGATCTCCGCGATCCCGTTGGTTACCTCCTGCCAGCGGACCCCGAGCCTGCGGGTCAGCTCGTGGCGGAGGCCCGCCTCGTAGATGTAGCCGGCGGTCTTCGCGTGGTCGTAGATCGCCGGGTGGTAAAGGCGGGTCCAGCGGCCGTCCGGCCCCCTGGTGGCGTTGGCGACCAGGACGTGGGTGTGGAGCTGGGGATCGCCGGCGCGGGAGGACCGGTGGAGGTAGGCGGCGGCGATGAACCCGTCGCCGTGGACGAACTCGCGCCCGCCATGCCCGCGCCGGGTCCAGCAGGCCGCCCGCTCCATGTAGTGGAGACCGACTTCGGTGCGGAGAAGGTGAGGTCGAAGCCGGGGACCGGCCCGCGCCCGGCGACATGGCGGAGGCCGAGCGGATCGCCGCTCGCCGGATGACGCCCGGTCAGCATCGCGCTCAGGCCCTCGGGGTCGACCTTGCCGTCGAGGCCGAGATCGAGCGCGGCGGTGCCGAGCCAGCCCTCCGCCTCACCCTCGCCCGAGTAATAGTCCTCGGCGCCTTCGGCGACCTGTTCGGTGTAATAGCGCTCCTGGCCCGCGCCGAGCTTCCCGATCGAGAGCATCAGCGGGGATGCCCGCCAGGAGGGGTCGGTCGGTCTCGAGGGTCCGCCATGCCCTTCTTGGCCAGGGCGGGCGGGTCTTGCATCGGGTCGGGGATCGGCTCACCGCGAGGGACCATGAACTGCTTGTCCGACCCGAGCCCCGGGGGTATCGGCCAGATCCGCGTCGGGCGCTCAAATCCGAGGGGCGGTGGAGTTGGCCGACTCGCTACGTCGGCGGCTCCACCGAACCTTCAAAGGGTCGGTGGCCCGTCCAGCAAGATGTGGGAGCGGAAAGATCTACCCGCGCTGACTTCTCCAAAGAGGAGCACGGCTTCACCGGTACAGCCGATTAGTTCCTTCGGTCGCGATCCAGACGGGAGAGGGACATCGACCGTGACTACCAGCCGACCTGCGTTCGGCTTTACATCCATCTCCAGAATTTCGGGCCGGATGCTCGCGCCTTTTTCGCAGTGCCCGGCGATCACCGAGATTTGAGCCGGTACTCTCGGACTTCCGATCCGGACCTCTGACGTTCGGTCGTCGCCGCGCATCCAGCAGAAAGATCCGCAGATCGAGCACGGCACGGCATTCCGCCCGCGGATCAGCGAGGCGGTCACCGGCGAGAAGCAAATCACTTCCGCCCGCTGTCCTCCCTCAAGGAGACGGCGCCACCGACCGCGATCCCGACCGCGGCCACCAGCCCGAGGAAGATGCCGAAGGCGACCGCCAGCTCCGCCGCGGCCATCTGCCCGAAAGCTCCTTCGAATGAAGCGCCGGCCGGCGGGTCGATGATCCGGAAGAGGATCAGCACCGCCGCCACGGTGCCGGCGACCGCGACCAGCGCATCCCCCGCCCGCCCCGAGCCGGTGCCCGCGAGCCGCATCGCCGCCACGATCAGGACGATGCCGACCGCGACCATGAGGACGACCGGGACGAAGCCGAGGGCGGTCCAGGCGCTCTGGCCTGACCCGTCGCTGAAGTAGTTGATTTCCAGCGATTCCGGGATCTCGAGCTTGAACCAGTCGAGGAACGTGGAGGCGAGGAGTACGAGCGCCGAGACGCTTGCGATCTTCTCTCCGATGGTCAGCCGATTAAACACGATCTCTCTTGGCTAGTTGTCGTCGGCGATCTTGAGGCTGAGCGGTCGCAGGTAGGGGTCGTTCAGGACCCCCGGAGCCGTGCTCGGATTAAGCCCCGGCGGGGTCAGCAAGGGCGTGATGAACGTTTCGGTCGGGACTCGCGTGGCCTCGATCATGCCGACCGATGCGCCGAAGATCGAGTACACGGGACCGCCGCTGTCGCCGTGCAGCGCAGGCGGTTCGAACTTGACGAAAGTAGCCGGACCGCGCGATCCCGTCTCCGGCGCCCCTCCAGTTGATCGCTCGACCGGTGACCTGACCGCAGGAGATGCCTTGGGTCCGCGCACCCGAGAAGCAGACGGTCTGATGCTTTCGCACCGTGGCCGCAGGTTCGATCGGCTGGAGATTGCCGCCGGCGCCGAAGATCCCCTGCGGGACGATGCCCCCGTCTTCGACCCGGATCGCCGCGGCATCGGTATCCGTCGGTCCGGGGTGATGGAACCCGGTGCGCGCTACCGATCCGACTTCCGTCCAGGAGCTTTCGTTTAACGAGTTCGAGTCATTGGACCGGAAGACAGTTTGGGACTGACCCGGTTCGTTGCAGTGCCCCGCGGTGAGGAGGAACAGTCGCCAGACCGCCCTCCCGGCGTAAGAAATGAAGGCGTCGGGATGTTCGCCCGACATTTCGTCGGAGGTCGGATCTTGCTGTTTGCTCATTTGGGTGCCCCCGCGGTGGAGACTGCCAACCAGTCGTTACCCCCGGAGCCGATCAGACGATTGCCGGGCGCCGCTTCGTAGATATCCCGGACCACCGAAAGAGCGCGGAGGCGATCTGGGTTCCGCTGCAGACGGTCCATTTGGTCGAGAGGTCCGGACGGACTTGGCTGCCTTTCGGTACTCATCCTCGCGAGCATATTTGCCGGCTTCGTCGCGATCGGCGGTGGGATGATGGCGGTATGAGCGCCGGGTATTCGGATTCTCGATTGGAGCTTGGTGCCGACGGGCTGCGGATCCGGCACTACTACCTGCCCTGGGGTGACAAGCGGATCCCGGTGGCGGAGATTCGCTCGGCGACGCGGGTGGAGGTGGGGCCGACGCGCGGGAGGTGGCGGCTCTGGGGCACCGCCAATCCCCGCTACTGGGCCAACTTGGATGTGGGGCGACGGAGGAAGGGGACCGGGTTCGTGCTCGAGCTCGGGCGTCCGGTGAGGCCGTTCGTGACCCCTGACGACCCCGACGCGTTCGAGGCGGCACTGCGGGCCTTGACCGGCGCACCGATCGAGGCGGGCGGGAAGGCGCCGATCATCTGACCCCGCCGGGGCCAACAGGTGGTGAGTGCGTCGGGGAGCCCCGTTTCGGTTCCGTCGCCGACCCAGGCCAGGTGGCCGTCGGGGCGTACGAGGGCTGCCGACGGCGCGTCGACCTCGCCGATCACGGAGCTCCCGGACGCTCGTCCCCAGGCCGGCCGCGACCCCGCCGCGGCGCTCGCCCTTGGCCGCCACGCCGCGTCTCGCGCCGCCGAAACCTAGGATGCGGCGATGCCGAAGTCGCCGATCGCCGACCCGAACGAGGACTACCCGCGCTGGTACCAGGACGTGATCGCGAAAGCGGGGCTGGCCGAGAACGGGCCGGTGCGCGGGACGATGGTGATCCGGCCCTACGGCTACGCGATCTGGGAGCGGATCCAGGCCGAGATCGACAGCCGGATCAAGGCGGCCGGCGCCGACAACGTCTACTTCCCGCTCTTCATCCCGGAGAGCTACCTGCAGCGCGAGGCCGAGCACGTCGAGGGCTTCAGCCCGGAGCTCGCGGTGGTGACGATCGCGGGCGGCAAAGAGCTGACCGAACCGGTGGTCGTGCGGCCGACCTCGGAGACCGTCTTCGGCGAGCAGATGGCGAAATGGGTCAATTCCTACCGGGACCTGCCACTGCTCCTGAACCAGTGGGCGAACGTGGTCCGCTGGGAGATGCGCCCGCGGCTCTTCCTGCGCACCAGCGAGTTCCTCTGGCAGGAGGGCCACACCGTCCACTCGAGCGCCGCCGACGCCGCCGCCTACGCGCTGCGGATCCACCACGACGTCTATCGCGACTTCCTCGTCGACGTGCTGGCGCTGCCGGTGCTGCTGGGGCGCAAGACCGCCGAGGAGCGCTTCGCCGGGGCGGTCAACACGATGACCTGCGAGGGCATCACCCGCGACCGCAAAGCGCTGCAGCTGGCGACCAGCCACGAGCTCGGCCAGAACTTCGCCCGCGCCTTCGACATCACCTACACCGACGAGGGCGGTGAGGTCCAGACCGCCTGGACCACCTCCTGGGGCGCCTCGACCCGGCTGGTCGGCGGCCTGATCATGGGACACGGCGACGGGGGCGGGCTGCGCCTGCCGCCGCGGATCGCCCCGACCCAGGTGGCGATCGTCGTCGTCCGCGACGAGGACGGGGCGGTGGAGAAGGCGCGCGCGCTCGGCGACGCGATCGCCGCCGCCGGGGTCCGCGTCCAGGTCGACGCCGACGTCCACACCGGCTTCGGCCGCCGCGCCGTCGACTGGGAGCTGAAAGGGGTGCCGCTGCGGATCGACCTCGGCCCGCGCGACCTCGCCGCGGGCCAGGTCACCCTGCTGCGCCGCGACAGCGGCGAGAAGAGCCAGGTGCCGCTGGAGGGGGTCGAGCACCGCGTCGCCGACCTGCTCGACGACATCCAGGCGGCGATGCTGACCGAGGCGACCGCCTTCCGCGACGCCGCCACCACCGACGTGTCGACGGTCGAGGAGGCGCTCGAGGCCGGGCGCGAGGGCGTCGGCCGGATCGAGTGGGCGAAGCTCGGCCCCGAGGGCGAGCGCCGCCTCCTCGAAGACGGCGTCAGCGTCCGCTGCATCCAGCGCCCCGACGGCGCCGTCCCCGCCGCCGAGGACGAGCCCGACCTCCAGGCGATCGTCGCGCGCGCCTACTAGCTAGGTCGGCTGCGCCACGCTCGACTTTCGCGGACCGGTGGTCTGGAGGCGCCGGCCGGCGCCCGGAAGGCCGCCGGCGCCTCGGGGCCGAGGGGAGGGGAGCTGTGACCGACGATCTTGTCCTTCGTAACCCACAGGGTTACGAAGGACAAGGGCCCCGCAAGGGCATCGTCTACGTCCGCACGCAAGCGTCGCTTCCGCGTCGCGCTCGGGCGGGACGGGGTCGAAGCGGTCGAGCTCGAAAAGGCCGGCGGCAAGTTCGGACGCACGGTGCCGGTGATCGTGCCGGTGATCGAAAACACGCTCGCCTTCACGATCGGCCGGGAGGACGCCGTCGTTCACGGGACCGGCGCGGGCCGCGCGCCTTAGCCTTCGCGGCCGTAGCGATCTTGAAGGCGGACCACGTCGTCGACCTCGGGGGTCGAGATCTCGACCACGACGGAGTCCTCGAGCGCCTCGATCGAGTGGACGGTGCCGGGCTCGGCGCGCCAGCTGAAGCCCGAGCCGACCTCCTCGGTGGACAGCTCCTCGACGCTCGGTCCGCGGGTGAGGAGGAGGCGGCCGGAGAGGACGTAGGAGGACTCGTCCTTGTGCCGGTGGAGCTGGAGCGAAAGCGCCTGGCCGGCATCGACGTGGAGGAATTTGCCGACGTAGCGGGGGGTCATCGCCCACCAGATCTCATGGCCCCAGGGCTTCTCGACCCGGCGTGGTTCGGAGCTCGGCACGGGTCCGTCGGGCAAGCCCACGATCCTATGCGCCGTCGGTGGCGGTCGCGCCGGCCGGTCGTCGGCGGCCGGTGAGGAAGATCGTCACGCCGATCGTCGCGGCGACCACCGAGCCGCCGAGGATGCCGAGCTTCGCCGCGCCGGCCAGCAGCGGGTCGTCATAGGCGAGCGGGGTGATGAAGAGGGAGACGGTGAAGCCGATCCCGCCGAGCGCCGCCGCGCCGAGGAGGCCGCGACGATCGACGCCGGAGGGGAGCGCGCCGAGCTTGAGGCGGAGCGCGGCCAGGGTCGCCCCGGCGATGCCGAGGAACTTGCCGACCACGAGGCCGAGCGCCACGGCCAGCGCGATCTTCCGCCCGGTCGCGTCGGAGAGCTCGCCGCCGCTCAGCCTCACCCCGGCGTTGGCGAGGGCGAAGAGCGGCAGGATCCCGAGGTTGACCCAGGGGTGGAGGCGGTGCTCGAGGTCCCCGAGCACGTCGCGGCCGCCGACCGGCACCGCGGGGGTGAGGAGCGCCAGCGCGACCCCGGCCAGCGTCGCGTGCACCCCCGACTCCAGGGTCGCCACCCAGACGAGGATCCCGAGCGGGACGTAGGCGAGGGTGCGCCCCACGCCGAGCAGGCGCATCGCCGCGACGACCAGCAGCCCGCCGATCGCCACCGCCAGCCAGCCGAGGCTGAGGTGGTCGGTGTAGGCGACCGCGATCACGCCGATCGCGGCGACGTCGTCGACCACCGCGATCGTCAGCAGCAGCAGCTTGACCCCTTCGCTCACCCGGTCCCCGAGCAGCGCCAGCACCCCGATCGCGAACGCCGCGTCGGTGGCCATCGGGATCCCCCAGCCGCTCGCGTGGTCGCCGCTGGTGACGGCGAGGAAGATCGCGATCGGCACCACGATCCCGCCCAGCGCGGCGATGATCGGCAGCGCCGCCCGCTTCGGGTGGCGCAGCTCCCCGGTCACCAGCTCGCGCTTGATCTCCAGCGAGATGAGGAAGAAGAAGAGGGTCATCAGGCCGTCGTTGACCCAGTGGCCGAGGCTCTCCTCGATCGAGGCGCCGCCGATGCCGAGCTTCACCTGGGTCCCCCAGAAGGAGGCGTAGGAGCCGGCGTCGACGACGTTCACCCAGAGCAGGGCGGCGACGCTGCCGAGGAGCAGCGCCAGGCCGCCCGCCGCTTCAGCTCGCAGGAACTCGCGCATCGCTCCAACCCTGGCAGGCGTAGGCCTCCTCGAAGCCGGCGCGGAGGACGTTCGCGTAGCTGCTCGAGGGCCGGCCGGGGACGCGGGCGCCGGTCTCGACGAAGAGCGTGCGGGCGCCCGCCGCCGCCGCGTCCTCGATCCGCCGCCGCAGCAGCGCCAGCTGGCAGCCGCGCCGGCGGCCGCCCTCGAGCGTCGCCGCGATCCCCAGCTCGGCGACCTCGCCGTCGAGCAGCAGCGCCCCGCAGGCCTGGGCGACGCCGTCGACCTTGGCCAGGTAGCAGCGCCAGTCGGGGAGCCCGGTGACCGGGGCGAGGAGGGAGGCGGCCCAGGCGGGGAGGCCGAAGCCGAGCGCCGCGATCGAGCCGAACGGCGCCTCGGTGTCCTCGGGACCGACCTCGACCACCTCGACCTCCGCCGACACCGCGAAGCGGGGCGGGTGCGCGTCGCGGACGAAGCGCATCCAGGCGACACTCGGCTCGAGGCCGAGGGCGGGGAGCGCGCGCTCGGCGGCGGCGGTGTCGGGACGGTCGGGGGAGAGGAGGACGAAGGGGCTCGCCTCCTGCTCGCGCGCCCACCCGATCGCCTCCTCGAGGAAGCCCTCGGGGGCGGCGTCGGCGGCCTCGGCGCCGAGCAGCAGGTTCAGCGTCCGCACCCCCGGCAGGTCCCGCGTCACCGTCGCCTGGATCGGCCCGAACTCGGACCTGGCGACCCCGTGGGCGAGGGCGACGGCGGGCGGGACGGCGTCGAAGAGCTCGCCGAAGAAGCGGCGCTCGGTCCGCTCCAGCGCGGCCGGGTCGAACTCGGTGCCCCCTCGGGTGACAGGCGCCATGCCGGCCCAGCATATGGGTGCCGGAAGGCGGCTCGGGGGCTGCGCACGCGGCGCTGTAGCCTGGCCGACGTGAGCGTCACCACCGAGAGCGCCCAGCAGGATCGCGCCGCCGAGCCGGTGACGAAGAACCAGGTGATCGTCCTCTTCGGGGCGACCGGGGACCTGGCTAAGCGGAAGCTCCTGCCGGGGATGTTCCACCTCGCGCAGGTGGGGCTGATGCCGGAGGGCTTCCGGATCATCGGGGCCGCGCGGCACCCGATCTCGACCGACGAATTCCGCGCGCTCGCGCGCGAATCCGTGGCCGGTTCGGGACGGAAGTCGCGCGTCGACGAGGCCTGGGAGGACTTCGGCAGGTCGCTGAGCTTCGTCGGCGTCGGCGACGGTTTCGGCCCGCTGGGCAAGGCGATCGCGGCCGCCCGGGAGGAACTCGGCGGCGACGCCGACCTCCTCTTCTACCTCTCGCTGCCGCCGAAGGCGGCGGAGGGCACGGTCGAGGAGATCGGCAAGCTGGGGATCGGCGAGGACGCCCGGGTGATCACCGAGAAGCCGTTCGGCACCGACCTCGCCTCGGCCCACGAGCTGAACGAACGGCTCCACTCGGTCTTCAAGGAGGAGCGGATCTACCGCATCGACCACTACCTCGGTCGCGAGGCGGTGCAGAACCTGCTGGCCCTGCGCTTCGCCAACGGGATGTTCGAGCCGGTCTGGAACCGCAACCACATCGACCACGTCCAGATCGACGTCCCCGAGACCCTCTCGATCGAGATGCGCGGCAGCTTCTACGAGCAGACGGGCGCCTTCCGCGACATGGTCGTCACCCACCTGTTCCAGGTGCTCGGCTTCGTCGCGATGGAGCCGCCGACCAGCCTGGCGCCGAAGCCGCTCGGGCTGGAGCGGGAGAAGGTCTTCGACTCGATGCTGCCGCTGCGGCCCGAGGACGTCGTCCGCGGCCAGTACGTCGGCTACCGCGAAGAGGAAGGGGTGGACCCGCACTCCGACACCGAGACGCTGATCGCGGTGCGCACCTTCGTCGACAACTGGCGCTGGGAGGGGGTGCCGTTCTACCTGCGCTCGGGCAAGCGGATGGCGGAGAGCCATCACGTCCTCACGGTCGCCTTCAAGCAGCCGCCGCGGCGGATGTTCCCACTCGACGAGGCGCTGATCCCGGAGGGCTTCGGACGCGACCACCTGACCTTCGAGCTCGGCGATCCGGGCAGCATCTCGGCCTCCTTCCTGGCCAAGGTGCCGGGGGCGACGATGCAGCTCGGCGAAGCCCACATGCAGTTCAACTACGCCGACGCCTTCGGCAACAACCAGGCGGCGCTCGACCCCTACGAGCGGCTGATCCACGACGTGATGAACGGCGACCGGACCCTGTTCACCAGCTCCGACGCGATCGAGCGCCTCTGGGAGATCTCCGAGCCGGTGCTGGAGGACCCGCCGCCGGCGATCCCCTACGAGCCGGGCAGCTGGGGACCGGAGGAGATCGACGACTTGATCGCCCCGCGCCGCTGGCACCTGCCGAGCGACCACGTCAAATAGGGGGCGGCGAAGCTCCCACGCGCGGTCCGGCGGCGACGCGCGGGCTCGCCAGTCCCCGCGGGCTTCGCCAGGCCCTCCTGGCGGCGGCCTCGCCCGGGCGCGAATCCGGATCCGGCGCCGGGGAGGAAGCTCGTCCCCGGGCCGGCATGGGCGTTACTGGGCTCGAACCAGTGACCTCCAGCTTGTCGAGCTGGCGCTCTCCCAACTGAGCTAAACGCCCGGGGCCGAGGAATGTAGCAGCGACGCGGGGGCGGGCGCGGGGCCGGCGGAATGGGGCGTGTTTGCCCTGGAAGTGCAACTTTTCCGGGAAAGAGGGGTTTATGCGCACGTCGTCGAAAATCCGGCGGCCGAAACTTCGAAGGCTTGAGGACCGACGAGCCGGTGACGTCGAAGTCGCCGGTGGCACGTCCTTCGGAAGCGAGGGCCCCGTCCGGGGCCCTTTTCCGTTCTATGGTCGGGGGATGAGGGAGCGGAGCGGCGGCCCAAAGGAGGCGCCCGAGGCGGCGGCGGAGCGCGATCCGGCGGTGCGGATCGTCGCCTACGACCCGGCCTGGCCGCAGCAGGCGGCGCGCGAGCTGGCCCGCGTGGCCGCGGCGCTCGGCGAGCTGGCGGTGCGGCTGGAGCACGTCGGCTCGACCTCGGTGCCCGGCCTGGCGGCGAAGCCGATCGTCGACCTCCAGGTCTCGGTGGCGGCGCTCGAGCCGCAGGCCGCGTACGTCCAGCCGCTGGAGCGGCTCGGCTACCTCTTCGTCCCCTTCGCGACCTCGCCCGAGTACCACTTCTTCGGCAGGCCGCCGGAGCGGCCGCGCACCCACCACCTGCACGTCTGCCTCGCCGGCAGCCGGGAAGAGCGGCGTCACCTCGCCGTCCCCGACTACCTGCGCGCCGCGCCGGAAGAGGCGGCCCGCTACGCGGCGGTGAAGCGCGAATCGGCCCGCCTGCATCCCGAAGACCGGATCGCCTACATGGAGGGCAAGGACGCGTTCGTCGCCGAGCTGGAGCGCCGGGCGCTCGCCGTTGCAAAAGAGTTGTAACGGCAGTTCACAATTTCCGTGCCGCGAATCGCCATAATCGCGGCGTGAACTCGACCGAGACGCCGGGCGGGTCGGGGATACCGGCCGGCTGGTACGACGACCCCAGTGGCCAGGGCCTCCGTTGGTGGGACGGCGAGCAGTGGACCGAACACGTCCACACCGCCGAGTCCGCCGCCGCGGCCGCCGACACCGGATCCGGCGCTGGTGAGCGCGAAGCGCCGCCGCCGGAGCTGGTCAAGCTGCGCGAATCGATCCGCGCCAAAGGCGCCAAAGGCGTCGGCATGGCGCTCGGCGGCCTGGTCCTGGTCATCGTCGTCATCGCCCTGCTCGTCTCCGGCGGCTCCGACGACAACGGCAACGCGGCGCAGCCCGGCAACGCGACGCCGACCGCCGCCCAGCCCGTCCTGAAGAAGCAGATCAAGGCGCTGCGCCAGCAGCTCCACAGCCCGAACCTGCCGAAGGCGGAGAAGAAGGCGCTCGAGCAGCAGCTGAAGGCGCTCGAAAAAGAGGCCGGCGGCGGCTCCCAGGGCGGCAAGTCGGGCGCCGCGGGCGAATCCTCGGCCGGCAAGTAGTCCCCCGGGCTCGCCGGGCGAGGCGGCCGTCGCCCGACCACGCCGGCCGACCGGCGGGGCGGGGCCTTCGCCCGACGGCCCCGCCCGTCGGCGGCGACTCGTCCCCGAGCCGCCCCCGCTCAGGAGGTCAGCGCCCAGGTCACCTGGGTGAGCCGGATCGCGTTCCCGGAGGGATCGCGGAAGCCCGCGTCGATCCCGTAGGGCCGCTCTTCCGGCGCTTCGGTGAACTCGACCCCGCGGGCGACCAGCGCCTCGTAGTCGGCCTGGCAGTCGTCGGTGGTCAGGAACACCGTGCCCGCGAAGCCCTTGGCGGCGAGATCGCTGATCTGGGCCTGCGTCGTCTTGTCGATCATCGGCTCGCCCGGGATCGCCATCAGCACCACCGTGACGTCCTCCTGCCCGGGCGGGCCCACCGTCAGCCAGCGGAAGTCGCCCATCTCGGGCATCGTCACGTCGGCGCGCACCTCGAAGCCGACCTTCTCCGTCCAGAAGGCGAGCGCCTCCTCCTGGTCCTGCACCCACAACTGCGCACACGAGATCTTCATCGTTCGTCCTCCGTCTTTCGTCGTTCGGCAGCGATGGATCGACTCTAGGAGTCGCCGGCCGGGCTGTCTTCTCGAAACGTGCGCTTTCGCGGGCGGGCGTTGGCGCGCACCACGCAGCCGGGGACGACGGCGAAGGCGGAGGCGGGCGGGAAGGAGGCGCGGTACTCGGTCGGCGTCTTGCCGAAGGTCCGTTTGAAGCTCGTGGTGAAGGAGCCGACGCTCGTCAGCCCGACGTCGAGGCAGACCTCGGCGACGGGGCGATCGGTGTTGCGCAGGAGCGCGGCGGCGCGCTCGAGTCGGCGCGTCAGCAGGTAGGAGTGCGGGGACTCGCCGAAGGCGCGGCGGAACTCGCGGCTGAAGTGGGCGCGGGAGAGCCCCGCCGCGGCGGCCATCCGCTCGACCCCGAGCGGCTCCGCGTAGCGCGCGTCGGCGAGGTCCTTGGCGCGCAGCAGGTGACGGGCGGGCGGGGCGAACGCCATCATCTACAGAGTCTAGGCTCGCCTCCCTGTGATCGGCACCTATGCAGCCGCCCTCGCGATCTGCGTCGCCGCCGCGGCGATCGGCCAGGCGGTCGTCTCGCTCTGCGGCCGACGCCGCTGGTCGTGGACCTCCGGCCCGGTCGGCCTGGCGATCCTCTGCGCGGTCTGCTGGGCGACCGTGCGCCTGCCCGGCCACGGGGAGGTCTCGGCGATCGTCGTCCTCGCCCTGCTCGCGGCCTCGCTCGCCTACCTGCAGGGGAGCGGGGCGGGATGGCGCGAGGCGTTCGGGGAAGGGTGGCCGGTGGCGGTCGTGGCGGCCTTCGGCGCCTCGCTGCCGTTCATCGTCGAAGGGCACTTCGGGATCCTCGGCACCAGCTTCAACCCGGACATGTCCCAGCACCTGCTGGCCGCCGACCAGCTCGCCCACGGGCACTCCGGGCAGCTGATCCGCCAGGGTTACCCGCTCGGCCCGCACTCGGTCGTCGTCGCGCTGGGCAAGGGGCTCCACGTCAGCCTCGTGCAGGGGTTCGGCGGGCTGAGCGTGGCGGTGGCGGTGCTGGCGCCGCTGACCGCGCTGGCCGCGTTCCGGGAGCTGCGCCCGCTGCCGCGCACCGCGGCGGCGCTGGTCGTCGGGCTCGCCTACGTGGTGGCGAGCTACTTCGCCCAGGGCGCCTTCAAGGAGACGATCGAGGCGTTCCTTCTGCTCGGCTTCGTCCTCGCCCTGCGCGAGGCCTGGCGCGAGCCCGTCGCCTCCCCGCTGCGCTTCGTCCCCCTGGCGCTGATCGCGGTGGGGACGGTCTACGTCTACAGCTTCCCGGGCCTGCTCTGGCTGCTGGGGACGGCGGTGGTCTGGGCGATCGTCGAAGGCGCCCGCGCCCGCCTGGGCGGAAGCGCCCCCGCCACCGCCGCGAGTCCCGCCCTCAGGCCGGTCGGGGTCGCGGCGGCGGTGCTCGTCGTCCTGGTCGCCCCCGAGGTCGGCCGGATGATCGACTTCCACAAGTTCGAAACCTTCGACCCCCACGGCCCCGGGCTCGGCAACCTGTTCGGTCAGATCTCGCCGTTCGAGGCGCTCGGGATCTGGCCCTCGGGCGACTTCCGCCTCGCGCCCGGGGACGGCGCGGTCCCCGCCGCGGCCTACTACCTCGGCGCCGCCTTCGCGACCGTGCTCCTCCTCTACGGCATCTGGGCCTGCTGGAGGCGGCGGGAGACCGTCGTCCTCTCCGGGCTCGCGGTGGCCGCCGTCGCCTACCTCGCCGCCCGCGTCGGCGGCACCGCCTACACGGCGGCCAAGGCGATCGAGATCGCCGCCCCGCTCTGCGCCCTGACGATCCTCCTGCCCCTCACCCGCGAGGCGCCGTGGTTCCTCTCCTCGGGTGTGGCGAGGGAAGGAACCATGGAAGCCGGGGGCGGGCCCCAGGAGGGCGCGGCGCCCGCCGGCGGGGAGGGCGGCGAGCGACCCGCGGTCCCCGCGGGTGCCGTCCCGGCGGGCCGAGGCGGGATCGCCGCCCTGGGCGCCGCCGTCCTCTTCCTCGGCGCCGCGGGCCTCTGCGCGGCGCTCGCGCTCGCCAACGCGCCGGTCGGCCCGTCCTCCTACTCGTCCTCGCTGACCCGCCTGCGCCCGCTGGTCGCGGACGGCTCGACCGTGGTCCTGGCCTCCCGCGAACTCCTCGAAGACGACCACGGCACCAACTACATCGCCTGGGAGCTGCGCGGCGGGCGGGTCTGCATCGAGACCCGCGAGGAAGCCGTAGGAAAGCCGCCGCCCGGGGTCCGTTACGTGGTCGTCGAAGGCTCCCGGCACAAGCCGCCCTTCAAGGGCCTGCGGCTGCGCAAGGTCGCCTCGCCCTACGTCCTCTGGGAAGTGAAGGGCCCGGTCACGGCCCAGAGCGTCTGTCCCCTGATCGCCGTCCGCCAGGCCCGCCAAGGCCCCGCCCGCTGACCGCGTTCGCACTTCCGCCCGCATAGCGGCCACAACTGCGAACGCCGCCCCCCCAGACTGCGTTCGCACTTTTCCCCGCTATGCGGTGACAACTGCGAACGCAAGCGCCGGTCCCCGGGGGTGCGTTCGCATTTCCTTCCGCTATGCGGTGATAACTGCGAACGCATCGGGTGGGGGAGGGTCGCGAACGCGCGGCGTGGGGCCACCCACGTACCATGGCTCCCGTGGAGGCCGCGACCGACAAGATCCTCGTCACCCTGCCCGACGGGAAGCCGCTGGAGCTGCCCGTCGGGGCCACCGGCGCCGACGCCGCCGCGGCGATCGGGCCGGGACTGGCGAAGGCGGCGCTGGCGATCAAGGTCGACGGCGCCCTGCGCGACCTCTCCGCGCCGCTGCCCGAGCACGGCGCCGAGGTGGCGATCGTCACCGACCGCGACCCCGAGGGCCTCGAGCTGATCCGCCACGACGCCGCCCACGTGATGGCGGAGGCGGTGACCGAGCTCTACCCCGGCACCAAGGTGACGATCGGCCCGCCGATCGAGACCGGCTTCTACTACGACTTCGAGTTCCCGCCCGACGTCCGCATCACCGAGGACGACCTGCCGAAGATCGAGAAGGCGATGGAGAAGCACATCGCCGCCGACGAGCGCTTCTCCCGCCGCGACGTCGCGGTCGGCGAGGCGATCGAGATCTTCGGCTCCCAGGGCCAGGGCTTCAAGGTCGAGCTGATCGAGGACCTTGTCCGCGACGAGGGCGTGGAGACCGTCTCCCTCTACCGCAACGGTGACTTCGAGGACCTCTGCCGCGGCCCTCACGCGCCCTCGACCGCGCGGATCAAGGCGATCAAGCTGAGCTCGGTCGCGGGCGCCTACTGGCGCGGCGACGAGCACCGCGAGCAGCTCACCCGCATCTACGGCACCGCCTTCTTCTCGAAGAAGGACCTCGAGGCCCACCTGGAGCGGATCGCCGAGGCGGAAGCGCGGGACCACCGCCGGCTCGGCCCCGAGCTGGACCTCTTCATGCTCCGCCCCGAGGCGCCCGGGATGCCCTTCTGGCTGCCCAACGGGACGACGCTCCTGCACCTGATCGAAGCCGAGGTCCGCGAGCAGCTGCGCAAGCGCGACTACAAGGAGATCGCCACGCCGCAGGTGCTCGATGAGGGCCTCTGGCACCGCTCCGGCCACTGGGACAACTACAAGGACGAGATGTACTTCATGCAGGACGACGACCGCCGCTACGCGCTGCGGCCGATGAACTGTCCCGGCGCCTGTCTCGTCTACGGCTCCGACCGCCACAGCTACCGCGAGCTGCCGCTGCGGCTGGCCGAGTTCGGCCGGGTCAGTCGCAACGAGCGCGAGGGCGTCCTCCACGGCCTGCTGCGGGTGCGTGCCTTCACCCAGGACGACGCCCACGTCTACTGCACCGAGGATCAGATCACCGCCGAGGTCGCCTCGATCTGCGAGGCGATCGACGAGCTCTACGCGCGCTTCGGCTTCGACCAGGTGAAAGTCGAGCTCTCCACCCGGCCCGACAAGTCGATGGGATCGGAGGAGCAGTGGGGGCGGGCCGAGGCGGCGCTCGCCGAGGCGCTCTCCTCGCAGGGCCGCGAGTACGAGCTGAACCCCGGCGACGGCGCCTTCTACGGGCCGAAGATCGACTTCCACATCACCGATGCGCTCGGCCGCTCCTGGCAGTGCGGCACCTGCCAGCTCGACTTCCAGATGCCGGAGCGCTTCGACCTCTCCTACACCGGGGCCGACGACGAAGCGCACCGGCCGGTGATGATCCACCGGGCGCTGCTCGGCTCGATGGAGCGCTTCGCCGGGATCCTGATCGAGCACTACGCGGGTCGCTTCCCGACCTGGCTGGCGCCGGTGCAGGCGATCGTCCTGCCGATCTCCGACCGCCACAACGAGTACGCCCGGCGGGCCCACGACGAGCTCCGCGACGGCGGCGTCCGCATCGCCATCGACGACCGCTCGGAGTCGGTGGGGCGGAAGATCCGCGACGCCTCGCTCGGTCGCTATCCCTACATGCTGGTGGTCGGCGACCGCGAGCAGGAGAACGGCGGGGTGGCGGTGCGCTCGCACGCCGACGGCGACCTCGGGGAGATGGGGCTGGCGGAGTTTGCCGCCCGAATCGAGCGCGAGACCTCCTGACCTGTCTATACTGCGCCAACTTGACTGTGGGCACCGCAAATGACCGCCGCCGCTGAGCGTCCCGTGCCCGCGACTCGAAGCCTCGTCCTCTTGAAGCAACTCCACTCTCACTAGTGCCGGTTCCGCGTAGGTTCGATCGGCGCCCGCCAGAGCGCGACACGACGAGGATCAACGAGCGGATCCGCGTCCCCCAGGTGCGCCTGATCGGCGCCGACGGCGAGCAGCTCGGGATCGTCGACACCTCGGAGGCGCTGCGCCGCGCCCAGGACGCCGACCTCGATCTGGTCGAGGTCGCGCCGAACTCGAAGCCGCCGGTCACCCGGATGCTCGACTACTCGAAGTACAAATACGAGCAGGAGCAGAAGCAGAAGGCGGCGCGCAAGCACCAGCAGCAGGTCAACATCCGCGAAATCAAGCTGCGGCCGAAGATCGCCACGCACGACTACGACACCAAGAAGGGTCACGTCGAGCGCTTCCTCAAACACGGCGACAAGGTCAAAATCACGATCATGTTCCGGGGGCGCGAGCAGGCCCACCCGGAGCGCGGCCGGGCGCTCCTGCAGAAGCTCTTCGAGGACCTCGGCGGGCTTGCCGTGATCGAGTCGGCGCCGCTGCAGGAAGGCCGCAACATGAGCATGTTGCTGGCGCCGAGCAAAGAGGCGCGGGCGCAGGAGGGGGCGGCGACCGTCCCCGACGCCGCCGAGGCCGACGGCACCGCGCCGCAGGCCTAGTCCGATCGATTCCACGGCGGTGCGCGGCGCCGGCGAGGGCCAGGAACACGCGCCAAGCCCGCCTGCCTAGGCCGGGCCGACGCTTGCTGACTCGACCACGCCCTGGTGTGGCCAAGTCAGCAATCGGACGACGGCGCGCGCCTCCGCTCGGGATGGCGTCCTCTTCGCGGCTCTCCGCCCGGCCGCTGATGGGCGACCACGGCCTGCCAGGGTCGATCGGTCGCGAGGCGGCAGCCACGCCCCGGCGTCCCGAGGCGCCGGCCAGGCCGAGCCCCGGGCGGATGGGTGAGTCCTACCCACGTGCTTCGTCGGCCCCTTCCAATCGTCCTCGTCGCGGTGCAAGATCGACGCCGTGTCCGTCCGACCACTGCGCGTCCTCGCGCCGCTGATCGCTGTCTGCGCGTCTTTCCTCGCCCCCGCCCATGCCGGCGCGGCGGCGACGCAGTTCGGCAGCTCGCTCGCTCCGGGACCGGGGGTCGACTGGGGCTGCAACGCGAAGCCCTCGCTCTACGACGCGTCCGGCAACTACGGCTTGTTCCAGAACAGCGAAGCGGGCGGCTGCACCTGGAGCCAGGCGGGGGTGTGGGGGCTGAACTCGGGGAGTGACCCGCGCGCCCGCAGCGTCCCCGGCGATGGCCGCATCACCGCCGCCGAAATCCTCTCCGGCCCGAGCCCGTCGCCGATCACCATCACGATCATCCGCCAGTTGGCCACGCCGGGGCCCGGTGAAACCTGCTGCTTCTGGCGCAGTGATTCCGGGCCGTTCCAGCTGACCCCGAACGCGGTCACCACGATCCCGCTGAACATCCCGGTCGAACGCAACGTCAAAGAAAGCGTGCTGGCGGTCGATCTGGTCGCCGTCAGCGCCGAAAACGACGGCGGCTCGCTGCCGTTGCGCGTCGTCGGCCCCTCCAACGCGCTCTCGATCCCCGACGGCGATCCGATGGCAGGGATCTTCTACCCGCGGATGGGGCGGATCCCGAACGACGAAAAAGGCGGCCGCCACGAAATCTACGAAGGGGTGCCGGGGATCGAACTGCTGGTCCGCTGGACCTTCTGCCCGACCGGCGATGTGACCTGCGCCGGCGTGCCGCCGGCGGCGCCCGGGCCGACCGTGCCGACCGTGCCGCTGGCCCCGACCAGCCCGCCGCCGGTCGTCCCGCGTCTCGGCTCCAGGCAGGCGCAGGTCGAAGAGGGCAAGGCACTGGTCCCGCTGGTCTGCGGCGGCAACGCCGCCTGCGAAGGGCAGCTCGCACTGCTGGCGCCGACTGCGACCGGATCGTCCGCGGCGCGCCCGGCACCGACCCTCGCCGGCTCGGCGGCGAAAGGCAAGGCCGCGACGGTCGTCTACGGGACCGCGAGCTACGCGCTCGCCGCCGGCGCCAAAGGCACCGTCAAGGTGAAGCTGAACCGTCGCGGCAAGAAGCTCCTGGCGAACCACGCCAAGGCGACGGTGACGCTGCGGATGACGCCCAAAGGCGGCACCGCATCGACGGCCGGCCTGACGCTGAAGCGCGCCGCGCCGAAGCGGCACTGAGGCGCCGAGTCGACGTGCGGCGGAGGGTTCGGGCCGGTGCGCTCGGGGACGGGAAGGACTCAAATCTGATCGAGTCGTGATGAGTGGGGACGGTGCGGACCCGGGCGTCTCGGAGGCGGCCACAGCCTGCCGGGGTCGCCTCCGAATTGGCCGCGTCCCTTTCGAATTCCTCAGCCGCCCCTCGTCCCTTCCTTCCGGTCCCGCCTAAGCGCTGAGTAGTTCCGGGTCCGGCGGCGCCAGGATGTCGGCGATCCGCTCGGCGGCGTGGCCGTCCCAGAGCGGCGGCGGCTCCGGCGGGGCGGTCGGGCGGGTGGCCAGGGCGGCGGGGATCTCGGCGATCGCCCCGGGCTCCAGGCCGAGCAGAGTGTTGGTGCCGAGCTCGACCGTCACCGGCCGCTCGGTGTTCGCCCGCAGGGTGAAGCAGGGGATGCCGAGGTAGGTCGTCTCCTCCTGGATCCCGCCGGAGTCGGTGAGGACGGCGCGGGCGTCGCTGACCAGCGAGAGGAAGTCGAGGTAGCCGAGCGGCTCGATCAGCCGCAGGTCGGCGGGTGGGTCGAGGTCGAGTGACTCCATCATCTTGCGGGTGCGCGGGTGGACCGGGAAGACGACCGGCATCTCCCGCGCCAGGTGGGCGAGCTGGGCGAACGTCTCGGCGAGCAGCGGGCCGTCGACCAGCGCCGGCCGGTGCAGGGTGACCAGCAGGTAGGAGCCGGGGGAGAGGTCGAGGCGCGCGGCGGAGCCCGCCGCCGCGATCCGGTCCTCCAGCGCGACCAGCGTGTCGATCATCGTGTTGCCGACGAAGTGCATCCGTTCCGGGGCGATCCCTTCGGCGCGCAGGTTGGCGATCGCCCCCTCGGAGTGGAGGAAGAGGTGGGAGCCGAAGCGGTCGGCGACGATCCGGTTGACCTCCTCCGGCATCGAGAGGTCGAAGCTGCGCAGGCCGGACTCGACGTGGGCTACCGGGATCCCCAACTTCACGGCGGTCAGCACCGCCGCCAGGGTCGAGTTGACGTCGCCGGGGACGACCAGCAGGTCGGGCTGCTCGGTCTCGATCACCGGCTCCAGGCGCTCCATCGTGCGGGCGGTCTGCTGGGCGTGGGTGCCAGAGCCGACCTCGAGCATGTGGTCGGGCGCGGGCACGCCGAGCTCCTCGAAGAAGACCTCCGACATCGCCCGGTCGTAGTGCTGGCCGGTGTGCACGATCGCGTGGCGGCCGTCGGGCAGCCTGCTCCGCATCGCCGAGATCACCGGCGCCGTCTTGACGAAGTTGGGACGGGTGCCGACGACGTAGAGGATGCGCATCGGGGCGTGACCCTACCCGGCCGCCCGCTTCTGCTTCAATGTCGAGCCCGTATGCCGAAGATGAAAACTCATTCGGGCGCCAAGAAGCGCTTCAAGAAGTCGGCCACCGGCAAGATCCGGGGCCGTCACGCGTACTCGAGCCACATCCTCGAGAAAAAGTCGCCGAAGCGTAAGCGCAAGATGGGCAACCCGGCGCCGATCGCCAAGGTCGACGTGCCGAACGTCCGCAAGCTTCTCGGAGGCGGCAAGTGAGCCGCGTCAAGCGCAGCGTCCACGCGCGCAAGAAGCGCCGCAAGGTCCTGAAGGAAGCCAAGGGCTACTTCGGGCGCAAGCATTCTTCCTACCGGTTCGCCAAAGAGCAGGTCCAGCGGTCGGGCATGTACGCCTACCGGGACCGGCGCAACAAGAAGCGGACCTTCCGCCGTCTCTGGATCACGCGCATCAACGCCGCCGCGCGCCAGGAGGGCATGAGCTACTCGGAACTGATCAACGGCCTGAGCAAGGCCGAGGTCGAGGTGAACCGCAAGATGCTGGCCGAGATCGCCGTCTCCGACCCGGAGGGGTTCCGCCGATTCGTGGAGATAGCCCGGGAGGGTGCGGCCGCCTGAGCGCGGGCCGACACTTCTGACTCTTCCGGGCGGGCCGCGATTGCGGCCCGTTTTGCGTTTCAGGAGGGGTCGAGGCGGGCCACGGGAAGAAGCCGCACAGCGAGAACACGGAACACACACAGATGATCGAAAGCAAGGACAACGAGAAGCTGAAGCTGGTGCGCAAGCTGCGCGAGCGCAAGCACCGCGAGCGCGAGGGCCTGTTCGCGACCGAGGGCGAGGACCTGCTCGAGGCGGGCCTCGCCGCGGGCGCGGAGCCGCGGTTCGTGCTCGTCGCGCCCCGGGCGCGGTCGACTTCAGGCTCGCCCGACGAGACGCCGTCGACCTCAGGCTCGTCCGACGGGGCGCCGTCGACCTCAGGCTCGTCCGACGAAGCGCGGTCGACCTCAGGCTCGCCCGACGAAGCGCGGTCGACCCTGGTTCCGCTATCCGAAACGAAGGACGACCGCGTCGGGCGGGGCGTGGCTTTCGACGAGGTCGCGCCGGAGCTCCTCGATTCCGTCTCCTCGCTCGGCTCCGGGACGCGGGTGATCGCGGTCTGGCCGCTCGTTCGGGCCGCGGCGCCCGCGGCGCCCTGCGTCTACCTCGACGGGGTCGGCGATCCGGGCAACGTCGGCACGATCATCCGCTCCGCCCACGCGCTGCTCGACGCGACGGTCGCGCTCGGGCCCGACTGCGCCGATCCCTACGGGCCGAAGGCGACGCGGGCGAGCATGGGATCGCTCTTCGGGCGGCCGCCGGCGCTCGTCGCCGGGGTCGAGGAGACGCCCCGGCCGCGGGTCGCGCTGGTCGCCCACGGGGGCGCCGGACTCGAGGCGCTGGCCGGCGCCGGGACCGTCTGCCTGGGCGCCGAGCGGCAAGGGCTGCGGCCCGAGGTGGTCGCCGCCTGCGACGCCGGCGTGACGATTCCCCTGCACGGAGGCGCCGAGTCGTTGAACGTCGCCGCCGCCGCGGCTGTAGCGTGCGCGCGGATGAGCGAGGAGCGCACCAGTGCTTGAGCGGATCGAGAAGCTCCGGGTCGCCGGGACCGAGGCGATCGTCGACGCCTCCTCGAGCGCCGAGCTGGAGGAGCTGCGGGTCAGGTTCCTCGGCCGCAAAGCCGAGCTGACCCAGATCCTGCGCGGGATCGCGCAGCTGCCGGCGGCGGAACGCGGCCCGGTCGGCGGCGCCGCCAACAAGGCCCGCAAGGAGCTCGAGGCGCTGATCGAGCAGAGCGCCGAGCGCGCAGGCGCGGCGGAGCTCGACGCGAGGCTGGTCGCCGACCGGGTCGACGTCACCCTCCCCGGCGCGCCGCCGCGGCCGCTCGGCCACCAGCACCTGATCGCCCGCACCACGCGGTTGATCGAGGACATCATGGTCGGGCTCGGCTACGAGGTCGCCGAAGGCCCCGAGATCGAGCACGACTACTACAACTTCACCGCCCTGAACCACCCTGCCGACCACCCGGCGCGGATGCTCCAGGACACCTTCTACGTCCGGTCGCACCCCGACGTGCTGCTGCGCACCCACACCTCGCCGATGCAGATCCGGGCGATGGAGACGCAGGGCCCGCCGCTCTTCATCGTCATCCCCGGCAAGGTCTACCGGCGTGACTCCGACGCCACCCACAGCCCGATGTTCCACCAGATGGAGGGGCTGGCCGTGGCCGAGGGGCTGACCCTGGCCGACCTCCAGGGGACGCTGCTGGCGATGTCCCGCGCGCTTTTCGGCGACACCCGCGAGGTGCGCCTGCGGCCCCACTACTTCCCCTTCACCGAGCCGAGCGTCGAGGTCGACGTCTCCTGCTTCCAGTGCGAGGGCACCGGCGTCCTCCCGGGCGGCGGGCGCTGCAACCTCTGCAAGGGCCAGGGCTGGATCGAGATCCTCGGCGCCGGGATGGTCGACCCCAACGTGCTCGGCTTCGTCGAGGACCACGGCTACGACCCGGAGCGCGTCCAGGGCTTCGCCTTCGGCCTCGGCATCGAGCGGGTCGCGATGCTGCGTCACTCGATCCCCGATCTGCGCCGCTTCTTCGACAACGACGTGCGGATGTTGGAGCAGTTCTCGTGAGAGTCCCGTACACCTGGCTGCGCGAGTACTGCGATCCCGGCGTCCCGGTCGAGGAGCTGGCCGAGCGGCTGGTGATGACCGGCACCGAGGTCGAGCGGGTCGACGTCGTCGGCCCGCCCTCCGCGGACAACTTCGTCGTCGGCAAGGTCACCGAGGCGGTCCAGCACCCGGACGCCGACCGGCTGCGGGTCTGCACGGTCGAGGTCGGTGAGGACGGCCCGCGCACGATCGTCTGCGGCGCCCCCAACGTCGCCGCCGGGCAGACCGTCGCGGTGGCGCTCCCCGGCGCGCGGATGCCGGGCGGCGAGAAGCTGCGCAAGGCGAAGCTGCGCGGGGTCGCCTCGGAAGGGATGATCCTCGCCGCCGACGAGCTCGAGATCGGCGAGGACCACGACGGCACGCTGGTGCTCGACGAGGCGCACGCCGCGGGCACGCCGCTCGCCGCGGTGATCCCGCTGGCCGAGCCGGTGCTGGAGATCGAGGTGACGCCCAACCGCAGCGACTGCTTCGGCGTCTTCGGGGTGGCGCGCGAGGTCCACGCCGTCACCGGCGCGCCGCTCTCCGCCGAGCCCTGGGCCGAGGACGCTCCCGCGGCCGGCGACGGCGAGGTGAACGACTTCGCCAAGGTCACGGTCGAGGTCCCCGACCTCTGCCCGCGCTTCACCGCCCGCGTCTTCAAGGGCGTGAAGGTCGGCCCCTCGCCGCTCTGGCTGCAGGAGCGCCTGGCGGCGGCCGGGATGCGGCCGATCTCCAACGTCGTCGACATCACCAACTACGCGATGCTCCTGACCGCCCAGCCGCTGCACGCCTACGACCTGGCGAAGCTGCCGGGCGGCGAGCTGATCGTCCGCACCGCCCGTCCGGGGGAGAAGATGACGACCCTCGACGGGGTCGAGCGCGAGCTCGACGCCGAGACCGTGCTGGTCTGCGACCGCGACGGGCCCACCGGGATCGCGGCGCTGATGGGCGGCCAGGTCTCCGAGGTCTCGGACGAGACCACCGAGGTGCTGCTCGAGGTGGCGAACTGGAACGGGGCGAACGTGCTGCGGACCTCGCGCCGGCTGGCGCTGCGCTCGGAGGCCTCGGCGCGGTTCGAGAAGCAGCTGCATCCGGAGCTGACGATGCGGGCGCAGGCGATCGCCTCGAAGCTCCTGGTCGAGCTGGCCGGCGCCACCCTGGTGCCCGGCACCATCGACGTCGCCGCCCCGGAGCCGGAGCCCCACACCCTGCGCCTGCGCGCGGCCCGCGTCAGCGGGGTCCTCGGCATGGAGATCCCGCCGGCCGACCAGGCCGCCTACCTGGAGCGACTCGGCTTCGGGGTCGAAGCCGACGGCGACGACCTGCTGGCCACCGTGCCGCCCGATCGCTACTACGACGTGACCCGGGAGATCGACCTGATCGAGGAGGTCGGCCGCCTGCACGGCTTCGACCGCCACCTGCCGACCACGCTGCCGCCGGTCGGCGCGGGCAAGGTAGGTCGGCTGAACCGCACCCAGCGCCTGCGGCGGCGGGCCGAGGACGAGCTGCGCGACCTCGGCTTCGACCAGATCGTCGGCTGGAGCTTCACCGACCCCGGCGAGGCCGGACGGCTGCGGATAGAGGAGCCCGACCAGCGCGCCGACCCGATCCTGGTCGCCAACCCGCTCTCCGACGAGGGCGCGGCGATGCGGACGACCCTGCTCGGCTCGCTGCTCGACGTCGCCTCCCGCAACCTGGCGCGGGGGCGGGAGTCGGTAGCCCTGTTCGAGGCGGGCGCCGTCTACCTGCGCGGCACGCCGCCCGAGAGCGGCGGCCCGTTGGCCGGCGACTTCCCCGGCGACACTCCCGCCCCGGCGACCGAGCCGCATCGCTACGGAGCGCTGGCGGTCGGGCCCCTGGTGCCGAAATCCTGGCGCGGCGGCGGCGAGCCCGCGGACTTCTTCGCCCTCAAGGGAGTGCTCGAGGCGCTCGCCGCCGGGCTCGGCTGCCCGCCGCTCGAATTCGTCTCCGCGACGGAACCCTTCCTCCACCCCGGCCGCAGCGCGGCGGTCTCGATCGCGGGCGCGCCGCTCGGCTGGCTCGGCGAGGTGCACCCGTTGGTCTGTCGGACCTGGGACATCGACGCCGCGGTCGGCTTCGAAATCGACGCCGCCCCGCTGCTGGCGGCGGCGACCCTCGGCGAGGAGGCCTTCGAGGATCTCACCACCTTCCCGGCGATCCGCCAGGACCTCGCGATCGTCGCTCCGACCGCGGTCAGCGCGGCGAAGATCCGCGCGACGGTGATCGAGGGCGGCGGTGAGCTGCTGACGAGCGTCGAGCTCTTCGACCGCTACGAAGGGGCGCAGGTCGGCGAGGGCAAGGTGAGCCTCGCCCTGCGGCTCGAGTTCCGCGCGCCGGATCGCACGCTCGCCGACGAGGAGGTCGGTGGCCTCCGCGCGGCGATCGCCGCCGACCTCGAGGGAATCGGCGCCCAGATCCGCGGCGCGACCGAAGCGAGCGGGAGTCCGGTCGATGAGTAGGCACGCGGCGCAGCCGCTCCAGGGCACCCCGGCGGCGCGGGTGCTGGTCGCCGGGGCGAACGGCTTCACCGGGGCGCTGGCGGCGAAGATCGTCTGGGACCACCCGCGGCTGGAGCTGGTCGCGGCCACCTCGCGTTCCGACGCCGGCAAGCGGATCGAGGAGCTCTACCCGCGCTACCGGGTGCCGCTGGCGCTGACCGAACTCGACCTCGATGACGTCGACGCGCTGGGGATCGACGCGGCGATCGTCGCCTACCCGCACGGCGCCGCCGCCCCCACCGACGCCGCGCTCCGCGCCGCCGGGGTGAAGGTGGTCGACCTCTCCGCCGACTTCCGCCTCCGCGACATGGACACCTACCAGCGCTGGTACGGCGACCACGGCGCCCCCGACCTCTTCGGCACCGGCGTCTACGGGCTGAGCGAGATGTACCGGGAGGAGCTGCGCGGCGCCGACCTCGTCGCCACCCCCGGCTGCTACCCGACCGCGACCGTGCTCGGGCTCGCGCCGCTGGCCGAAAAGGGCCTCCTCGGCGAGGTCTTCGTCTCGGCGATGCAGGGCACCTCCGGGTACGGGCGCTCGAGCGACGACCTCGTCCACTACTCGGCGATGACCGAGAACGCCTTCCCCTACAAGACCGAGGGGCACCGGCACCGGCCGGAGATCGAGCAGGAGCTGGCGGCGCTCGGCAGCCCTGCCCCGATCACCTTCGTCCCGCACCTCCTGCCGCTCGACCAGGGCGAGCTGGCCACCTGCTTCGCGACGCTCTCCGAGCCGACCTCGCGGGAGGCGGTCATCGCCCTTTACGAGGAGCGCTACGCCGAGGAGCCGTTCGTGCGGTTGCTCGACGGCCCGCCCAACCTGCGCGCCCTCCGCGACACCAACGAGTGCCACGTCTACGTCACGGTCGAGGAGCGGGGGAGGGTGATGGCCTTCTCGGCGATCGACAACATCTGGAAGGGAGCGTCAGGCCAAGGCGTTCAGAACTTGAACCTGATGTTGGGACTCGACGAGACCGAGGGACTTCGATGAGCGGCGCCGGCCCATCCAGCCGCCAGGGCTTCTTCCGCAGCCGCTGGGTCGAGGCGCCCGTCGGGGTCGAGGAGCTCGACGCCGCGCGGCTCGCGCCCGGCTTCCGGGCCGGCGGCGCCCACGTCGGCCTCAAGGACGGCGGCAAGACCGACGTCGGGCTGCTCGTCTGCGATGCGCCCCAGGTCGCCTCGGCGCTGGTCCTGACCCGCAACGCCTCCGCCGCCGCGCCGATCCGGGTCTGCCGTGAGGTCGTCGACCAGGCCAACGTCCGCGCCGCGGTGATCAACTCCGGCAACGCCAACGCCGAGACCGGCGAGAAGGGCTTCGCCGACGCGCTGGCGATGTCCGAACGGGCCGCCGTCGCACTCGGCCTCGAGACCGCCGAGGTCGCCGTCGCCGAGACCGGTGTGATCGGCGTGCCGATGCCGATGAGCGCCGTGCTTCCGGGGATCGAGGCGGCCGCCGAGGGCCTCTCCGCGGAGGGCGGAGCGGTCTTCTCGGAGGCGATCACGACCACCGATCGCTGGCCGAAGCGCTGCACGGTCACCGTCGACGGCGTCACCCTCTCCGCCCAGGCGAAGGGCGCCGGGATGATCGAGCCGAACATGGCGACGCTGCTCTGCTTCGTCCAGACCGACGCCGTGGTCGCCGACCCCGCCGCCGCGCTGCGGTGCGCCGTCGACGGCTCCTTCAACCGGATCACGGTCGACGGGCAGATGAGCACCAACGACACCGTCCTCCTGCAGGCGACCGGCGCCTCCGGCAAGCCGCTCCCCGCGGGCCTCCTCGACGCCGTGCTGCTGCAGCTGGCGATCGAGATCGTCCGCGACGGCGAGGGCGCCGCCCGCGCCGGGCGGGTCGAGGTCGGCGGCGCCGCCGACCAAGGCGAGGCCGAGCGGGTCGCCCGGGCGATCGCCAACTCGCCGCTGGTCAAGACCGCGCTCTACGGCCGCGATCCCAACTGGGGGCGGATCGCCCAGGCCGCGGGCGCGGCGCTGGCGGGAGCCGACCTGGAGGAGATCGGCTCCGACGCGATCGACGCCGCCGAGCTCGGCGCCGACATCCCCGAGGCGAACATCGGTCTGCGGCTTGGTCGCGGATCGGCGGGCGCGCACGTCTATTTCTCCGACCTCGGGCACGAGTACGTGACCCTGAACGCGGAATACACGACGTGACCGAGCGCGCCCCGCAGTCGCGAGCGGCGGCCACGAGCGTGCAGACGCTGCTCGAGGCCCTGCCCTACATCCGCGAGTTCCACGGCCGCACGGTGGTGATCAAGTACGGCGGCGCGGCGATGCTCGACGAGGGGCTGCGCGACGCCTTCGCCGCCGACGTGGTGCTGCTCAAGTACGTCGGCCTGAACCCGATCGTCGTCCACGGCGGCGGCCCCGAGATCACCAGGTACATGGACAAACTCGGGCTCGAGGTGCGGTTCCACGAGGGGCTGCGGGTGTCCGACGGCGACACGGTCGAGATCGCCAAGATGGTCCTGGTCGGCAAATTGAACTCGGAAATCGTGCAGCGGCTGAACCGCCACGGCCAGCCCGCGGTCGGCCTGGCGGGGGAGGACGGCACGCTCTTCGAGGTGACCCCGGCGCCGAACGCCGACCGGGTCGGCTTCGTCGGCCAGATCCAGCGGGTCGACGTCGACGTGCTCAACCACATCGCCGCCGACTACATCCCGGTGATCGCGTCGTCGGCGTCCGACCGCGCCGGCCAGCCCTACAACGTCAACGCCGACGAGGCGGCGGGCAAGGTGGCGGCGGCGCTCGGGGCGACCAAGGCGATCTTCCTCACCGACGTCGAGGGCTGGCTGGCCGACCCGGGCGACGAGAGCTCGCTGATCTCGCGGGCCAAGGTGGAGGAGGTCGAGGCGGCGCTGCCGGGCCTCGCCGGCGGCATGCGGCCGAAGCTCCAGGCCTGCGTCGACGCGGTCAACGGCGGCGCCCAGTCGGCCCACATCATCGACGGCCGGATCCCCCACAGCCTGCTCCTGGAGCTCTTCACCGACGCCGGGATCGGCACCATGGTGGTCCCGTGAGCGCCGCCGATCCGAGCGGCGCGACCGCCGTCGAGGCGCCCGCGATGGGCCTGGCCGAGACCCGCGAGCTGGAGGAGCGCTACCTCATGCGCACCTACCGGCGGGGCGCGGTCGACTTCGTCCGCGGCGAGGGCTGCCACCTCTACGACGCCGACGGCAAGGAGTACCTGGACTTCCTCGCCGGGATCTCGGTCTGCTCGCTCGGCCACTCCCACCCGGCGGTGGTCGCCGCGGTCACCGCGCAGGCGGAGCGCCTGATGCACGTCTCGAACCTCTTCTACACCGAGCCGATGGCCCGGCTGGCACGGCGGCTGTCGGAGTCGAGCCTCGGCGGCCGGGTCTTCTTCTGCAACTCCGGCACCGAGGCCAACGAGGCGGCGATCAAGGTCGCGCGCAAGCACGCCCACGGTCGCGGGATCGAGGCGCCGGAGATCGTCAGCTTCGAGGGGGAGTTCCACGGACGGACCTACGGGGCGCTCTCGGCGACCCCGAAGCTGGCCCGCAACGAGGCGCTCGGCCCCTACCTGCCCGGCTTCCTCGCCGTCCCCGACAACGACGCCGAGGCGCTGCGGGCGGCGGTCGGGCCGAACACGGCGGCGGTGCTGATCGAGCCGATCCAAGGCGAGTCGGGGGTCTGGCCGACCTCCGAGGAGGCGCTGATGGCGGCGCGCGAGGCCTGCGACGCGGTCGGGGCGCTGCTGATCTTCGACGAGATCCAGACCGGGATCGGCCGCACCGGCTCGCTCTGGGCCTACGAGCAGACCCCGGTGCGCCCTGACGTGATCACCAGCGCCAAGGCGCTCGGCGGCGGCATGCCGATCGGCGCCTGCATCACCGGGCCCGCGGCGGCCGAGGTGCTCGAGCCGGGCGACCACGGCTCGACCTTCGCCGCCGGCCCGGTCGCCACCAGCGCCGCGCTGGCCGTCCTCGACGCGGTCGACGACCCGACCCTGCTGCGCTCGGTGCGGGAGCTCGGAGCGCGGTTGCGAAGCGGGCTGGAGGCGCTCCCGGGCGTCGCCGGGACGCGTGGTCGCGGGCTGATGGTCGGCGTCGCCCTCGAACCGGGGATCGACGCCGCCGCGGCCGGCGCCGACCTGCTCGAGCGCGGCCTGGTCGTCAACGCCCCGGCCCCGGGGACGCTCCGCCTGCTGCCGCCGCTGGTGGTCGACGAATCACTTCTAGGCTTCACCGCACATGGGCAGTGACGGCCCCGCCCGCCGGCGGGAAATCGAAGACACGACCGCGGCGCGCCTCGCCGAGATCGTCGCTGCCGCGGAGCAGGCGGCGAAGCAGGTGATCGACGAAGCCGAAGAGGAAGCGCGCGCGCGGATCGCCGACGCCCACGAGGAGGCGGAGCGGATCGTCGCCGCGAGGCTCGCCGGGCTGGGCGATCTGACCGACGAGATCAACGCCCAGGCCGAGGCGCTGGTGCGCCAGGCCGAGGCGCTGCAGCAGGCCCTGGCCCGGGCGAAGGCCGAGATGGGGGAGGCCGGGGCCCGGGGCGGTCCGGCGCCGATCGGGCGCCGCGACCTCAGGCCCGAGCCCGCGCCCCGCAAGGCCGCCGGCCCGGCGCTGACGGTGGTCGGCGGCGTCCACGAGGAGCCGGCGCCGGAGCCCGACGGTCGCCCCCCGCGCGAGGAGCGCCGCCCGCGCGAGGCGCCCGATGCCGACGCGGCCCCCGCGGTCGCCCCCTCCCCGGACCTGACCGAAGAGATCTCGCTCGGCAACGGCAGTCCCGCCGGGGCGCGCCTGCTCGCCACGCAGATGGCCGTCTCGGGATCGAGCCGCGCCGAGATCGAGGCGCGGCTGCGCAACGGCTTCGCGATCGCCGACACCCGGGCGATCCTCGACGCGATCCTCGGCCCCGAGAGCTAGGGCCGGTCGGATGGCGGTCACTGAAGGGACTCGGGTCCCGACGGCGTACAAGTAGTAGGTATGAACGAGGATCCCACCAGACTCATGGACTACGGCGACGAGCCGCCGCGCCGTCGCCGTCCCCCGCAGCAGAAACCGAAAGGCAACCTGCGCCTGGTCGTCGCGATCATGGGCGCGGTCATCTTCGGGCTGCTGATCGCCCTGCTCGTCTCCTGCGGAGGCGGTGAAACGAAGACCGTCACGGAAACCACGGAAATCACGCGCGAAGTGCCGGCGAAAGAAAAAGGCACCGAAAAAGAAGCCGAAGGCTCGGAAGGCGAAGAAAGCGAACTCGAAGAACCCTCGGAAGAAACCGGTGGGCTCGGCGGCGAAGAATTCGAAGGCGTGCCGGAAGGTGAAATCGAAGAACTCGCGCCGGAAGAAGAAGAAATTCCCACCGAAGAAGAACCGAGTGGAGGTTTAGGAACTGAATGACGGGCGCTGATCCGACGCGGCAGCGTCCGACCGCGAGCTACGAGGCAGATCCGTCCCAGGTGGACCGGGTCCTGCTGCTCTACTCGGGCGGCCTCGACACCAGCGTGATGCTGAAGTGGATCCAGGACTCCTACGAGGCGGAAGTCGTCACGCTCACGGTCAACCTCGGCCAGCCGGGCGAGGACTACTCGGTGATCGAAGAGAAGGCGAAGCGGCTGGGGGCGGTCGAGTGCCACGTGGTCGACGCCCGTGAGCGGTTCGCCGCCGACTTCCTCGCCCCGGCGATCAAGGCCAACGCGATCTACGGCAACGGCTACCCGCTCTTCACCGCGCTCGGTCGGCCGCTGATCGCCCAGCTGGCGGTCGAGTACGCGCGCAAGTCGAGCTGCGACACGATCGCCCACGGCTGCACCGGCAAAGGCAACGACCAGGTGCGGATCGAGGCGACGGTGGCGACGCTGGCGCCGGAGCTGAAGACGATCGCCCCGGTGCGCACCTGGGCGATGGGACGCGACGAGGAGATCGCCTACGCGCGCGAGAACGGGATCCCGGTCAAGGGCGGCACCGAGGTGGCGCCGTACTCGATCGACGACAACCTCTGGGGACGCTCCTCGGAGGGACGTTGGATCGAGGACCTCGACCACGCGCCGGAGGACGACGTCTTCCAGCTGGTCGGCCGGCCCGAGGACGCGCCGGACGAGGCCCAGATCGTGACGATCGGCTTCGAGGCGGGGCTGCCGGTGTCGATCGACGGCGAGCGACTCGGCCTGGTCGACCTGGTCGAACGGGCGGCCGACCTGGGGATCAAGCACGGCTGCGGGATCGTCGACCACATCGAGGACCGGATCGTCGGGCTGAAGGTGCGCGACATCTACGAGGTCCCGGCGGCGGCGCTGATCCTGCCCGCCCACGACGAGCTCGAGCGGCTGGTGGGGACGATCCACCAGAACCAGTTCAAGCCGCAGATGGACCAGCGCTGGGGCTACCTCGTCTACGCCGGGCTGTGGTGGGAGCCGCTGCGCGAAGACCTCGACGCCTACATGAGCGCGGTGAACGCGCGGGTGACGGGGGAGATCGGCCTGCGTCTCTACAAAGGCAGCGTGCGGGTCGTCACCCGCTCCTCGCCGAACGCCGTCTACGACGCCCAGCTGGCGAGCTTCTCCGCCTCCGGCGAAGAGCTCTTCTCCCAGACCGCCTCGCCCGGCTTCATCGAGCTCTGGTCGCTCCAGTCCCGCCTCGCCCACCAACTGCGCGAACGCAACGACCCCTGAGCCCCTTCCCCGGGCGCGTGGCGCGGTGCGTTCGCACTTGTCCCCGGTATCCGGGGACAAGTGCGAACGCAAGGCTGGGGGCTGAAACATCTCTTGCGCTTTATCGTCAACTAGCAGGGGAAAAACCGGGGCGGCGCTAGCCTCGATGGCTCTTGGCGTCGGCTCGGGTCAGATCGGATCTCCTCGCCCTGGCCTGCGCCGGGGCGCTGTTGGGCGCGCTTGTCGCGCTGGTGTTGGTGCTCGCGCCGGGGGCCCGGGCGGCCGATCGCGGGGCGCTGGAAGCGAAGCTCGCCGGCGGGCGCGAAGAAGCGAGCGCGCTGGCCGCCGAGCTGCAGGCGAGTCAGGCCGAACTGGCGAGCGCCGAAGCGGAAGCGGCGCGGGCGGAAAAGCACGAGGAACGGCTCTCGGCACTGCTCGCCGAAGGCGAAGCGCGCGAGCGCCGGCTGAGCGAGGAAGTGGCGGCCGCGCGGCACCGGTTGGCGCTCGAGAAGGCGCGGCTGCGGCGCTCCCGCGGGGCTTTGGCCCAGCGGCTGGTCGACATCTACGAGACCGGCGTCCCGGACACGACCAGCGTCATCCTCGGCTCCGGAGATCTCGAAGAACTCGTCACCCGGGACACCTACCTACGGGCGATCAACGAATCCGACACGGCGCTGGCACGGCGGGTCGGCGAAACGCGCGACGCGGTCCACCGTCAGGTGGTCCTGGTCGCGGCGGCGCGGCGCAAGGCGGTCGCCTACGACGAACGGGTGGCGGCGGCGCGCGACCAGATCGCGGCGGTGCGCGAAGCGGCGGCCGCCTCGGCGGCCCACCTGGCGGAAGTCAGCGGCGCCCGCGAAGCCTCGCTCGCCCGGCTGAAAGGCGACATCGCCAAGTGGGTCGGCGAGGTGAAGAAGATCCGCGCCGAGGAAGCGCGTGAGCGGCGCGAAGCGGAAGCGAGCGAAGCCGAAGCGAACGCGGGCGCCGAAGAAGAAGTCGGCCGTTGGCTCGGCGGGCCATATTCGATCCCCACCTACATCGTGATGTGCGAGTCGGGCGGCAACTACAGCGCGGTCAACCCCTCGAGCGGGGCGGGCGGCGCCTACCAGATCCTCCCTTCGACCTGGGAACTCTACGGCGGCAAGGGCGAACCCCAGAACGCCTCGAAGGCCGAACAGGACCGCATCGCCGCCGAAATCTGGGCCGACTCCGGCTCCGGCGCCTGGGTCTGCGGCAGCCTCTAACGGCGCAGAAATTTCCCAGTCCGGTGCGGCAAACGTAACTTTTTGCGCACCACCATTGCGCTTTCCCGCCCTACGGTCTATCCATGGTGATCATGACCGACCCCCAGACCGACAACCAGGTCGCCGAGCTCTCGAAGCGGGTCGACTTCGGCTTCGAGCAGACGAACGACCGCCTGGGCCGGGTGGAGGACGACGTGCGCGAACTGCGACCGGAGACGAGGTCCGGCTTCGACCGCGTCGACGACCATCTCGCCACCGCTCGCGCCGAGACCAAAGCCGGGTTCGAGCGGGTTGACGAGGAGTTCACGGCGGTCCGGGGCGAGACGAAAGCCGGATTCGAGCGAGTCGACCGAGAATTCACCGCGGTCAGGAGCGAGGTGAAAGCCGGGTTCGAGCGGGTCGACGAGGAGTTCACGGCGCTCCGGGGCGAGACGAAAGCCGGCTTCGAACGCGTCGACGACGAATTCACCAAGGTGCGGAGCGAGACGAAAGCGGGCTTCGAGCGGGTCGATGAGGAGTTCACCAAGGTCCGGAGGGAGACGAAGGCGGGCTTCGAGCGGGTCGACAAGGAGTTCACCGCGGTCCGGGGCGAGACGAAAAGCGGGTTCGAGCGGGTCGACCGAGAATTTACCGCGGTCAGGAGCGAGGTGAAAGCCGGCTTCGAACGCGTCGACGACGAATTTGTCGCCGTCCGCGCCGAGATGAAAACCGGGTTCGAGCGGGTCGGCGTGGAGTTCACCGCGGTCCGGGGCGAGATGAAAAGCGGGTTCGACGCCGTGGCCGGTCGGTTCGGCGCGATGCAGCGGCTGATGACCGTGTTCTTCGCGACCACCCTCGGCTCGGTCATCGCGGGCACGGTGGTCATGCTGATCACGTCGCATTCCTGAGCGAAAGCTGCCGGAATTACCGGCTAAGAGGGGAGAGGCCGTCCGCTCGCCTTGGCAGTATCGATCGGACCCGTGAGCACCTCTGCCGCCGTCCATCTCCACGCCCACAGCGAGTACTCGCTGCTCGACGGCGCCTGCAAGATCGACGCGATGGCGGCTCGGGCGGCGGAGTTGGGACAGCCCGCGCTGGGGCTCACCGACCACGGCGTGATGAACGGCGCGGTCGACCTCTACAAGGCCTGCGGCAAGCACGGGATCAAACCGATCGTCGGGCTCGAGGCCTACCTGGTCGACGATCGCCATGCGATCAAGGAGCAGACCCGCTACGAGCGCAACCACATCACCCTGCTGGCGGAAAACGACACCGGCTTCTCGAACCTGGTCAAGCTGACCTCGGCCGGTTTCCTCGAGGGCTTCTCCCGCGGCAAGGCGAACGTCGACATGGAGTTGCTGGAGCGCCACTCCGACGGCGTCATCGTGCTCAGCGGCTGCCTCGCGTCGCGGCTCTGCCGGCGCCTGGTCGAAGAGCGCGAGGACGACGCCCGCTCCCACCTCGACGACCTGATCCAGGCCTTCGGCCCCGAGCAGGTCTACATGGAGGTGCAGAAGAACGGCATCGCCGAGCAGGACAAGGCCAACGCCGGGATCGTCCGCTACGCGAAGGAGCTGGGCCGTCCGCTGGTCGCCACCGCCGACGTCCACTACCTCACCCGGGAGGACTTCGACAACCACGCGGCGCTGCTCTGCGTGCAGACGAAGTCGACGCTCGAAGCCCCGAAGATGAGCTTCGACGCCAACGAGTTCTACATAAAAAGCTCCGCAGAAATGCACGAGGCGTTCGCCGAGTGGCCGGAAGCGGTGCCGATGTCGCTCGAGATCGCCGAGCGCTGCTCGCTCAACATCGAGCTCGGCAAGCTGCTGCTGCCGCGCTACCCGACCGAGACCGGCGAGGAGCCGGAGGCGATGCTGCGACGGATCGCGGGCGAGGGCCTGCGCGCCCGCTACGGCGACCCGCCGCCCGCCGAGGCGGTCGAACGGCTCGACTTCGAGCTCGGCGTGATCGAGGAGATGGGCTTCTCCAGCTACTTCCTGATCGTCTGGGACTTCGTCACCTGGGCGAAGCAGAACGGCATCGCGGTCGGCCCGGGCCGCGGCTCGGCGGCGGGCTCGATCGTCTCCTACGTGCTCCGCATCACCGACCTCGACCCGCTCGCCGAAGGGCTGATCTTCGAGCGTTTCCTCAACCCGGGGCGTAAATCGATGCCGGATATCGACATCGACTTCTCGGTCCGCGGCCGCGAGCGGATGATCCGCTACGTCGCCGACAAATACGGCCGCGAGTCGGTCGCCCAGATCATCACCTTCGGCAAGATGGCCCCGCGCGCCGCCACCCGCGACGCCGCCCGCGTGCTCGGCTACGACTACGGCACCGGCGACCGCCTGGCGAAGCTCATCCCTGAGCCGATCATGGGCCGCAGCCCCTCCTTCGAGGAATGCCTGAAGCCCGGCCAGGAGCTGAAAGGCGCCTACGATTCCGAGCCCGACTCGAAGAAGATCGTCGACGTCGCCCAGGGCCTCGAGGGGATCATCCGCAACAACTCGATCCACGCCGCCGCGGTGGTGATCTCCGACCGGCCGCTGCACGAGGTGGTGCCGCTGCAGCTGGCCGAGGACAAGACCGCGCCGGCGCCGGTCGGGCCCGACGGCAAGCCCGGCAAACCGGAGCGCCAGTACAAGATCGTGACCCAGTACTCGATGGGACCGGTCGAGGATCTCGGCCTGCTGAAGATGGACTTCCTCGGCCTGCGCAACCTCGACGTGATCGAGGACGCGATGGACATCATCCGGCGCTCGCGCGGCGAGGAGATCGAGATCGACGCGATCCCGCTCGACGACCGCAAGACGTACCAGATGCTCGCCCGCGGCGACTCGACCGGCGTCTTCCAGTTCGAGTCCGACGGGATGCGCGACGCGCTGAAACGGGTCGGGCCCACCGAGTTCCGCGACCTGGTCGCGCTTGGCGCCCTCTACCGCCCCGGCGCGATGGCCTACATCCCTACCTACGCGAAGGGGAAGAAGGATCCCTCGACGGTCAGCTACCCGGACCCGCGCCTGCGCGCGATCACCGAGGAGACCCACGGCTGCGTGATCTACCAGGAGCAGTTGATGGAGATCTCGCGCTCGATGGCCGGCTTCTCCGGTACCGAGGCGGACGATCTTCGCAAGGCGATCGGCAAGAAGAAGCGCGACCTGATGGCGACCATGAAGGACAAATTCATGGAAGGGCTGGCGAAGTCGAACACCGCCCCGAACGTCGCCAAGGACCTCTGGAAACTGAACGAAGCGGCCGCCGACTACTCCTTCAACAAGTCGCACGCCGCCTGCTACGGGCTGATCTCCTACCGCACCGCCTACCTCAAGGCCAACTATCCGGCCGAGTACATGGCGGCGGTGATCTCCTCGGTGATGAACACCAAAGACAAGGTGCCGTTCTTCGTCAACCGCTGCGCGGAGATGGGGATCGACGTCCTGCCGCCCGACGTCAACGAGTCCGACCACAGCTTCGTCGTCTCCGAAAACGCGATCCGCTTCGGCCTCGACGCGGTGAAGAACGTCGGCCACGCGGCGGTCGAGGCGATCCTGCGCGCCCGCGAGGACCAGCCGATCAGCTCGATCTACGACTTCTGCGAACGGGTCGACTCGCGCGCGGTCAACAAACGGGCGATCGAATGCCTGGTCAAGTGCGGCGCGCTCGACAGCACCGGTGCCAGCCGCAAAGGGATGCTGGAGGCGCTGCCCGCGGCCCAGGCCTCGGGCCAGAAGGCGCAGGAAGACGCCCAGCTCGGCCAGGGCTCGATTTTCGACTTCGGCGAGATGGACGGTGGCCCCGGCGGCGGCACCGCCCAGGCGCAGGCGCGCCCGCCGATCCCGGCCGCCGAGTTCGACCGCGCGGAGCTCTTGGCGATGGAGAAGGAGACGCTCGGCACCTACCTCTCCTCGCATCCGCTGACCGAAGTCGGGCCCGCGCTCCGCGCCCGCGTCGACTGCAGCCTCTCCGAGCTCGACCGCAAGCCGGACGGCGCCTGGGTGACGGTCGGCGGCATCGTCGTCGAGTGCAAAAAGATCCGCACCAAGAGCGGCAGCCAGATGATGTTCGCGACGCTCGACGACGTCGAGGGGCAGATCGAGATGCTCGTCTTCAAGGCCGACGAGGCGGAGAGCGCCCAGGTGATCGCTCCCGACGCGATAGTCATCGTCCGCGGCCGGGTCGACCACAAGGACCGCGGCGAGACCAAGCTGGTGGTGCAGGAAGCGCAGCGTTTCGAACCCGACGCGGCGGAGGTCGAGCGGGCGGCGAAGAACGCGCCCGCGGTGCGGCGGAGCGCCCCCGGCGGGAGCGGGGTCCCGGGCGGGCCGTTCCAGTTCTCGCTGCCGGCGGAGAAGGCGCTCGACCCGGAGGTGGTCGCCGAGCTGAAGACGCTGTTCGAGGACCACAAAGGGGAGTCCGACGTCCACCTCGTGGTGCAGACCTCGAGCGGTCCGAAGAAGCTCTGTTTCGGCGCCCGGTACAAGGTTCAGCCTTCGCCGAATCTGCGCTACGAGATCGGGCAGCTGCTGGGCACCGACGCCGTCGCGGCCTGAAAGCCGCAAACGGCTTGGTCCCGCCCTCGCACCTCCCTAGACTTCATCCATGTCAGTAACCCGCACCGAGGTCGGCGAGTGCCGCCAGTGCCGCTCCTTCTGCGACAAGATGGTCGAGCCGCGCGGCTGCATCGAACTTGGCTGCCGCTTCCTCTACAGCTACGTCGACCGCCTCGACGGGCGCCAGTACGTCGGCTGCATGCAGGAAGTCTTCGGTGCCCAGGTCGACCTCGCCGCGGTGCTGGAGAAGGGCGGCTTCGGCGGCGTGAAGATGACCGGTACGCCGCTCCCTCACTGCCAGTTCTCGGTCGAGCGGGCCTACGACGGCGAAGGGGAGTCCTACGACTGCGTCAATCGCCGCTTCTTCGACTGCACCGACGAGGGCGGCGAGGGCCTGCGCGCCTTCGATCTCCGCGACGCGGTCTAGGGCCTGATTCGCGGCTCGTCGCGGGTCGTAGGGGCGGGGGAAGAGGAGGCCGGCGAGGGACGCCGGAGGGACCTGGCCTCTCGGCTTCGCGGGGCGGCCCGCGCGGCTCCGGCGGCGGGGCGGGTGGGCTCGCGTCGGCCGCCGTCCGGACCTTCACACGAATCCGCGTAAGGCGACACGGATTGATGTAGTATCCGCCGCCCGTGAGTGATGCCACCACCACTGCTCCCGAGCTGGAGTCGGAAGAGGTCCTGACCGGGATGGCCGGTGAGCCACCTGTCGCCGACGGCGGCCCGCGCTTCACGATCGAGCTCACCCAGGACCAGAAGGACATCAAAGAGTGGGTCCACGGCTTCGCCGAGGGGGTCGTCCGGCCTGCCGCCCACGAATGGGACGAGCGCGAGGAGACGCCCTGGCCGGTGATCCAGGAGGCCGCCAAGATCGGCCTCTACAGCTTCGAAGCGATGGGCCAGTTCTGGGCCGACGACACCGGGCTGACGCTGCCGATCGCCAACGAGGAGCTCTTCTGGGGCGACGCCGGAATCGGCATGGCGATCATGGGCACCTCGCTGGCGGTCGCCGCGATCTTCGGGCAGGGGACGCCGGAGCAGATGGGGGAGTGGATCCCCCAGTGCTTCGGCACGCCCGACGACGTCAAGCTGGCCGCGTTCTGCGCCTCCGAGCCTGACGCGGGCTCCGACGTCTCGGCGATCCGCACCACGGCCAAGTACGACGAGGCCAAGGACGAATGGGTGCTGAACGGCCAGAAGGCCTGGGCGACCAACGGCGGCATCGCCAACGTCCACGTGGTGATCGCCTCGGTCGACCGCGAGCTCGGCTCGCGCGGACACGCCGCCTTCGTGATCCCGCCGGGGACGGCGGGCTGCGAGCAGGGCGCCAAGGTGAAGAAGCACGGCCTGCGCGCCTCGCACACCGCCGACGTCCACCTCGACGACTGCCGCGTCCCGGGCTCCTGCCTGCTGGGCGGCAAAGAGAAGCTCGACGAACGGCTGGCGCGGGTACGCGAAGGCAAGAAGTCGAAATCGCAGGCGGCGATGCAGACCTTCGAGGCGAGCCGGCCGGTGGTCGGCGCGCAGGCCCTGGGGATCGCCCGGGCAGCCTACGAATACGCGCTCGAGTACGCCAAAGAGCGCCGCCAGTTCGGCCGCGCGATCGTCGAGAACCAGTCGATCGCCTTCACCCTCGCCGACATGAAACTCGAGATCGACGCCGCCCGGCTCCTGGTCTGGCGCGCCGCCTGGATGGGCCGCACCGGCAAGAAGTTCGAGAACGCCGAGGGCTCGATGTCGAAGCTCAAGGGCGGCGAGGTCGCCGTGTGGGCGACCGAGCGGGCGATCCAGATCCTCGGCGGCAACGGGTACACCCGCGAGTTCCCGGTCGAGCGGATGCACCGCGACGCCAAGATCTACACCATCTTCGAGGGCACCTCCGAGATCCAGCGCCTCGTCATCGCGCGCGCGATCTCCGGCGTCCACGTCAAGTAGTCACGAATTTACGGCGGGAGAGCGAGGGTCGTTCCGGGGGGAGCGGCCCTCGTCGCCTGCCTTGTTTAGGCCTCGCCGGCAGCTGCGGCACGGCCCCCGCATGCGATTCGCGATTGCGGCGGGACGGCGTGGTTCGTGGCCCGGGCGGCGGGGGACCGGCGTCCCGGGCGTCTCGTGGCGGCCCGGGCAGGCTGTGGCCGCCACG
>Ga0335075_10001013_pt1 | contig 47417 bp, 40 predicted proteins | sample Lox_Sample_24_FD_206723 | JGI IMG/M metagenome (GOLD analysis project Ga0335075, IMG submission 206723) | Soil microbial communities from Loxahatchee National Wildlife Refuge, Florida, United States - Lox_Sample_2.4 | ecosystem: Environmental > Terrestrial > Soil > Wetlands | place: USA... | reverse complement strand
CGCCCCGACCTCGCCCGCGCGCATCAGCAACGCCTCGTCCAGCGCCATGCGCGACACCCCGAGCGCGACAAACGGCAGCGCCCCCAATGCCTCCGCAGCCCCATGCACCACCCGCACCCGCGCAATCGGGGCCGCCCCCAGCAGCGCCAGATCGACGCCAAGCTCGCCGACCATCCGCACCGCCTCGGCGCTGAGGAAATCGCCGCAGACCTTATGGTGCGCGCCGGCGTGCCGCTCGATCAGCGTCACCGGCCGCCCAGCCTGCGCCAGCGAGATCGCCACCGCAGCCCCCGCCGGCCCGCCGCCGATGATCAGCGGCGCGGACACCGCCGCGCCACGCACACTCGGAACGGCACGTGCCAGGTAACTTCGGCGTCCGCCACCCCAAGCCCGGCCGCCGCCAGCAGCACCCGCCACTCCGGCACGGTAAACGCGCGGCCGATCGAAACCTGCCCGTCCATCCGCACAAACCGATGCCAACCCGCAACCCGAGCCAGCAGCGGAAAGCCGTAATAAGCGAACCAGTGCCGATGCAGATCGCCGATGAACCAGCCGCGCGCCGCGTGCTCTTCCTGCCAGCGGATGAACGCCGCCACCCCCTCATCGGTCAGGTGATGCGCGAACTGCGAACTCACGACGAAATCGGGCGGCGTCTCCGGCCCGTACGAGAACACATCGCCGGTCACGTACTCGATTTGTGCCGCCGCCGGCGTCGCCTCTCGCGCCGCCCGACCGGCCCAGGGATTAAGGTCAAGCCCAACCAGCCGAGCCTCGATCCCGCGCCGCTCAGCCCATCGCCGAATCCGCCGCAGCAAGTCCCCATGCCCGCAGCCCACATCCAGCAAGGAGAACGAAGCCAACCCCCCCGTCTCCCGCGCCAGCCACGCCAGCATCGGCCGGTGCGTCATCGTCACCACATTGACCCGCGTCAGATCGGACAGGCAGCGCCGATAGTCCTCGAAATCGACGCAGTCGGTATCCATCAGCTCCGCCGCGTCGCTGCGCCGGCGCAACCCTCGCTTCGGCTCAAGCGCAACGGAAGGCAAAGCTTTCCACCGTCAGGCCGGGCCCGAAGGCCATGGCGACCCCGTCCCCCGCGCCGCCACCCTCACGCAGGATGCGATCCAGCACGAACATCAGCGTCGCCGAGGACATGTTGCCGAACTCGCGCAACACCACCCGCGAGTGCCGCAGCGCCTGCGGGCCGAGCGCCAGCCCTTCCTGGACTGCGTCCAGCACCGAACGTCCGCCGGCATGCACCGCCCAGTGCGCAATCTCCGCCGCCGTGCGATTGCCCAGAAGTCCCACCCCATGCTCTCGCAGGAAGCGGCGGATGCGACCCGGCACTTGACCCGAAAGATGCATATGAAACCCGCTGTCGCCGACCTGCCAGGTGATCAGCCCCTCGCTATCGGGAAGCACTGTCGCGCTGAACTGCCCCAGCGCCAGCCCGGTCGGCGCCGCCGAGACCAGCGCCGCACTGGCACCGTCGGCGAACAGCAGGAAGCTCAGCATCTTCTCGAGCTCCCACTGCTCCTGCAGATGCAGGCTGCACAACTCCAGATTGACCACCAGCACCACCGCGCCCGGCTCGGAGCGGACGATATGGCGCGCCAGCTTCAACACATTCACCGCCGCGAAGCAGCCCATGAAGCCGACCGCGGTGCGCTCGACCGAGGCGCGCAGCCCAGCATCCCGCATGATATCGAAATCGAGCCCAGGCGCCGCGAACCCCGTGCAGCTTGCGACCACCAGATGTGTAACGGCGTCACGTTCGGCCCCAAGATCGAGCGCCGCGATCGCCGCCGCGCCCAGCCTCCGCGCCTCCGTCGCGAAGCGGGCCATGCGCCGCGCGGTCGAAGGAAACGCGCCGCGCCGGTAAAATCCCTCCCGATCGAACGCGCCGTTCTCCGGCGATCCCGCCGGGGCGAAGATCGCATAACGGTGCCGGATATCCGCCAACCCGGCCATGCGCCCGAACAGCGCGCGGCTGCGCTCGTCCGCCAGCAAGCCGCGGCCGAACTCGACGCACGCATCGTGCATATCGTGCACCGGCGTCGCCGTGCCGATCCTGTTCAGCCAGGCCTGGATCACGCCGCCGCCCTCATTGCACGCCATATGGGCCCGGGCGCTGCCATGTCAGGCCATCGCGCCCGTCATGGACCGGCCCTGCCTCCATTCCGCCGTGGCGGGCCATGAAAGGTTCGATCCGTCGATGACGCCGCAGCATGGCGGCGTATTCCACGGCCCCATGATCAGGGCAGGACCTTCCCCGGGTTCATGATCCCGCCCGGATCGAGTGCCGCTTTGATCCGGCGCATCAGTGCGAGTTCCGCCCCGCCGCGCCAGTCCGGCATCATGTACGGCTTCAACCGCCCCACCCCGTGCTCGGCCGAGAAGCTGCCGTCGAACTCGCGGACCACGGCGTTCACCGTATCCATGATCGCGTGGTCCTGCGCCAGGAACCAATGTGGATCCGCGCCAACCGGCTGCTCCAGGTTGAAGTGGATGTTGCCGTCCCCGATGTGCCCGAACGGAACCGCGCGGATGCCGGGGATCAGCGCCTCGCAGGCCGCAGTGGCGCGGTGGATGAAAGCCGGGACCTGCGACACCGGCACCGAGACATCGTTCTTCACCGACGCGCCTTCACGTTTCTGCGCCTCGGAGTGCTCCTCGCGCAGGCGCCAGATCGCAGCGCGCTGCGCCTCGCTTTCAGCGATGGTTGCGTCCGTCACGATGCCGTCGTTGAACGCGCCTTCCAGCACCTGCTCCAGCGCCGCACGCAACCCAGCATCGACGCGCGGGCTGGCCAGCTCGACCAGCACATACTGCAGTGCCGGTTGCGCCAACGGCAGCATCGCACCGGGGACGTGCCGCAGCACAAACTCCATCCCCATCCCGGACATGTATTCGAACGCCTGGACCGCCCCCGGGTCATGCGCCTGGAACCGCCCGAACAACTCCAGCGCCCCTTCCGGCGAGGCCACCGCACAGAGCGCCACCGCCGTCTCGCGCGGACGCGGCACCAGCTTCAATACCGCCGCGGTGATCACGCCGAGCGTGCCTTCGGAGCCGACGAAGAGCTGGCGCAGGCAATAGCCGGTGTTGTCCTTGCGTAGCCGCCGCAGTCCGTTCCACACCTGCCCGTCGGCGAGCACCACCTCGAGCCCCAGCACCAGATCGCGCGCATTGCCATAACGGACGGTGTTGTTGCCGCCGGCATTTGTCGCCAACACCCCGCCGATCTGCGCCGAGCCCTCCGAGGAAATCGACAACGGCAACAGGCACCCGGCTTCGGCCGCGGCATTCTGGGCGGCTTTCAGCGTGACGCCGGCCTCGATGGTCAGCGTCAGGTCGATCGGATCGAGCGCCCGCACACGGGCCATACGCGCAAGGCTCAGCACGATCGAGCGGCCAGTCTCGTCCGGCGTCGCACCGCCGACCATCGAGGTGTTGCCCCCCTGCGGCACCACCGGCACGCCCGCCTGAGCGCAGAGACGGATCACGCGTGCCACCTCCTCGGTGCTGGCCGGCCGGATCACGGCTTCCGTGCGGCCATGATACAGGCGACGCCAGTCCTCGACATACGGCGCCACGTCGGATGGGTCGGCGAGCACCCCGCGATCGCCGGCGATGGCGCGGAGCGCGGAAAGCAGCGCTGCTGGCGAAAGCGGCGCCGGGCTGTCGGGCATGGCGAACCTCCGCCGGGAAGGTATCGGCGGGTGCCGAGCGAGTGAAGTCCGCAACTCGCCGGGCCGCGCGCCGCTCACTAAGATCAACGGAGCTAGTGGAGAGCGCCGTTGAACGCCACCGGACGACTTTATCTGGAAGACCTGCGGGTCGGGCAGCGCTTCTTCAGCGCGTCCGAACGGCTGACCCTGGAGGAGATCACGCGCTTCGCCGCGGAGTACGACCCGCAGACCTTCCATCTGGACGAGACAGCGGCGCGCTCGAGCGTGTTCGAGGGGCTTGCCGCCAGCGGCTGGCATACGGCGAGCGTGTCCATGCGGCTGCTGGTCGGCGGTGGGCTGCCGATCGCCGGCGGTATCGTCGGAACCGGAGGCGAGCTGCTGTGGCTCAAGCCGGTGCGGCCCGGGGATACGCTGCACGTCGAGACCGAAGTGCTGGAGATCGTTCCATCGCGCTCCAAGCCGGACCGCGGCATGGTCCGCGTGCGCGCCCTGACGATCAACCAGCACGGTGAGACAGTGCAGAGCTTCACGCCGCGGTTGGTGGTGCCGCGCCGGCCGGAGTGAAGACTGAAAGCGCCGCTCGCACGAAGCGGGCACACCCGCCTGGTTGGGCTACAACAAACTCAGGTCAGGTGCCCCCCTTTGGGTACAGGTATAGGACCCTCGGGATGGGGCACGACTGGTTATGAGTCCGCTTGTCGCTGTTGCAGTCGGATCGGTTGCCGGCGGCTTTGTACAGGGCCTGTCCGGATTTGGGTTCGGACTGATCGCACTCGGAATATGGGCCTGGGTGATCGATCCGACCATTGCAGGTCCGATGGTCGTGTTCGGATCGTTGCTCGGACAATCGCTTACCTTCGCAGTCGTCCGCCGAGGGTTCGATCCGCAACGACTGCTACCCTTCGTGGTCGGCGGACTCTTTGGCGTGCCGGTCGGTGTCGCGCTGCTTCGTCATATCGATCCTCTCGGCTTCAAACTTGCAGTCGGAATCATCCTGCTGGTCTGGTGCCCGACCGCATTGCTTTCTGGCGAGCTGCCACGCGTGACCCGCGGCGGCCGCATGGCGGATGCAGCGGTCGGCTGGATGGGCGGTGTCATGGGTGGGCTTGGGGGGCTCACGGGCCCGGCACCTACCCTGTGGTGTGCGCTGCGCGGCTGGGACCGCGACAGCCAACGAGCCATCTTCCAAAGCTTCAATTTCGTTATGCAGGGATTGACGATGGCAGTTTACATAATGACCGGAACGATCACAACCAAGACGTTGCCTTTCTTCGTCATCGAGGCGCCGGCGATGCTGTTGCCGACACTGATCGGCGCGCGTTTGTATCTGCGCTTCAGCGAAGCGGGGTTTCGCCGGCTGATCCTGTTGTTGCTGACGGTGTCCGGCCTTGTGCTGGTTGCATCCACGCTTCCTCGATTATTGTAGCCGCCTGCGACCCGAGCGGTCGACGGTCTGCCTGCTCATGCCGACAGCATTCTGCCCGGCAAAGCGGCGTTGGCGTTCCGCGGCCGGCGCTGAATCTATGGCATGGCGATTGCTTCCATTCCACGATAGAAGACAACTCGATCGATTACCGGTCGATCGAAAAAAGGAGCGGGCCGATGGCTGCCAAACCGTTTCACCTCGGTTGGTTCCTGCAAGGCTCCAGCGCCCAGGCTTGGCGTGAGCCCTGGACCGGCCATATCGGCCGCACCTGGATGGTGCCGGACCTCTTCGTCGATCTGGCGCGCGCCTTGGAACGTGCCTGCTTCGACTATGTGCTGATCGAAGACTCCTCCTACGTCGGAGAAAGCTTCGGCGGCTCGACCGAACTCTACCTGAAGCACGGCATCGCGGTGCCGCGCCAGGACCCATCCGTGCTCGCCTCGCTGATGTGCGCCGCCACGTCGCGCATCGGCATCGTCCCGACGTTCGGCACCTATGCCTACCCGCCTTATCTTCTTGCCCGGCTGGTAGCCACACTCGATCAGGTTTCCTCCGGACGCATCGGTTGGAACGCGGTGACCGGCAGCTCCGACTTCGCGGCGATGAATTTCGGCCTGCCCGGCATGCCGGAGCATGACCTGCGCTACGACATGGCCGACGAATACATGCAAGTGGTTCGCGCACTGTGGGCCTCGTGGGAACCGGCGGCGCTGATCGCCGACCGACGTAGCGGCATCCTGGTCGATCACACCAAGGTTCATGCGGTGAACCACGAGGGTCGCTTCTTCAAGACCCGCGGTCCGCTGAACTCCGGCCCCTGCCCTCAGGGCCAGCCGGTGATCGCCCAGGCCGGAGGCTCGCCGCGCGGACGCCAGTTCGCGGCGCAACATGCCGACACCATTGTCGCCCACACCAAAGGGATCACGGCCATGAAAGTGTATCGCGACGACGTGCGCGCCCGCATGGTTGCGCACGGCCGCGATCCCGAGAGCTGCAAGGTCTTGTTCCTCGTCGCGCCCATAATCGGCGAGACCGAGGAGGAAGCGCAGGAAAAGAAGCGCATCCGCGTCGCTCGCGCCGAGGCGCAACTGCCACAGCGGCTCGCGCATCTCGGCAAGATCACCAACATCGATTTCGGCAAATTCGACCTCGACAGACCGCTCGGCGACGTCACCACCAACGGCCATCAGCAGACACTGGACGAGTTCCGCGCCAAGGCCGCCGGCAAGACGCTGCGCCAGGCGATGGCGGACCACAACGCTGCGGAAATGTCCGTCGAACTGGTCGGGACGCCGGATCGCGTCGCCGCGCGCATGGGCGAGGTGATGGAAGAGGCCGGCGGCGACGGCTTCCTGTTCTCGCTGTCCAATGTCAGCCGCCGCACGCTTGCGGAAATCGAGGACGGACTGGTACCCGCGCTGCAAGAACGCGGGCTGACGCGCGCCGCATACAGCCACGCACACTTCCGGGACAACCTGCTGGAGTTCTGATCATCGCACAAAGGAGGCGGCAGCGAACGGATGCGTACCGTATGATGCGATTGGTGACATGAGATATCTCCTTTCACACATCGTTCCCCATTATCTCAGCCGGCGATCCCGCAACGCCAGCAGACAGGCGAACGCCGCCAGCGCCGCGACGCCCAGTGTCCCGAAGATACGCGCCGCCGGCCAGGCAAGGACGAGCGGTGTCAGCGCGGTCGGAGCGATCGCCTGAGCAAGAAGCTGTGGCAGCGCCAGCCGTCCCAGCCTCGTGGCATAGCCGCGGGACCCGAACAGGTACATCGGCAGCGTGCCGCGGCTGATCGTCAGAATCCCGTTGCTCATCCCATAACCGACTGCGAAGGCCGCCGCCGGCGCGCCTGCCAGCAGCGCCGCGACACCCAGCGGCAGCAATAGGGCGCCAAGCAACGATGTGGTGAAGGGATCGAGCCGGCGGGCGAAGGCCCATTCCATCATGCGGCCGAAGACCTGCGAGGGGCCGAACAGCGCGGCCACGCCCACTGCGGCCGCGGCGGTCAGCCCGACCCCCTGCAGCAGTCGCAGCGCATGCACCGACACCACCGCACTGATCGCCGCGCGGATGCTGAAGAACGTGCCGAGCAGGATCAATGCGGCAGTCCGTGAGTCCGGTGACGCCCATGCCGCGGATTCGACAGCAGTGTCCGGTGGCCTGCCGACCGCCCGCGGGACCAATAACAGGATCAGCGGCAGGTTCACCGCGAGTTGGATCGCCGCATAGACAAGCAGGGTGCCGCGCCAGCCCAACATGCCGAGCAGCGCAATCCCCATCGGCCACCCCACCGTCGAGGCAAAACCCGCCATCAGGGTCACGCCGACGATCGCCGGACGCGCTTCGGCGCCGAGTAACCGCCCGATGGTTGCGAAAGTTGCGTCATACAGACCGAGCGCCATTCCCCCGCCAATCATGGTCCACGCGATCCACCATCCGACCAGGGTTGGAACAGCCGCCATCAGGAGCAAACCCGCCGCCATGACGACGGTCCCGAGCGCCAGCAGGCCGCGCCCGCCGGCGCCCTCGATCCAGCGGCCAACACGCGGCGAGGTTAGCCCGGCGATCAGCAGCGACCAGGAAAACCCCCCCAGCAGTGCGGTGGGGGCCTCGTGCATCCACCGTGCTGCCGGCCCGGCAATCACCGTCGGCATATAGAACGTCGTCGCCCAGGCAAGCGTCTGCGTAAAGCCAAGCACCAGAGCGAGCCGACGCCCGAGCGTCATATGTGCGGCATCGCCTCGCCCGCCCCCAGCGCGCGCTGTGGCAGCACGTTGCCCGGCGAAGGCCGGTCATCCTCGATGGCACGATTACACATCCCGTCCCTGCCATTGCGCAGTCATCGTTGTGACCGGACTTCACCGCGCGATCGGGGCGGTGCAAAGAAAAATCTTCAATTGCCGCGCATTCGAATAAGTTTGGGTTATGGCTGACCCGACCCTTCGCCAGCTCGCCACCTTCCTCGCCGCCGTGGACGACGGCAGCGTCTCGGGTGCGGCGCGGCGGTTCAACCTGACCCAGCCGGCGGCCAGCCAGCAGCTTCGTCAGCTCGAGCGGTCGCTCGGCGTGCGCCTGCTGGAGCGCGCCGGCGGCCGGCTGATGCCGACCGCCGCCGGGGCTGCCATCGCGGCGGCGGCCCGCCGCGCCCAAGCCGCGGCAGCCGACGTGATCGCAGCGGCCGCGGCGCACCGTACCGGCGAGGCAGGACAGGTGCGGCTGGGGACAGGCGCAACCGCGTGCATCTATCTGCTGCCTCCACTGCTGGCGACGCTGCGGCGCCGGATGCCCGGACTGGCGGTCACGATCGCAACCGGCAACACGCCCGAGATCCTGCGCCGGCTGGAGGCTGGAGATCTCGATATCGGCCTGGTGACCCTGGTGGCCCGATCGAGCCGAATGTTGACGGCTGCCCGGCTGCTTTCCGATCCCTTGATCGCTGTGATGCCGGCGACGATGGCGCCCGCTGCGGCCAGGCTGAGAGCCTCGCAGCTCGCGCGGCTGCCGCTTGTGCTGTACGAGCCCGGCGGCAACACCCGCGCTGTCCTCGATGCCTGGTTCCGTCGCGCTGGCGTGTCGCCGCGCCCGATAATGGAACTCGGCAGCGTCGAGGCGATCAAGGCCGTCATAGCGGGCGGGCTTGGTGCATCGGTGTTGCCGCGCCTCGCGCTGGCCGACCCGATACCGGGCACAGTCACGCGGCCGCTTCATCCCCCAGTGGCGCGCGAACTGGGGTACGTGCTGCGTCGCGAGAAGGTGGTGGATCGCGGGTTGCGCGCGGTGATCGGGGCGCTGGAGACGTTGCGGTCCGATTAACCGGTTGCAGGCAAGAATCGAAACGCCGGCCGGGGTGGTCCCGGCCGGCGCTAACGGAGGCGTTAAGCATGCGACATCATGCCCGACGTCTGCCGCTCATTCTTATCGCCTTGACGATAAAAATCAAGGTCATTCGTGTGACGCGGTAGGCGTGGCCCGGCCGGAGTCCAATCCGGCCGGGCACCTCCGGCGGCGCCCGCTTCTGTTACCCCGTTCGGCGCACGGGCTCCCCGATCGGGGGCACCTGGCCGGTCATACCCGCCAGCACCTCGGCTACGTGTCGTGCCGCCACGGGCCGTCCCTCCCGGCTCAGGCGGCCGGCGATGTTGAGCAGACAGCCCAGATCGCCGGCCAGCACAGTGCGCGCGCCGGTTGTTGCGATGTCGCGCGACTTGTCGGAGACCATGCGCACCGAGATCTCCGGATACTTCACGCAGAACGTGCCGCCGAAGCCGCAGCAGATCTCGGGCTCCGCCATCTCCTTGATCTCGATTCCGGCGGCGCGCAGGAAGCGGCGCGGCTGTTCCTTGATTCCCAGCTCGCGCAGCCCCGAGCAACTGTCGTGGTAGGTCACCGGCCCTTCGGCATGCGCAGCATCCAGGCGCTCCAGATGCAGCACGTCGGCAAGGAAGCTCACCAGTTCGTATGTCTTCATTGCGAGTGCGTCCGCCCGGCCACGCAGGTTCGGATCGTCGTCGAACAGATGCGGCAGGTGGCTGCGCAGCATGCCGCCGCAGGAGCCCGACGGCACCACGACGTAATCGTATCCGCCGAAGGCATCGAGGATGCCGCGTGCAATGTCGCGTGCGGTTGCCCGGTCGCCGGTGTTGTAGGCGGGCTGGCCGCAGCAGGTCTGCGCGCGCGGCACCTCCACCTGACAGCCGGCGTCTTCAAGCAGCTTGATCGCGGCGAAGCCGACGGTCGGCCGGTACAGATCGACCAGGCAGGTGACGAACAACGCGACGCGGGGCTTCGCAGGCATCGGCACGTCTTAGCAGGCGCGGCGGCACATCGCCATTATTCGGCCGGTTCCACCTGCACCATATTCGTGTTGTACGTCGTCGCCCCGCAGGGCGCAGGGCGGTCCAGCGTCAGCACGTTGGCGCACCCTTCGGTGTCGGTCCCGCTATCGTCGGGGACGAACCAGGCGCCTTCCTTGATCGACACGACGCCGCGGGCGATGCGGTCGGTCACCTGTGCCGGCAGCAGCGTGGCGCCGCGGTCGTTGAACACTCGCACGCCTTGGCGATTGGCGATGCCGCGCTCCGCAGCGTCTGCCGGATGGATCCAAACGGTATCGGGATCGACGCGCGCGAGTCCGGGCTGGTTGCCGTGGATCGAGTGGGTGCGGGCGCGGGATTTCGGTGTGCAAAGCTGCAACGGATAGCGTGTATCATCGGCGGCGAGCGGGATCCAGGTCGGGATCGGCGGGATACAGCCGAGCCCGTACGGGTCTGGTTTGGCGGCCAGCGTCGTCGAGTAAATTTCGATCTTGCCCGACGGCGTCGAGAATTTATGGCGATCGGGATCGCGGACCTCGCGCGCGAAGGCGACCGCGTCCGTCGGCGGCGGAAAGCGGGCGACACCGCTTTCGATGAAGTTGGCGAAATCATCCACGGCATCGCCGGTGAGCTCGCGCAGCCAGTCAAGCTCGCTCTTGTCGTTGTAGCCGGGAATGCCGACGCGGCGAGCGAGCTCGGCGAAGATGTCGATGTCGTTGCGGCACTCGTACATCGGCGCGATCGCCTGGCGCATGAAGATCGCATAGTGCCCGGCGCCGGCCCACGGCGTGTGGACGTCGTTGCGTTCCCAGAAGGTGGTCGCCGGAAGGACAACGTCGGCGTAACGGGCTGTCGGCGTCAGGAAATGGTCTTGTGCCACGATGAACTCGACGCGGTCGAGCGAGGCGGTCATCTTGTTGACGTTCGGGCACTGGTTGAACAGATCGCCGCCGGAGGCGTAGATCATTCGGATGTCGGCGGGATAGCCGCCGCTCTTGCCTCGGTGCAGCAGGTCGGCAAGCAGCGGGGACGCAACCCGTGCGTCGATCGGGTTCTTGCCGGTGGGCAGGCTTCGGATACCGGCGCGACCAGTGGCGCCATTGCTGACGCCAGAGTTACCACCGGCAATACCGACGTTGCCGGTGATCGCCGCGAGCGCATAGGCGGCACGGTGAAACTGCTCGCCGTACGCGGTGCGCCCGGGCGCATAGCCGGCCTGCAATGCCGCCGGCTTGCTGGTGGCGAAGTCGATCGCCAGTCGGCGGATCGTCTCGGCCGGGACGCCGGTGATGGCGGACGCCCATTCTGGTGTCTTCACCACGCCATCAACGACGCCGAGCAGGTACGACCGATACGATGCACCGGGCGGCGCGCCCGATGGCAGGTGATCCTCGTCGAAGCCAAGGACGAAGCGGTCGCAATAGGCCTGATCGTGCAAGCCCTCGGTGACGATCACATAGGCCATGGCGATGAGCGCCGCGGCATCGGTCGATGGACGGATGAAGATGTGCTCGTCGGCAAGCTGGCGGCTGGTGATGGTGCGGCGGGGATCGACGCAGATGATTCGCGTGCCGCTCTTATTCGCGTGCTTGAGGTATTGCAGCGTGCCGGTGCCGAAGGTGCCGTCGCCCGGGCTCCAGCCCCACATCAGGATCAGCCTGGAGTTGGCGTAATCGGTCGGCTCGCGTCCCGATGTCTTGTAGTCGGCCGTGGCGCCGTACGTCATGTGTACGGCGAAGACCTCGGCCTCGGCGGACAGGTTGGACCATAGATCGGTGCAGCCGCCGAACATGTACAGGAAGCGCTGCGCGGCGACGCGGCCATGCAGCATCGACATGCTGCCGGTGCGCGAGGCATCGAGGATGGCGGCGTTGCCATGCACGGCGCGGATGCGGAGCATCTCCCGCGCGACGTGGTCGAGCGCCTCGTCCCAGGAGATGCGCTCGAAGCTGCCGGCGCCGCGCGAGCCGACACGGCGTAGCGGATGTTGCAGGCGGTCCGGGTGATAGGTGCGCTCGATCTGGCCGACGCCGCGGGCGCAGGCAGGAAGCGGCGGATGGTCCGGATTCCAGCGACGCTGGTCGGTGGAGATATGGACGATGCGGCCGTGGGCGACATGCGCGTTGACGACGCAACGGCCGCCGCAATTGTGGCCGCAGGTGCTGGTGACGACCGTCTCATCGCCGCGCGGAGTGGGGCGCGGCGCTTCATAGACCGTGGTCCGAGCGGATGACGATGACATGATGCTCCGATCAGGCCAGATCGTACTCACGAGCGCAAGCGCCATCATTTCGTCCGCGACCGAAGCGAGGACCTAGCGGCCGAGCTCCCGGGTCATACTGTCGATACCTGCGAGCGTCAGAGGGAACATCCGATCCCCCATAAGCTGGCGTGTGATCGTGGTCGAGTTGACGAACTGCCATGATCGTTCAGGCACGGGGTTCAACCACGCCGCGCGCTGGAAATGTGACGTCAATCGCTCCAGCCAAAGCCGCCCCGGCTCCTCGTTCCAATGCTCCACGCTGCCGCCCGGCATCGTGATCTCATAAGGGCTCATCGCCGCGTCGCCGACGATGATCAGCCGGTAGTCGGAGCCGTACGTGTGCAGCACATCAAAGGTCGGCGTGACCTCGTCATGACGGCGGCGATTGTGCTTCCAAAGGCGCTCATAGGGGAAATTGTGGAAATAGAAGAACTCCAGATGCCGGAACTCACTGCGGCAGGCAGAGAACAGCTCCTGCGACAACCGCACATGCTCGTCCATCGAGCCGCCGATATCCAGGAGCAGCAGCACCTTCACCGCATTGTGCCGCTCCGGTGTCAGCTTCAGGTCGAGCACGCCGGCATTGTTGGCGGTCGATCGGATCGTGTCCGGTATGTCGAGCTCGACTGGCGCGCCCTGCCGGGCGAAGCGACGCAGCCGGCGTAACGCGACACGGAAATTGCGCGTGCCCAGTTCCACGTCGCCATCTAGGTCGCGGAACTCCCGGCGATCCCACACCTTCACAGCGCGGCGGTGGCGCGACTCCTGCTGCCCGATGCGCACGCCTTCCGGATTATAGCCATAGGCGCCAAACGGCGATGTGCCTGCTGTGCCGATCCATTTCGAACCACCCTGATGCCGGGACGTCTGTTCGGCGAGCAGTTCACCCAGTCGTTGCATCAGGGCCTCGAAGCCGCCCAGCGCCTGGATCTCCGCCATCTCCTCCGGGGTCAGCAGTTTCTCCGCCAGCTTGCGAAGCCACTCGTCCGGCAGGTCGCGTGGACTGACTCCCTCGGCGGTTTCCAGTCCCCTGAAACACGCCCCGAAGACGCGATCGAAGCGATCGAGATGGCGTTCGTCCTTCACCAGGGTGGCCCGGCTCAAATAATAGAAGTCCTCGACGCTATATTCGGCGAGCCCGGCTTTCATCGCCCCGATCAGCATCAGGTATTCGGTGATCGAAACGGGCAGTCCCGCCTGTTTGAGCGACAGCAGGAAGGCCGCGAACATCAGCCCCTCGGGTGGCTGCCCTGGCGGGCCAGGAACGCGATCCGCTCGAACAGGTGCACGTCCTGCTCGTTCTTCAGCAATGCACCATAAAGCGGCGGGATCGCCACCTGGCCGTCCTTGTCGCGCAGCGCTTCGGGCGGCAGATCCTCGGCCATCAGCAGCTTGAGCCAGTCGAGCAGTTCCGAGGTAGCCGGCTTCTTCTTCATCCCGGGAAGCTCGCGCAGCCGGAAGAAGACGTTGAGCGCCTCCCGCGCGAGCTCGCGACGGATGTCCGGATAATGTGCCTGGACGATGCGCTCCATCGTGGCGCGGTCGGGGAAGCGGATGTAGTGAAAGAAGCAGCGCCGCAGGAAGGCGTCCGGCAGCTCCTTCTCGTTGTTCGAGGTGATGATGACGATCGGCCGGTGCCTGGCCTGCACCGTGCGGCGCGTCTCATAGACGAAGAACTGCATCCGGTCGAGTTCCAGCAACAGGTCGTTGGGGAACTCGATATCGGCCTTGTCGATCTCGTCGATCAGCACCATCACCGGATCGGTGGCTTCGAACGCGTCCCACAGCTTGCCGCGCACAATATAGTTGGAGATGTCATGCACCCGGGGATCGCCGAGTTGTCCGTCGCGTAGCCGGGACACCGCGTCGTACTCGTAGAGCCCCTGCTGTGCCTTGGTCGTCGATTTGATGTGCCACTCGATCAGCGGATAGCCGAGCGACGCGGCGACTTCATGCGCGAGCATGGTCTTGCCGGTGCCGGGCTCGCCCTTGACCAGCAGGGGGCGCTGCAGCGTTACGGCCGCATTGACCGCAACTTCCAGATCACGCGTAGCAATATAGGTGGCGGTGCTTCTGAATTCGCTCATGCTCTCTTAACCAGGGTTGATGCCTGTTCGAACGAAGTCATACCGCAGAGGCGCAGAGGGCGCAGAGATCAAATATGGGTGCCGTGCAATGTCTCGCCCGCGGACCCGCACCGCGACCGCATCACCGTCGAAGCCAGCTTATTCCTCTGCGTGCTCTGCGTCTCTGCGGTACGACTTCTTGCTTAATTTCATCCCCCCACCTTCTCCTCGGAATTCACCCCAAGCTGCTTCAGCTTGCGATGCAACGCACTCCTCTCCATCCCGACGAACTGCGCGGTGCGGCTGATATTCCCTCCAAACCGCAGCAGTTGTGCATGCAAATACTGCGTCTCGAACAGGTCGCGTGCCTCGCGCAGCGGCAGTGCCATGATGTCGGCGGCCGGATCGATGGTCAGCAGTGCCGGAGCATTGGCGCCGATCTCGGGCGGCAACATGTCGGGCCGGACCGGATCGGGCGGTCCCCCTGGCGCCATGATCAGCAGCCAGTCGATCACGTTGCGGAGCTGGCGGACGTTGCCGGGCCAGTCATAGGCCTGCAACGCTGTCATCGCGTCGGCCGACAGCTCGCGCGCCGGCATCCCCGAGGTCTCCGCCGAGCGGGCCATCAAGTACTGCGCCAGCAGCGGAATGTCCTCCCGCCGGTCCTTCAGTGGGATCAGCTTCAACGGCACCACCGCGAGCCGGTAATACAGATCTTCGCGGAACCGCCCGGTGGCGATCTCGCTTTGCAGGTCCTTGTTGGTGGTCGCCAGCACGCGCACATCCACCTTGACCCGATGCGAGCCGCCCATCCGCTCGAATGCCTGGTCCTGCAGCACGCGAACGATCTTTCCCTGGGTCTCCATTGGCATGTCGGAGACCTCATCGAGCAGCAGCGTCCCGCCATGCGCGCGCTCCAGCACGCCCGATCGCCGCGGGTGCGCTGCTGGGTCGCTGCCGGCCTCGATCCCGAACAGTTCTTCCTCGAAGCGCCCTGGCGCGAGGGTGGCGCAGTTCAGCACCACGAACGGGCCGCCGGCGCGGCGCGAGCGGGCATGGATCATGCGCGCCGCCACCTCCTTGCCGGAACCAGCCGGGCCGTGGATCAGCACACGTGAGCCGGTGGGCGCCACTCGTTCAATCTGGGCGCGCACCGAGCCTACCGCTGCGCTGGTCCCGGTCAGCGCCGTCTCGGGTCCGGCGCGCAACCGCAGCTCGGCGTTCTCACGCGCCAGCGCCGCCGCTTCCAGCGCCCTGCGGATCACCAGCAGCAGGCGATCGGACTCGAACGGTTTCTCGATGAAATCGTAAGCACCACGCTGGATCGCCTGCACCGCCATCTCGACCGTGCCGTGGCCGGAGATGATCACCACCGGCACCTGCGGCTCCTCGCGGTGGAAGGCGGCCAGGATGCCGAGTCCATCCATCCTAGAACCCTGCAGCCACACATCCAGCAGCGCGAGCGACGGCCGGCGCGCCCGGAACGCCGCCAGCGCCTGATCGGAATCCGCCGCTTGGCTTGTATCGTAGCCTTCGTCACGCAGCACGCCGTCGATCAGCAGCCGGATATCCGGTTCGTCATCAACGATCAGGATCTCATGCGGCATCGGCCATCCTCGCCGGCAGAACAAGCGTCGCCACGGCGCCCGGGCCTTCTGCCCGGTCGTCGAGCGCCAGTCGCCCGCCATGGTCCTCCATGATCTTCTTTACTATCGCCAGCCCGAGTCCGGTCCCCTTGGGCTTGTGTGTGACGTACGGTTCGACCAGACGGGCACGATCCTCCTCGGGCAAGCCGACACCATCATCTGTCACCGTGATGTGCACCTCGCCGGCGACGACGCGCACGGCAAGCTGGATGGTTCCCGCGGCTTCCCGCATCGCCACGGCGTCGGCGGCGTTCTGCAGCAGGTTGGTCAATGCCTGGCGCAACATGCGCCGGTCGCACGCCGCCATTGGCCCCCGTTCGGGGATATCGCTCCGCCAGTTGATCTGAGGACGGGCGGCCTGTTGCAGGACCAATGCCTCACGGGCGATGCGGCCCGCGTCCTCCGACTTAATCACCGGCTGGGGCATGCGGGCGAAAGCCGAAAACTCATCGACCATGCGGCCGATGTCCCCGACATGGCGCACGATCGTTTCGGCACACTGGGTGAAGGTGTCGGGATCAGAGGTGATCTCGCGACCGAACCGGCGCTTCAGCCGCTCGGCCGCGAGCTGGATTGGGGTCAGCGGATTCTTGATTTCGTGCGCGATGCGGCGCGCCACGTCGGCCCACGCGGCCTTGCGCTGTGCGGCCTGCAGCTCGGTGATGTCGTCGAAGGTGACGACGAAACCGGCGGCGCGCTCGCCGGAGAGTTCGGCGCCGATGCGGGCGAGCAGGGTGCGGCGGTGGGCCGCGGGGCCGATCTGCACCTCGGCCATGTGTGGCCGACGCGGATCGGTCCGTGCCTCTCCAACCAGAGCGGTGAATTCCGGAGCCACCCCCGCCAGTTCCCGGCCAATCGCCGCCATCAGATCGATGCCCAGCAGCTCGTCGGCGGCGCGATTCGGCAACTCGATCCGGCCCTGAGAGTCGAGTCCGATGACGCCGGCCGAGACCCCCGCAAGCACCGTCTCAGTGAAGCGCCGGCGCTCGTCGATCTGCCGGTACGCGTCCATCAGCTCGCCGCGCTGCGCCGCCAACTGCCCGGTCATCCGGTTGAACGCGCGCGACAGTCCGGCGATCTCGTCCTCGGTCGCGCTCTCCGGCACCCGAACAGTCAGGTCGCCGCTGCGCACCCGCTCTGCCGCGTGGATCAGCCGGCCGATCGGGCGGGCGATCTGGTTGGCCATCAACAGGCCGATCAGCACGGCCGCCGACAGAACCAGAAGGGCCACCAGCGCGAAGATCCAGGCGAAGGCGATCTGCAGCCAGGAGCGGCTGGCGTCCAGGCGCTGGTATTCGTTAACCGCCTGCTCGGTGCGGTGCATGTAGTTGAGGATCTCAGGATCGACGGGACGGCCGATCATAAGCAGCAGCGGGGGCACCGAATCGAGCTGTACGACGGCACGCACCCTTGTACCGTCAGCCGAATTCATTACCACCACGTCGCCGGTACGGGCCTGCACATTCGCCCAGGTCGGCGGCGGCTCGACACCCAGACCGCCGAGCAGCCCCGCCGAGGCAAGCACCTGCCCGCTGGACGGATCGTAGATCACCGCTTCGGTCAGGCCGCGCAATGTCGTCTGGGTGGCCAGCACTTCGGCGAAGGTGTTCGGATCACCGGCCAGCACCGCGCCGGCGCGAGTCAGGTCGTTGGCCATTTCCAGCGCGACGGCGCGTATATTGTTGCGATGCTCCTCAAGGTAGCCGCGGGAGACCTGGAGCGACTCGGTGATAGCCGTGCGGACCGGATCGTTGAACCAGGCCTGGATGCCGAAATGAAAGAACGCAACGGCAAACCCGGCGACCACGATGCTGGGTGCCACTGCCACGCCGCTGTACAGCACCACCAGCCGGACATGGAGCCGAGAACCGGCGGAGCCGCGGCGCCGCTCGGCCCAGACCCTGGTGATCCGCCCTGCCAGCACGGCGCCGAGCAGCAGCAGGACCGAGAGATTGACCAGCACCAGCGCAACGCCGGCGCCGGGCGCCACGCCATAGGGCGTTCCGCGCGCCAGCATCACAAACGTGGTGATGCCGACCGCGAGCGCGAGCGCCACCACCACGATGGTGGCGGCTTTGCCCAACAGCGCATCGCCGAGGCGACTCAGCCACGACCGCACCGGCGGGTCCGGCGCAGGCACGAGGTCTCGGAGCTGCGGCTCGGCGTTCACGGGCGGAGCTCCTCCGCCCCCTTCGGGAGTGAGGCGCGGTTCCATTCGCAAGAATCCGACGCATCCGGAACGATCAAGTGGACACGGAGTGCACCGAGTTCCCACGGAGTTTCACAGAGATAGTTTTGATACTGATCTTCCGAGACCACACGACTCCTGACCGTCATGCGTGCGAAGCTCGTCTCTGCGAAACATGTCCCGGCGGACGCGGGGAGCGGACGCAAGTATCGTCTTCTTGGGTGCCTCGCAGGCGCGGACAATCCGCGGCGCCCGCGCGAAACCCATAGATTATTTCTCCGTGAAACTCCGTGGGAACTCGGTGCACTCCGTGTCCACTTGATTATTTCGTGGTCGGCGATCGGTTCCGCACGTGGCAGAACGCGGCTCCATCCATCTGGACGGATCGCCCCCTCCCCCCAGCCTTGGTCTGCTTCGCAGCCCAAGCCCGCAAGGGGAGGGGGAGTCAGGTGCCTCACTCTCACATGATCCCCCGCACGACAGGGATGTCCAGGTCACGGATCTTTTTGCGCAACGTGTTGCGGTTGAGACCAAGCATCGCTGCGGCCTTGATCTGATTGCCGCGGGTCGAAGCAAGGGTCATCCGGATCAGCGGGCGTTCCACCTCGGCGATGACTCGGGCGTAGACATCGGACGGAGCAAGCCCGCCGTCATGGGCAGCCAGGAACTGCTTGATGTGCCGCTCGACCGCGCGAGACAAAGGCTCGGGTCCGCTCGGCGCCGCCAGTTCGGCGATGGGCGCGGCTTCCGCCAGCTCCGCCTCGACCGCTTCGGCCGAGATCGTATCCGCGGGACAAAGCGCCGCCAGTCGGCGCATCAGGTTCTCCAGCTCGCGCACATTGCCTGGCCAGGAATACCGCTTCAGCCGCTCGATCGCGGTCGGGTCCAGTAGCTTTGCCGGTAGTCCATCCTCGCGCGCGCGGTCCAGCACATGGTGCGCCAGCGGGCCGATATCCTCGATGCGCTCACGCAGCGGTGGGATCCGGATCGGCACCACGTTAAGCCGGTAGAACAGATCCTCGCGGAACAGGCCATTGCGAATCGCGGCGCGCAGGTCCCGATGCGTGGCCGCGATGATGCGCACATTCGCCTTGATCGGCTGGCGTCCGCCGACCGAGGTGAACTCGCCTTCCTGCAGCACGCGTAACAGCCGGGTCTGCGCCTCGGGCGGCATGTCGCCGATTTCGTCGAGGAACAGCGTGCCGCCATTGGCTTGCTCGAAGCGGCCCTGCGTGCGCGCCAGCGCGCCGGTGAAAGCGCCGCGTTCGTGCCCGAACAGCTCGCTCTCGATCAGCTCGCGCGGGATCGCCGCCATGTTGATCGCGACGAACGGACCGCTGCGCCGCTTGCCGTAATCGTGCAGCGCACGTGCCACCAGCTCCTTGCCGGTGCCGGATTCGCCGCTGATCATCACCGTCAGGTCGGCGGTGGTGAGCCGAGCGACCGTGCGGTAGATCTCCTGCATCGCCGGACTGCGGCCGATCAGTTTCAGCCGCTCGTCATCGTCGCGGGGTTCGGCGGAAGGGGGCGGCGCGCCGGTGGGGGCGGCCAGCGCCCGACCCACCACGGTCAGCAGCTCGTTCAGGTCGAAGGGCTTGGGCAGGTACTCGAAGGCGCCGCGCTGGGCCGCCTTCACCGCCGTCGTCAGGGTCGATTGCGCGCTCATCACCACCACCCGAAGGTCCGGGCGGATCCGACGAATCCGCGGCACAAGATCGAGCCCGTTTTCGTCCGGCATCACCACGTCGGTGATCACCAGATCGCCCTCGCCGTCCTCGACCCAACGCCACAAGGTCGCGGCATTGCCGGTGCTGCGCACCTGATAGCCCGACCGGCCCAGCGCCTGGGTCAGCACGGTTCGGATGGAACGGTCGTCGTCGGCCACGAGCACGGTGGGAAGCGTCATCTGGGGCTCCTCAGCACGAGGAATCGTCATCACCGAAGACCGGCAGGTGCAGGCGGAACTCGGTGCGCCCGGGTCGGCTATCGACCTCGATCAGCCCGCCATGGTCGCCGACGATCTTGGCGACCAGTGCAAGCCCCAGGCCGCTGCCGGAGGGTTTCGAGCTGACGAACGGTTCGAACAGGTGCGGGCGGATGTCGTCGGGGATGCCCGGCCCGTTGTCGCGCACCGTCACCAGCAGCGGCAGATCGAGCCGGCGCGACGAGCCGGGCACGGCGATGCGCACCCCGTGCTGATAGCCGGTAGTGAGCGCGATCTCGGGGTTCGCCTGTCCGCCGACGGCTTCGGCGGCATTCTTGACCAGGTTCAGCACCGCCTGAATGAGTTGGTCGCGATTGCCCCACGCTGACGGCAGCGAGGGGTCGTAGAGCTCCTGGAAACGCACCGAAGCGGCGAAGCCGCTCTCCGCTAGCCTGCGCACGTGGCCGAGCACGCGATGGATATTCACTGCGCTCCGTGCCAGCGGCTTCTCGCCGAAGCTCTCCATTCGATCGACCAGCGTGCGGATGCGATCCGCCTCATCGCGGATCAGCACAGTCAGCTCGCGGTCCTCCGGGGAGACATTGGTTTCCAGAAGCTGCGCCGCGCCGCGGATGCCGGAGAGTGGATTCTTCACCTCGTGCGCGAGCACAGCCGCCATCCCGGTGACGCTGCGCGCGGCGCCACGGAATGCGAGCTGGCGGTCGAGCGCACGGGCGGTCGAGGCGTCCTGCAGCACCAGCAGAACGGCGCCCGGGTCCTCGGGCAGCGGCGACCCCTGCACGGTGATCCCCTGTTTGTGGATGCGGGGGCTCTCCAGCGTCATGTCGTGATCGGCGATGCTGGCCTCGGTCTCGCGCACCTGCCGTATCAGCAGAAACACGGGGCTGTCGGACGGAATGAGATCGCCGAGCGTGAGCTGCGCAAGCTGAGCCATGGAGATGCCCAGGAATTGCTCCGCTTCCTGGTTGGCGTAGAGGAACCTGTTGTCCGGGTCCAGCACTAGTACCGGGACCGGCAACGCGCCCAGGATTTGCGCCGCGTCGGGCTGGCGCTGACGGACCTTCGAGCGGCCGATCGCAGCCAGCAGCCGGTTTGCCGCACTGCCGCTCATGCCGCTTCGGCCAGCTCCGGCTCGTCTCGGCGGAGCGGGACGCGACTTGCTCCGCTGTCGATCAGCCGGTCGTAGAAGTCGTGGATCAGCCGGATCACCGCGCCGGCCTCCGGCAGGCGAGTGACGGCGGCGCGGAATTCGGCCGATCCGGGAAGGCCGCGCGAGTACCAGGACACGTGCTTGCGGGCCAGCCGCAAGCCGGCCTCGATCCCGAAATGGCTCTGCATTGCTGCGTAATGGCCGAGCACCGTCAGTTTCTGCTGGGCCAGCGGGGGTTCGGGCTCGCGCTCGCCAGTGCGCAGGAAGCGGGCGACCAGGGCGGGGAACCACGGCCGGCCGTAGCAGCCGCGGCCGATCATCACCCCATCGGCGCCGGATCGAGCCAGAGCATCGGCGGCATCGTCTTCGGTCAGGATATCGCCGTTGGCGATCACCGGGATCCGTACTGCTTCCTTCACGCGGGCGATGAACCCCCAGTCGGCGCGGCCGGTATAGAACTGCTGGCGGGTGCGCCCGTGCACTGTGACCATGCGGATGCCCACATCCTCGGCGATGCGGGCGAGCCGCGGCGCGTTCAGGCTGGCGTGGTCCCAGCCCATGCGCATCTTTAGCGTGACCGGCACGGGCACTGCCTTGACCGTCGCTTCCAGGAGCACGGCCGCGGCCGTTTCGTCGCGCATCAGGGCCGAGCCGGCCGCCTGGCCGACCGCCACTTTCTTGACCGGGCAGCCAAAGTTGATGTCGATCAGGTCGGCGCCGCGATCAACCGCGAGCCGCGCCGCCTCCGTCATCGCCGCCGGCTCGCAGCCGGCGAGCTGTACAGCGGAGATGCCCCCGCAGCCATCGATCTCGGCCATGCGGAGCGTCCGTTGGTTCTCGCGGATCATCGCCCACGAGGCGATCATCTCGGAGACCACCATGCCGGCACCTTGTTGTTTGGCGAGCCGGCGGAATGGCAGATCGGTTACACCCGACATGGGCGCCAGGATCACAGGCGTGTCGAGACGGACGCCTGGGCCGATTTCGAGCGGCGGAATTGTGGTGGCGGAACGACACTTGCCCATGATTTGGGCAGATTAGAGCCACAGCGCTTGCGGCGCAATCGAATGCTCGCGGCCGAAGCCCCCGACCCCGGATGCCGGCACCTCCTGCGCCATGGCATAGCCCGCGGTCGCGGACGCCGCATCTCGCACGCAGCAGAACAGGCTTCTTGTGAGCGGCTGCGCCGATAACACGCCAATGGGTCCGGAGCTTCAGCGGCAGGGCGTCACGTCGAACCAGGACCTGTCGCAAAAACGCGCCGAATCCGTCATGGCGTTTCTGATCTCGCAGAGCGAGAAAACTGATCTCGTTGAGGGGTGGGCGCCTTACGCGTTTGCCCGGCCGTCCCTTCGGCTTCCATAGTGTGCTAATTTCCGGATCTGCATAGCGAAGCCGTCTGGGAAGTGAGTACCATCAGGGGGACCCAGTAACTGAGTTGATGGAGGTGTGGAACATGAAACGGACAAGCAAAAGCAACGATGGCCTGATCGCCCTCGCAATGGCCCTCCTGCTTTCGATGTGCATGTCATTGATGACACTGTTGTCGGTCGCTTCCCCGACAGCGGCTGCCGGGATCACGGAGGCCGACCTTCCCAACCTTGTCGCCACTCTGCTGCCCAGCGTGGTCAACATTACAACGACGCGCTACGAGGCCGTTCAGATTCCGCCAGGCCAGTCGGTGATGGCGCAGGTGGCCAAACCCGACAAAAGCATCTGGTTTGGCACCGGATTCATTGTGACTACCGACGGGTACGTCGTTACCAACAAGCATGTCGTACATAATGGGGTCGGTTTCACGGTCACCCTTAGTGACGGCGCTGTGCTTCCGGCGGACCTGGTCGCCGAATCTTGTTGCGCCGACATCGCGGTGATCAAGATACGAAGTGACAGGCCGTTCCCCCCTGTCAGATTGGGCGACAGTGACACCTTGCGCCAAGGCGATTTCGTGATCGCGATCGGCAATCCCCTTGGCTTCCAAAGCACTGTGAGCACGGGGATCATCAGCGCGCTCAATCGCGATTTCCACTTCACCCAGTTCGATGATTACATTCAGACTGACGCCGCGATCAACGAGGGCAACTCCGGCGGCCCGATGTTCAATGCCCAGGGCGAGGTAGTCGGGGTCAACTCCGCGCTCTATACGACTGCCACTAGCACGGGCAACATCGGCATAGGCTTGGCCATTCCGATCAACGACGCAAAATTCATCGTGACGCATATGAAGGAGTTCCATTCGGGCAAGATGAAGCCCGCCTGGCTGGGAGCGCAACTACAGTCGCTCACGCCCGATCTTGCCGCCGCCTATGGGCTTCCGGGGCCCTGGGGATCCATTGTAGTCGGTGTAACGGATGGCGGTCCGGCCGCTCAGGCGGGCCTTCGTCCGGGCGATATCATCACTTCGTTTGGAACCAAGTTCGCGGCAGACAGCCGTGCTTTGATGCGTGACGTTATTGAGACGGTTCCAGGAGCAACGGTCGATTTAGTCGTGATGCGCGGCGGCACGGAACAGACAGTGCCGGTTACCCTGGTCGGAGTCCCTTCTGGCACAGCATATCAAACCTTCCTGGGTCAGCCCGGCGTACCCAAACCGGCACTGCCGGAGGAGGCGACCAGCAACTTCGGTCTGGAAATGTCGCCGATCACGGCGGAGCTTCGCACCAAATACCAACTCGGTGAGCAACAACAGGGCGTGGTGATCACTGGTGTCGCGATCGGTAGCACCGCCGCGAACGCCAAGATCGATGCGGGGTCAGTGATTATGCAGGTGGGAGGCATGAAAGTCACCTCGCCCGATGATGTGCAGAAGGTCGTAGTCGACGAACGTAAGCAGAACCACCCATTTGTCCCGATGCTGGTCGCGGAACCGTCGGGGAGCCGCTGGGTGTCGCTACGGCTCGATTGACACGGGAGATGCCATCGCCATGCGGGCAATTAGCGATGAACCTGGTGACCTAGCGACGAGGCTATGCGGTTGAGCGGTGTGCATCTTCGTCAACGAAGGCCCGGGCGACCCCACCCTGCAGCAGCGAGGCTCCGTCGAGCTGACCGTATAGCTCGATAAGCCTGCCGATAAGCCCGGTCCAACCGGTCTGGTGGCTCGCACCGATGCCTGCCCCATTGTCGCCGTGGAAATACTCGTAGAACAACAGGCAGTCCCGCCAGTGCGGATCGGTCTGGAAAGTCTCGCTGCCACCGAAGACCGGACGACGACCAGATGCGTCGCGCTCGAAGATGCGAATCAGACGTCGCGCAATCTCCGCACTGACGTCGAAGAGATTCATCCACCGTCCCGAACCTGTCGGGCACTCCACTTTAAAGCTATCGCCATAATAGACATAGTACTGGAGAAGCGCACGAATTATCACTGCATTCGCAGGCATCCAAATGGGTCCCCTCCAGTTGGAATTACCCCCGAACATCCCAGTATCCGATTCGGCAGGCAGGTAATTCACGCGATACTCAGCGCCATCCACCCTAAACACGTAGGGATGTGCGGCGTGATGACGAGAAAGCGCCCGAATCCCGTACGGGCTCAGGAACTCGTCTTCGTCCAACATGCGCGACAGGATCCGACGTAACCGGTCCTGGTTCACCAGCGCGAGGATACCTCGTCCATTGACGCCCAGATGTCCAGGCCCGGTCGCATGCATCGTGGCAAGCAGCTCCGGTTTGCGGCGCACCTCGGACAAGAAATGTTCAAGAAGCTTAGGAACTAGCTCGCGCTGTCGAGGCTCAACAACGGTGACTGCGCATAGCGGCAGCAGGCCAACGAGCGAACGGACCTTAAGACGCGTCGAGCTTCCATCGGGTAGCCGCAACATGTCGTAATAAAAGCCGTCATCCTCGTCCCACATTCCCCGCTCGCCCATCCCATTCATGGCTCGGGCTATAAGCAGGAACTGGCTTATAATGCGGCCTGCAAGGTCCTCAAACTCCCGATCGTACGCCGCGACTTCGATGCCAATCTCCAGCATGTTCTGACAAAACAATGCCATCCATGCCGTCCCGTCGGCTTGCTCCAGATGGCCGCCGGTCGGCAACGGCGCGCTACGATCGAACACGCCAATATTGTCGAGGCCGAGGAACCCCCCTTCAAATGCGCCCTTCCCGAACCGATCCTTCCGGTTCAGCCACCAGCCGAAATTGAGCGAAAGCTGGTTGAATGCCCGCTTGAGGAACTCGATGTCAGGCTCGTGACCCAGAGCAAGCTCGGTGCGGTGCAGAAAAATGGTTGCCCATGCGTGCACCGGCGGATTGACATCGCCAAAGTTCCACTCATAGGCCGGAACCTGTCCGGTCGGATGCAGATAAGTTCGCTCCAACATCAGGGCGAGTTGTTGCTTCGCGAAGTCAACATCGACGGCCGAGAGCGCCATGGTATGGAACGCGAGGTCCCAGGCCGCGTACCAGGGGTACTCCCACTTGTCCGGCATCGAGATCACGTCGTCGTTCATCATATGAAACCAGGCGCTGTTGCGCATTGGGCGGTCTACTAAATGCAGCGGATCAGCACCGTGTTCTATCAGCCATTTGTCGGCATCCAAAAAGTAGTATTGCTTGCTCCATAACATGCCTGCCAGCGCTTGGCGCATGACATTGGCCGAGTCTGTGCCCACCCGGTGCGGGGTAATTGATGCGTAGAAGGCGTCCGCTTCGGCCCGTCGTGTTTCGAAAATCTGCTCGAAGCCGACGCCGAACGGCTCGGTCGCAAAAGCGTCTGCGGGACTTAAACGCAGGCGTACGGTAACGCTTTCGCCGACTCCGACGCTTAAGATGTAATGCGCAGCGACCTTGGTTCCGGTGAGGTCCGGATTAACCGCCTGATGGTTGCCGTTCACCACATATTCGTTGATGCCGTCCTTGACATAAGGTGCCGGGTTTGGCTGGCCAAACAGACGCTTGTTGTTGGTCTCGTTCTCCGTGAACAGCAGCGGTCCATCGCCCTCGCAATGGAGTACGTATTGGCCCAGCTCCGCGTGGCTCGCGAGGATGGTTGACCGCCCGCCCTCGGTCGCTCGCAAGACCGGCCTGGGTGATTCCGGCCACCATGTCCATACATTACGGAACCATAGCGTGGGCAGTACATGCAGGGGCGCTGATTGGGGCCCGCGGTTGGACAGAGTGATGCGGATCAGAGTATCTTCAGCACTTGCTTTGGCGTATTCCACGAACACATCGAAGTAGCGGTTGCCTGCAAACACGCCCGTGTCCAGCAGCTCGTATTCCATTTCAGTCCGGCTGCGGCGGCGATTAGTCTCGACCAAGTTCGAATAGGGATAGGCAGCATGGGGATACTTATAGAGATACTTCATATAGGAGTGGGATGGTGTCCCATCGAGATAGAAATAATATTCTTTGACATCCTCGCCGTGGTTACCCTCGCTGTTGGTCAGGCCAAACATGCGCTCCTTCAGGATCGGATCGCGTCCGTTCCAGAGCGCAAGCGCGAAGCACAGGCGCTGCTTTTCGTCGCTCCATCCTGCAATGCCATCCTCGCCCCAGTGGTAGGCGCGCGACCGAGCCTGATCGTGGGTAAAATAGTTCCAGGCATCGCCGCTATCGCTGTAGTCCTCCCTGACAGTTCCCCACTGCCGCTCGCTTAAGTACGGTCCCCACAGCCGCCATGCGACGCGCCCGGCCCTAGCCTCACCGAGTCGCTGAGCTTCGGCGGTTGTCGCCCGATTGCTCGCTTCACTCTCGGGCATCGCATTCCTCCCACTGGATCTTCGTTGGTTTGATACAATTCGGCCGTAGCTGAAGGAAACATCATGCTATGGCCACCGATGGCTGAGGCTGCGTTCTCGGTTTATCCGGTAGTGGGCGCGGCCGGTTGGGTAGTCGATACGCGCGCCGCAGCCGGCTGGCCACGCCTGTCCGTGGCGAGGATCTTCAGCAACCCAACCATCTCGTGGTGCGCCGCGGTGCGTGAATCCTGAAGTTCGTTGATCGGATGCCGTTCGGTGACGCGGCTGAGCTGGACTAGGGTCCTGATTCGCTGACGACGACTCAGTTTGTACTCGCTATTCCGATGCTTAAAGAACAGCTTGGTCAGCATTCCGTACCCAAACAGCCGGTTCAACTCGGTCCCTGTGGTATAGATAAAGAACAGAACAAAGATCCAAAGCTGAATGAATGTGAAGCGCTGCCAGGAGAACTGCTCGTACACAAATGGGAAGAATCCGATCAGTCTGCCGGTATCGATCATGTAGTGGACGTAAGCCTCGATCAGACGGGCGATGAAGACAAACACCGTGTAAACGCATGTCTTGAATAGGATCGGCTGGATCAACGGGGCTGACTCAAAGCGGCTGAGAAACGGCATGGTGTCTGCCACCAGCACGGCCTTGCCGACTACGAGTGCGGCGGTCGTAGCGAGCATGAAGCTGCCGAACCGCAGGAAGTACTGGCTCAGGATCAGGTTCATCGAGAATACGACGAGATTGAAGCCAATGGCAAAGAACACAATTGCCGGAAGCGCCTTTACGAATTCTTCCGCAATGAATTTCCCTGCCTTGCGGATCCGACTGTTGGCGCCGGCGATCGCCTGTTCCATCCGGCTGGCCTCCTTGTAGCCGAGATTTCGCGGAGAGGTGCCTGTTTGGCACCCCTGCGAGCAAAACGTAGCCCTTCGCGCACCCGCCGGCAATTATCATTCGGTTTCCGACTGGGGACTACACGGGCGAATCGAGCAACTTCGTCCAGTAACGGACCGTGCATCCGACTTCCGCCGGCAGCGCCGGATAGCGGTGTTTCTCCTGGGCTGCGGCAAGACGCCCGTCCGACAGCGGCTCCAGATAGATCCGCGCCACCGCCCATTCGATCGCCCGCGCCGGACGTTGGAGCGGTGTCGCCGGAGCCTCCATTGCGATCACGCGCCGTTCCAGCGCCTGGCACGCGCTGCCCGCGTGTTCGTTCACCAGCGGGTAACCGTACCCCACACCCGCTGCCAACGCAGCTCCGAATAGCAGCTTCCCGATCATGTCGCGCTCTCCTGCCCGGCCGGCGTTGCCAGCGCGGGACCTTTCCTCCATCTACCGATCAGTAGCACACCTGAGGGACCGCGATGGCCTTCCTGACCGAACCCGAGCCGCCGCGCGGCACGGTGCTGCCGGTTCTGCCCGGCATCAGCCGCATCGTCGCCGCCAATCCCGGGCCGATGACCTATCACGGCACCAACAGTTATCTGATCGAGACGGCAGACGGCCTGGTGGTGCTTGACCCCGGGCCGGACCAGCCGGCGCATGTCGAGGCGATCCTGCAGGCAGCCGGCGGCAAGGTCGATCTGATCCTGCTGTCGCATTTCCATCACGACCATACCGAGGCGGCGCCGGCGCTAAAGGCAGCCACCGGCGCACCGATCGTCGCCTTCCGCGACACCGCGATCGAGGCATTCCAGCCCGACACCATGCTCGACGACAACGACGCGATCGCCGGCCTGACGGCGATCCATACGCCCGGCCACGCCTCGGATCATCTCTGCTTCGCGCTCTCTGCGAGAGACGACACGGCGGTGCTGTTCAGCGCCGACCACGTGATGTCGTGGAATTCGAGCGTCGTCAGCCCGCCGGACGGAGACATGCGCGCCTATTTCGCCAGCCTGCGACGCGTGCTGGACCGCAACGACGATATATTCCTGCCGGGCCACGGTCCGCCTCTGCCGGAACCGCGCAAACTCACGCGCGCGCTGCTGTTCCACCGCATGGAGCGAGAGCGGAGTATCCTGGCACGACTGGCGAAAGCGCCGGCGACCACGCTCGCCTTGCGCGATGCGCTCTATTCACAGACGCATCCCCGATTGCAGCGCGCGGCCGAACGCAATGTGCTGTCGCATCTTCTGAAGCTCGAAGCCGAATGCAAGGCTACGCGTGACGGCGAGCTCTGGCGCGCGGCGTGAAAGCGGATGCGCTCGGAGACCAATCGAATGAGAAAGCGCAGGCAACGCCGATCGACGTTTCTCCCGCTCACGATGCTGGAACTGACTCTCGCGTCCTGGGAGACGATCTGTCACCGCACCCTGATGATGGCACGCGGCACATGCTCGCCCGCCGAGTACGCCCGGATGGTGCAGGAGAAGGCCGATGCATTCCGGCGGTCGTCCGCACTTCTGAGCAGATCGAAGCCGTCCACATTGTCGGCGCTGATCGAACCGTGGCACAGCAAAGCGACAGCAAATGCACGCCGGCTGAGGCGTCGCTCCGGCTGAGCGACCTGCTCCTACATCCCGTCTGGATACCCTCATGACCAACCACACCGTCAATCGCCCGACCTTCGGCGCACCGCCAAGCCTCGACGACCTTGCCGAGCTGGCCGAACGCGCGCTCGCCGCCATTCCGGCCCGGCTCGCCCCCCATCTCGAAGGAGTCGGCATCACGGTCGAAGAGTCGGCCGACGACGAAACGCTGAACGAGATGGGGATCGAGTCGTCCTGGGAGTTGACCGGGCTTTATCGCGGCACGCCGCTGACCGCGCGCAGCGTCGATGACATCGCGCGTCAGCCGGATCTGATCTTCCTCTACCGCGAGGCAATCCTCTTGGAGTGGATCGAGACCGGCGAGGATCTGTTCCGATTGGTCCGCAACGTCGTGGTGCACGAGGTCGCGCACCATTTCGGCTTCAGCGACGCCGAGATCGAGGCGCTCGAGCGAGAGATGGGGACGGATTGAGGCGCTGCCCGGCATCCAGCAAGAAAGTGAAGTCTAACCGCAGAGGCGCAGAGAGGGCAGAGAGCGCAGAGGCATTACAACAACATCTGTCGCCAGGCAGCTCGGCGGTTGACCAGGCCTGATCGCACTCCATCCGCATCGCTGCCCGCAGTTCGGCGATGTCGCCGGATCCTGCACGCGGCCAACCGCGCGCAACGACAAAAAGGCGCGCGTTGTTAATTCCGGCCGGTGATTGCCCAGGTCTGAATTGCGACATGCTACCAGCAAATCCGCACAGGGTGGCAACAGCGCCAACCCCGCGATCGCATTGACCTGGCAGCGGATCGGCGCGTTTGTGGGCCACTCACCCGCGTAAGGATATATGCGATGCCGGATCGCCCCCTCGATTGTTTGGCCCCCCTCCCCGACGGTGCGCGCCTGCTGCATGCCATCCGACCGGCCGGGCTGGCTGGGCTGCTCGACGCGCTGCCGCCGCCGCAGGCGGCGTTCCTGCGCGCAACTGGCTTCCAGGCCGCGACGCAGGAGCTGGCGTACTTGCCCGGCGACGGGGGAGTTTCCGGCGCAGTCCTCGGCCTCGGCGAGGACCGCTCGCCGTTCGCCTTCGGCAATCTCGCCTTACGGCTGCCGGAGGGCACCACCTGGCAGCTCGCCGATGGCGACTACGACCGCGCGGATGCAGTGCTCGGTTTCTGCCTGGGCGCCTATCGCTTCACCGCGCTCAAGTCGCCGGCCCGTGGACCGGCCCGTCTGCTCTGTCCGGAAGATGCAATGCGCCAGCCGTTGGCCGAGGCGGCAGCGATCTGGATGGTGCGCGACCTCATCAACACGCCGGCCAATTTGCTCGGCCCGGCGGAGCTCGCCGAGGAGACCGTGCAGCTCGGCCGCCGCCACGGCGCCGAGACGTCCGTGGTGAGCGGAGAGGCACTCGATTCTAACTACCCGACGGTGGCCGCGGTCGGGCGCGGCTCGGCTCGTGCGCCCGCCGTGGCAAGCTTCCGCTGGTCGGGCAGCCAGGCCCACGCCGACTCGCCCCTGGTCTCGCTGTGCGGCAAGGGCGTCTGCTTCGACACCGGCGGCTATGACCTCAAGCCGTCTGCCGGAATGTTGCGTATGAAGAAGGACATGGGCGGGGCGGCCACCGCGCTGGGGCTGGCACGGCTCATCATGACGGCGGATTTGCCGGTGCGGCTCGCGGTGCGGATCGGCTGTGTTGAAAATTCCGTGTCCGGGACCGCGATGCGGCCGCTCGATGTAATCCGGACACGGGCCGGGCTGACGGTGGAGGTCGGCAATACCGATGCCGAGGGGCGGCTGGTGCTGTGCGACCTGCTCTCCGAGGCGGCACGGGAACACCCCGCCCTGCTGCTCGATTTCGCCACGCTGACCGGGGCGGCACGGGTGGCGCTCGGCCCCGAGCTGCCGGCGCTGTTCTGCAACGACGAAACCTGGGCGGCAACCCTGTTGCGGACGGCGAGCACACGCCACGACCCACTCTGGCGACTGCCTCTGTGGGATGGCTATGATGGTTGGCTGACCAGTCCGGTGGCCGATCTTAACAATGTTTCATCCAAACCGTTCGCCGGTGCGATCGTTGCTGCCCTCTATCTTCGGCGATTCGTTTCCCCCGTTGTGCCGTGGGCACATTTTGATATATACGCCTGGAACGACCAGCCGCAGCCAGGGCGTCCCGAAGGCGGGGAGGCACAAGCGATCCGCGGAATCCTCGCGGCGCTGACCCAGGTATATGCCGGTGCATAACCGAACCGAAACAGGCCGGTAACATCCTCGTGAGGGGGGTGCAACAAATATCTGTCCCCAGACTAGTATAGTAACTCGGACGTGCGCTCCGACTCGTGCCGTAAAAAAAGTGGGCGTTCCCCACCCAGCGGGACGCCGGAACAATGGGAAAGGATTGACCATGGCATCGACCCCAGCTCCCGACCATCTGGTCGGCATCATGCGAGACACAATCGTCGCGCTCGTGCGCCGCGACGGGCCGGATCTTTCAGCGCGCCAGCTCGGTGTGTTCCTCACCTGCTATCTGCAGGACGGCGCCCACACGGTGCGCGGCCTGGCAGCCGACCTGCATGTCTCCAAGCCGGCGATCACCCGTGCGCTCGACCGGTTGGGCGAGCTCGACCTCGCCCGGCGCAAGGTTGACCCGCTGGATCGCCGCAGCGTGCTGGTGCAGCGGACGCTCAAGGGTGCTGCGTTCCTGCGCGACCTGCGCGCGATCATGACCGAGGCAGCTGCCGTCGCCCGCAAGGGTGGTGCGCCCGCAGCCGAAACGCACGCCAGGCGCGCGACCGCGTCCTCGTAGGTTACGCGCCCGGTTGCCGAAACATTACTCCCGCTCTCACTGCGGAGCGGGAGTAGCAATGTGCGGCCGCGAACGACATAAACGCTCGGACAGGGTGGAAACCGGTCGCTGGCCGGCAACTATTCTGTGGGTTAACTGCAACTAACCTGCCGAGCTTCACAGCGCGGGTCGGTCATGCAGCGTGCCGCGACGCTGGCTTGGTGGCTCTACGACTGGGCCGGCAGCGCATTCAACACGGTCGTCGTTACTTTCGTCTTCGCCGCCTATTTCGTTCGCGCGGTGGCGACGGACCCGGTTCAAGGCACCGCCGACTGGGCCGCGGCGCAGACTGTCGCCGGATTGGTGATCGCGGTTGCCTCTGCCCCGCTCGGCGCCGTTGCGGATCGCGGCGGGTATCGGCGATCGATGTTGGCCGGCTTCGCCACGATAATGGTGCTGTGCACGGCGGCGCTGTGGTTCGTCAGGCCGCACCCGGATGCCGTGTCGCTCGCGCTCATTCTGGTCGCAGTGGCGACGATCGCCGCGGAGTTCGCTTTTGTCTTTTACAACGCGATGCTGCCGGATATCGCGCCGCCCGGACGGATCGGCCGCGTCTCCGGCATCGGCTGGGGGATGGGCTATGCCGGCGGCCTTGTTTGTCTGGCGCTTTGCCTGACCCTGCTGATCGACCCGAAGCCGCCGCTGTTCGGCCTGTCGTCCGCCGAGGCGCAGCCGGTGCGTGCCACCACTTTGTTCGCAGCCGGCTGGATCGCGCTATTCGCCTGGCCGGTCGTCGTCTTCGGCCCGTCGCAACAACGTCCGCGAGGGCGAGCCGCCAGGATTTATTGGCGGGCGCTCCGCGACGCCGGAGTGTTGCGATTCCTGCTGGCGCGGATGCTCTACACCGATGGGCTGACGACCCTGTTCGCTTTCGGCGGGATCTTCGCTGCCGGTACGTTCGGCATGGACGCGCGCGAAACGTTGCTGCTGGGCATCGCCCTGAACCTTACCGCGGGGCTGGGGGCGGGCATCTTTGCTTCGATCGAGGACCGGATCGGTGCGCGGCCCGTGGTGCTGATCGCGGTAACGGCGCTCGCCGTGCTGGGGATGTCCGTACTGTTGGTGCGCTCGGTGCAGTGGTTCTGGGTGCTGGCGCTGGCGCTCGGCGTGTTCGTCGGGCCGGCCCAGGCCGCCAGCCGCAGCCTGATGGCCCGCCTGGCGCCCGCCGGGTCGCGCAACGCCTATTTCGGGCTGTATGCGCTCTCCGGGCGGGTGACCGGGTTCATCGGGCCGATGGCGCTCGGGGCGGTCACCGCGGCGATGGGCAGCCAGCGAGCGGGCATGGGTGTGATCGTCGTGCTGCTGGCTGCCGGTGGCTTGTTGCTCGCGACCACCCGGCTGGCTGCTACCAGCGGCTGATTCCCGCCGCTCGCGCACGTTCGACCACAACCGCAAGCCATATCGGTTGCGGCAGCAGCGCGAGCAGCGGAATGAAAGGCTTGGCGGGGGATGGCGCGGCAATGAAGACAAGGCAGGTCAGCCCGCCCCAGAACGCGAAGCCCCAATGCACCAGCGTCACCGCGGGGGCGGGCATTCCGGCCCGCTGCGCCACCTGATACAGGTGGCCGCGATGCGCGGCGGTCAGCCGCTCGCCGCGGAATGCCCGGCGAATCAGCGTGAACAACACGTCGAACAGCACGCCGGCGAGCAGCATCGGCACCAGCAGCAACGACAGCTCGACACCGTCGAAGCGGCTTGCCACCACGCCGAGCACGGCCAGCACGAAGCCGCAGAACTGGCTGCCCACATCGCCCATGAAGATGCGAGCGCGCGGAAAATTGAACGGCAGGAATCCGATCAGCCCGGCGGCCAGCAGCAGCGCGGCGAAATAGGCGAACCAACCGCCGTGGGACGCGGCAATCCCGGCGAGGAAGCAGGCAGCGATCAGCGCCACGCCGCCGCAGAGCCCATCAAGCCCATCGATGAAATTCATCGCATTGGTAACGAACAGGATCCAGGCGAGCGTCGCCGGACCGCCGATCCAGCCGACGTAGAGCGGGCCGACGTACGGCAGCCGGTAGTCGCGGACATAGACCCCGGTGGCCACTGCGGCGAGCGCAGCCAGAAGCTGTGCAGTCAGCTTCACGGCGAACGGCCAGTCAGAGAGATCGTCGAGGAACGACACCACGGCGATCAGCGCCGAGGCGGCGATGACGCCGAGGAAATACGGCTCCGCCAGCCGCGAGAAGTGGGCGAAGCCGTAGAGCAGGACGATGCCGACAAGGAACGCCACAACGATGCCGACCCCGCCGCCCTTCGGGGTGGGGAGCGGGTGCGCCTTACGTGGGTCCGGGTGGTCCAGCACCCGGGCGCGAATCATAAGCTGCACCACGGCGGCCGACAGCAGCGCAAGGCCGCCAGCGAAGACGAGGTGACGAAATAGACCGAACGCCGTCACTTCACCTCTCCCGCTCTGCGGGAGAGGTCGGTTCGCGAAGCGAACCGGGTGAGGGTGCCGGGCGCCGTGGCACCCTCACCCGCCGCGCATCGCGTGGCGACCTCTCCCGCAGAGCGGGGGAGGCCAACGCAGCCAGCGCCACGCGATTATTTCTGCCGCCAGGGCAGACCGCTCGCCTTCCATCCGGCGAGCGTCCCGCGGTGACCGGCGCCGTCAGGCGGCCCCTCGAACCCGTCGGCGACGTTGAAGGCGTGCGGAAAGCCCGCCTGCTGGGCGGCCTGCGCCGCCGCGGCGCTGCGCCCGCCAGTACGGCAAATGAAAAAGATGTGGTGCTCCGGGGTGAACCCGGCCTCTTTCAGGTGGTCGGCGAATCGGGCGTTGACCTGCATCGCCGGATAGACCTGCCAGGGGATCAGCACCGCCTGCTTGCCGGCCGCCCCGAGGTCGGGCACGCCGGTAAAATCCCACTCGGGCTGGGTGCGCACATCCACAAGCTGTGCCTGCGGGTCCGACTTGAGGGCTTCCCACGTCTGGGCGGGCGAGACATTCTCGACCATCTTCTGATCTCCGGCTGCCGGTTTTTGTCCGCGGAGGAACGATGACCCAGTTGTATCACGGCTCGCGCTGGCAGGCAGGGCTGGCCGAGGCAATCGGCAATACGCCGCTGATCCGCCTGAGCGGCGTCTCGGAGGCGACCGGCTGCGAGATCCTGGGCAAGGCTGAATTCATGAGCCCGGGCGGGTCGGTGAAAGACCGGACGGGCCTCTACATCATCGCCGACGCTGAGCAGCGTGGCGCGCTGCGCCCGGGTGGCACGATCGTCGAGGGCACCGCCGGCAACACCGGCATCGGGCTGACCCTGGTGGGCAACGCGCGGGGCTACCGTTCGGTGATCGTGGTGCCCGAGACGCAGAGCAAGGAGAAGATCGACTTCCTGCGCATGATCGGCGCGGACTTGCGGCTGGTACCAGCGAAGCCGTTACGCGATCCGGGCCACTACAAGCATGTGTCCCGCCGGCTGGCCGAGGAAATGGCGGCCGCGCAGGGCAACGTGATCTGGGCCAATCAGTTCGACAACCTGGCGAACCGCGAGGGGCACAAGGCCTACACCGGCCCGGAGATCTGGGAGCAGACTGAAGGCAAGGTGGATGCGTTCACCTGCGCCTGCGGCACCGGCGGCACGCTGGCCGGCGTGGCGTTCGCGCTGAAGGAGAAGAACCCAAAGGTTCGAATCGTGCTGGCCGATCCCGACGGCAGCGCTCTCTACGAGTGGGTAAAAGGGCTGGAAATGAAGGTGGTCGGGAGCTCGATCACCGAGGGGATTGGGCAGTCCCAGGTGCCGGAGAATCTGCTGGGCGCGCCGGTCGACGATGCGGTGAAGATTCCGGATCTCGAGATGCTGCCGCTGATCAACGACCTGCTGATCCATGAAGGGCTGTCGGTGGGTACGTCTTCAGGGATCAATGTTGCCGCGGCGGTGCGGGTGGCGAAGGATCTGGGGCCGGGGCACACGGTCGTGACGATCCTCGCCGATGGCGGCTCGCGTTATCAGTCGAAGTTGTTCAATGTGGAGTTCCTGCGGTCGAAGGGCCTGCCGGTGCCGCCCTGGATGGCGTGAAGAGGTAGCGGATTGTTTGAGAGTGGCGTCCCTGGGGAACCTGAGGGCGCAACGGCGCAGGCGGCGGCCCCTTCCCGTATCCCTTCCGGGCCGCTTTTTGCCTTGTCCCGGACACCTCCGGAACCTACCATATGGGCACCCATATTAATGCCCCCATATGGAAGGTCCGATGAAGACAACCATAGAGATCTCCGATCCGCTGTTGCGTCAGGCACGCAAGCTTGCGGCCTCGGAAGGCGTCACGCTCCGAATGCTGGTGGAGCGTGGGCTTCGTCGCGTCGTATCCGAGACGAAGTCCGCCACGCCATTCAAGCTGCGCCGGGCCAGCTTCAAAGGAGAAGGGCTGCAAGCCGACGGCCGTGATGCATCATGGGACAGGCTGCGCGATCTGGCCTATGAGGGTCGGGGCGCTTGATTGCTGTCGATACCAACATTCTCATTTACGCCCACCGCGAGGATTCGCCGTTCCATGAAGCTGCCTCCCGGCGAATGGAAGAACTCGCCGAAGGGTCGCCGAGCTGGGCCATTCCCTGGCCGTGCGTGCACGAGTTCATTGCCATCGTGACGCATCCGCGCATCTACGCGCCGCCGACGCCGTTGCCCCGCGCCCTCGACCAGGTTGATGCTTGGCTCGAATCGCCGACAATCGTGCTTCTGACCGAGTCGGCCGCCCATTGGCCAGCGTTGCGGAAGGTGATCGCCGGCGGCCAGATTGTCGGAGCGAAGGTCCATGACGCGCGTGTCGCCGCGTTGTGCGGGCAGCATGGTGTACGCGAGCTGTGGTCGGCGGACCGGGATTTCAGTCGCTTCACCGGACTCGTAGTGGTGAACCCGCTGGTCGGGAAAGCACCCGGTTTATAAGTCCGATCCCAGCGACGCCCGGCTCGGTTGCGGCGACCGAGTCCACGCGACACTCTGGCGTGCCGGGGCCGCTCAGCCGATACCTGACGCATGGCAACTGAATCGACCACATCCCGCCTCGGCCTGCGGCTGACGCCGCACGGCCATCTGCTGGCGGAGCCCACCGCCGAAGCGCCGGAAATCGACGAGCGCGCGGCCAACCGTCTGGCAGACGCCTTCGCGCGCGGCAGTGGTCCTGGCCTGCTGCAACTGGGTGCCGGCGAGGTCGGCCAGCTTCTACCGCCGGCCTTCGCCTGGTGGCGCGTGTTCGCGGCCCGCTACGTGGCGGCGTTGTGCCTGCACGCGCCCGCGGCCGAGTCGGGTACCGCATTGCCCCAGGTGCAAAGTCCAAACGCCGCCGAATGCGCCTCGCTGGTGCTGACAGCGCCCATGATGCCGGGTGCCGAATATCTCACACCCGACGTGCTGCAGACATTGTGGGACGAAACCGCCGCCGCCTGCGCGGCCGCCCTGGCCGAGGCGCAGACCGACCTGCAGAGCTTCCTCAAGCATCTCAACCCGGCCTGGAACCTGATCGGGCGGGTGCATTTCAACCTGGCCGAAAACCGCCGCGATGCCGACGCTCCGTTCGCCTTCATGGCCACCTACACGACGCGGCTCTCGGCGCAGGCCAAGGCACAGCACGTGCCGCTCGGGCAGGCGCTGCGCGAATACGCCGGAGCCGCGAACCACCAGCGCCTGCTGTCGCTGCTGCTGCCGGTGCAGCGTGCGACAGAGCAATGCGCTTGGCTCAAGTCCATGGTCGACTCCGGCGAAATATTTCATCCGTTACGATGGACGCCGCAGGATGCGTCTCGCTTTCTCGGCAGCGTGCCGCAACTGGAATCCGCCGGCGTCGTGATCCGCATGCCGGCAACATGGCGCGCCGCTCGACCAGCCCGCCCGCAAGTGACCGGCACGGTGGGTGCCCGCAAACCGTCCGCGCTGGGCCTCGACGGACTGTTGGATTTCCGCATGTCCGTCACGCTGGACGGCGAGGTGTTGTCCGAGCAGGAAATCACCTCGTTGCTCACCGGGACCGATTCGCTCGTGCTGCTGCGCGGCCAGTGGGTGGAGGTGGACCGCGAGCGGTTGCAGCGCACCGTGCAGCAGTTCCGCGAGGCGGAGCAACTGGCGGCGCGCGATGGCCTGAGTTTCACGGCCGCCATGCGCATGCTCGCCGGCGCGTCGGTCGCCGGCGACGCCGCGCAGGCTGCCGATCCCGAGTGGTCGCGCGTGACCGCAGGGCCCTGGCTGGCCGAGACGCTACGGGCGTTGCGGACCCCCGATGGCGCCGGCGTCGATCCTGGGGCAGCCCTGCGTGGCAGCTTGCGCCCGTATCAGCAGGCCGGTGTGCAATGGCTGCATTTGCTGTCCGGGCTGGGCCTCGGCGCCTGCCTGGCGGACGACATGGGGTTGGGCAAGACGATCCAGGTGCTGGCCCTGCTGCTGCTCGAGCGGCGGCGCGGCAAGGGCGCGGCGCCACGGCCAAGCCTGCTGGTCGCGCCGGCGTCCCTGCTGGCGAACTGGTCGGCGGAAATCGAGAAGTTCGCTCCGGAGTTGCGCACGCTGATCGTCCATCCGTCAGCAATGACTGCGGCACAAGTGAAGGAGTTCGAGCCGGCGCAGACGAAAGGGTTGGACCTGGCGATTACCAGCTACGGCTCACTGCTGCGCATCCCGGCGTTGGCGCAGGTGGACTGGCAATTCGCCATCCTGGACGAGGCGCAGGCGATCAAGAATCCCGGTGCCAAACAGACGCGCGCCGCCAAGGCACTGAAGGCTCAGGCGCGCATCGCCCTGACCGGGACGCCAGTGGAGAACCACCTCGGCGACCTTTGGTCGATCTTCGATTTCATCAACCCCGGCCTGCTGGGCTCGGCAAAGCAGTTCTCCCTTTACGCCAAAGCGCTGACCGATCGCACAGACAATCCATACGGTCCGCTGCGGGAACTGGTACGCCCCTACATTCTGCGGCGGATGAAGACCGACAAGGCGATCATCGCCGACCTGCCGGACAAAACCGAAGTAAACGCCTATTGCAGCCTCAGCCGCCGACAAGCCGCGTTGTATGAGCAGGCGGTGCAGGACCTGCAAAAAGCACTGGAAAATACCGACGGGATCGAGCGACGCGGCATCGTGCTGGCGATGCTGATGCGGTTCAAGCAGATCTGCAACCATCCGTCGCAGTGGCTGAACGACAACACCTGGGCCGAGGAGGACAGCGGCAAGCTGGTCCGGTTGCGCGAGATCGGCGAAGTGGTCGCGGCACGTCAGCAAAAGCTGTTGGTGTTCACCCAGTTCCGCGAGATGACCGAGCCGCTGGCGGGGTTCCTGGGCGGCGTGTTCGGTCGGCCCGGGCTGGTGTTGCACGGCCAAACCGCTGTGCGACAGCGCCGGACGCTGGTCCAGCGCTTCCAGGAGGACGAGGCGGTGCCGTTCTTCGTGCTGTCGCTGAAGGCGGGCGGCGCGGGGCTGACGCTGACGGCGGCCTCGCACGTCGTGCATTTCGACCGCTGGTGGAACCCGGCCGTGGAGAATCAGGCCACCGACCGTGCCTTCCGGATTGGACAAAAGAAGAACGTATTGGTCCACAAGTTTATTTGCCGCGGGACGGTGGAAGAGAAGATAGACCGCTTGATCGACTCGAAGCGAGCGGTGTCCGATGAACTGCTGGCCGCCGGCGGCGAGATCAACCTGACCGAGCTCAAGGATGACGAACTGCTGCAACTGGTTGCACTGGATTTGAATGCCGCGATGAAGGACTGAGAGCCATGTCGCGTTACTACGATGACTGGCCGGCGTACGTTCCGGTTGCCGAGCGGCGCCTGAAGGCCGCCCGTGCCATGGAGAAGCTGCGCAAGAAGGGTCACCCGGTGGCGCCGGTGGTGATCGAGGGGCGCAAAATCGCCTCCACGTTCTGGGGCAAGGCGTGGTGCGAGAACCTGGAGAGCTACCGCGACTACGCGAACCGGTTGGAGCGTGGCCGGACCTATGTGCGGAACGGCTCCGTGGTGGACTTGCAGATCGCGCCGACCGAGGTGACCGCGATGGTCAGCGGCTCCTCGATTTACAACGTGAAGATCAGCATCGGCGAGGTGAACAGGAAGCAGTGGGCATCCATCTGCAAGGACTGCGCCGGCGGTATCGACTCGCTCGTTGAGCTGTTGCAGGGGCGCTTCTCGAAGGGCGTGATGGAGCGGATCTGCCGGCAGGGCAGCGGGCTGTTCCCTAAGCCCGCCGAGATTCGTTTCTCTTGCAGTTGCCCGGATTACGCGTCGATGTGCAAGCACGTGGCAGCCGTCCTCTACGGCGTAGGTGCGCGCCTGGACAAACAGCCGGAGTTACTGTTCCAGCTCCGCGCGGTAGATGAGAAAGACCTGGTGGCGCACATCGACACTGCACTGCCGGCAGCAAAGCAAGCGCCCGTGCCGGGCAAGGTACTGGATGGCGACGATCTGTCTGCGCTGTTCGGGCTGGATATGGACGCAGACCAGAAGGCGATCGCGATGGCCGACAGCGCGCCGTCCGCGCAGCAAGCGCCTGTCCGAGCCAGGAAGCCCGCTCAATCCAAGTCGTCCGGCACCACACGCAACGCGGCGGGGCAGATCAAATTGGGACCGGCCGGGCGAAACCGGGCTGCGAATGGCGCACGGATCAAGCGAAACGGCGCGGGGAAAGCACCCGCACAGAACCGCATGCAGCCGAAGGTACCCGCGACGGTCAAGGCAATCGGCATTGCCCGGAAGACGGCAGCAAAAGATGCGTGATTTCGAATTACACCAGGCAGCCGAAGGACCGACCCTTCGACACCTGCAGCCCTACCTGTCCTGGTCGGCATAAGCCCTCGACTGTCCGCGGGCCGCCAGCCGCAGGCAGGTGACTTTGCCCAGTCGGTGGCACGTAGTTCATGTGCCAGAACGCGCTGCCGATCAGACGCAATGACAGATCATCCAGCTCATCACTATCTGCGTGCATCTGCGTACATCTTTCTCACATCTGCGGTTAAATCCTTCCTTTCTACGGACGTCTTGATGTTGGCGCGCTCCTCGTGTGAAAGCCGTGGGCACAAGGTCGGCCGTGGTGCGGGACCCGCCTCACGCCACCCCGCTGATCGGCCAAGGCGTCCACGTTATCGCGCCGTGCCGCAGGTAGTGCGTCATACGGCTGCCGTCCCAGCGATACCGGAACTGTCGGTTCTGAGCGATCGGCAGCGTCAGGCAGTTCGGCCAGAAGGCGGCTGCCGCCTGACCAGCCGGGTATCGAACGCTCTGGTAGAGGATGCCGTCCAGCCCCTTCGCTCGCACCTGCCGGCCAAGAACCTGCCCCGGTTTCCAGTCGTCAGCCACGAGGCATTCTGCTGGTGCCATCTCCATCTCGCCGCTGACCGCACAGGTAAGTAAGCGGAAATCTGCATCAGCCGGCGGTTCGCTCGTCGCTCGCATGAATCGCTGGAAATGGTGCGCGGTTTCGGCCAGTGCGACCTCAACAGGATCACCGCAATACCAGACGCCATAGGTCCCGTCCGAGAAGCGACTCGGGCGGTCGATCGACACGTGGGTGAACGCCCCCATCGCGATCGAGGCGGTGGCGCCGTTGATGCGGCGATCCACCGGCACCAGCGCCAGGTTGCCGATCTCATCGCGGATCCGCGGATTCAGCTTGGCTTCTGCCGAAACCAGCAGCTCCCAATCCGCTGGATCGGCAATGTCCTCGAACAGATCGATGGGAGGATAGATGGTTCGGATAATTCGATAACCGGGCGTCCAATGCACCCTGTGGCTCACCAGGCGCTCCGCTCGGCATCCAGGTAGGCGCGGATCCGGCTGATATCGGACGGTGCGCCTTGCAGCATGACATCGAGAGCCGACTTACCGCCAAACGCATCGTTCGGCCTCTTCACCCACGAATGGGCGCGCTGCGGATCGACGAACATATAGCGAAGCGCCTTGTGAATGCCGAGCAGGTCACCGAGCCGGAACACCGTGTCGTTCGGCAGGGGCCCGATCTCTCCGGCACGCCACCGCTGAAAGGTGCGATCGCTAGGCCCTCCCAGCAGGGCGAGCTTTTCCTCCTTTCGAAGACCCCACTTGTCGAGCAGGATCAGCACGGCGCGAAGCATTGCCCGCGCTTCCTCATCGGTTACGGGTCCGTACGTCGCCGCGGGCGGGCGGCGCGGTATCGATGCGGATGTCAGAGAACTACCCGTCGCCATCAATGACCTCCACGGGTCGCGAGCCCCGTATACGTGGGGCCGCCGATTGGCGCAATCAAGCCTCCTTACCGCCAATTGGCGCCCTCAGAGGGCCGGCCACCACGGTGGCGCCCGTGATCGCCAGTACCGCCGCTCTGCCCCAGCGTGCCTCGGCAAGAGCCCAGCCCAGCAGCAGGAAGAACCAGCCCCCCATCGTCGTATCGACGAAGTCGCTGGTGGACGCGATCGGCCAGATCTGGATCAACATCGAGGCGAATAGACCGACGCGCAGCGGCACCGGGTTTCGCCACAATCCCCGCGCCAGCGGTGCGAGCCAGGCGAGTGCCGTGGCCACGAACAGCACAAGACCGGGAAATCCGCCCTCGGCTAAAGCCTGGACATAGAAATTGTGCGGATGCGTGGTGCAGAACGCGGCGCCGCCACCATCCGGCAGGCCACCGCCGAAGGTAGGGCCGAAATATTCTGGCAGCAGGCACCCGGTGCGGAACCCGTCGAAACCGCGGCCGAACCACGGCCGGGCCGTCGCGATATGCCAGGACCGGGCATAGATCTCGCCATATGGGCTGGTGGGGAAATGCCGCAGCAACATGAAGAATTGCAGCACCACCCGCGCGTACGTCGGCGGCGACAGCACTGCGACAGCCGCAACGAAGCCGACACCCGCCACGGCGGCCGCCGCCACGACCGGACGCAGCCGTGGCAGCAACAGCCCCACGACCAGCAAGCCGAAACCGGTCAGTGTCAGCGGCATGCGCTGGCCGATCAGCACCATCATCCCCACCGCACCTAGCAGCAGGGCGTAGGCGGCCAGCGTCCCGGCCACTCGCCGGTACTGTAGCAGCCCGGCGGCGGCCGGCACGATAACGGGAAGGATGATGCGCGACAGGGGCGGACCGGCGCGCTCCTTGCGGAACGGCCCGGTGAGCACGGCGCCGCCGGCGCCTCGCGGAGCGCCGAACAGGTTATGCCCGGTCGCGAACTGCAGCAGACAGTTCCCCGCAATCCAGGCAGCAGCAGCGGCAACGATGCCGAACAGCCATCGTCGGGCACCAAGATCCCGCAGCACCCAGTGCTCCAGCGCGGCAGCGAAGATCAGGAACCGAACGACAGCGAGTGCCTCAACCAAGGAATGCGCACCGCCCGGCCCCAGCGGTGGAATCGGCACCGAGCAGATCACCAGCCAGCCCCACCAGAGCAGAGCGACGTGCAGCCAACGCGTCCCGAGCCAGCGCCAGTCGCTCTCCAGTGCCGAGCGGGCCAGGAAGCAGAGATCGGCGACGGCGATGCTGCCCTCTGCGAGGCTGGGCGCGTGCAGCAGCATAAGCGGCATCACCACGACAGCGAGCCGGCCGGCGAGGTCCAAAGGCGGCATCGGCGGGTTCCTGCCAGCCGCGGCGCAGCGCGGCAAGCGTGGTCGGCGGATCAGGGCCTCGACACCCGCCGCGCAAGAGAGGTGTTCAGGTGCGCGACGCGGCTTGCAGGACCTCCGCCACATCCCCGTCGGCCGGAAGGCCGAGGACATGATGGCTGTGCCAGAGGGCCGTGAATAACAGCGACCACGCCGGCTGCGGTGCAGCCGCGGCGCCGGCGAAGGCGGCGCGAACCGTGTCCGCCGGCAGCAGCCCGGCCAGCGCCGGATGGGCGGAAACCAGCTTCCCCATCTGCTCTGCCCGTTGCTGTATCCAGGCGCCGACCGGCGGGTTGAAGCCTTTCTTCGGCGTCCAGGCCTGCGCCTCGGGGAAGGCCCGCGCCAGCCAGGCGCGCAGCAGCCGCTTGCCGAACCGCGGGCCGGCCTTCCGGGCATCCGGCAGACGAAAGACGAAGTCCGCCACCACCGGGTCGAGGAATGGCGTGCGCCCCTCGACGCCGTGCGCCATCAGGCTGCGGTCGAGCTTTAGCAGCAGATCGTTGGGCAGCCATTCGGCGCAATCGACCGCTTGCGCCTGCTGGAGCGGCGTCCGACCCGCGCGGGACTCGCGTTCGGCCTCGGCCAGCCCCTCACGCCAGCCGTCGAGCGTGGGCAGTGTGCCAAACGTGCCTCTGGTGCGCGGGGGACGAGAGAGCCACCGCCATGGAAGGCGGCGCTTGCGATAGCGACTGTAACCGCCGAACAGCTCGTCCGCCCCCTCGCCGCACAGCGTGACCTTGAGCCCGGCGGCGCGCGCCGCGCGGCCCAGCATCCACGTCGGCAGCACAGCGGCGTCGGCGGTGGGGTCATCGATGGCGGCGACGATTTGCGGCGCCAGTGACCAGAAATCCCGCGCCGTCATGACCAGTCGCTCGCAATCCGCCCCGAGCAGCCGCGCCAATCGCTCGGCCTCACGGCTCTCGTCCAACTCCGCGTCACCCTCCCAGCCGATCGTCAGCGTCTGGATGCGGGTCGCGGCGACACGGTGCATCAGCGCGAGCAGCGCCGACGAGTCGATGCCGCCCGATAGAAACAGGCCATACGGCACGTCGGACCGCAGATGCGCCGCCACGCTGTCCAGCAACACGCCTTCGAGTTGTCGTAACGCCGTCTCCGGGTGGATGCTGACAGGATCGCCCTTCGGCAGTGCCGCGCGGCGGCAGCGCTCGACGACGGCACCATGCTCGATGCGCAGCGTCTCGCCCGGCAGCACGCGGGAGATGCCGGGGAAAATCGTCTCCGTGCCAGTGACGAACTTGAGCTGCAGCAGCTCCGCCATCTGCCGCCGCCCGATCGCCCGGCTGCCAAACCCTGCCGCCAACAGCGCCCGTGGCTCCGAGGCGAAGCCAAAGGCGCTGGCAGATTGTGCGTAATAAAGCGGCTTGATGCCGAACGGATCGCGCGCCAGCAACACTTGACCGGTGCGCGGATCGTGCGTGGCGATCGCATACATGCCGCGCAGATGCCCGGCAAAAGCCGCACCCTCCTGCTCGGCGAGGAAGGCCGCCGGCTCGCAGTCCGAATGAGTGCGGAAGGCCAACCCCGCCATCGTCCGGCGCAGGTCGGGGTCGTTGTAGATCTCGCCGCAGGCGATCAGCGCCGTACCGCCGGGCGCCAGCAGGGGTTGCGCGCCGGTCGCCAGATCGACGATGGCCAGACGCAGGTGCACGAGGCCGACATCGTCGCGGACCAGCGTTGCCTGTCCGTCCGGCCCGCGGTGCGCGAGTGCATCCTGGAGCGCGCACAAGGCCGCCGGCTCGGGCGTCGATCCGTCCCGTGTCATCACGCCCGCAATCCCACACATGCGGCACCCCTTGCAGCCGGCCTGCGCGCCCGCCGGAACGCCGGATGCGAATATGCTATCGGGCGTGGTCAGGCCAATCCTGCCCCGTTCGCCCGCCTGAACGGTGACGCGACGCCCGCCCGCGGGAGTGCTCTATGACCTGCTGCGTGCCGATCCCGGCCCGTGGTTTTCGCGCCTGGATGGGCAAGCCCGGAGATGCGTCGAGGCCTTTTTTCGACACGAAGGACACCAGGATCACGAAGGGCACGAAGAAGAGCCAGGACAGCGCATTCGCAACCGAGAAAGCCGGGAATAGCCTTCGTCGAGCGCGCCCCTATTCTGAGAGACGGTATTGACCACACTGTTTCTGGAAGAAGGACAGTGCCACGAGAACGTTCGGCAAATTCACGGGGCTTCAAGCTAACCGCGCGGATGCGGGTGGAGACTGCGGCTAACGTGCTGGACGTGGCTGACGAACTGCGGGTATGGCGCGAGCCTGCTGTATTGGCGATGAACCACAAGCAGGTTCTGCGGATCACCCGGGAGGACAACCTGTTGTGCCTGCGGAAGGGGGTGTTTCGGCCGACGGCGACGGATTCGCGGCACGCCTGGAAGTTTATCCCAACGCTATATGGTTCTGATGGCAACGAATCGGTTATGGGTTGCCGACATCGACTGTGTCCGGCTGGCCGAGGAGTCTGTCTATCTGGCGGTCTTGCTGAATGCCTTCAGCCGGCGGGTGATCGGCTGGGCGCTGGCTTCGCATCTCCGGGCCAGTCCGGCGCCGTCGCCCGCCCTGCTTGCGGCGTCCGTAAGCAATCAACCTAAATCCGGCAGTTGGGTGATTGCGGGTGCTGGCTGGTTCGGCGGAAATGGCTGGCATGAGCAGAGAACCGAGAGGTCTGGTGGTTCACCCGCCGGGTGAACCACCGGAAGTTGCGGGGCATTCGGCGATCGCCGACACGTTCGCCGGGCGTGTGCACATGGAATGGGATGCGACGGCACCGGTGACACCGTTTGGTCAGTTGCCGTTCTTCATCGATTACCTGAAGCAAGCCGGGCTGTTCGACCGATGGGTGGACGACTGTCCGCTGTTGTGGACCAGCCCGAACGCTCCGCGCAAACGCGATCTGCTTGGCACCGTGCTGTTGTCGGTTCTGGCGGGTCACCGGCGCTACGCCCACGTCACCGCGCTACGCTGCGATCCGGTGAACCCGCCGTTGCTGGGGACGCGCAAGGTGGTCAGCGAGGATTCGGTTCGTCGCAACCTGGAGAAGATCGACAAAGCGGCGGGCTTGGCGTGGCTGCGAAATCATCTGGACTATTGCACCATGCCACTGCTCGGCGAGCCGTGGGCGCTCGACATCGATAGCACCATCAAGCCTCTGTATGGGCATCAGGAGGGCGCCGAGCTGGGCTACAATCCGCACAAGCCGGGGCGACCGTCACATTGCTATCACACCTATTGGCTGTCGAACCTGCGGCTGGTGCTACGGGTCGATGCGTTGCCCGGTGATCAGCACAACGTTGCACACGCGACGGCTGGATTGTGGGAGCTGCTGGATCGCCTCGGCGCGAAGCACCGGCCGGTGCTGCTGCGCGGGGACAAGTCGTGGGGCATCGAGCCGGTGATGGCGCGCGCCGAGCAGAGGTCTCTGCCGTATCTGTTCCGCCTGCGGCTGACCAGGAATGTGCGTCGGGCGCTGGATCTTGCGACCTTGGGGTGGGCAGATGCCGGCAAGGGCTGGCAGGGCGAGGAGACCAGCCTGCGACTGGTGGGCTGGAGCCGGCAGCGGCGGGTGCTTCTGCGCCGCAAGCTGCCCCGCCAACAGGGCGTCGATCACGGCGATCCGGCTCAGCGCAGACTT
>Ga0335075_10001012_pt1 | contig 47435 bp, 59 predicted proteins | sample Lox_Sample_24_FD_206723 | JGI IMG/M metagenome (GOLD analysis project Ga0335075, IMG submission 206723) | Soil microbial communities from Loxahatchee National Wildlife Refuge, Florida, United States - Lox_Sample_2.4 | ecosystem: Environmental > Terrestrial > Soil > Wetlands | place: USA... | reverse complement strand
CGCCCGAGCATCGCGGACCCGGAACGTACATGTTCGATGCGCTGAAGTACCGCGACCAGTGGCAGAGCCGGCTGCTACGCACCTCCGCCTGGTCCCCGCTGTACTGACGACAGAATTTCGGCGGCGCCACTGGCCATGTCACGGACGATGTCAGCGGCCGGGCGAATCTCGCGAATGAGTCCGACCGCCTCGCCGACGAGTATGGCGGCGGCGTCGAAGTCCTCTGCGGCGACAGCCTTTTCGAAGGTCTCGATCGCCTCGGGTAACGACGCCGACAGTTGCGCGTCGTTGCCGTGCCAGATGTCGAGGAAGGAATTGCCAATCGCGCGCTCGTCGTATTCGGCAGGCCAATCCAGTTGCCGCACAGCGTCATAGACGCGAGTGCGAAACGTGTCGTCTCCGACGGACTGGATGGCCCGCGCGTGTGCTCGCGGCGAAACCAACGCCTCGGGGGTCGCCCACAATCTGGTGCCAACAAGCGCTCCGTCGGCACCCAGCGCCAGCGCCGCCGCAAGGCCGCGGCCGTCGGCGACACCGCCGGCAGCCAGCACCAGCGTGTCAGGGGAGCGCGCGGCGATGATGTCGACGACTTCGGGCACCAGGGTGAACGTCGAGCGGACACTCATTCCGTGCCCACCCGCCTCGCCGCCCTGGGCAGCGAGTATGTCCGCGCCGGCGTCCAGGGCCTGACGCGCGTGGTCAAGCGTCTGCACCTGTGCAATGAGTGGAACGCCGACCGCGTGGATGCGGTCGGCGAACGGCCGCAGATCACCGAACGACAGCATGACCGTCGCCGGTTGCTGATCCAGGACCATGTCGAGCAGGTCGGGGTTGCGAGCGAGGCTCCAGGTGATGAAGCCACATCCGACGTTTGCGCCCCCGGCCAGACCGAATTCGCGTTGCAGCCAGTCCAAGTCGCCGTAGCCCCCGCCGATGAGGCCCAGGCCGCCCGCCGCTGTCACGGCCGCCGCGAGCCGACCCCCAGAGATCCCGGCCATCGGCGCGAGCAGGATCGGGTGTTCGATCCCGAATGATTTCGTCAGACGGGTAGTCAGCGACATGGCGGCGCTCACGTGAGCTCTCCGGTGAGGAACTGCGCCCGCCCGTAGCCGAAAGACCATTCGTCATGGTCGTTTTCGGTCACCGAGACAATCAAATCCGCTGGGTCGAGCCCACAGCGCTCGGAAAGGTTGGATGCCAGCACCTTGTAGAACCGTTCTTTGAATTCGCGCGGACGTTTCCTGCTGACCACGTGCAGCACCACCAACGCCGATGAGCGGGTGATGTCGAGACCGGTGTCCAGGGCTACCATTTCGTGGACCGGATGGGTGCGCACCACCTGATAGCGATCGCGCTTCGGCACCTGGAACGCCTCGACCACGGCGTCGTGGATTGCGTCCAGCATTGTCTGAATCTCGGCCGGTGTACGGCCCTCGATGATGTCGACGTAGAGCAACGGCATGATCTTCTCCCAAGCTTCTGGCCTCTTGGCAACGACGTTAGGCGCCTCGAGAGACCCTGTGAAATGCCCGTTGTAAAGCATTTATGCTTGTTAGGCATGAGCGCTCCGGACAGCAGCCGGGTGGAGTTTCGCCACCTGCGCGCGTTCGAAGCGGTAGCCCGGCTCAAGTCATTCACCCAGGCCGCAGGCGAACTCATGATCACCCAGCCGGCGTTGACCCGCACGATTCAGCAGTTGGAAGACGCGCTGGGCGCGACGCTGCTCGACCGCAGTCCGCGGCACGTTGAGCTGACAGCCGGCGGGCGCGCCTTTCTCGACTACGCGCAACGAATCCTCGCCGAGCTGGACCGTGGTGTCGGTGCCGTTCGGCGGCAGGCCACCATCCGCCTCGGTTTCAGCTGGTTGCTGCCCGACCCGTGGGCCCAGGACACGGTTGCGCGCTTCGAGGGAGCCACCGGGATCACGGTCAACCTGGTCCGCACCGACGACGCGCTGGAGGCGGTGCGACAGGGAAAGGTCGACGTCGCAGTCGTGCGCGGACATGACGCGTCGGCCTCCGTGCGGGTGGTGCACCTGTTCAATGAGTCGCGGGTAGCAGTGTGTTCGGTTCATTCCCGCCTCGCGGACAAGTCGGAGATGGATTGGACCGATGTCCCGCGGTGGCCGCTGGTCGTCAACATCGCCAGCGGCACCACCGGACCGTGGTCATGGCCGGCCGGGGCCGGCCCAAAAACCGTTGTGGAGACAGGTAATTTCGACGAGTGGATCGAATCGGTCGCCGCCGACCGCGGCATCGGCGTGATCCCCGACGTGGCTGTCCGGCGCAACATTCACCCCGGGGTGCGATTCATTGCGCTGCGCGACGCCCCGCCAAGCCCGGTCGCACTGGCGTTTCTGCCGCGGGCGCATAACGCCGCATTACGCCGGTTCGTGGAGGCCGCCGTGCAGGCCGCACAACATGTGCGCGCGTCCGATTCTCAGGAGCCACACCGAGTCGACGACTCGCAATCGGGGCAACGGCACTGATACCCTCCCATCGCCGTCGTTTTGTCGGGTCGCGTGGGGTTAAACCGCCCGGATAGGTGGCGCAAGTGGCCTGACGGGAAGAGTGTTGTGCGCAGCGGAGAGATAAAGGCCCTTACGGGACTTCGCATCATCGCCGCCGTATGGGTCGTGCTTTTCCACTTTCGCCCGCTGCTGCGGGACGCGGCACCCGGATTCCGTGACGCGCTCTCGCCACTGCTCAATTGCGGAGCGCAGGGCGTCGACCTCTTCTTCATTCTGAGCGGCTTCGTGCTGACCTGGAATTACCTCGATCGAATGGGCTGGTCCTGGTCGACACGGTCCACCCTGCACTTCCTCTGGCTGCGGCTGGCCCGAGTATGGCCGGTTTACCTGGTCACCTTGCATCTCGCGGCGCTGTGGGTGATCTTTACCCTGCACGTCGGGCACGTGCCGTCGCAGGACATCGGCCGATTCACCGCGATCAGCTACGTGCGTCAAGTCCTGCTGGTACAGCTGTGGTTCCAACCCTTCTTCGACGACTCCAGCTGGGACGGGCCGGCATGGTCGATCAGCGCCGAATGGCTGGCCTACCTGTTGTTCGGTCTGCTGGTGCTGGTGATCTTCCGGATGACCCGCGCGACCCGGGCACGCAACCTGATGTGGCTGGCGGTCGCCGCTTCACTACCCCCGGTGATGTCGCTGTTGGTGACCGGCCAGTTCTACACGCCATGGAGTTGGCTGCCGCGCATTGTCATGCAGTTCACCGCCGGCGCACTGGTCGCGGCCGCCGTGATGAGGTTGCGCCCAACCGACCGTGGCCGACGCGTCGCCGGATACGTTTCGATCTTGCTGATCGCCGGCGTTGTGGGCCTGCTCTACCGCTTCGACGCGCATCCGCTGCACGGTGTAACGGACACCGCGGGGCTAGTCGACGTGTTGTTCATACCTTTCGTGATGACACTGGCAATCGGCACGGGCAGCCTACCGGCACTGCTGTCCACGCGGTTGATGGTCTACGGCGGGCAAATCTCTTTTTGCCTGTACATGGTTCACGAGCTGGTGCATACGGCGTGGATTTGGACCGCCGAGCAGTTCCAGCTCACTATGTTCGGCAACGCCGGGAAGTTGATCCTCGCCGGTGTGCTCGGGATCACCTTCGTCGCCGCGATCGTGCTGTTCCACGTCGTCGAAGAACCCGCCCGTCGCTGGATGCGAAGGATGGTCGACGTCAGCGGTCCGAACGCCGACCGGACCGATCCCGCTGCTCACGCGGCCACCGGCAAGCTTCAATCGGTCGACCGGGCACTGGAAGCACGATCGAAGTCAATCTCGGTGCGCGCAGGGTAGGGATCTGGCTCGCAGAAGCGAACCCTGCTGCGCCACACACTGATCAAGTACGATCCCTGTGGCACGGGACCCTGGCTGTCCCGTGCCCGTCGATGCAGTGGGGGCTTAACTTGCGCTGACCGGCTCCTGCCCGGCGTCCAATCGGACACCCGCGCGTCGGCGGTGCCATGCGTCGTGTTGGTTTCGTACGATGCCGCCCAGCCCGGTGCGGCATGCGGTCGAGGGGTGGGCAGTGCAGGTAGGAATGGGCCGTCTGGCCACGTTGGCCATCTCCCTCGCCATCGCGCTGGCCTTCGCCGTCGAGATGGTCGGCCACCGCACTACCCCGGCGCGGCCATATCAGACGGCGGCCCGGGGCACCCCGATCGATCACGTCGCGGTGATCGGGGACTCGTACACCACCGGCACGGATCAGGGCGGGGAGGGCCCCAACACCTGGACCACGCGCGCCTGGTTGGCGCTCGCTCACCAGGGCGTTCAGATCTCGCCCGATGTGGCATCCGAGGGCCGAGCGGGCTATGTCGTGCGCGGTGACCATGGCAGCGTTTTCGAGGATCTGACCAACAGAGCAGTCCACCCCGACGATGCGCTGGTGGTCTTCTTCGGCTCCCGCAATGACGAAGGAGTCGATCCCATGCAGATGGCGGGCATGGCACACGACACTTTCGATCTGGCGCGCCGCATTGCTCCCTCGTCGAAGCTGCTGGTGATCGGCCCGCCGTGGCCGACCGCGAATCCGCCGTTCGACGTCTTGTATGTCCGCGACACTCTCAACACCCAGGCCGAATGGATCGGGGCAACATTCGTCGACCCGATCAGCGAGGGCTGGTTCGTCGGCAGGCCCGACCTGATCGGCCCTGACGGCGTGCATCCCAACGATGCCGGGCATGCATACATGGCGGACAAAATCGCTCCACTGATACGCGCCCAGTTGTCCAGATGGAGTTGAATTCCCGCACGCATTCAACGGGTTTCGCTGACCCGGGTCCGGGGTATCAGCAGATGCACCTGACGAGATTGGGGATTGCGCGTGAAGTCTGAAGTTCGGACGACGATGGCATTGTTCGGTGGTGCGGCCATGCTCGTCTTGGCGGTCGGCTGCGGCGGCGGCGGCAAAGGCGGGCCGACGACCACCACGACGACAACAACGACCACCACCCCGTCGTCGAGCGTCGCGCCTGCACCTGCGCCGTCGCCGGCCCCCGGCAGCGGCGGGCCCGGTGGAGCCACCGGCGGCGGCGGACCTAGCGGCGGCAGTGGCAGCATCCCCGGCGGGCCGACAGGTGGTGGCGGACCCAACGGCGGCGGTGGCAGCATTCCCGGCGGCCCAACCGGCGGTGGCGGACCGGGTGGCGGCTGGGGGAGCATCCCCGGCGGTCCCAGCGGCGGCGGCGGACCCGGCGGCGGACACGGCTGCGTTCCCGGCGTCGGATGCGGCGGCTGGCCGTGATCGGGTTCCGCCGCTGAACTAGTCGCGCTAACGTTCTCCGCAACGCGACTGCTAGGGAGTTCATGTGGCCAGGCTCAGATTCGGGTATTTCATCGCACCGTTCCATCGCGCGGGCACCAACCCCACGCTTGCCTTGCAACGCGATCTTGAATTCGTCGAACACCTCGACGCACTCGGGTTCGACGAAGCGTGGATTGGCGAGCATCACTCGGCGGGCAGCGAGCTCATCGCCTCGCCGGAGATCTTCATCGCCGCGGCCGCGGAACGGACCAAGTGGATCAAGCTCTGCACGGGGGTCATTTCGCTCGCCTATCACAACCCGCTCTGGGTCGCCGACCGGTTGATGATGCTGGATCACCTGACGCACGGCCGCGTGATCGGTGGAGTGGGACCGGGTTCGCTACCCAGCGACTCGTCGATGATCGGGCTGACGCCCACCGATACGCGAGAGCTGCTGGACACCAACCTCGACATCGTCGTCCGGCTGCTGCGGGGGGAGACGGTGTCCGCCAAGACCCCGACGCACGAGTTGCATGATGCTCAACTGCAGCTCGCCCCGTATTCGGACGGGGGTGTCCCGCTGGCGGTGGCCGCGGTCGCCTCGCCGACGGGTGCGCGGCTGGCCGGCAGGCACGGCATCGGCCTGCTGTCCATCGGGGCGACGCTGACGATCGACGGCTTCAACGCGCTGAAGTATCACTGGGACATCGTCGAAGAGCGCGCCGCAGCGTTCGGCACCCAGGTCGACCGCAACAACTGGAGCCTGGTCGGACCGTTCCACATCGCCGAGACCGACAGGCAAGCCCGCGAGGATGTGAAATTCGGCCTCGAGCCGTGGTTCCGGTACTTCCAGAAGGTGGCCGCGTTCCCGCAGATGACCATGCCCGGCGAGCAGATCGACGAGATGATCGACGTCATCAATGACAACGGCGCAGGCGTGATCGGTACCCCGGAGCGGGCGCGGGCACAGGTGCAACGGATGTGGGATCAATCCGGTGGGTTCGGCTGCATGCTGCAGATGGGCCACGAGTGGGCCAATCCGGCGGCGACCAGACGGTCTGCCGAATTATTCGCTGCCGAAGTGATGCCGCATTTTCAGGGTCAGGCGCAACCGACATTGGATGCCGCCGCGCGCGCCAGCGCGGTGCGAGAAGGCCTCGCGCAGTCGCAGAACGACGCCGTCGCGCATATGACCAAGAAATATGAAAGCGAGAAGCGGCCTACTAATGCCGTCTGAGCTGGCGGTTTACTGAGCGGCCACGGTAAATATCCTTACCTAACGCCCGTTCGCAGCTAAACGACGTTCCTGGGCCGCTGGGGTCGAAAGGAATGCTCAATTGTCCACCATGTCCACTGACACCAACACCATCCCCAATGTCCCTGCCCCTCCCGATGCGACCGAAGTTTTCGGCTGGTCGCAGCACGGCCCGGACCTGGCGAGGCGCCCGTTTACCGGCGCTGTCCGTGAGGTTGCCGGCTTTACGGTGCGGATCGAGGGCATCCAACGCGAGAACGGGACATGCCAGCGGCGGGTGACCGTCCGAGCAGGTTCGCCTTTGACGCGGTTGGAGCCGGAAGCGTTGCGGCAGTTGGCGTCTGTGCTGATTGCTGCGGCCGATGAGATCGGGGCCCGGTGATGACCCGCGGTGTTTTCCGCGCCGGTGTCGGCGATGGGGTGACACAGGGCATCGTCGAGTCGGCTCAGGTTCGTGTGCCTACGCCAAAAACTGTGCCTGCGCCAAGTGTTGTGCCTCCGCAAAATTTCGAAAGTTGCTCTGTCCGTTGTGGTTTCGGTGATGTACGCTCAGCCGCCATGACCACTACCGCGCCGATTACCTGGCCGTCAGATGTGCCGTTGCCTCCGGGCGCTCAATGGGCCCGGTTGGTGGCTGGTGATCCGGATCCGGACCCGTATTCGGTGGTTTACGGTGCCGGGCGGGACGTCGCGGGCAGCAAGGTGTCGGTTCAGGCGATCGCGGTGCAATACCCGGATGGCAGCCTCGATTCGGCCGAGGATCCGCCGCAGGTTTTCCTGGCGGTTGACAGTGTCGGGGGTGCGGGTCTGGTCAGCGGTGAGGCCCGCGAGCTGGCTGCGGCACTGCTCGAGGCGGCCGACCAGCTCGACAGGTGGGGGGCTTGATGGGCGCGGGGCTGCCCGACCGGGGAGGGCCGGCCACGTCCCGTCGTGGACCGCTTCGGGGTTCGCGGGTTAAGGCGTTGCCGCGCGAGTGGGAGTGGTCGATCGACGACTATCTGCATACGCTGGCTGCGGCTGGTCAGCGCGAGGCCACGTTGCGGTTGAGGGGGGACCAGTTGCGGAATATGGCCCGCTGCTTGGCATGTGCGCCCGAAGCGGTGACCGGCGTCATGTTGGTCGACTGGTTCGGGCAGCAAACGTGGGGTCCTGAGCATCGCCGCAGCAATCGAAGTGCCGCGCACGGGTTTTTCTCGTGGGCCTATAGGGCGGGGCGGGTGTCGGTGTATCTGGGTGACACGCTGCCGGTGGTGCGTCAGCCGCCGTCGTCGCCGCGGCCGGCGCCCGACGACGTGTGGGATTCGGCGATGGGCGCCGCTGACCCGCGGACCCGGCTGATGCTGCGTCTGGCGGCTGAGGCGGGCCTGCGCCGCGCGGAGGTCGCCGCGGTGCATGTGCGGGACGTTTTCATCACGCATGGGGCCTGTCAGCTGGTCGTGCACGGCAAGGGCGGCAAGCAGCGCATTGTGCCGATCAGCGACGATCTCGCCGGGCAGCTTCGCCGGCGCGCCCACGGCTGGGTGTTTCCTGATGGTTTCGGCGGCCATCTGTCCGCCCGGTGGGTGGGCACGCTGGTCAGGCGGGTGCTGCCGGACGGCTACTCGATGCACACGCTTCGGCATCGTTTCGCCAGCCGCGCATACCGCGGGACACGGAATCTGCGGGCAGTGCAGACATTGCTCGGGCATGCGTCGATCGCCACAACGCAGCGGTACACCGCCGTCGACGATGACGAGTGCCGGGCCGCGATGATGTCGGCGCAAAGCTGAATCACGCCGGGGTTGGAAGGGGATTCCACTCGGCTGGGAGTCCGTGCAAGCGGTGATAATTCGTACGCTCGAAGATGGCTTCCGACCGCCTGCGAGCCGAACGCGACGAAAACCAATGCCGCAAAGATTTCACCCCGTCCGAACTCGCCGCCCTCGGCCGTCAACTGGAAGAACTCGAACGCCCCAAAGCCACCGGCCTCGACGCAGAACTGGTCGCAAAAATTGAACTCGCGCACGTCAAAGCCACCGCCGCAAACGCACCCGCACGACTGATAACCCTCGAATGCCCACACGGCCAAAGAGCGACAGCAGGACGCCGGGCAATCCTTCGGCCGCGGAAGTCCGCGGGTCGATAGCTTTGGTTCTGCTGACCAAAAGCTATCGCAGGTCCATACCCGGGATGCGGTCGGTGAGGCATTGGGCATTTCAGGGTCAACGTATCAGCGGTTGAAGTTCGTCGACGATGCGACCCGCGACGCCGATCCCGAGGTCGCCGATGTCGCCCGCGAACAGATGGCCCAACTAGACGCCGGTGAAACCACCTATGCGGGCGATGCTAACGCTGTTCGTGACAAGCGCAAACCAAAACCAGAATGCCAGACTCGGCCAGCTCAGCGCCGGGAGGTCGTGGCCGAGCTGGCGGGGTCGGGCATGTCGAACCGCGCCATCGCCGACGTGATCGGGGTCTCGCACCCGACCGTCATCAACGACCGGCGCTCAGGTGGTCAAAATTTACCACCTGACAAGGTGGCCGGCCAGGACGGTGACTTTGTCAGGTGTTGCAAATGCAACACCTTCTTTTTGGTCGTTGATTTCAGGTGGATAGTTTGTATCCACCTGATCGTTTTGTACGGTCACCTTGTCAGGTCTTACATTTGTAAGAGCTGACAGATCCCGCGATACCGTCGCGTTACCTTACATCCAAAACGTCAGCGATTGACTCGCCTGACATACCCGTCTCGGCCAGCTCGGCCACGACCTCCCGGCGCTGCGGCACGGGAAGCTCTGGAAATCGTTGGACCACCCTAGATAGCCCGGCGCGCGTCAGTGACATCGCCGAACTGCTCGCAGTGTCCGAACGCTCCGTGCAGTCATGGACCAAAGACGCCCGCAAAGCCGAACGCGACGAGCAGCAAGCCAAAGCCTGGGACATGTGGCTCGACTGCCACAGTGGCCGCACCATCGCCAAAGAGTTAGGCGTCACCGATGTTGACAGTCGGCGAATGGATGCAAGAAAAGCGCAAAAGTGCGGAAATCTTGCAGGCACCCGAGTCCCGCCAGCACTTCGATGTGTGGCCGATTTTATTCCTGTAGGGCGAATCCGTCTGGCGGTGGGTCTGTGGTGAAAATGTCGGACGCGGACAGTATTTCGACCAGCAGGTGCTCCGCGGTCCAGAGCGCGGCATCTAGGCCTCTCGCGCGCATCTCGCCGCTGAGGACTCCTACCGCGCCGCCGGCAACCGCCCGCAGACAGTTCGGACAGTCGCCGATCTGGCGTTGAACGTCCTCGGCCGCAGCCTGATCGTCGTTGAGGAGGGCAATCACCCACCGCCAGATGCGTTCGAGGTCGTAGCGTGTGGCGCGGTCGATGTCGCCATTGATGACCGCAGCGCAGCGCACATCATCGTCGTTTACGCCCATTGGCTTGTTCCGCGTGACGGTTGCAGGCTGGCCACAGTGTGCCGCGCAATGTCTTGGCCGGCCGTGTTCGGGTCGTCATGAGCGTGGTATTGCTCGATGTAGACGGCGGGGGCTGCGCCGGCGGTTCCGACACCGGCGCCGATCCGGCTGGGCGCTGGTGGTGTGCCGGCTGCGGGGCCGAGCACGCTGCTGGGGGTGGGTGTCGAGTGCACCCCGGGCGGTGTCGCACCCGCCGGCCCTAATGCGGAGCTCGGCTTCGGCGGGGCGGCGTGCGCAGTGCCTTGCGGCGGTCCCTGCGGGCCTTGCGGCATGCTGGGCGCCTGGCGCTGCTGGGACGGCGGCAGCACATCGAAAGCCTGCGGGCCCGCTGGCGCCCCGGGCTCAGGACCCATCCCTGACACACCGTGGGGGGCTTTGTTTTGGCTTTTGCCGGCCAGATTCGGTATTTGCGGTTGCGCACCCATCAGGCCGCCGGCGATGCGGGTGAACCACGAATTCTGCGCGAGCTGGCTACCGCCGGTCGGCAGCAACGTTTCCATCAACCCTTCACCCCAGATGCCGCCCACGGCGCCCATGTATTGGATGGCGCGCTGAATCTCCTGCATCGCTATCTGCGCGGCCACACCGATGCCCATAGATGCCATGCCCGCGCCAGCCCCAGCGGCCAGCCCACCGCCTACCGAGCTCATGCCCGCGCCGACACCCGCGGAGGCGGCCGCCCCGCCAACCGCCGGTATCCCACCGGCGCTGGCAGCACCCTGCGTGGCAGCCGACATCAGGCCGCCGATGATGCCTCCGCCACCACCAGGCATGCCCGAGCCGATGCCAGCGTTGGGTGCCGCCCCGCCAATCTGGGTGGGGCCCTGCTGGCCCGGCTGCGGCACCTGATTGCCGTCGTCAAAGTAGTACGGCACCTCGCCACCAGCGAACGCGTGCAGCGCTTGTCGGAAGGCGTAGACGTTGTCGTGGCCCCCCATAGCCTGCACATCTTTCACGGTGAGCACATGCTCGTCAGGGGTGAGCCACGCCGGCACCGTGTCGGAGCCCCGCGGGCCGCCTGGGAAGGCTTGCATCATGCCCCACGTCGAGCCGCCCCCAGCAAAACCCGCAGCCTCAAACGGGATGTCGGGCAGCCCGCGGATAGGGAACTCCTGCCCCATGCTGGGGCTGCGCATCCCGTAAGGACTCCACACGGGCGTGCCGTCAGGCAAGTAGCTGGCGGGGCCGGGGCCGGGCGGTAACTGGGCTGGGCGCCCGATCTTCATCAAGTCCCGCACGGACGCTTCCGGGTCGGATGGGGTGCTTGGGTGGCCCCAGTTTTGGTTATATGCCTTGACCCACTGGTATCCCTTTTGGAGAGCGCGGCCAGTGCTGCTGGCCGCATGGCTGAGCCAGTGGCCAGCAGATGACAAGTTGCCGCTGATGTTGTGCAGACCCCAACTGCCACCACTGACTTCGCCGCCGCCGCTGTAGCCGGGGGCGCTGAGCACTGCGCCGGCGGCGTTGGTGTTCATTGTCGAGCCCGCCCCCCACTGCGGCTGCAGCCCACCCATCGGCAGGTGCGCGTGGTACTCGAACTCCGGGTTCGCCGCACCGGCAGCCGACGGCCCCAGCGTGAACGAATCCCCCGGCGTTGAACCGCCCTGCTCGGCGTTGACACCGCCCGGCAGCGTCGCCGCCGTATGACCGCCCGCCGGGCCGCCGATGTGCCAGCCGATGTTCAAATCACCGGGCCCGCCCATCCCCGACTGGAAACCATGCGAAGCCAGCCACTGGCCTTCGTTCGCCGTGGAAAATCGCTGCCCGGCGGCCTGGTCGCCGAGCCCCACCGCTTCGCTGGCGATCCGGGAAACCATCCCCGAACAGTCATTACGCAGCTGCATGCTGTACGGGGTGCCGACCAGCGACTCCGCGAACCGGTACAGGTTCGCCACGCCCGCACCGGCGGTGGCGACATCCTGCGGGCTGCTGATCGACGGCACAGCAGGCGATGTGTAGCCGGCCGCCCCGAAACCACCGCCGCCGCCGGCCGCGCCTTTGACTCCCGGGTAGCCGCCGAACGGCCCGGGCGCCACACCGCCAGGAACACCGCCGGCGCCGGGCATGAACTGCGGCCCGAACATGCCCGACACGGCGCCCATCCCGATCAGACCGCCCGCGCCGGGCGCCAACTGCTTGACCCCGGACGCGTCGACGATCTGGTTGAGCGCACCCAGCACGGGCGCCATCGCCAAATTGGCCACGAACTTCGTCAGGTTGTCGGCGATGCCCGCGAGGCCTTTGCTGATCCCGAAGTCCTGATCGATCTTCGCCCCCAGCTGCCCCATCTCGTCGCTGTGCCGGTTGAGTTGCCGCGTCTGCTCCTGATACAGGTCCAGTTCGGCAGCGTTCTGCTGCCGCTGCGCCGTCAAGACGTCGTTGCGGGCTTTTTGGATGTCGTCGGCGGTCGCGGTGTTGGTCTGCTCGAGCTGGTTGAGCCGGGCTTGGGCCTCGTCGACAGCGTGTTTTTCCTCCAGCACCCGCTGCTGGGCGTTGTAATCCTCAGCGGTCTCACCCGGCGCGGGCGGCGCACCGTATCCGGCCGGGTACGGCACCTGCGGCGCCTTAGGCAGCGTGGCTGCCCTGCCGGGGTCGAGCATCTGCGGGGTCAGCAGATCACCAGGCGGACCACCAAGACCGCCCGCGGCATCCGGCGCGACAGGCGCGCCGGGCAGCGTCGGGGCGGCGCGCGACTGATCGGCCCCGGGCTGGGCTAGCGCAGAACCGGGCAGCGGCGCCGGACCAGCCGCTGCGGGCGGCTGCTGTGCCCCCTGCGCAGGCTGCGGGTGGTGTTTGTCATACTCGCCGCCCGACATCCAGCTCAGCGCGGTGTCCCACCAGCCGCGTTTACCGGGGGGCGGGGCTGCCTCGTTGACGCCGGGGTTGATGCTGTCGATGGCCTGCTTGGCGGCAAGCACCGATGCCAGCGCAGCCCCGATGGAGGCGAGACTACCCAGCACCACAGTGAGGCTGCCGTTGAAGGCCAGCACCGCCGCGTCGGCCTCCGTCATCGAGGTTGTTATTGCGGTGCCGGCCGTTTCGGCCTCGGCCGGCATCGCGGCCAGCTCACCCATGATCGGCCCGAACGCCAACCCCATCTCCGCGCCCGCCGCGGTCGTCGTGGCAGCCATCCCCGTCATCGCCGCATCCACACCAACGGCAGCTGTCTCCGCCACTGCGGGAGCACCCACCAGCCACGCGCCGAGCGCTTCCAGCCCGCTGAGGACAGCGTTGACACCTTTGATGGATTCCCACGCGGCGAACGCGTAGCCGACAGCCTCAATCAGCGCGGGGTGACGACCCAGAATTGCGGCGATATGACCCACGCCCTGCGCGACATCGCCGATCGCATGCAGCGACGTTTCGAAGAGCTGTCGCAAATCATCGGTATGGGCGTCGATGAACGAGATCAGCCCTTCCATCTTCTGGCCGACCTCGTCGGTAACGCTCAACCCCGGCGGAGCGAGCGCCGTGGCGATCTTGTTCTTGACTTCATCCCAGTAGTTGCCCAGGGTCCGCGTCTGCTCGCCGAGTTTGGTGAGGTCGTCGCGGTGCCCAGTGAATGCCTGTTTCCGGCTGTCGTCGTAGGTGGTAACAGCCGCGACGAGGTCGGTCCATTTTCGGGCGCCACCGATGGCCAGCGACAACTGTTCCGCGCCGGCCTCATCGCCGCGCCGGCCCATGTCTTCAAGGGTTGCGGCAACACGGTTGATGAAGGTGTTGAAGTCTTCGCCTTCTTTCGCCGCCGCTTTCATACCCATCTGCAGGCTCATGAGCGCGGTGTTGGCGGGGACACCTTTCGCCGAAAGTTCGCCGAGCATGTTTCCGGCCTGCTCTGTGGACAGGTGCAAGTCTTTGAACAGCTCGCTGTTCGCGGCCAGACCACTCGAGAGCTCAGACAGCGGGATGTCGGTGCGCCGTGCAGTATCGGCCAGCGACGCCAGCACACTGTCGGCCTGGGCACCGGAAACACCCATGTTCCGCAACGCCCCCGAAAGGGCGTCAACGTTGAAGTTGCCCATCCGGTCTTTGAGCATCTCCACATGCCCGGTCAGTTGATCCAGCGCCGGGCCCGCGGTCATCTGCAGCCGGCTGGCCAGCGTCGCCATGTCGGCACCGAGGCTGGCCGTCGAAGAGTCCAGAGAGCCTACGAGGGCATCGGCGTGGCTTTTGAGGTCGTCGAGGGCTTTGCCGCTGGCCGCGGTGTGCAAGGTGATGTCGCGGTTGATGCCCTCGAACGTGTCCCCGATCTTGACGCCTAGATCGATCAGCGCGGCTGACGCGGCCGCGGCGATACCGCCGGCGAACGCCACCCCGATCGCGGTGCCGTGCTGGGCGGCGTCGATGGCCATACCGCCGGCCGACAGCGCCCCGATAACCGAGTCGAAACGGGCATCCCGGAAACCCGCCGCCATACTGGACGCGAACTGGTTGGCGAACGTCTCACCCGCCCGCTGCCCGCTCTCGCTGAACTCATGCTCGAGCGCCCGCGCACCATACGCCACACTGCGGGCATCAAGCTGGGTCAAAACATCAAGAACAATCGGCATTTCTTCTAAACCTTCCGCATCGCGGCGAAATCAGACGAATCACACTGACATCCAACGCTTTTAACAAAACCGCATCTCATCAATGCTGGTCTACCGTCAAACCATGCCGGGAGCAGCGCGACTCTCCACCAGGCGCCCGCGACCACGCTTTGCACTCAAGCGTCAATATCGGGTCCAACGGACACTCACCCAACTCCACACCCTCCGCCAACTCGACGCCGGGATGCTGCTCGCACCACGCCTCCCGCGCATCCCACCATTCGTCATACGCATCCCACCATTCGTCAAAGGTGAGTCCGCGGCCGTCAAACAGCAACAACTCGGCGCCAGGGGCCTCGCCAACCGGCTCACGCTCCCGCATCACGCCCACCCCCAATCGGCATCACCGACGCCACGTTGCCTGAGCGGCGCCACCGCGTCCGCGCCGCCTTACGCTGATGCCCCGCACCCTTGCCCGCACCCGCCGAACCCGGCACGCTCACCCCCAGCGACGACGCCAACCGATCCGCCAACTTCACCTGAGCCTCCAAAGCACCCAGCAGCGGGTTCACCCGCGGCTGGCCCGTCGAACCCGTCACCACCAACGACCCACCGGCCAGCTCACGGCGCATCCGGTCGCAGGCGTCGAGAGTGCGGCACAGCTCAGCCAGCAACTGCGCCTCCAGCGGATCCAACACGTAGCGCGCCTGAATTTGACGCCACAACGCACGGCCACGCGCAGCCAACCCCGCCGGAGGCCGAGGCACCACAGCCTTCCCGGTCATACTCGCCTCCTCGATTGAATCATGTTGACTACCAACCTATTTCGCGTCTAGACGCGACGTGGAGTAGCTCCGAGTCTCGTTGCCGCGCAGGCACTTTGGCGCACACAAAAAACGCTTTGAGCATCGCCGTAAGTGGATCACCGGAGACCGTTCCGGGCGCAGCGGTGCAGTTAAAAAAACGCGAATTGCTTGTGCGTGGGATGTGTTGCGGTGCAACGGGTTTCGTGACGTTGTGCCAGCGGTTGTTGTGTTGTGCTGCAAGGGTTTTCACCGTTGCCACCACTGTCGGCGTCGGGTGGTGGTGGCGGCGTAGTTCGGCACAGCATCGTCGGTGATGCCGTTGACTGTGCGCATCAGGTCGCAGCAGTCGGGTGGCTGGCCGCCGCAGCACCCGCAGCGCAGCGCGGAGCGTGTTGTGGGTTGGGCGCGGTGTTCGATGGGGGGTGCCTTGTCAGCGGCCACATCGAAATGCTGGCGAGACCCCGCGCGGTGGCCACAAGTGTGCCAATGGGGCACGTCGTAGCCGCGTGCACAGGCCTCGCAGGCGGGGCGGCTGCGGCTGCTTGCGCAGGCCTCACGGCGGGCGCGGCTCTCGCGTCTGACGCGTTCGAGTGCGGCGTCGATGTCGGCGTCGAGCCGCGCGCGCCGGGCGGCGTGGGTCAGTGCGGCGCGGCCGAATTCGGCGTCGCGGTCGAATCTCACAGTGGTCATCGCGACCTAGCCCCTTCCGAGTGACATTTGCTTGTAGCTGCCGCGGCTGGCCTGCGGCTCTGCCGCAAGCAGATTCCCGACAGCGTCAAAGTCGGGTTTGGTAGGAATGCCGCCGCGCACGGACTGGCGGCGAAGTTCCGCGCACCTAGCGCTTGTCGCCGCCAGTTGTGCGCGCCTGAGCTCGGCTGCGGCGGCGCGCGCGGCCTGGTGTTCGGCGATGACTTGGCGGGCGGTGTTGCGGTCGACGGCTGGTCGACCGACGTCGTCGGCGAAATACTGGCCGGCCAACTGGCTCTCGAGTTGGACTCGGCTGGTGTCTAACTCGAGAGCCAGTATTGATAGCGGGACTGATTCGTTCGTGCTCATAATTCGATTGTCTCCCTTCGGTTAGCTTTCGCGCGCCCGGCCGGCGGTCACGACCGAGCCACCTCCGTGCGACTGCGCGGAGGGTTAAGCGGTTGGCGTTGGGTTAAGCGGTTGGCGTTGAGCAGTTCGCGGGCGCGAGCGACGCTGGCGAGGGTGGCGCCGTCGTGTGAGCGGGGCGCGTGTTGGTCTGGGCATGTCCACAGCAGCCTGCGGTGCACGGCTGGGTCGTCGCCGCAGTTGCGGCACAACGCGGCGCCGACGATGACAAGAGCGCGCGACCGTTTTCCGAACCGGTGCCCGCAACCTGTGCAGCGCAGCTGGGCGGTCATGGCGTTTGTCCCGTCGCGCGCAGCTCGACTTCGGTGAGCGCATCGAGGGCGGCGCCGACGCCAGAGACCAGTCGGCGCGCTTCGGGCACGGTCAACGACAACCGCACGCCGACGACCCGGGCAACGACCCGAGGGTTAGTGGTGCCTGCAACCTCGAAAACGATGTCGCCGGCGAAGTGGCCAGTGACCCTCACGCGATCCTCCCGGCGGTTCGGTGTCTGGCGCAGGCGTCGCCGGGGCGGTGCACGGCGATTCGGCACGGTGCGCCCGACTTCGTCATGCGTCCGCAACGATGCGTCCGCAGGCTGACAGTGAGTCGTCGGGTGAATTCCAGCGGCAGCGGGCCGAGCTGGTCGTGTGATGCCGATGGGCAGCTGGTGTTGACAAGCGCGGTTTCGTCGCCGATCCGGTCGACGTCAGCCAGAAGGAGATGCTGTTCGCCATCTGCATCCACTGCGACGGCGACGCGGAAGCCGGGCGCACCGACGTCACACAGGCACCGTTGACGGTGCGGGTCGATCAGCAGCACGTCGTCGTCGGTCATTTCGGGTTCGCTCCTTTCTAAAATTCTCAATCCCCCGTCTCTCTAGAGAGAGAGACGGGGTGAGAATTTGAGGTTTGGGTGATAATCGGGGTGATAGTCGCGTGAGAATTTCTCAGGGCTTGGCATCGTTGCCGCCGTCCAGTGTCGGGCCCACGTAGGCGTATCGCGGCCGTTTGTCGGTGCCGACGTTATGCAAGAAACTGGCATTTATCAGCGCGTTTACGTCCCTATAGGCGCTTGCTTGACTCAGTCCCGCAGCGACTGCCAAGTCCACGAGCTTCGATCTGGTCAGCCCTTCGATGCCGCAGGAATTCTCAGCGAGTTTCGCAACAATTTCTCGCCGGGGCGTGATAATTTCGGCGCTTTTATCAAGCGTCGGTGAGAAAACGACCAGCGACTTTCGTTCCAGTTCGGACACGTCGGGCATCAGCGTCTCTGGCACTGTCTGAGAGACCATGCGGTACTCGTAGGTCTTGCCGCTCGGCGCGTCCTTGTGTTTTTCGACCTTGATCGACACGACGCTTTCTTCGGCCGTGAGCCGAAGGTCTGACCACACGGCGCCATCCCATGCAGTCGAGCCTCGCGGTGCTGAACCGTTGCGGCCGCTGTGGTGGATGCCCCATACGGTGCAGCCGGCCGCGGCGCGTATGCGGTCGGCCGCATCGACGGCGCGGCCTTGTTCAGTTGCGCTGTTCTCTTCGAGGCCAAGGGTGCAGCGGGCGCGGGTGTCCAGCACAAGCAGACCGGCGCCGACGTCTCGGGCCATTTGGACGGCCTGGTCGACGTGCACGACCAGGCCGAGTTGCACCGGCACGGGGAGCACATACAGCCAGCCATCGAGCCGCGCCGGATCGACGGCGTGGCGTGAGCACCAGGCGTAAATGCGGGCCCGAAGGCCAGATGCGCCTTCGGCGGCGACGTAGATGACTTTCTCCTGTTTGGCGATGCGGTGGCCCTCCCAGCTCGGCTCACCGGCCGCTAGGGCGCAGGAGACGTCGATGGCGACGAAACTTTTGTAGGTGCCTGGCGGCCCGGACAGTTGAGCCAGCGTGTTTCGATAGAGCAGGCCGTCGACGAGTGGCCTTGCCGTGGGTAATTTCCCGAGGTCGCGGACCGTCAGCAGCCGCATCCGCAGCGTGAGAGGTTCTTGATCGCGGTGTTGGCTGTTGGTGGTGCTGCCCCCGATGTACTCGGCGGCGTGGTGGTCGCCGACGTCCATCGGCTCAGCCAGCGGCTCGTCTGCAAATGGCTCGTCTTCGGACACTTGGGTACGCACCCAGTATTGGCCGTCTTCGGTTAGCATCGATGGTCCCGGCGGAACTCGGTAAGTAGAGCGTCTTTGAACGGCTGCGGCGAATTCTCGAACACGTCGAGTCCCCAATACTCGATGCGGCCAAGCCATTTACCTAACGGCGGCGCGTATTTGCCGTCCTCAACGATTTTGCGCCCACGCTCGGCGGCGCCGTGGGCGCTCACGCGCTGCGCTCCTGGCAGTCGGCCCGCGAGCGCGGAGGAATGGGATCGCGGTAGCCATTCGGCAATTTCGGGAGCCGGGCCGCGGCGTCCTGCCGTCGCCGAAGCTGCGCTAGTAGTTCTTCGCCTCGGCCGACGTGTTGTGGGTTGCGCGCGGTAGAGTCAGAGGCGTCGGCTCGCGTGGTCGATTGGGTGAAGTTGGCGGCGGCTGGTCTCGGTGAGTCGGCTAATCTCCCGGGGCCGCCCCCCTCACCCGGCGGCCCTTCGCCCGACGTTGTCACGCTGCACCGCCGTCGAGGGTTTCGGCTTGGCGGCCTTCGCGGCGTGCCTGCGCTCGGCGCTCCTGTTCCTCTTTGCGTAGCCGGCGCGCCTTGGCGGATTTGAAGGCCATGCGCTTCATGTGCGCGCGGTAGGCACTGTCGGCCATCCGTGCCCGCAGATCCTCAGGCAGCTCGGGATCGGTTGCGGCGTAAAACTTTTCGTAATGCCCGCGGGCAGCGTGGGCGGCGCGTGTTTTGCGATCGGCGGTGTTAGCCCAGCCGGTCAGCCCTGCGACGCTGCCGCGGAGTTTACGTTCGGATTCGGTGAGCGGCATCTCGTCTCCATGACGGGATTGCCGGTCCGTGAGGACCAGCTCGAATGCCGCCACCCAGTGGGGTGTCGGGTCCGGTCTCAACCGTTCTCGCCGGACTCCAAGTCAGCCAGATTCTCGCTGACGAACCACATACTACAACAACCGCGCGACGATTTCGGAGTAGAGCGCAGGTTCTGCGAGGAGGCGCTGCTCGGCGGTAAGGGTTTGGAGCTGTGCGATGCGTGAACCTAGATGGGAGACAATCAGATTGAGCTCGTCGAGCCTCACCCGATGCTTAGATTTGCTGACGCATGCCTCAAATATCAGGAGGAGCGTTTTCTCGCGAACGTCCACGCCGGCGGCGACATGGAAGGGGTCGGTAAGTGGTTCAGTCCGCATGGCCCAATGCCGCTGCCCGCGAAACAACTCCTGCTCAATTGCGCTACCCTCCGGAGGTCCTTTCCCGGCTGCCGGAGGTTTTGAACACCAGCGCCAGTGTGGTCCACCGGGTTCGTCTGATGTCTCCGGGTCCAAGATGAACCTGTGTAGCGTGCCTTTGCCAGCGCCCCTGCGGCCAGATATCACAATCTCGTAGCCCGGGAGTCGATCACCGGCGAAGCCGTCGCCCCAGCGAGTTTTGCGCCGCGCCATTACAGGTCACCGAGCCGTAGGCGGCGCGCCTCCTCAGCGGCCCGTTCGGCCGCGGTGGCTGCGGTGTAGCGGTCGAGCATCTGGCGCTGCTTCCACCCGGCCACCGCCATCAGGCCGCCCTCTGAGCCGCCGGCGGCCAGCCACCTGGTCGCCGCCGTGTGCCTAAGCAGATGCGGGTGAAAGTCGGGGATGCCGGCCAGGGCGGCCCGGCGCCGCAGCGCGCGGTACAGGCTGGTGTACCCGAAGCTGCCGGCCGCACGGGTCGGCAGCCACAGCTCTGAGCGCCCGGCGAGTTTGTGAGAACGCCTCACCCGCATGTAGCGATCGAGGACCGCGGCGGTCTGCGGCCCGAACGGTACCGCGCGGTCTGCGCCGCCCTTGCCGGAGCGGATGATGGCGCGCCCATGCAGCGTGTCAACGTCGGCGACAACCAAGGACGCGCACTCGCCGGCGCGCATCCCCGTCTCGGCCATCAACCGGACAATGCCCTCGTCGCGTCTGTCGCCGAACCCGGTGCCCTGGCAGGCCCGGAACAGGTCGCGCAACTCGGCCTCGGTGAGCGGGTCGGTGATCTTGGCCGCCAGCTTCGGCGGCGTCATCCCGAGCAGTCGGTCCGTTGCAATTTCTCCCTCGGAGGCCAGCCAGTGTGAGAACCGGCGTAATGCCATGTAGCGGGCCCGCGCGGTGTTGGCTTGAGCCCCGCCGTCGAAGAGCGCCGCGACGAAGCCCTGCACAGCCGCCTTGCTCAGCTCCGGGGTGGCACCGGTGTGCTCACACCAGCGCAGAAACCCCCGCACTCCCTCGCGGTACTGGGCGATGGTGTGCGGCGACTTGTGCTCCGAACGCAGCGCAACCTCCCAGGACGGCAGTAACTCAGCTAACGATATGGGGGATGTTGCCACGGACAGATATCTTACGTACGAGCCGCGTACTCTTCCATCAGAAACGGGAATCTCGATATTTCCGCTGGTTAACCCGCTTGCGCATAGGGCGCCGATGTGTATGATATCCAAGAAATATCAGGACGAAATCGGTTCTACGTAGCGCCCATCAGCGACCGCGAAAGCGCGGCTCCCGCTTCTCGACGAACGCCTGCGCCGCCTCACGGTGGTCCTCGGTAAGCCCGGTGTGTATGTGATGCGTGACCTCGAGGTCCATGCACTCCTCGAGGCTGCCGTGCACCGCCCGGTTCAGGTTCTCCTTCATGTAGCGGTAGGCGATCGACGGACCCTGGGCCAGCCTCCGGGCCCGGTCCATCACCTCCTTCTCGAGGTCGGCGGCCGCGAACGCCGCGTTGACCAAACCCAACTCCTCGGCCCGAGCCGCCGTCAGCCGCTCCGAGAAGTAGTACAGCTCCTTGGCTTTCGCCGGACCGACCAGCCTGGTCAAAAACCAGGTGCCGCCGTAGTCGCCAGCGAAGGCGACGCGGCCGAAGGCGGTGGTGAAGATGGCGGTGTCGGCCGCGTACCTCAGATCGCACGCCAAGGCCAACGCCAGCCCCGCGCCGGCCGCCGGGCCGGGAACCTGGGCGATCGTCGGTTTCGGCATCCGCCACAGCTTCCCGCTGGTCGCCTGCTGGCTCAGCCGCTGGCGGTGGATCGCCACATCCACTGGTACCGGCGCCCCGCCTGAAGAATCGCGGTCGGCCATGGCCTTGACGTCGCCTCCGGCCGAGAAGGCGCCGCCCGCGCCGGTCAGCACCACACACCCGACCGCGTCGCTGACTTCAACCTCGGCCAGGATCCGCCCCAACGCCTCGAGCATCACGTCCGAGAAGGCGTTCCGCCTCGAGGGCCGATTCATGGTGATCACCGCCACGCCGTCATCCAGCTCGGCCAGCAGGTCTTCGGTGCCGGTATCGAGCGTTGTCATGGCGCACCCACCACGAATCGCACTCCGGCTATCTCGGCGACCGGCCCGTCACCGTCGGGCAAGCCCTCCAGGCCCGGTGTCAACCAGAGTTCGGTGATGCCTTCGGCCCGGCCGTCCGCCGCCGGGACGAACCGCAAGGCTTGGCCGGCCGAGCCCAGCCGGACCGCGGCTAATCCGCCGTCTACCTGCGCGTCGAGCCCAAGAACCCGGGCCCACCGCTGAGCCGTCGCGGCCGGCTCTTCCACCTCGACCGTGATGCCGGCGATGCCGCCGGCCGGGTGATCCGGCGCGGCGCCCGTCCATGCCGGTCCCGCCCAGCGCCACGAGCTGGTGGGTGACGCCCAGTCGAGCGACACGATCGCCCCGGGGATGTCCTTGGGGTGCAGGTGGGTGCCGGCGATGTCCTCGAGGTCAACCTTCCACACCACGCGAACTCCCAGATCGGCCACCCGCCGGCGGGCCTCCTCGAGCGAGGGCATCTGGAAGATCGCCATGTAGCCGCTGTCTGACCCGCGGCGTGCCAGGTACCGTCCGGCGGTGGTGTCCGACCGCATGGGAGAGACGACTTCGACGAAGGTGTCGCCCACCGGAAACACCGCGTTGATCAGCCCGAACTCGCCGACCCCCGGATCATGGAACGGGTCCGGCCAGCCGAACGTCTCCTGGAGTGCAGCGGCGGTCTTCTCGCAGTCGCGGGCGACCAACGCCACCTGGCGTAGACGAGGACCGGGCAGTGAATCGGGCATAAACACCCTCCCATGGCAGCGACCTACGACCAACGTACTTGGGCTCCCGGCTCCGCGTCGTGGAGTCGCCGGTTCGCCTGCACGGCAAGGTGTTTGCGTCCCGATAGGAACGCAGGAACGCGAGTAATGTGGCTGCGATGGATGTCGCCGCGTCGAATGAGCGGATGATCGCCGGGATCGTCGCCGCGTCCGTCTCGCTTGGGGTAGCCCAGCTGGTGGGTATCCCGTTCGGCGCGCGAGCCGATGCGCGTGCTGCGGTCGGCTCAGTGGTCGTCGACCTGACACCGGGGCCCATCAAAGAGTGGGCGATTCAGACCCTGGGCTCTCTGGACAAACTCTTCCTAGCCGTCGTTGTGCTGGTGGTGATCGCTGCGATCGCTGCAATTGCGGGGACCCTTGAGACTCAGCGCCGCCCACTCGGCAGCGCCGCGATCGCCGCGGCGGGCTTCCTCGGATGTATCGCAGTGCTGTCGCGGCGGGGTGCGACAGCACTCGACACGATCCCGACCGTCGCGGGCACCGCCTGCGGCGTCGCGGCCCTACGGTGGCTTACCCGTCGGTTCTGGCCCGGTCCTGGACACCCGGAACGCAGAGCCGACCACGACGAGCCGGATGCCGGCAGACGCAGGATTGTGCTCTCCGGATTGCTCGGATTCGGCATGGTGACCGGGGTGTTGGGTGCGGTCATCACGCGGTTGGTGCATTCCGTGGCCGCTGATCGCAACAGCGTCACGCTGGCCCCACCCCGCACATTGGCGCCACCAATACCTGCTGATGTTCAACCGAATAGCGTTGCACTACCGAGCTTTATCACCGCCAGCGCCGACTTTTACCGGGTGGACACTGCACTCAGTGTTCCCCAACTCAGCCACCGTGACTGGCGGCTGCGCATCCACGGCATGGTGGACCGCGAAGCCACCTATAGCTTCGACGACCTCGCCCGTTTCGACGTCGTCGAAATGGTGATGACGTTGACCTGCGTCTCAAATCCCGTTGGCGGCAAACTGATTTCGACGGGCGTCTGGACTGGCTACCGGGTGGCCGATGTGCTGGCGGCGACCGGTGTGCATGCCGACGCCGATATGGTGCTCTCGACGTCGATCGACGGCTTCACCGCCGGCACGCCAATAGAGGCGCTCACCGATGGCCGCGACGCGCTGTTGGCAGTCGGCCTCAACGGTCAGCCGCTGCCGATCGAGCATGGCTACCCGGCCCGGCTGGTAGTGCCCGGACTCTACGGGTACGTGTCGGCCACCAAGTGGATCGTCGAGATGGAGCTGACCCGCTTCGACAGGGCAAAGGCGTACTGGACGCGGCAGGGCTGGGCACCGCGTGCCCCCATCAAGACCGAGTCGCGGATCGACGTGCCGAAAGCTGGTCAGCGGGTGCCGATAGGGCCCGTCATGTTCGGTGGTGTCGCGTGGGCGCAGAACCGTGGCGTGCGCGCCGTGGAGGTCCGCATCGACGATGGCGTGTGGCAGCCAGCTGAGCAGGGCGCGAGCTATTCCAACCAGACGTGGCGGTTGTGGAGCTTTCGCTGGCAGGCGAAAAGCCCTGGGAAACACACCATCACCGTGCGCGCCACCGATAACACCGGAGCCGTCCAAACTTCAGCCCAAGTTGGTCCCGTGCCAGACGGCGCCACCGGCTGGCACACGGTGGACTTCACCGTAGCTGGGACATAAAGCGCTATTTCGACGAGAGTTTCCGCCAACTCAATACGGCAACCACGATACCGATCAGCGCCGTGATCGGACCAATGATTGACCAGGTCGTGGTGTTGCTCATCGGGCTACCACCAAGCACTCCGAATCCTTGGAGCGCCCAGATCAGACCGAACAACGCGACGATCACGCCGAACGCCAATGTAACGACGAAAATCCTTCTCATACAGGGATGCTAAGCGCAGGCGGGGGCATGCCGCGCCCGCCCCACTGCGCAAGCACACGACGAAGTTCGTCAACGTCTGGCTTCGGTGCCGATGACGCCCACGCGACATAACCATCCGGACGCACCAGCAACGCCGTCGCCGACACATCACCGACCGGCCGTCCCGCGGCTATGGTGATCCGGTCCGCGATGCTTCTTGCGGCAGCCGCGATGACGGCGCCGTCGGTCAGGTCAACGAGCAGCGGCCGCCCGTCGCGGGCGAGCTCGGCGATCCGCCGTGTTCCGTTGTCACCCGCGACAGCGAAATCGGGCACCCAGTGTCCGGCCAGCGGGTGCGGATCATCGCCGACGGCATACCGATTTTCATTGCCGGACACCAGATCACCGAGACGGCGGGCAGTAGCGGGCTCCTCCAGCAGTTCGGCGAAAAGTTCTCGTAACGCCGTGACTTCCGTCCCGGGTCGAATGAGAGCCAACTGCGCCCGGGTGTGCATGATGACCCGTTCGGCGGCGGGCCGGCGCTCGGCCTGATACGTGTCGAGCAGCGCAGGGTCGGCGCCGCCGGCGATGACGGCTGCCAGCTTCCAGCCAAGGTTCACCGCATCCTGCAGACCAAGATTCAGTCCCGGACCGCCAATCGGGGAGTGCACATGGGCCGCGTCGCCGACCAACATCACCCGGTCGACCTTGTACTGCGAGGCGATCCGCGAGTTGATGCCATAGAAGCGACGTAGATCCAGCGGCTTGTCGGGAGATATCGGCCGCAGCGGAACGTCAACGCCGAGCACCCGCTTCACACTTGCCTCGATCTCGGCCAAGCTGACCGGCGGCTCGTCTACGTGATCTTCGTCGTCGAGACGATCCTCTTGAGCCGATGGGTCCAACTCGAGGGAGATGACCATCGCCCTGCCGCCAAGCCGGCGGCAGGCGAACATGCCACGCTCGGCGCGGTAGAACGGCGTGGGAGGGAGACGACCCCACCCGGGGATGTCGAGCGTCCCGGTGACCGGATCGACCCATTCATCCGGTGGCGCCAGTCCGAACGCCATCCGCGCGACCGCGTCATGCGAGGTCATTCCGGGGAAATCGATGCCCGCAAGTTTGCGGGTCGCGCTGGTTCCTCCGTCGGCGCCGACAAGGTACTTCGCCGCCAGGTCGTAATTGCCGTCCGGACCCTCGACATGCACGGTGACGCCGTCTGCCTGCTGGTCGAATTCTGTCAACCGATGGCCCCAGCGAACGTCGGCGCCATACTCGCCGGCTCGCTCGGCAAGAACTCGCACCAGCCGGGGCTGCTGGACGGCAACCATGAACGCCTGAGAATCGGCAACGCCGGTCAGATCCAACGTCATCGCGGCGAACATGGCCCAAGGGGATGGCTGCGGCGGTTCGGCCGTGCCCGCCAGGACGCTGTAGAAGCCACGATGATCAAGGATCCGAACCCCTTGGCCAGTAACCCCATTGGCGCGCGGTTCCGGGTTGGGGCCGGACATCGGGTCCAACACGACCGGCCGGATTCCGGCCAGCCCGAGCTCACAGGCGAGCATCAGCCCGTTGGGGCCGGCCCCGGCGATGACGACGTCATTCATTTAGGCCAGCTTACTAGTGCTGGCGCGTGAGCGACACTAACCGTCAGATCGACTGCAAGATGGCGGTCGCTACGGCCAGGCCCAGCCCGATCACCGCCGGAGCCGTGTCAGCTGCACTGTCGGATGCGCGCCCGTGAAAAACGATGGCGCCCAACGCAAGCAGCGAAAGCCCGATGGCGGCCGCGACCCCGATCGGCGCCCACGCCAAACCCGCCAGCACACCGGCGACGCCGGCCAGCTCGAGTACTCCGATCATCCGCCATTGCGCCGGCTTGACGCCGAGATGGTCACGGATCGCCAGCGATTGCCGGACCCCGAACAGCTTGATCAGGCTGGCAAACCCGAAAAGCATGGCAAGCAATGCCGTCACGATCACATCGGCAGTCATCACCACACGGTAATCCTCACCCGGCGAGGCCGGTAGCGGATGCAAACGCACGTAGCTCGCGCTCGATGTCGGATCCGGCGGGCTGATAGACCAGCTCGGTGACACCGAGCGCGCCGAATCCGGCGACGCGCTCCGACACTTGCTGCGCGGTACCCACCAAAGCCGCGGCGATGGTTAGCGGGATCAGGTCGGCGACATGTGGCTCGTCGCGGGCGTTGGCCTTGACCAGATGCCCCTCATGGATCGCGAGGTGGCGCTCGCTCTCCGGGCAGCCCTCGATCGCCTCGCGCCACCCGCGACCACCCGGCAGCGCGTCGACCACCGCGGCGCTGCCCCGCTCATAGGCGGCGTGGTACATCACCACCGCTCCGGGTGCCACGGCGTCGGCGACCCTTGCCGAGGTCAGCTGCTCACCCTCGTCAAGCACCGTGCCGAACGTCAGCAGCGCTCTCCAGTCGGCCACCTTGACGGCGTCGGGTTGGGGGACGGCGGCGGAGAAGACGCCGTCGCCCAGCTCGGCTGCCACCGCCAGGCCCTTGGGACCGTCCGCGCCGATCAGGATCGGCACCTGTACCGGTCGCTTCGCTCCGAAGCCGGGCAGATGCAGCATGCGAACTTTCGCGCCCTCCCACTCACCGGTCTCGCCGGCCAGCAGCGCCTTCAGACAGCGGATGTACTCGGCGACCTGGCGCCAGGCCATGGGCCGCTTGCCCAGCGCGAACCGGCCGGTGAAGCCCGACCCGACGGCCACAACAACGCGACCGGGCGCTTGATCCACGAGCTCGGCAATCGCGGCGGCATTCACCATCGGGTGGCGCAGGCTGGGAACCAGTACGCCCGGTCCCAGCCCGATCCGCGAGGTGCGTTCAGCACATCGCGACAGCACCATCCACACGTCGGGGTACAGCGCCGGGGAGTCGTAGAGCCACGCTCGCCGGTAGCCGAGCGTTTCGGCGAGCTGTACATGCGTCGGGGTGTCGGACGAGGTCGCGAACGCGCAAGAGATGTCCATACCCGGACACTATTCTGCGTCGTCGTCCCTCAAACCTTTGACCTGCCGGTAGTAGACGACCTTGCCGCCGCCGGCCCAGTTGCCTTCCGGGATCTCGTGAATCAGCGTCCAAACATGCAGCGCCCGTTCGCCTTCCGGCTCGATTCCGGCTGCGGCGCACACCGCCGCGTGCACGTCGGCCGCCAGTCGCTCCTTGCGGTCTTGCGACAGTGCACCTTCGAACACCGTCATCTCGACGCGGAATCGGGGGGCGCCCGCGCCACGCCCGCCCACCGACTGCGCCGCCGGATCCAGTGCGCGCAGGTACACCACGGTGTTGTCACGCAGGAACGGGGTGGCCGGGGCGCGCTCGGCGCGCAGCAACGCGGTGACGAGTTCGTCGGTCAGCCGTCCCAGCGCCTGATCGTCCAACGAGCCACGTACGTACGTCAGGTCGATCATCGGCATCGCGTCACCTCCTCGTGTTTCTCAGAGTATTAAGGTTTCTCCGACAGCGGTTGGACGCACGCTCAGCGACGAAGAGCAGGCATCGGCAAGGAGCAACGGATGGCGGGGATGGCAGAACTGATACCGGTGCTGCCCGCACACCGCTTCGACGAAGCCGCGCTGGCGCGGTATCTGCGTGGACGGCTGCCAGGCTTCGACCGCCAACTGCAGATTCGTCAGTTCCAGGGCGGACAGAGCAACCCCACCTATCACCTGCGCACTGACGGCGGCGAGTACGTACTGCGCAAGAAGCCACCGGGCAAGTTGTTGCCCCGAGCCCATGAGGTCGAGCGCGAACACCGCGTCATGGCGGCGTTGGCCGAAACCGACGTGCCGGTACCCCGCATGCGGTTGCTGTGCAACGACGAAACGGTGCTCGGCACACCGTTTTTCGTCATGGATTACGTCGACGGACGGGTTTTTCCGGACCGGGTGATGCGTGAGGGCACCCCGGCGCACCGTGCAGCCGTCTACGAGGATCTGGCACGCGTGCTGGCCGCGCTGCATCGGGTGGACTGGCGCGCGGTGGGGCTTGAGGGCTTTGGCCGGCCAGAGGGCTACATGCAACGTCAGGTAGCACTGTGGACTCGGCAATGGCAGGCCGCACGCATGGAGGACATGCCGGCGATGGACCTGCTGGCGCAATGGCTGCCAGACCACCTGCCGCCCGACGATGCGCCGGCGTGTATCGCGCACGGCGACTACCGACTGGGCAACGTATTGCTGCACCCGACCGAGCCGCGGGTGGTTGCGGTGCTGGACTGGGAACTGGCGACGATCGGCAACCCACTGGCCGATCTCGGGTATTTCTGCGTCACCTACCATGTGCCCGGCGGGCCAGGTGGCATGACTGGGGTGCTCGGTGAGAACCTCACCGGCACTGGGCTTCCCGATCAGCAGACCTTCGTCGAGAGCTACTGCACGCATGCGGGCCGCACGCCGCCGGAGTCGCTTGACGTCTTCGTGGTGTTCTCGATGTTCCGGCTGGCCTCCATCACCGCCGGAGTATGGCGGCGCGGGGTGGACGGCAACGCCGCCGATGCGCGCGCCAGTACCACCGAATATCGCGAGCGCTACCGCGGTATGGCCGAGACGGCGTGGACGCTGGCGCAACAATTGACCGCCTAAGACACGAGCAACTGATTACAGACCGGCGAAGTAGAAGCCCAGCAGCAGCGCGAAAAGCCCGAGTACCCATCCGCTGGTAGTGGCCTTGAGCCAGACCGGTGCGTGGCGGACTTCCATGAAATGCCGGATCACCAAGTGCGCCTTGAATGCCGCGATCAGCAAAACGATCGTCGTGACCGTGGTGTTGATCTGGTGGGAGGCTCCGCCGCCGATGGCGATCAATGATGACGCGATGGTGACCGTCGTGAGCAGTGCCCACACGATTGTCAGTGGATTGCGGATCAGTGACGTCATGATCTACCTCATCAAGTAGAGCAGGGCGAACAAGACCAGCCACAAAACATCGACCATGTGCCAGTAGGTTGCGCCCGTCTCGACAAACGAAATCTTCGGCGTTGTCGATGTTTTCAGGTGCCGGATGACGAAGCACATGATGACCAGACCCAGTGCGACGTGGCACAGGTGCATGCCGGTCATCACGTAGTAATACATGAAGAACAAGTTCTTTCCGGGCGTCAGACCTGCACTGATCTCAGGGATCCACTCGACCATCTTGAGAAGCGGGAAGGCTGCACCGAAGGCCAGTGCAATCCAGAACCCTCGAAGGCCGGCGGCCATGTTGCCGGCCCGCGCGGCGGCGGTGCCCAGCGCCACAAAGAGTGAACTAGTCAGCAGCACGACGGTATTGATGGCACCGATGTCCACATTGAGCCGAGCCTGGCTCGCGAGGAACAGTTGGTGATTCTGGCCCCGGAAGTACATGTAGCCAACGAAATAGACGCCGAAAATCAGCAGGTCACCGATGACGAAAAACCACATGCTCGCTTCGCCGGGGACATGACCGCGGGTGTGGGCAGCGCGTCGAAGCTGATCGACGCCGGCGGCGGATCCTTCAGCTACGTCTGTCATGCGCTGGTCCTCGACGGGACCTCGAGGGCAACAGGCTGTGGCATGGGCGGCGCGTTGTCGAGTTCGCCGTCTGGTTGGTTCTTGATCGCCTTGTAGATGCACACGTACACGATGAACTGCCACGAAACATAGAGCGCCATCGCGAACCAGAAGGTCATCAGGCCGTTCCAGGCGAAGGGGCCCGATTTGGCGATCCAGACCGGGGCGGCCATCAGCTCGGTCACGTATTGCCAAATGGTGTAGTAGCCCAACCACTTTGGCAGAATGTTGTTCTCGTCGAGAATGATGGCCAGACCAAAGGCCATCCACATGACGCAGAAGCAACCCAGCGAGCCGATGAACGCCAAGTAGCCGAAGTCGTAGAGCATCGTCAGCACAGCCGCGCTGTATCCAGGGCGAAATGCACCCAGTCCGAAGCAGAACATCGGGAAGAGCATGCCGACGATCGCGCCGGTGATGGCACCGATCATCATCGAATAGCGAAACGCAGGACTGACCGACATCCGCTTGACCTGGATGAGGTAGCAGGCGTTCGACACCGGCGCAAGCCCGTAGGCGAGCGTCAGGATCAGACACGCGATCAGCAGATTGTGGGAGTGCATGAAGTTGACGATGTGCGGTGTAGGGCTGCTCGGTGACCGCGGCGGCATCATCCAACTCAGCGGGACGAACACCAACCCGAAGACGTTGAAGAAGAACGGCACGCTCCAAAATGCAATCCACTGATCGAGTTTGCGATTCGTGCGCCACGAAGTCGCGTGGTTGGCGGGGGCTGTCGGGCCTTTGGGGGCCTCTGCCACGCTGCCGCTCACGCGAGAACCACCCGGTCGTCGCCTTGGTGCTTGACAGCACGCAGAAGTGCCCAGAACATCACCGCGATGTAGACAGCAAATGTGGTCAGCCGCAGGGTGAATGACAGTGGACCATTCCAGGCGAGCGGGCCTGACTTGTAGAGGATCGAGAACGCGCTCGGAGCCAGCAACGCGATGGTCGCGACGTTGAAGTGCGCGACCCAGCGCGGAAAGATCGGATCCGATCGATCATCGAGGTAGACGCTCAACGCGAAGCACAGGTTCTGCACCATGATTGTGCCGACGGGCGCGATGAAGAAGAACCAGGCCATGTCATTGAGCAGACTCGTCAGCTGAGGATCGCGGTCGGGCCTGAAAGCGGCTATGCCCCAGCAATAGTCGGCCAGGATGAAAGCGGTCGTGCCGACGCCGACGCAGATGATGTAGGCATACGTCAAAACGGCGCTTGACGTGGCGGCTCGCGAGATTTGCACTGCTGTCACCGCGAACAGCGGCACCAGAGAGCACGCAATGAGGTTGCCGAGGATCGCCACACCCAGGATGCCGGTGACGTTGCCACGGAAGAACGCCGCCACTTGATCGGGTGTCAATGTTGGTGACAGCGGCGGTGAGAACACCGGGAACGCGAGGTAAGCGAGGACAAACAACGCCACTGCCGGTGGCGCGGTCCACAACAGGATGCGTTGACCTCTGGTGTTCATCGATGCCGTCCTGCCTCACCTGGTGCGAAGTCACTGCAACGGGCGACACGTCGACAATTTCAGGTCGTCGTCTCGCCGCGAAAACGTGTGGTTCTAGACCTAGCACGTTCACTGACTGATGACAACGAAAACTAGATTTTTCCGCAGCGGGCCGTGAAGGCGATCGGCCTGTTTGCTCGAGCAAAAATGCTACTTAGCCAGCGGATATTTGAGCAAGTGCCTCTCTGATGGGCTCCGCCAGGCCGCCATTTCATGTGACATCTGTCAGCGAGTCGATCAAGTGTTGCAGAATAGGGGAGTGCCAGAAACTGCAACGGGTCGGGAAGCCCAGCGCCGCAAAACGCGTGCGCGGGTGCTCGACGCCGCCATCGTGGAGTTCCAGCGCGCTGGCGCGAACTCGGCGGATATCAACGCGATCGTCGAGGCAGCCGGAGTTGCCCGCAGCACTTTCTACTTCCACTTTCCGACCAGAGAACATGTCTTACTGGAGTTGATCCGCCGCGACGAGGACTACCTTGCGGCGGAACTCAGTCAATTTCTTGACACCCGCCGCGACCTGCCTGCCGTACTGAATGAGATCATCAGGCTCGTCGTCGCACTCGAGACCCGATGGGGTGCAGCCCTATTTCGCGACGTCATCAGTCTCTACTTCTCACCGGCAGCACCCAAAGACGAGAATTGGACCAGACACCCAACATTCGTGTTGCTAGCTGCCGAAATCGAGCGTGCGCGCAACCGCGGCGAACTCTACGACGACGTCGAGGCACAAGATAGCGCCGCATTCTTTCTGATCGGCCTTCACGCACAACTCATCAGTGCTAGAGAGTCAGGACCCGGACGTGACGAAGTCCTAAAGAAATTCGTGAAGAGCACCCTGCGCAGCCTTCAGCCCTGAACTATCGGTGGGGTGTAGAGATCTTCGGTGGGGTGCACTCCGACGCACCCGAGGCTCCGTCGCTACCGCCGCTGAGGCCGCGGCTCCTCGGCTAACACCGGTTCGGGTTAACCGACCTGACGGAATTTCTCAGCTGCTCGGCTACTCACAGCTAGACGCTAACCGCGACCAAGCCTGGAGCTAACGACCGAGCGCAATCATGGCTGATGAACACCACCACAGAACCTTCTGAGATCACCACAACTAAGGCGCAGCTTCGACGCTGCAATGTGATCGGAATGATTGTCGGCGGTGCCTCCGCCGTCGCTCTGCTCGCGTTCTTCGGCGCCAGCGCGCCCGACGCCCCCGAAACCACCGTCGCGTCGGGGACGGTGCAGCTGACAGACCTGGCAACCCCGGCGCCGCTGCGCGTGCAGGACGTCGACGACAGCGATGACGAAGCTCAGCTGCAGCAGCAAAACAATGCAATGCAGTCCATGATTCAGTCCGAACAACAGGCCGAAGAACAAAACGAGCAGGCTCAACAGCAGGCTCTGCAAGACGAGCTACAGGCGCAACAAACCGAGCAGCAAGCCAACCAGTAGCCGCGGCCAGCCGTGACGCCCATACACTGACCAATCGTGGGCATTCTGTTTGGCTTCGCGCCGTGGATCGTTTATTGGGTGCTTGTCGGCAACGTGCCATTGCTTGCCGCGGTGTTGGTCGCCTTAGCGCTCGCCGTCGTCGGGGTGGTGGTCGGCCGTGCCGTCCGGCTACCAACGCGAGCGCTCGAAATTGGTTCTGCCGGAACATTTCTAGCCTTGACCGCCGCGACCGTATTGCTGAGCCCGTCGGCGATCCAGCGGTGGGCTCTGCCGCTGAGCATCGCGGCGCTCCTGCTGGTGGTGCTTGTCGGCGTGCTGACCGGCAAGCCCTTCGTGTACGAGTTCGTCGCGGCGGGTCAGCCCCCAGGGGTGGTGGGAAGCGAGCTCTTCGGCCAGGTCACGGCGCGGCTGGCGTGGACCTGGATTGCCGTCCTCGGCGGTATGACGGTGTCGTCGGCGATTCCCCCGATCGTGCTGCGCGACGCGTCGATGCTCGACGCCAGGACGCCCACCGCGTACTTGTGCTACTGGGTCATCCCGTTTTCGTTGCTGGGCCTGGCGGCGCTGGCGACGAAAATCCTGCCCGACCTGATGACCGCAGGGGCGGGCGACATCGTCCGAACGACGTCATTCGTTGCCTATGGCGAAGCCACCATCGACGAGCTGTACTACCTTGCGCAGGAACACGCCAACCGTGAAGTCGGTGCCGGGCAGGAGGCATACAACGTCAAGGTTGGAAGCATGGGCACACCGCTGGTAGGCGACGACACGCGACACTCCTGGCCCTCGACGTACAAAGTGCGCCAGGCGCGTTAGAAGACGCGCACCCAGTCGATGAGCATCTCATCTCGGGCTCAAGCACAGGACCATAGCAGGACCGCGGCGCTGCGGTTCTGGCACCATGGCGAGGTGTTCAGCGGGTATTACCGACGTCTGATCGCAACACCGCCGCGAGTTCTGCTCGACCCGCTGATCGTTGCAGTGCTCGCCGCCAGCGTGAGCTTGGCTGGCGCTGGTCGTCCGTCTTTCTGGTACGACGAGGCCGCCACGATTTCGGCCTCCTACAGTCGTTCGTTGAGTCAGTTGTGGCAGATGTTGGGCAACGTCGATGCCGTCGAAGGTCTGTACTACCTGCTCATGCACGGCTGGTTCAAAATTTTCCCACCGACGGAATTCTGGTCGCGCGTACCAAGCGGTTTGGCCATTGCAGGCGCCGCCGCCGGCGTCGTTGTGCTGGGCAAGCAGTTGTCGTCACGAACTGTCGCCGTGGCCTCCGGCCTGGTATGTGCGATCTTGCCCAGGACGACGTGGGCAGGTATCGAAGCTCGACCATATGCCCTGTCGATGATGGCGGCCGTGTGGCTGACGGTGCTGCTCGTTTATGCCGCACGCCGCGACAACGGTTGGGCGTGGCTGTCATATGCGCTCGTCCTGGCGATCTCGATTCTGGTCGACGTGTACCTGCTGCTTTTGCCCTTCGCCTACGTCGCTTTCATTTTCGGCTTTCGGCACGGCCGATCGGTCGTACGACGGTTTGCGGTGATGTCGGTTTTGACGATCGGTGCTTTAACGCCGTTTTTGACGGTGGTCGCCGGCCAAGCGCATCAGATCAGTTGGGTTGCGCCGATCGGGCACCGCACGATCGAGGATGTGGCGATTCAACAATATTTCGAGCGAAGCCCACCATTCACCATGGTTTCAGCATTGATAGTGGCGACAGCTATCGTCTTGTGGCTCTTCACGTCTGCGCACCTGGTCGAGGGAGATCGCCAGCTGTTGACCTTGGCGATCGGATGGCTTGTGATACCGACCGCCGCGATCGTCATCTGGTCGGCGTTGGTTCACCCCATCTATACGCCGCGTTATCTATGCTTCGCTGCACCGGCAATGGCACTGGCCCTGGGCGTCTGTATCGGCGCGGTGGCCGTTAGGACATGGGTAGCGGCGGCTGTCCTGAGCATTCTCGCCGTCGCGGCGGCACCGAATTTCCTTCTCGCACAACGTAACCCGTATGCGAAGTACGGAATGGACTATAGCCAGGTCGCCGATCTGATCACGGCGAAGGCAAAGCCGGGTGATTGCCTACTCGTCAACGACACGGTGACGTTCATGCCCGCCCCCATGCGCCCACTGCTGGCGGCGCGCCCGGATGCTTACCGGAAGTTGATCGACCTCACCCTGTGGCAGCGAGCGACCGATCGCAACGACGTCTTCGATACAAATCTCATCCCAGAAGTCGTCGCCAAGCCGTTGAGCCACTGCCGCGTCGTGTGGATCATCACCCAAGCCGACAAAACGCGGCCCGATCATGAGCAAGCCGCAACGCTCCCACCCGGCGAAGGCTTCGGAGCCACAGCGTCTTTCGCGGTCCCACACGGGCTGGGCTTCCGGCTGATCGAGCGCTGGCAGTTCAACCTGGTGCAGGTGATCAAGGCGACACGATAACGAGCAGTTACCAGACCCGGATGTAGTCGACGAGCATTCGGCTCGGAAAGGTACCGCCTGCGGGATCGCCCGCGCCAACCCCGCCGACCGCAAGCGTGAACATCGGCGACATCCAATAACCGGGATTGTTGAACGGCCACCGGAAGTCATCGGGAGCACCGCCGTGGACGTGGATGGGCTTCGGCGGAACTTTGAAGTACTCCGCACCGTCTCGCGAGAATTTGAAACCGTCAGTATCCCAACGCATTTGCCAGGTGTGCCACGCGCCGTCAACCAGCCCCGGGATCGATTTGCCTTCCCAGGTTTTCCCGTTGGATGCCGCGTGGACCGTGGTCCCGGGGGCCCATTGGCCGTTGCCGTACCACTCGAAGATGTCGACCTCGCCGTCGGGCATCGGGTCCTCGTTAACAGTCCAAAACGAGGGCCACAGGCCCGGGAACAGGCAGTCGAGTTTGATCCGGGCCTCCCAGGTGGTGTTGATCATGCCCCGCCAATTGCCGCGCAATTTGCCGCTGAAATATTGGCCGTTTTCTTGGGTGGCCTGCAGGACCAAATTGGAATTGCCGTCGAGAAACACGTTTTGGGCGCGGTATATCCCGTCGACCGGCGGGTACACGTCGTCCTGCCAGGTCTGCGGCGTCCATTTCGCGAGGTCGGGGCCTTGGCCGGCCGGTCCGTCGAACTCGTCCTGGAAGATATATGGCCCGGTGGGGCCCGCAGCCGGCGCAGCCGGCGGTGTTGCATGGCCGGGGATCGCGTGTGCTTCTGGACCGCGGACCGCAGCCGCCGCAGCAGCCGCAAGCATGCCCATCCCCGTCGTCAACAGCATGTTGCGTCGATTCATCTCCGGCACAGCTCGACGATATAGGAGACGGCTAGGCGGCACCGGGGGAGGCAGCAGAATCCGGCCCGCGTCCGCCGGCCCTAGGGGCCTCCAGCCGAGCCTGACCAGTGCGTATTCATTCGCCGAACCGTTCGTCATAGCCGCAAGCTCACCACCCGAGCGGTGGCGTGCGCGGTCCCTTGCGGTTGACACCAGACCCAACACGAGGCTGACTTTCCGGGGTTGGCAGACTGTGCGCATGGCACAGATAACTATGCGTGGAAACCCGATCAATACCGTTGGCGAGTTGCCCGCCGTCGGATCGCCAGCTCCTGCCTTCACTCTCACCGGCTCCGATCTCGCACCAGTCAGCAACGACCAGTTCGGTGGTAAGCCCTTGTTGCTGAACATTTTTCCATCAATCGACACGCCGGTATGCGCCACCAGCGTGCGCACCTTCAACGAGCGCGCCGCGGCGGGCGGTCTGTCCGTGCTGTGCGTGTCCAATGACCTCCCGTTCGCGCAGGCGCGCTTCTGCGGGGCAGAGGGTATCGAGAACGTGAAGTCCGCCTCGGGGTTCCGTGACAGCTTCGGCCAGGACTACGGCGTCACGATCGCCGACGGTCCATTCGCCGGGCTGCTTGCCCGGGCCGTCGTGGTGATCGGCGCCGACGGCAACGTCGCGTACTCGGAACTGGTGCCGGAGATCGCCCAGGAGCCGAATTACGACGCCGCGCTAGCCGCGCTGAGCGAGTCGGCTTAACTACCCGTGTGGTGGGGCGGTACGCCCGTTGGCGTACCGCGCTGGGGCTTCCAGCCGACGTAGGTCAGATACAGCCCGGCCGAGGCCAGGCACAGGAACACCACCCATATCAGTGCGGTTGCCCCTGAGTCGTACACCGCATTGCCGGCTGCATCGTAAGCCTGCGGCACAGTCAGCAACAGCACGCCACGTATTGCCAGGAACCAGCCCACAACCGACACGATGATCGCCGCCGGGCTGCGCCAGTACTGGTGAAACGCGATGATCACCAGGCCGGATATCAGCAGAATGGCGCCAAACAGCCATGGCCACATGGGGTTTGCCTTGAATTCGGTGAACAGTGTTCGCATGTAGGACCCGCGAATCGCCACCGTGGTCGGCACGATGGTGAAAAACGGTCCCAACGCGCGGGCGAACATGCGTGTGCGGACCTGCGCCTGCTCTGATGTGCTCATCGCTACCTTCGTCTCGTGGGTGAAAAATACCGGCGGCCGGGCGGTCAGCCGGAAAACTGTTGTCGGTGAACCGTTGCCGGATGAAGGGCGACCAGCAGCACCCCGACGGCGAAGATCAGCCCGGTCAGCCAGGGAAAATGCCCGTCGGGAGCGAAGCCTTCAGCGGCGACGAACGCGAGACCGTAGGCCGCCATCGCGGTACCGGCCAGCATGACCGGTTCGGCCCAGCGATCCGTGAGCAGCGTTCCTAACATGCCGAGCGGCGCCGCGAAAACCCTTCTGCCCCGGTACAACAACACCATCTCAACCGCTGTGACCAGGGTGAGGATCACCACCCATTCCAGCCGGGCGAGCCACCATTCGACGGTGCCCTCCACCGGCTGCGGCAACAGGCCGGCGGGGTAGCCGACGATCGCCACGATCACCACCGGAATCATATGCCACAGGTAAAGAGCCATCACGTTGCTGTTGGCTGTTGCCAGCGCCCGCCGGACGAAACCGCCGCGCAACGCCCGGTTGAGCGCGGGTGCCAGCGTCATCGCCAGTGCTGCTTGGGCGCAACCGAACGCCAGCATCGCTGTGGTGGGCGGGTCGCTGTTCTGCAGGGCTTGACCTGGCACACCGATCATGCTGACCGGGTAGGGGCCCAACGTGATCAGCAGTGCCAGCGCGACCGCCGATCCGGCGAGGAGCAGTGCGGGTCTGCGGCCGGCTAATAGCCCTTCGCGCCAAGCGATTCCGAGCTGATACAGCGCACCCCAGCACAGCAGGTAGTTCAGCAGCCGTAGGTGGGGCACATGTCCCCAAATCGAAACGACATCGACCGCGACAACCCCCGCAGCGAGCGCAACGAGCACCAAGAGCCCCCAACGCCGTTGTGCGGCAATCGCAACCGGCGTCAACGAGACCACCGCCAGATACACGGCGAGGAACCACAAATGCATCGCCACCGCCCAACCGGCGTATTCCAGTGTGGAACCCGCAATGTGGCGCCAGTCCAGGACAAGGACAACTGCCGACACCACGGCGACGTAGACCGTTGTCGGGCCGAGCACCCGGGCAAGTCGATGCCGCAACCAGGTTTGGCGCGACTCACCCTCGGTATCGCGCCGATACGTCCAGGACACCGCGCCGGCGTAACCGGCGGCCAGGAAGAACGTCGGCACGGCCTGGAACGGCCACGTCAGCCATTGGGTCCACGGCTGGTCGACGAGCGGATTCTGCCGACCGAAATATCCGTCGTGATACGTCACCGACCCGGCAAGCCAGTGGCCCAACACAATGAGGATCACACCCGTTACGCGGTAGAAGTCCACCGCCAGATTGCGGGCCGGGCGCATGATTCTCGGGGCGGTGCCGTCAGCCAGAGGGCTTGGTCGGGTGGTCCATGACCAGACACTAGCCCCGCGCTATCCGGCTCCGGTGTGACGACGGCAAATCTTCGCGTGCGGCGTGCTCTCCGTTCGTTCCGGTAAACTGATGTTCTCTTCGCCGAAGTCCGGCGGTGCATAGCTTGGAAGGTGCCCACATATGGTCACGCGGTCGTTCACCAAACTGGCTGCCGCAGTCGGGGGTCTGGGTTTGTCGTTATTCGCTGGCGCCGGGATCGCGTCCGCAGACCCCGCTATCGATTCGGCGATCAACACCACCTGCAGTTACCCGCAGGTGGTAGCGGCGCTCAACGCGCAATCGCCGGCCGCTGCGGCCAAGTTCAACAACTCAGCGATGGCGCAGGGCTGGTTGCGTTCCTTCCTGGCCTCGCCGCCGCCCCAGCGCGCGCAAATGGCCCAGCAGGCGGAGGGCATGCCGGGGGCTGCGCAATACATCGGCCTGATCGGCCAAATCGCCGGTACCTGCAACAGCTTCTGAGCCGTGCCACGGTGACGGCCTGGATCTCCAGGCCGTCACGCTTTACCAGACACGTATCCAGTCGATGAGCATGTCGGCGGGGTAGGTTCCCGATCCGGGATCACCGCCCCCTGACCCCGCAACCGCGAGGTTGAACACCGGAAAAACGGTGTAGCCCGGCCTGTTGAACGGCCAATCCGGCAACGAGCTCGCCGGAACGTCAAAGTACGGCTGGGCGCCGTCGACGTAGTCCTTCCAGAACCGGATACCGGCCTGGTCCCATTGGCAGCGCCACGTGTGCCAAGCGCTGTCGACGGCGATGTTCTGGGTCTTCCATTCGCCGCCGTTTGCTTTCGCATGGACGGTAGTGGCCGACGGCCAGCTGCCGTTGCCGTACCACTCGACTACGTCGATTTCGCCCTGATCCTCATTGCCGAGCCAGTAGGCGGGCCAGCCGCCGGCAGTCAGGCAGTCAAACTTGATCCGGGCCTCCCAGGTGTGCCCGACGCCACCGCGCCAAAGACTTTGCACCTTGCCGCTGAAGTACGTCGGACCGTCTTTCGCGGCACGGAGAACCAGGTTGGAGTTACCGTCGATGAACACGTTGCGACGATCGTTGCGGTACTGCCCGATGTGCTCGGGTAGCTCCCAATACGTCGGATCCTTGATTTGCTCGCGAGCCGTCGCCACCGCCCACTTCGACGGATCCGGAGCCGAGCCGGCCGAGCCGTCGAACTCGTCGTGGAACAGGTAGGGCCCCGCCGGCGCGCCCGGTGAGCGCGGGTAAGCACGGGCCTCCGGGATGGGGACAGCAGCTGCCAACACGCCAACCCCGGTCATCAACATCATGGTGCGACGATCCATCTCGGGCATAGGCACAGCACGATAGCAGCCGGCTACCGGGCCGCGCGCATCCGCGACGGACAGCCCGGTCAGAGGTGAGCCAGCCACCGGTCGGCGAACACGTCGGGGTGCTCTCGATGCATGAAGTGCCCGCCGGGCGCTTCCTCGACGATGTAACCGTTGTCGAACATCCGGGCGGCGGTGCGGTAGTCCGCGGGCTCGACGATGGGATCGGCCCCGCCCTGCAAAGACCACCGTCGGCACGGCGATCCGCGCTTTCATTGATGCGCTGGGCATTGGCGAGAGCTTGCGGTAATAGCTGGATCGCATCGGTCATGGGCTACCGGAGATCTGAGGAACAAAGGCCTTCTGGTAAACGAGCCAGCGCAATTCGATCGGGGATTCGTCCCGCTCGACGTCGAACACGTCAAGCCCGCAAGCCCAATCGGCGAACCAGGCAGTGGGCGGCCAAGCGGCTTCGGGCAGATGGGCTTTCTCATACTCGTAGGCGGGGTCGTCGGCAATGAGGTCGAGAGGCAGTTGGTCGGCCGCAGCCGACATCTCATCCCGGGTGAAGATCATGGTGTTGCACTGCTGACCGAGTTCGCGTGCCGCATCGTCGGGGGCGTAGCCGGCACGTGCCAGGAAGGCATTGAACACCAAACATCCGCCCGGAGCCAGACAGTCTGTGGCGAGTTCAAGCATCCCGCGCAGCTCTTGGGTCGTGCGAAAGTCGGGTACCACCTCGGAGGCGACAATCAGCCGGTAGTCGGATCGGACACCGTCCATGGTCTCGAAGACGTCGCCGTGCATGACGCGGACATCGAGTGATTCGCGTTCGGTCTCCGTGCGGATGATGTCGGCGAACTTCGTGCTCAGCTCGACTGCGTCCACCGGGTGGCCGCGCCGCGCCAGGGCCAGGGTATTGCGCCCGGTTCCTGCACCAATGTCGAGCACCGGAAAGGTCGGGGGATCGGCTGTTTCGCACGCCAGCGCCCACACCCGCGCGTCCGGCTCGGTGCCGAACAGTGGTCCCTCGCGGGTGGCAACCCAGCCGTCGTAAGCGCCCCCGATCGTCACGGATTCGGTTGTGACGCGATAGTTCATCGTGATGCCGAAGGGTGCATTGAACGAGATGACGATGTTCGAACGCGACGAAGCCGTGTAGGCCTTGGCCAACTCGGTTTCCAGCACCGTCTTCAGCTGAGCAAATTGCTCGGCCGTGCGTTGGACCCCCGCAACGGCGAAGAAGTTGTCGCACATCTTGACGTACTCGTCAATCATGCTGGGAACTGCCGGGACGGTAATCTGCCCGGTCACCACCGATCGGCGATACAACCGCCGGGCCATCGCTTCGCGGAGCGTCGACGGGCTGAAAGACCTGACGGCCGGATCGTCCACCAGACTCTTCTACACGACCCGGACCCGTTTCCACCAGCGGTCGGTGCTATAACGCAACGTATGTCAGACACCGGGCACTTCATCACCCACGTTTCCGATACGGCTCGGTGGACGGCGCTGCACCGCGCAACCGAAACGGCACGTGCCGATGCGTTGTTCAACGACCCGCTCGCCGAACGTCTGGCCGGTGAACACGGCCGCGCCATCGTCGCCAAGGTTCCCCGGTCGACGCGCAACGGGTGGTGGTTGATCGCGCGCACCAAGATCATCGATGACGCCATCGCCCGATCTATCGCCGAGGGCTGTGACCGAGTGTTGAACCTGGCCGCCGGTCTGGACACCCGGCCGTATCGCTTGGACCTCCCGACCGATTTCCCTTGGATAGAAGCCGATCTGCCACAGTTGCTCGCGGAGAAGACGCAGCTTCTCGCCGACCAGACACCACGATGCCGGTTAACCCGGGTGGCGGTCGACCTCTCCGATCCGGGCGCCCGCGACGCATTCTTCAACGAGGCGCTCGACGGCGCTACCAAAGCCCTGGTATTGACCGAGGGCCTGCTGATGTATCTCGAAGACCGTGACGTGGTCGCGCTTTCCGGCGCGATCAAACGGCCCGAGGTGGCCTGGTGGATGCTCGATATCGCCTTTCCAGGCCTGAAAAAGATGATGAACAAGAAAATGGCCGGTCTGTTGCAGAATGCGCCGTTCAAATTCGCGCCCGAGAACGGCGTAGCCCATTTCGAAGGCCTGGGCTGGCGCGCCCTCGAAGTACAATCAAATTTGGAGGCGGCCAACCGATTCCGGCGTTTGCCGATGTTCATGCGCCCGCTTGCCTGGCTGCCCGAGACCGATCCGCGTCATCCCGGTAGCAGACCCTGGGGTGCCGTTGCCGTCCTTAACCACTGAGTCCATGCGCGATCAGCGATCTGTTTCACGACGCGACGCCATCAAATTTGCGATGGCGCCGGTTCTGTTGGGCCTGAGCACGGCGGCTTTCGACGGGCAGCAGGCGTCGGCCGCCGGCATCAGGCTGATCGATTTTGCGGAGCGGCGGATCCCGCCGGAGGAAATCAAGGCGGCCGGCTATGCCGGGGTAGTGAACTACGTATCCCTGGAGCGGCCGGGCGCCCACTTTGAGGCAAAGCCCCTCACCCGCGAGTACGCCGACGCGCTACGCGCAGCGGGTCTTCACATCGTCAGCAACTATCAGTACGGCAAACCCGGTTGGCCAGACCCATCGGACTTCACCCGGGGGTACGACGGCGGAGTGGCGGACGCTCAGACGGCCCTTCGTCTGCACGCTGCGGCCGGCGGTGCAAATTCCGCCCCGATTTTTTTTAGTGTGGACGACGACATCAACGAGAACATCTGGAACAGCGTTGCGGTCAATTGGTTTCGGGGAATCAATTCGGTATTGGGTGCGCAGCGCACCGGTATTTACGGACACGCTCAGGCGTGTGGATGGGCGATCAGAGACGACGTGATCGGGCATTCCAGCACGGCGGGATACCGATGGGCGTGGCAGACGAAGTCGTGGTCGCATGGGCAGCGCGAGCCCGCGGCGGTGCTCTACCAGGAAGTGGTCAATAGCCCGTCGAACCCGGGTCCGCTGCTCGGCGGCATCAACGTGGATGTGGACGAGGTCCTTGCGCCCGATTACGGGCAGTGGGATCTCGATCGGTGAGCTACTCCGATCGGGCGGCTTCTTCCACCAGATCGGCGGCGCGGGTGACGCTTTCGCCAGCTTTGGTCATGCAGGTTGCGATCTCACGGGCGCGGGTTAGGTGCGCCGGCGTGAGGATGGTCAGCACGTCGGCTACCAGCGACTCGGCAGTGGTATCCGAGAAGCGCCGCGCCGAGCCGACTTTCAGCCGACCAATGGTATCTGCCCACATCGGCTGATCCAGCCAGACGCGAAGCCACCGAAATCATTGGTGCCGCTGCAAATCAGCGCCCGTTCGCCCAACTGCATACAGGCAGCGTCGGATCATGCCGACCGTCTCAGCGGCGCACGAGACCGGCGCGCTGCCAAAGCCGAAGTAGATCGGCGGCGTGCCATCCGACCTCCTGGTCTCTGTGCATCGGCAACTCACAGGTCAGCGAGCCGACGAAGGGCCGTCGATCACTCACCTCCACCCATCCTGCGGCCGGCCCGGGCAGGCTGCACAATGCGGCGCACAAGTTCCCGACCGAGTGCGACGCAGGGCTCGACATCGCCCCGGCTCCCATAGCCGGCCAGTACAAACTTCATCAACGGCCCCTCGCGGTGGCGACTCAGCGGCGTCGAGTCCAGCGCGACCGGTGGTGGCATCCTGGTCAGGTGGGCGTGCTGATCCGGTTAGTGGAGCTCCTCATTGTGGTCGTGCCGCTGGTCGGCATCGTCGTCGCGGCGATCCGCGGGTTCTCCGGCGGCAAGCGTCCAGTTGAGACCACACCGGGTCGCGATCGGGACGGCGTCGGCGGCAATCAAGCCGTCCGGTGGCGCTCGCTCACGCGCGTCCTGCGCGAGCACGATCGGACGGACACCCGCTGGCTGGAGTATGAGCTGGACTTCGCCAGGCTTCTCGACTTTCCGCTGATGACCGACATGCGCGACCCACTCACGATCGACTTTCACAAGGCCAAACTCCGAGCGGACTTCTTGCGGCCCGCCAAAGCTGAAGACCTTCTCGATGACCGCGACGCGGCGGCGCGGTACATGTCCGCCGTCGAGGACTACGTGACCGCGTTCAACATCGCTGAGGCAGAGGCGAAACGAAGGTGCCGAAACGATTTCTCACAAGACGGACAACAGCGGATCGCGCGCGCCCAGAGTCTATTGCGTACGGCATCCGACTCTGCTGCAACTCCGCAAGAACGCCAACGCGCCTATGACCGCGCACGCCGAGAACTCGACGGCCTCATCGTGTTGCCGTCCGCCACCCAGACCAGCATCGAACGCGGGATCTCCGGCGAGCTAGGCGGGTAGTGGCGCGAGCGTGGCTGGGTCGCGGTGATGCTTACCCGTCCAACCAGGAACTGGCTGCGTCGGCACCGTACCCCGGTGAAAAACTGGCATCGAACCGAGCAAGGAGCATTCTGGACCCATGGTCGAAATAGCCCAGCTGCATCGCGAGCTCGTCGCCCGCGTGCTCGACGGCAATGGGAGAGCGGCGCCCGAACTACGCCGTGCCGCGTTCGACAATGCCGGCGTCCGTGAACCGGTTAACACGTTGATCGACAAGGTGGCCAACCATGCCTACCGGGTCACCGACGAGGACATAGCCGCCGTCCACGCGGCGGGCTTCAGCGAGGACCAAATCTTCGAGATCGTGGTATGCGCCGCCGTCGGCCAGGCAAGCCGCCAGTACACCAGCGCACTCGATGCCCTGGCCCGCGCGACCGGTGAAAAGCCCGAACCATGAGGCTGGCGATTCTCGACCGCGGTCACCGCTTGCACGCCAAGGCCATCATGGTGCTCATCCGGGTGTTTTCCGGTCACCCGGTCGTTGACGCCGTCAAGTTGGCGTTCTACCGGCCGGAGTTCTACGGCGGTGGCGCGCTCACCCACGAAGCGATGCGCGGACAATCGGACTGGTCGGTCGGTGATCGTGAGCTGATGGCCGCCTACATCTCAAAGGCCAACGAGTGCCCATTTTGCGTCGCGGCCCATTCAGCCACGTCGTCGGCGTGGTACGACGACGAAACCAGGGTCGCCGCCACGCTGACCGATCTGGATGCTGCACCGATCGACGAGCAACTGCGCGCCATGCTGCGGATGCTCGGCAAACTGACCGAACAGAACTACGTCGACGCCGACGAAATCCGAGCCGTCCTGGACGCCTCGGTGTCTCCCGAGCAGATCAAGGACGCGCTGGCCGTCTCGCTAGCTTTCAATATCACCGACCGGCTGGCCAACGCATTCGGCTTCACCGTCGCGAGCCCAGAAGCCATGAATGCCGGCGCCCGGCACCTCCTGAAACGCGGATATCGTTAGGGCTCAACGCCACTTGATGCCGCATCCAATCGACGGCCGCTGGTCGGCATCGACCGGCTGTCCGGCGAGTACGGCGTCGACCGCCGACCGGACGTCAGCAGCCGTCACCGGTAAAGCATTGCCTGGGCGGGAGTTGTCGAGCTGGCCGCGGTAGACGAGCCGACGCTCGCCGTCGAAGACGAACGTGTCGGGCGTGCAGGCCGCCGAGAAGGCTCGGGCGACGTCCTGGGTCTCGTCGTAGAGGTACGGGAAGGTCCAACCGTGGTTTCGGGCCTCGGCCGCCATCTGCTCGGGCCCGTCCTGCGGGTAGGTGACGACGTCGTTGCTGGAGATGCCGACCATCGCGACGCCCTTATCCGCGAGGTCTCGACCCAGTGCGGCGAGCCCGGCGGCGACGTGCTTGACATAGGGGCAGTGGTTGCAGATGAAGGTGACGACAAGCGCCGGACCCGCCAGGTCATCGAGGCTGACCGTGGCACCGGTGGCGGGCTCGGGCAGCGAGAACGATGGCGCGGGCGTACCGAGGGCGAGCATCGTGGATTCAATGGCCATGCCTGCCAGAATAACTTTCCTCGAGTTTGAGACCACGGTTCGATGTCAGCGTTGAGAACCCGTTCAGCCGCAACAGTGGTGGCAGCACCCCGCTGTGGGACAGTGTCGTCGGGAATGCATCGAAAGACGCTTATGGTCAGAACGGTCTGTCCGGCCTAATGGCTGGGCCTGAGCGACTTTTCGCAGTGTAAGCATTTGCCACTACTGTCCTCAACAGCTTTCACAGAGCTAACAGGCTGCTGACTAGACAACACCCCGCGAGCCAGTGGCCCGCGGGGTGCCGGTCGGACGATCTACCCGGGTTACTTGAGGTCGAACCGATCGTTGTTCATGACCTTGACCCACGCCACGACGAAGTCCTCGACGAACTTCCCCTTGGCGTCGTCTTGAGCGTAGACCTCGGCCAATGCACGCAGCACCGAGTTCGACCCGAACACAAGGTCGTTGGCGGTCGCGGTCCACTTCGGTGCGCCGGAGACCCGATCATGGCCCTCGTAGACGTTCTCGGCGGTTTCCGACGCCTTCCACTCGGTGCCCATGTCGAGCAGGTTGACGAAGAAATCGTTGGTCAGCACGCCGGGCTGGTCGGTGAACACGCCATGCTTGCTGCCCCCGTGATTCGCACCGAGAGCACGCAGCCCGCCGACCAGCACCGTCAGCTCCGGACCGGTCACGCCGAGCAAATACGCCCGCTCGACCAGCAACTGCTCCAGCGGGGCCTTCTCGCCCGGCCGCGCATAGTTGCGGAAGCCGTCGGCCCGTGGTTCGAGCACCGCGAACGATTCCACATCGGTGCTGTCCTGAGAGGCGTCGGTGCGCCCCGGCGCGAAATCCACCGCGATGTCGTAACCGGCGTCCTTGGCCGCCTTCTCCACCGCCGCAGAGCCCGCCAATACGATCAGGTCGGCCAGCGAGATCTGCTTGTCGCCCGAGGCCGAGCCGTTGAAGTCCTGCTGGATCTTCTCTAGAACCGGCAGCACCTTGCTCAGCTCGGAGGGTTCGTTGACCTCCCAGTTCTTTTGCGGCTCGAGACGAAGTCGCCCGCCGTTCGCGCCACCGCGCTTGTCGGTGTTGCGATAGCTCGCCGCCGCCGACCACGCGGTCTTGACTAGCTGAGGAACGGACAGTCCCGAGTCGAGGACCTTCTTCTTCAGCGCCGCAACGTCTTTGTCGTCGACCAGCCTGTGGTCCACCGCCGGAACGGGGTCCTGCCACAGCTGCGGCTCAGGAATCCACGGCCCGAGATAGCGGGATACCGGCCCCATGTCGCGGTGCAGCAACTTGTACCACGCCTTCGCAAACGCCTCGGACAGTTCCTCCGGATGGTCCAGCCACCGCTTGGTGATCTCGCGGTAGATCGGGTCCTCGCGCAACGAGATGTCGGTGA